>Ga0182792_1000919_pt1 | contig 25734 bp, 22 predicted proteins | sample Passage237B_FD_130497 | JGI IMG/M metagenome (GOLD analysis project Ga0182792, IMG submission 130497) | Cellulose adapted compost microbial communities from Newby Island Compost Facility, Milpitas, CA, USA - Passage2 37B (version 2) (version 2) ...
CACCCCCCCCCCGGCACCCCGGCCCGCACGCTGGTAAAGGCCCTGCGGGCCCATGGCGGCGCCAGGCTGGCGGGCATTGGGGGCGCGCGCCGCCCCGGCATCGTGCACCGTCTGGACAAGGACACGTCCGGAGTCATGGTCGTGGCCAAGAACGACATGGCCCATCAGGCCTTGGCGCGCCTGTTTGCGGCCCACGATCTGACCCGGATCTATCAGGCGCTCGTTTGGGGTGCCCCTCGGCCGCAGAAGGGCGTGATCGAAGCGGCCATCGGCCGCCATCCTGTTGACCGCAAGCGCATGACGGTGCGCCGTTCCGGCGGCCGTCGGGCGCTTACGGAGTACTGGGTCGAACGCTCCTTTGGGCCGCCGCTGGCGCCGGTGGCGAGCCTGGTGGGAGCCCGCCTGGGGACAGGCCGAACCCACCAGGTGCGAGTGCACCTGGCCCATCTCGGCTGCCCGGTGATCGGTGATCCGGTCTATGGCCGCAAGTCGCGCAACGCCACCTTGCCGGCCTCGTTCTCACCGCTCGAACGCCAGGCCCTGCATGCGTCCGTCCTCGAATTCCGCCATCCGCGAACCGGCCAGGTCCTGCGATTCGCCTCAGAAATGCCGCAAGATATGAAGAGGCTCATGGTTGAACTGAACACCGTTAAGTAATGGGTCCTATATCCGAGAGTATTAGTCGGATTTTGTTGACCCGGGGGCGTCCGGCCCCTTAGAGTCTCTTTAGCAGTCGATGAGCGAGAGTGCTAAACGCTCGTTCAGCCCACCTAAGCATGAAAGGGGAACCGATGAGCGCCACCGCCAATCTTCCCGCCCTCCCGTCCTCCCTGACACCGGAGGGCAACCTGAGCCGCTATCTGCAGGAGATACGCAAGTTTCCCCTGTTGGAGCCGCAGGAGGAGTTCATGCTGGCCAAGCGCTGGCGCGAGCACGGCGACACCAACGCCGCGCACAAGCTCGTGACCAGCCATCTGCGCCTCGTCGCCAAGATCGCCATGGGCTACCGCGGCTATGGCTTGCCGGTCGCCGAGCTGATCTCCGAAGGCAACGTCGGCATGATGCAGGCGGTCAAGCGGTTCGATCCGGACCGCGGCTTCCGCCTCGCCACGTATGCCATGTGGTGGATCCGGGCCTCGATCCAAGAGTACATCCTGCATAGCTGGTCGTTGGTGAAGATGGGCACCACGGCCGCGCAGAAGAAGCTGTTCTTCAACCTGCGCAAGCTCAAGGGCCAGATGCAGGCCATCGAGGAGGGCGACCTGTCGCCCGAGCAGGTGACCAAGATCGCCACCCGCCTCGGTGTGCCCGAGGAGGAGGTGGTGAACATGAACCGCCGCCTGTCTGCCCCGGATTCCTCGCTCAACGCGCCGGTCAAGGCCGAGGGCGACATGGAATGGCAGGACTGGCTGGTCGACGACAGCCCCAACCAGGAGGCGCGGCTGGCCGAAAGCCAGGAGCTGGGCCAGCGCAAGCACATGCTGGCGGCGGCGCTGAAGCAGCTCACCGACCGCGAGCGGCACATCATCGTCGAGCGCAGGCTGGTCGACGAGCCCAAGACGCTCGAGGACCTGTCGGCCAAGTACGGCATCAGCCGCGAGCGCGTGCGGCAGATCGAGGTGAGGGCGTTCGACAAGCTGCAGAAGGCCATGAAGAACATGGTCGTCGAAGCCGCGCAGTCGGCCCGCAGGCTCGAGCCGCAGGCCGCTCGATAGTCGATCCGTCCGGAACTCCTGTCGCGACGAGTTGAGTGGCCGGCACCCTCACGGGTGCCGGCCACGATCTTTTCTGGTCCCTGCTTGGGTGGACGGCCGAAGCGGCTCGCTGGCGTATCGCGGGCCGATGCCATCCGTTCGCGTGTCGGCACGGTGCGCTTGACCTGTGCTCGGACGCGCCCGCACCTTGCCGCCCGCTCAGGGAGGCAACATCATGTATCGTAGAAGTGTGCTGCGCGGCAGCGCAGCCGCGGCGGCCATGTCGGTCGCTGCGCCGGCGATCGGTCAGTCCGGAAAGTGGCCGGCCCGCGAAATCTCGCTGATCAATCCCAATGCGCCGGGCGCATCCACCGACCTCACCGCGCGCATCATCGCGCAGGCTCTGGAAAAGCGGCTCAATGCCACCGTCATCGTGAAGAACGTGGTGGGCGGCGCGGGCGCTCTCGGACCGACGACGCTTGCCCAGTCGGCGCCCGACGGCCACACGATCGGCCTGGTGGCGATCTCGTCCCACATCGCCGTGCCCAACATGATGAACGTCAAGTACGAGCCGTGGAAAGCGTTCGACATCATTGGCCAGGTCGCTGCCCTGCGCTACGGCATCGGCGCCCGGGCCGACGGGCCGATCAAGTCGATCCAGGACCTGATCGCGGAGGGCAAGAAGAAGCAGCTCACCTACAGTTCCAACAACGTCACCAACGTCGTGGCGATGTTCCAGCTCGCCAAGCTCTCCGGCGCCAAGCTGCGCTGGGTCGTCTTCCCCGGTGGCGTCGAATCGGTGACGGCGGCCGTCGGTGGCCATGTCGACGCCGTCATTCAGACGGTCGCCGAGATGCGCCCGCAGATCGAGGCGGGAAAGCTGCGCTTCCTGGCTTCGGCGGCCGAGGCACGCTGGCCCTACTATCCGGACGTGAAGACGCTGCGCGAGCAGGGCTATGACGCCGTGAGCAACGGACCGTTCGGCTACGCCTTCCCGGCGGGTGTCGACCCGGCGATCAAGGAGCGGATGGACGAGGCGCTGGCCGATGTCATGAAGGACGAATCGGTGACCAGCCAGATCGACAAGCTCGGCATCCAGCCGGTCTACCGCGATGGCAAGGGCTACGCAGCGCTCCTGAAGAAGATCGAGGGTGAACTCGTTCCCATCCTCAAGGAAACCGGCATGGCCAAGAAGCCGGCATGATCCGGCTGGGCGGCACCCGGCTGGTCACGATCGGCCTGCTGGCGGTTGCGCTGGTCGGGCTGTGGCAGGCGTTACGTCTGGAGAGCTGGGGCTTCGACGGTCCCGGCCCCGGCTTCTTCCCCCAACTCATGGCGGGGATCTGCGTGGTGCTGGCCCTCGTTGTGCTGGCCTTTCCCGGCCGGGCGGGAGAGACCGAAGGCGGTGACACCCAGGAAACCGAGCGTTCGCCCGAGACGAACCGCACTTTCGCCATTTACGCCGTCACGCTGGGCGTGCTGGCGGCGGGCGCGATGTATGCGGGCTTCACGGTCACGACGGTCGCCGTCACGGTGCTGATCATGCGCTTCGCGGAGCGCCGCTCCTGGCTGGCCTCGATCGGCTACGGCGTCGCCTGCGCGGCGGTGGGGCTCGTCTGCTTCGGATGGCTGCTGCGGGTCGATCTGCCCGAGGGTCCGATCGAACGCCAGTTCTACATGCTCGTGCGCTAGGGCCCGCCCATGGAAGGGTTGCTTGGTGGTTTCGCGACCACGCTCTCTCTCGACAATCTGTTCTACTGCTTCGTCGGCGTGCTGCTAGGTACGGTCGTCGGCATCCTGCCGGGCCTCGGTCCGCTCACCACCATCGCGATCCTGCTGCCGATCACGTTCAAGATGGACGTGACGTCGGCCATCATCATGCTGTCGGGCATCTACTACGGCGTGGCCTACGGCGGAACCGTGACGTCGGTGCTGATGCGCATCCCCGGCGAGGCGTCGTCCGTCGTGACGTGCCTGGACGGCTACGAGATGGCCCGCAAGGGCCGCGCCGGCGCTGCGCTCGGCATCGCGGGCATCGGATCGTTCGTGGCCGGCACGGTCGGCGTCATCGGCATCTCGTTCCTGTCGCCGCCGCTCGCCGAGCTGGTGCTGAAGTTCGGTCCGGCCGAGTATGCCATGATGATGCTGGCCGGCCTTTGCATGGTCACCTACATGTCGAGCGGTTCGCTGCTGCGGGCGCTCCTGATGGCGGCCTTCGGACTGCTGCTGGGCACGATCGGCAGCGATCCCCTCAACATGACGCCGCGCCTCACCTTCGACATCATGGCGCTGGGCGACGGCGTGAACCTCGTCCCGCTGGCGATCGGCCTGTTCGGCATCTCCGAGGTGCTTTTCATGGCACGCCAGAAGCCCGACGACATGAAGGTGCTGCCGCCGCCGTCGCGGCTGCTGGGCTTCATGCCGTCGCGCGAGGAAGCGAAGCGTTCCGTCGGGCCCGTCCTGCGTGGCACGTTCATGGGTTTCCTCGTCGGCCTGCTGCCGGGCGGCGGCGCCGTGCTGGCCTCGTTCCTGTCCTATGGTCTGGAGCGCAAGGTCTCGAAGCGGCCCGAGGAATTCGGCAAAGGGGCCGTCGAGGGGCTGGCCGGCCCCGAATCGGCCAACAATGCCGGCACCGCCGGCGCCTTTGTGCCGCTCCTGTGCATGGGCATCCCGGCCAATGCCGTGACGGCGCTGTTGCTCGGCGCCTTCATCATCCATGGCGTCACGCCGGGGCCGACGATCCTGGAGCGTCAGCCCGAGATCTTCTGGGGCGTCGTCGCCAGCATGTACATCGGCAACGTGATGCTGCTGATCCTGAACCTGCCGCTGATCGGCCTGTTCGTGAGGATCCTCGACATCCCGCGCGCCTATCTCGCGCCGATGATCCTCTCGGTCTGCCTGATCGGCGTCTATTCGTCGAACGGCAATCCGGCGGACGTGGTGATCGCGGTCGTCTTCGGCTTCGTCGGCTATGTGCTGCGCCGGTTCGGCTTCGATCTCGGCATCGTCATCCTGGCCTACGTGCTGGGGCCGATCTTCGAGCGTTCGGTGCGCCAGGCGCTGGCAATCTCCGACGGGGATCCGACCATCTTCTTCCACAGCACTCTGTCGACGAGCTTCGCAATCGTCGCCGCGGTGCTGCTGGTCGCCGGGCTCTGGCCGAGGCGCATCGGCAGCCCGGGCTGAAGGCTTTCCCTACGTCCGCCAAGGATCGAACAGCGGGACCTCCAATCCATGGAAGTCCCGGACGTTACGGGTAACCACCGTCAAGCGGTGGACGAGGGCGGTGGCCGCAAGGAGGCCGTCGATGACCGGCAGTGGCCGGCGGCCAGCAAGGCGTCCCCACGTCTCTGCAATATCGCCAGTCACGGGCAGGATGCGGTCGGTGTACCCGGTCCGAATTGCTGTCAGCCACGCCGAGAGGCTTCGGCCGGCGACCGTATCCCGCCGCGCACGGATTTCGGCTCCGTGTGCGATCTCGCCCAGGGTGAGAGCGCTGAGGAACAGGTGATCCGATTATTGTTCGCGAAGCCAGGCGATGACGTTCACGTCGGGCTTGCGTCGTCGTGGCTCCGAAACGACGTTGGTATCGAGCAGAAAGCTCAAAGTCTGATCTTCCTGCCACGATCCCGTGATCGGCGATTGATCGTTTCGATGGTGGAGTCGTCCAGAGTTGGCCCTTCGAGCAGGGCGCGCACGAACGAACGTCGCTCCGGCTGAAGACGACGAAATTCATCGGCGGAGATAACGACCGCCTTCTCGATGCCGCGATAGGTCACGACCTGCGGTCCGTCTACATTGGCACGCCGGACCACCTCGCTGAAGCGAGCCTTCGCATCCTGCAGCGCCCAGCTCTTGGCCATTCTGGCCCCCCAACGCAATTGATCTAGTCAGACTAGTCATTTGGGGGGACCAAGCCGTCAAGCCTGACTGTAGCCGATCCGCCGGAAGAAACGGTCGATCTCCGCGGCCGCCGCATCGGGCGTCTCGTAGTGGACGAAGTGGCCGGCATCCTCCGCGATGCTCGTCTCGACGTCCTCGAAGTACTCCGGCACGACGTCGATCCAGTCGCTGCGAAGCACCGGATCGTGGCGGCCCCAGAAGACGCGCGTCGGCTGGACGATCTTCGGTGGCTTGGGGGCGGTGCCCGCCATGACGGCGAGGCGGCCGGCGTTCTGCGAGACGTACCAGTTGAAGCCACCCTGGAGGTTGCCAGGTTTCAGGAAGTTGTCGATCCAGCGCTCCAGCACACCGTCGAAAGCGTCCTTCCGATGGGACCAGTGCTTCAGGAAGTGGCTGAAATAGGCTCGGCACGTGTCGCGCGAGGCGCCGACCAATGCCGGCGCGAACGGCATCTGGTGGAAGGTCTGGTACCAGATCTCGTTGATCTGCCGCGGGTCGCGAAAGCGTGCGCCGACGCCGTGCGTGGCGCAGTTGAAGAAGAAGAGTCCCGCGACCTTGTCCGGATGGTTCAGGGCCAGCCGTTGCATGGCAAAGGCGCCGACGTCGTGGCCGACAAAGCCAGCGCAGGACAGGTCCAGCGCCTCCATCAGCGCGGCAATGTCGTCGGCCAGCACGTCGGGGCCCGTCTGGTCCGAGCGGCCATCGGCCGGGTTGTCGCTTTCGCCGAAGCCGCGGAAGTCGGGGGCGATGAGACGATAGCGGTCCGAAAGCCGGTCGAACATCGGCTCCCAGGTCGCCCAGAATTCGGGCCAGCCGTGCAGCAGCAGCAGCGGTGGTCCATTTCCGCATGCCGCAACGTGTGTCCTGAAGCCGCGGGTTTCGATGAAGGTGTGCTGGATCGTCGGCATGGCTACAGTCTTCTCAAGAACCACGGGAGGAACAGATGGCCGTCCCCATCCAGTATGACACGTCGCGTGCCGGCATTGCGCGCATCATCCTCGACCGCGCCGAGACACGGAACGCCCAGGACACCGCCTTTCTCTATGCCCTGAACGACGCCTTCGACCGCGCCGCGCAGGACGATGCCGTGAAGGTGATCGTGCTGTCGGCCAACGGCCCGCACTTCTCGTCGGGCCACGACCTGCGCGAGGCCGACGGCCACGGCAACATGCGCAGGCACGAGACGGTCGGGACCTGGGGCGGCTTCGGCAATCCCGGCGCGGAGGCGCAGTACGCGCGCGAGCAGGAGATCTACCTGGGCTTCTGCGAGCGCTGGCGCAATATCCCCAAGCCGACACTCGCCCTCGTGCAGGGCAAGGTGATCGCGGGCGGTCTGATGCTGATCTGGCCCTGCGACCTGATCGTCGCCGCCGACGATGCCGAGTTCCTCGACCACACGGTGGCGATGGGCGTGGGCGGCGCGGAATTCTTCGCCCATCCCTGGGAGATGGGCGTGCGCAAGGCCAAGGAGTTCCTGTTCACCGCCGACTGGATGAAGGCCGAGGAGGCGCGCCGGCTGGGCATGGTGAATCATGTCGTGCCGCGCGCCGAGCTGGAATCCTTCGGCCTCGCCATGGCCGAACGGATCGCCCGGAAGCCGATGTTCGCGCTCCGGCTCACCAAGCAGGCGATCAATGCGGCCCAGGACGCCCAAGGACGGGTGGGTGCGATGCAGACCTCCTTTGCCCTGCATCATTTGGCCCATGCCCACAACATGCTGGCCCACGGCAAGCTGGTGGACCCCACGGGCTTGATGCCGGCCGTTCGGAAGCACGAGAAGGCGCCAGAATAGGCGCCGCCGCGGCTCAGGACGGCGACACGGGGCGGACTTGCGGCATCTTCGGTCTTCTGTATGTTCCGCGCCACCATGAAGGCCCAGAACATCGCCCCCAAGAACATTGCAATCGTCGGTGCCACCGGCGCGGTTGGGGAGGAGATCCTCCGTGTCCTCGAGCGGCGGAACTTCCCGGTCGCTTCCCTGAAGCTGCTCGCCTCCGCGCGCTCGGTCGGCAAGACGTTGGCCTTCAAGGGCAAACCGTACAAGGTCGAGGAGCTGAAGGGCGAAGCCTTCAAGGGGATGGACATCGCCTTCTTCTCGGCTGGCGCGACGCGCAGCCGCGAGTTCGTGCCGGCTGCCAAGGCGGCAGGGTGCGTCGTGATCGACAACTCGTCCGCCTTCCGCATGGATCCCGGCACGCCGCTGGTCGTGCCGGAGGTCAACCCGGAGGACCTGGCGCGTCACAAGGGCGTGGTGGCCAATCCCAACTGCACCGCCGCCATCCTGTCCGTCGCCGTCTGGCCGATCCACAAGGCTGCGGGCGTGAAGCGCATCATCGTCTCGACCTACCAGTCGGCCTCGGGAGCGGGCGCCGCTGCCATGCGCGAGCTCGAGGATCAGGCGCGCGACTTCGCCTCGGGCAAGGAGATCTCGCGCTCGGTCTTCCCGCACCAGATCGCCTTCAACGTCTTCTCGCACAACACCAAGGTGGCTGATAACGGCTACAACGAGGAGGAAAACAAGGTGGTCGAGGAGACGCGCAAGATGTTCCATGCGCCCGACCTCCCCATCGCGCCGACCTGCATCCGCGTGCCCGTGCTGCGGGCGCATTCCGAGGCGATCACGCTCGAGCTCGAGAAGCCGCTGTCCCCGGAGGAAGCGCGTGCCATCCTCGCCAGGGCGCCGGGGGTGAAGGTGGTCGACGACGCGGGGGCCAACCATTTCCCGATGCCGCTCGAAGCCAGCGGGGACCTTGACGTCCATGTCGGCCGCATCCGGCGCGACCTGTCGAATCCCAACGGCCTTCTCTTGTGGGTGGCCGGCGACCAGCTTCTGAAGGGCGCCGCATGGAATGCGGTCCAGATCGCGGAGGAGCTGGCAAAGCTCTCGGCCAGGCCGGGAGCGGTCGCCGCCGAATAAGCGGTTGCCGATCAGTCGAACACGCTCAGCGCGACCTCGCCGACAACGAGCAGGCCGAGCACGGTCCACAGGACCAGCGACTGCCAATAGAAGATGTTGGCGGTCAGCCGATACTGCGCGTAGCGGATCGCGAGGGCGGGGTCGACCAGGATGTCGGTGTTCTCGTCGAGATTGAAGTCGGGGAAGTCGCGCGCGACCGCGTGATTGCCGATGGTGGCGATCGCGGAGGATAGAAACGCGCCGATCGCCACCGTCCAGATCGCACAGATCATCTTCAGCCGCTCCTTCGCCCTTCTGCGCGCAGTCTATCGATTTTCGCTGCCGAGGTTTACGATCTCATGTCGGGCAGCAGCGTGTTCGATCATGTCGGGGGGAGCGGCTCGCACAAATCGGGCGAAGTAGTCTGCTGCCTGGTTGCGGTCGCGGGCGTGCGAGACGATGCCAAGCTGGAACAGGGCCTCCGTTCGCCTCGCGTTCGTGTCGGCGCGCCGGAGGAGTTCGTCGGCCGACAACCGGCCGCCCAGCAGCGCCAGGAGCGGGCCGGGCCACGCCTCGAAGCCGTCGCAGGGGACTGTGCCTTCGTTGGCCCTCAGCCGCCGGATCGCCATCGTCCGATACAACGCCCAATAGGGGTCGTTCGGCTCGCGCTCGATGGCCCGTTCCAGTTCAGGCAGGGCTTGTCCGTAGTCGGCGAGGCGCAGCAATACGCAGGCCCGCGCCGTTGCGTTTTCCTGCGGCAGCAGGATCAGCTGTTGCCGCCAGTCGGCGTCGGCATCACCGAGCCGGCCCAGCGCCAGACGAATGATGGCCCGGCTCCCGTGGATTTCGGGGTTCCGGCTGTCCGCTGCGATCGCCTCGTCCAACGCCTGCAGTGCCTGCCCATATTGCCCGAGGGCTGCCAGCGCTTCGCCCTTGAGGGTAAGGAGCTGCGGTGCACCGGGCGCACCCTTGAGCGCCCAAAGGTAGTCCATCAGGGCCAACCGATGGTGCCCCATGGCCAGGTAGGCGTTGCCGCGGTTCACGAGGTTCACGACGCTGTACTTGCGGTCTCGCAGCGCTCGCGTGTAGCCGGCGATCTCCGCCAGCGAACCGATACCATGGCGAAGGGCGAAATGGCGGTCGGGCATGCCGCGCCTCGTGTGCGCGCGCGACGTCCTCGCGGCCTGGTAGGCGGCCTGTGCCAACGCGCACTCACCCATACGGTCCAGCACCTCGCCCCGTTTCTCGAAAGCTGTGGCAAACCCGGGGTCCGTGCGCAGCAGGTCGGCCAACTGTTGTTCGGCGGATTCCAGCGAGCCGGAGCGCATGCTCGCGACCGCGCGGAGATAGCGTGCTTCCAACGTGGAGTCGGTGCCGGGCGGAAGCTGCCATGTAAGGCCAAGGCGATCGATCGTGCGACGCCAGGCTTCGAGAAGGACGTCGGAGAGCGGCGAGGTTGTTCTCGGCTTCAGACCGTGGGACTTGAGCATTGCGATTGGTGCTGGCGACTGCTGGCAGCGATGATGACCAAGGGATTGCAGGCTGACGAAGTCGAGCCGCCATCATGCCGCCTTCGGTCGATGGCCGCCAGTATCGCGAGAGCCGCGCCGGGCCCAGGGCGAACCCCGAGGTGCCGGCCGGTGCATCGAATCACGCCTGTCGGAACGATGTGGATGTTCATTCTGAACAAATACGATGGGCGCCTCTATAGTCGACCGATGCAAGCTTGAGGAAACGCCGGATGCAAAATCGTGCCCCATCATCGGAAGCGAACGGCCTTGCCAGCGCCGCGGAGCGGGCCTGCGCCGTGCAGGCGATATTGGAGGCGCACGGTCCGGAAATCGATCGTCGGCGCGAACTGACCCAGGAAGTCGTCGATGCCCTCGCGGGGCAGGATCTGCTGCGGATGCTCCTGCCGCGCAGCATGGGGGGGCAGGAGGTCCCCCTGGTCGATTACTGCAGGGCCTGCGAGGCGATCGCCTGGGGCGACGCCAGTGCCGGGTGGTTCGTCAACCAGTCCAACGTTTCGATGGCTTCGTCCGCAGCCGCCATGCCGCACGCCACCGCGGCGTCGATGTTCGAGGGGCCCTATGCCGGGCTGGCCTGGGGCGCCAAGCACGGCAACAGCCGGGCCATACGGGTCGAGGGCGGGTACCGGCTCAGCGGAACCTGGAGCTTTGCCAGCGGCGGTCGCCATACCCGATGGCTGGGGGCGCACAGCGCGGTGCAGAACCCCGATGGCACGCCGCACATGCGTTACGGTCGCCCGGACGACCGCTCCTTCCTGTTCCTGCGGTCCCAGGCCAGGATCGTCGACGATTGGTACGTGCTTGGCCTGCGCGGGACCGGCAGCGACAGCTACGCCGTCGAGGACCTGTTCGTTCCCGACGAGTGCGCGCCGGCACGCGATGTCCCGGAGGAGCGCCGGGAGAGTGGACCGATCTATCCGATCGGGTCGACGCTGCTCTATGCCAGCGGCTTCTGCAGCGTGACCGTCGGCATCGCGCGGCACATGCTCGATACCTACCTCGATCTGGTGCGGGGACGGCACAGCCGCGCAGCGACCATGGCCATGGCGAAGAACCATGCCGTCCATCGCGAGGTCGCCGTGCTCGAGGCGCGACTGTCGGCCGTGCGTGCTTTCCTGCACCAGGCGGCCGGCGCGGTCTACGAGGCGTCGGCCAACGGCACACTCGACATCGACCTGCGCATGCGTCTGCGGCTTGCCACCACGTGGGGCATGAACGAGGCAACGGACGTTTCCATCGCCTGCTACCGCGGCGCGGGTACGGGCGCCATCCTCGACAAGGGACCGTTCGAGCGCCGCTTCCGCGACGCCATGAGCGCCAGCCAGCATCTGCAGGCCATGTGGCCGATGGCGGAGATGGTCGGCCGGCACCTGATCGGGACCGAGAATGTCGTGCAGTTCGTCTGAGTGGTGCGTCTAACCCGCAGCCGCGCGCAGTGTGGTTGTCCGCGCTCCGTCGACGCTGCGTCCGTCGTCACTGATCGCCACGGCATAGTCGCGCCGTGCGGCGGCTGTGCTCACGATTCCATCGCGTACGTCCCGCAGCACGCTGGCCGGATCGCGTGTGCGCGGATCGCCGTAGCCGCCGCCTCCCGGTGACAGGGCGTGGTAGGTTCCGGGTCCGTGGCGCTGCACGCCATATTTTGGGGCCTGGATCCGGAGCCCGTCCGCCAGCGTCAGCGTGACTTCACCACTCGAGCCGGCGCGGCCGCCCGCGGCGCCGTAGCTCGACGGGGCGCCGACGCCCTCGCCGCGGAATGCATAGTCGGCCGGCGTGAAGACTTCGACCTCGTAGTCGCAACCGGCGCCGCCGCGAAAGCGGCCGGGGCCGGCGCTGTCGCACCGCAGTTCCTGGCGGCGGAAGCGCACCGGGTAGAGCTGCTCGTAGGTCTCGAGGTTGGGCAGGGTGAGCCCGCCCAGCGTGATCAGATGCCCGATCAGGTGGAAGCCGTCGCGGCCCTCGACGCCGCCGCCGGCTGGCGCGCCGGCCCATTGGTACATGACGTAGCGGCCGCCATCCTTCTTGAGGCCAGCGGTGACGGCGTGGACCGCCTTCGACCAGCCGGCCGAGGCGCGTTCGGGCAGGGCCTGCCCCAGCGCCTTCCACATCGCATGGATGATCTCGTGGGCGACGAAGACGGTGTTCATGGTCATCGGCGCCGGCGGCCGAGCATTGACCATCGTGCCTTCGGGCAGCCGGATTTCGACGCTGCGGAAGGTGCCTTCGTTCTTCGGCAGATCGGGCTCGAAGAACGAGGACAGCGCCATGAACACGGCGGACGTGCTGTTGGCGACCGAGCTGTTCTTGAAGCCACGCAGCTGCGGCGAGGTGCCGGCGAAGTCCACGACGAGATGCTGATCCTGGACGGTGAGCGTGACGGCGATGCGGCCATCGATCGTCTCGAAGCAGTCGTTATCGACCGGCTCCTCCGCCCGCCAGACGCCCTGTGCCAGCCGGTCGATGCAGGTCCGGAACCGCCGATCGGCATGGGCCAGCACGCCCTCGAAGAAGTCGTGCGCACGCTCGACGCCCAGTTCGTCGACCAGAGCGACCAGCCGCTCCGCACCGATGTGCGTCGACCCGATCATGGCCCGCAGGTCGCCGTCCAGCGCTTCGGGCAGCCGCGTGTTGATCATCAGCAGCCGCCACAGGTCCTCGCGCGTGCGGCCGCGCTCGATCAGCTTCAGGACGGGAAGGCGGATGCCTTCGTGGAAGATCTCGGTGGCGGCCGAATTGTAGGTGCCGGCGGCGCCCCCGCCGATATCGGCCTGGTGCGCGCGATTGCAGGCGAAGGGGACGAGCCTGTCCGCGACGAACACCGGCCGTGCGATGACCCAATCGGGCAGATGGTTGCCGCCCGCCGTGTAGGGGTCGTTCAGCAGGAAGACATCTTCCGACTCTATGCCGTTCTCGAAGTCGCGCAGAATGGCGCGCACGGCGAAGCCGCCACCGCCGGTGTGGATCGGAATGCCGTCGGCCTGGCTGATCAGGATGCCGCGGGCGTCGGCGATGAAGCAGGAGAAGTCGTGGCTCTGGCTGAAGATCGGCGAACGGGCCGTGCGCGTCATGACCCAGCCCATCTGGTGCGAGATGTGGTCCAGCCGGTTCTGCACCAGCGCCAGCGTCACGGGATCGAGGGAAGGGGCGAGGCTCATGCGGCGCCTCCGATATGAACGAGGAAATCGTCCCGCGCATCAACCTCGAGACGGTCGCGCGGTCCGATGAAGGCCGTGGTGGTGCGTTCTTCGACAAGCAGCGGGCCATCGAGGATGCAGCCCGGCCGCAGGTCCACGCCGTCGTAGACCGGCACTTCACGCCAGCCGTGCGCCGGATCGATCCAGACGTGGCGTTTCTCGCGCGGTGCGGGGGCGGCATTCTGCGGCGGTCGCGCCGCCGCCGGCGTCCAATCGAGCAGGCCATGGCCGATCACGCGCAAGGCCGTCACCTCGATGCGGCCGGCGGGCTGGATATGACCGAACAGGCGCTGGTGCTCGGCCTCGAAGGTGGCGCGGGCGCGCGTCGGATCGAAGCTTTCGCCGAGCGCGACGCGAACCGGCCATTGCTGCCCTTCGTAACGCAGGTCGGCCTCACGCTCGATCGCGGCGCTCTCGCCGATGAACCCGTCTCCTGCCAGCGCGTCGCGCGCCCGGCCCTCGAGCTGGGCGAACGCCACGTCGAGGTTCGTCCGATCGATCTTGTCGAGGTCGGCGAGGAAGACCTGCATGTAGTCCTGCCGGACATCCGACTGCAGCATGCCCATGGCGCAGAAGGCGCCGGCGGCTCGTGGCAGCAGGGCGCGCTGGCAGCCCAGCGCACGCGCCACGGCAGCGCCGTGCATGGGCCCCGCACCTCCAGCCGCGACGAGGGTGAAGGTCGCCGGATTGTGGCCGCGTTCGATGCTGAGCCGTTCAACGGCATGCAGCAGATTCTGCTCCAGCAACCGGATGACGCCGGCGGCCGCCTCCTCGACCGACAGGCCGAGCGGTCCCGCGAGCTTCGTCTCCACCGCGCGGCGGGCCAGCTTGCCGTCGAGCGTCACGGCGCCGCCCGCCAGGGCGCCGGGATTCAGGCGCCCCAGCACGAGCTGGGCATCCGTCACCGTCGGCTGCTCGCCGCCCAGCCCGTAGGCTGCAGGCCCGGGCCGGGCGCCGGCCCCCTGCGGGCCGACATGCAGCAGGCCGGCATCGTCGACCCAGGCGATCGTGCCGCCGCCGGCGCCGACCGTGTGGATCTCCACGGACGGCGTGGTGAGGTGGTAGCCATCGATCACCAGTTCGTCGGAAACCGGCACGGTGCCGCGCGCCATCACCATGACGTCGCAGCTCGTGCCGCCGATCTCCATCGAAATGAAGTTGGCGGCGTCACCCGGGGCCGAGCAGCCCTTCAGGGCGCCGACGCCGGCGGCCGGGCCGGACAGGACCAGCATGACGGGACGGCTGGCGACCTGTTCGACCGACACGGCGCCGCCGTTGCTCTGCAGCAACAGGAGCGGCCGTGGCAGGCCGAGCTGGCGCAGCTGCTGGTCGAGAGCGGCGAGGTAGCTCGTGACCTTGGGAGCGACATAGGCGTTCACGACAGCGGTCGAGCTGCGCTCGTACTCGCCCATCGTCGGCATCACCTCGCTGGACAGCGAGATCCACTGGCCGCCCCAGCTCTCGGCGAGCCGTGCGCCGGCAGCGCGCTCATGGCGTCCGTCGAGGAAGGCGTTGAACAGGCAGACCGCGACGGACTCCACATCTTCGTCGCGGAAGACCTTCACCGCCGCATCGACATCCTCATCGGCCAGTGGCGCGAGCTCGGTGCCGTCGGCGGCGATGCGGCCGCGCACCGGCAGGCGCAGGTAGCGCGGGACGAGCACGGGCGGGAAGGGCGCCCGGTGATCCCACTGGTTCTCCCGTATGCCGCGCCGGATCTCCAGCGAATCCCGGAAGCCTTCGGTGGTGAGCAACCCGACCCTGGCGCCCTTCTTCTCCAGGATGGTGTTGGTGGCGACCGTCGAGCCGTGCACGAACAGCGCGCAGTCGCGCAGCAGAGCCGGGAGCGGCAGGTCGAGCTGCTGGGCGGCAAGCCGCAGCACGTCCAGGACGCCTTCGCTGGGATCGGCCGGCACCGACGGCGACTTGAAGATGCGCACGGTACCGGCGGCATCGCGCAGCACCATGTCCGTGAAGGTGCCGCCGACGTCGACGCCGATGCGCCAGGGGGCAACAAGTGTAGAGGCGAACGAATCCATGCCGCGCGAGCTTAGCGGCTCGCACGGTCTCACCGTCAACGCTTTTCGGCGGCGGTCGTGATCAGCTCTTGACCATGACCTCGATCAGGCTCGGTCCGTCGGTCTTGGCCAGGGACCGCGTGAGGGCGGCGTCGAAACCGGCCGCCGTGTCGACGCGCTCGGCGGCCACCCCGAAGCCCTTCGCCAGCGTCGTCACGTCGATCGGCGGATCCTTGAAGTCCATGCCGATCGGCTTGTCGTTGCCGTGGAACAGCTTCAGCCGGTTCTTGAGGATCTGATAGCCGCCGTTGTTGCAGATCAGGAAGATCATCGGCAGCTTCTGGTTGGCAGCGCTCCACAGAGCCTGGATGGAGTACATCGCACTGCCGTCGCCGATCAGGGCCACCACGCGTCGTCCGGGCTCGGCGATCTGGACACCGACGGCTGCCGCGATGCCCCAGCCGATGCCGCCACTGACATTGCCGAAATAGCTGTTGCGGTCGCGGAGCGGAAAATAGCTCATCAGGCTGGCGGCGCTGGTCAGCCCCTCGTCGACGACGATGGCGTCCTCCGGCAGGCTCTCCGAAAGCCGCATCATCAGCCATTCGGCCGGCAGCGGCTTCTCCGCCGGCGGCACCGCCACCTTGGCCTTGCGCGCGGCGCGTTGAGCCGTCCAGTTGCGCGGCGCGATCTCGGCCAGCAAGGCCTTGGCGCGCTCGCCGAGCGCCTTTCCGCCGAGCTTCCGAAGCACCGGCACCAGCGCCTTCAGCGTCTCCTTCACGTCGGCACGCAGCGCGATCTCGGCGGGGAAGTTCTTGCCCATCTCCCAGTCGCGCAGCCCGATCATGGCGACCTTCGTCGTTTCCGGCAGCGGCTCGACCTCGCTCCAGACGGACATCTTGAGCACGTCCGATCCCACGCACAGCATGAGGTCGTAGTCGGAGAGAACGCGGCGCACGTATTTCTGATCGCGGTTGAGCGACCCGATGAAGGCCGGGTGCTCGGAGGGAAAGTGTGCGCCATGCACCACCGTCTGCTGCAGGACCGGGGCGCCCAGCGTCTCGGCGAGCTCGGCTGCTTCGGCGAACGCGTCAGAGGTGGCGATCTCGTGGCCGGCGAGGATCAGGGGCTTCCTCGCCGCGAGCAGACGTTTCGCCAGATGTTCCAGGGCGGCATCCGATGGCCGCACCGCCGTGTCGACTCGCGTGACCGCGCCCAGATCGATCGGCGCCTCGTTGTTCAGGATATCCCCGGGCAGGGAGATGAAGACGGGGCCGGTCGGCGCGGTCATGGCCACCTTGGCGGCACGGCGCAGGATGCGCGGCAGGTCCTCGATGCGGTTGACCTCGGTGGCCCATTTCACGACCGGCTGGGCGATCGGCACCAGCGGCGCGTAGAGCAGCGGTTCGGTCAGCCCGTGGCCCTGCTCCTGCTGGCCGGCCGTCACGATCATGGGCGTGCCGCTCATGAACGACGTGTAGATGGAGCCGATGGCGTTGCCGAGGCCGGGCGCCACGTGAACGTTGCAGGAGACCAGCTTGCCCGAGGCACGGGCGTAGCCGTCGGCCATGGCGATCACGATGGCTTCCTGCAGGCCGAGCACATAACCCATCTCCGGGGCAGAGCTCAGGGCGTGCATGATCGGCAGCTCGGTCGTGCCCGGATTGCCGAACATCTTGGTGACGCCTTCGTCGCTCAGCACGCGAAGAAAGGCGTCGCGGCCGGTGATGGTGTTGGACACGCGTGCGTCGGGCATGGGTTTCCTCCTGTGGGTACCCAGCGTAGCGCGGCGCGTCGGCGCGTGAAATGATGCTGCGCAGCGGAGCGAACGGCAGCGCCGCGATGCGAAAGGAACCATGACGGACCTCGCCGACAAGGTCGCGCATCTGGCCTGCTGGAGGGGAGCGGTCGAGATCGAACCTCTGGAGGGCGGCCTCACCAACGTCTCCTTCCTGGTCACGGACGGCGGCGAGAAGTTCGTTGCGCGCTGCGGCGGGGACATCGCCGTTCATCACGTCTTCCGCGACCGTGAGCGAGCGGCGGCGCGGGCCGCTTTCGAGGCCGGGCTGTCGCCCGAGATCGTCCACGCCGAACCGGGCATCACCGTGCTGCGCTTCATCGAGGGCCGCACTTTCGGGGAGGCCGACCTGCGTGCCGACGTCGGACGCCTCGCCGATCTGCTGCGCCGCTGCCATGCCGAGGTCGGCCGCCACCTGCGCGGGCCGGCCGGCGCCTTCTGGGTGTTCCATGTCATCCGCGACTATGTCGGACGCATCGACGCCGACCGCCGCTATCTCGAAGTGGCAGACCGGCTGGAGTGCCTGCAGGTGCCGCTGCCGATCGTGTTTGGCCATCACGATCTCCTGCCCGGCAACATCCTGAATGACGGCCGGCGGCTGTGGCTGATCGATTGGGAGTATGGCGGTTTCGGCACCGGCATGTTCGATCTGGCAAACCTGTCGTCGAACGGCAGCTATGGAGCGGCCGACGACGAAGCGCTGCTCGCTGCCTATTTCGCGGGCAGGACCGACGCAGCATTGCATCGGGCCTTCCTTGCCATGAAAGCGGCCAGCGCGCTGCGCGAAGCGCTCTGGGCGATGGTGTCGGATGTCCATCTGCGGACGCCCGGCGTCGACTATCGGCGGCATGCCGAGGATTACCTTGCGCGCTTCGAGAGGTTGATGGCGGGAATACCTTAGCAACCACGGCTCGCATCGCGGCCCGCTCCTTGCATGGTCCTCCGCAGTTCCGGAGGCCCTTGAATGAAGAAACGCCTTGCTGCCGCTCTGTTCGCCGCCACCTGCGCACTGCCGCTGTCATCCGCCGTAGCCCAGGACAAGGTCCTGCGTATCGCGATGACGGCGTCCGATATTCCGACCACGACAGGCATGCCCAACAACGGCTTCGAGGGCATGCGCTTCCTCGGCTTTCCCATCTTCGAAGGGCTGGTGCTGTTCGACCTCACGCGCACGGATCGGCTTGCGACGCTGCGGCCGGGCCTGGCCGAGAAGTGGGAGCAGGCGGCCGACGACAAGAAGACGTGGATCTTCCACCTGCGCAAGGGCGTGAGGTTCCATGACGGCACGGAGTTCAACGCCGACGCCGTGATCTGGAACCTCGAGCGGATCTTCAACAAGGAAAGCCCGCAGTTCGAGCCGCAGGCGACCGGCATCATGCGTTCGCGGGTGCCGATCCTCGCATCCTGGAAGAAGATCGACGACAGCACCGTTGCGCTGACCACCACGATCGTCGCGTCCTATTTCCCGTGGATGGTGCCCTACATGCTCGTCGCTTCGCCGGCATCGTGGGAGAAGGGCGGACGCGACTGGGCCAAGGTCGCGCTGTTGCCGGCCGCGGGCACCGGTCCGTTCCGCATCACCGGCGTCGCGCCGCGCCAGTCCGTCACCCTGGCGCGCAACGACGCCTATTGGGATCCGGCGAAGAAGGCCAAGGTCGACCAGGTCGTCCTGCTGCCGATTCCCGAAGCCAATACGCGGCTGGCGGCACTGCGCTCCGGCCGCGTCGACTGGATCGAGGTGCCGCCACCCGACGGCATCCCGTCACTGAAGCAGGCCGGCTTCGTGATCTCCACCGGCACCTATCCGCATATCTGGCCATGGTTCTACAACATGGCGGCCAAGGGCAGTCCGCTGGCCGACGTTCGCGTTCGCCAAGGGTTGAACTACTGCATCGACCGGGCTGCCATCGTCGCGCTGCTGAACGGTACGGCCGAGCCGTCGGTCGGCTGGCTGAAGCCGGACGATCCTGCATTCGGCAAGCCGGAGAACCGCTACACCTTCGATCCGGCAAAGGGCAAGAAGCTGCTGGCCGAGGCCGGCTACTCCGACAAGAAGCCGCTCAGCTTCAAGGTCATGGTCTCGACCTCTGGCTCGGGCCAGATGCTGCCGCTGCCCATGAACGAGGCGCTGCAGGAGAACCTCAAGCAGGCCTGCGGCGTGGACGTGCAGGTCGAGGCCGTCGAATGGCAGGTCCTGCTGAACGCCAGCCGGGCCGTGCCGGACGATCCGTCTCTCAAGGGCGCCCTGGCGATCAATGTCAGTTCGCCGTCGAGCGACGTCGGCATGATGTACCGCTACTTCGCCGCAGCGAACTTCTCGCCCATGGGTTCCAACTGGGAACAGTGGAAGGACGACAAGTTCGAGGAGGCGCTGAAGACCCTGTCCGAGGCGACCGACGAGACGGTCATCCAGAAGAACTTCGCCATCGCCCACGAGCGGCTGGTCGACAACCCACCCTGGCTCTACATCGTGCACGACCTGAACCCGCGCGCCTTCAGCAAGAAGGTGAAGGGCTTCGTCTCGCCGCAATCCTGGTTCGTGGACCTGACCTTGGTCGACCTGCAGTAGGGGTCGCCACGTGCGGTGAGGCCGAGGGACCTTTAAGACCGCAGCAAAGCCCTCTATCCTCCGGGCAAAACAAATCCGGAGGATGCGCATGGACGGTTCCACCACGACGCGCGTCGACTACGGCTCGGAAGAAGCCGCGATGCAGGCCTATCTGCGGGAGGGCGAGAAGCGCGCCTTCACACTGGGCAATCGAGGCCCGGTCCGCCTCACTGAAAGCGGCGACCTCCATCCCGATATCCTCGACGCCTATTGGCGGTGCGGCTTCTATGTCTTCGAGGGCGTGCTGAAGGCGGACGAATTGGCCGACATCGAACGCGACATGCGCGATATACTCGATCGTCTGCCGGTCGAGCGAGGCGCGTCCGTCGACGCCCAAGGACGGCCGGCGCTGGCGGTCGATTGCCAGGCGCCCACTCTGCTTTGGTCGAAGCCGCTCGGTGATCCGTTCGGCGGCACCGACCTCGCCAATGGTCGCCATCCCGTGAAGATGTTCGAGCCGGCCGCTGCCGACGATGCGCCGAAGGAGGTCGTCTATCTCATCCTGGGATCGCTGCAGTTCTCCGAGGCGGCGCTGCGGCTGTACGGCCATCCGCAGCTCCTGGCGGTGGCGGCGGCGATCAACGGACCCGATTTCACGCCCTTCAACGAGGCGATATTCATCAAGGAGCCGGGCCGCGGGGCGTCCGTCGCCTGGCATCAGGACGGCGTCACGCACTGGAACAGTCCCGATTGGGACGAAGGCAGCCACGGCTTCAACTTCATGGCCCAGCTCTACGGCTGCACCGCAGCCAACGGCGTGTGGGTCGTGCCGGGGTCCCACAAGCGGGGCAGGATCGACATCAGGGCAAAGGTCGCGGCCGCGGGAAGCGAGCGCCTCCCCGACGCGGTGCCGATCATCGCCGCGCCGGGGGACGTGGCCGTCACCAACCGCCAGGCGCTGCACGGCTCCTTCGCCAATACCAGCAAGGATTGGCGCGTCACGATGAACATGGGTTTCCATCGGCGCCGGTCGGTGCTGGGTGTGAAGGGCGGCGGCGTGCACAACAAGGAGGCCGTGTACGACGCCGACCGGATCCGGCAGCGGGCCCGGCTGATCGGCTACGGAATCGATGCGCGGCGGCAGCGGTTTCCCCGCGAGGAGCCCTATCGCTATCGGCCGCATGTCGAGCAAGGCTTGAGCTACCGCTGGAACACGGAGGCCCGGGCGGAGATAAAGGACTACAATCTCCTCGATCTCAGCATCTGACCGCTGTTCGGCACGTCAACTTGCCCTGGTTCCTCGGCCGGCGAAGAATTGAACGATCGCGCCCACGATGACGCCGCCGATCACCGCCTCGACCGCGAGATCGATCCAGGCGCCGAGGTCAGTCGCGGCACCGGACTGGAGAAGAGGGGTGCCGTTCACGAGAAGGACGAGTACCGCTGCAACTGCGAAAGCCGTCCAAAAAAGCGTGTCCTGCGTGACATCACGCAACCCTAAAGCGTGGTGTGGGGGCAAGGCAACCAGCCTTGAACGCTTTCGACTCAACGTGCGCAGAAGAACGGCAGCTTCGACAGTGCCTCGACCGAGCAGATCTCGGCAGGATAGAGGGCCCACACGGCGATCAGCACGACGGCGATGAACAGCGCCGGCTTCAGGAGGCGGAGCACCGTGGGCACGACGGCTCGAATGGCCGTGTAGGCGATGACCAGAAGGACGAGGACCGCGAGCACGCGGTATTGCGTGCTCCAGGTTTCCCAGGTGCCGAGATCGGCGCGTGCCGCGAGTTCCTTGAGGTAGTCCAAGGTCAGTCGCGGAACGGATCCGTCATCAGGATCGTGTCCTCTCGCTCGGGAGAGGTGCTGAGCAGGGCGACCGGACAGCCGACGAGCTCCTCGATGCGACGCACGTACTTGATGCAGGTCGCCGGCAGCTCGGCGAAGGAGCGGGCGCCGCGGGTGCTCTCCTGCCAGCCCTCGAATGTTTCCCAGACCGGCGTGAGCTTCGCCTGCGCCCCCATGGTGAAGGGAAAGCGCTCGATACGGCGGCCGTCGAGCTCGTAGCCGACGCAGACCTTGATCTCCTTGAGGCCGTCCAGCACGTCGAGCTTCGTGAGCGCGATGCCGTCGATGCCGTTCAGCTTGACGGCCTGGCGCACCATGACCGAATCGAACCATCCGCAGCGGCGGCGGCGGCCGGTATTGGTGCCGAACTCGTGGCCGCGGTCGCCGAGCAGCTGGCCGATCTCGTCCTTGAGCTCGGTGGGGAAGGGGCCGTCGCCGACACGCGTCGTATAGGCCTTGGCGATGCCCAGCACGTAGCCGACCGCGCCGTTGCCCATGCCGCTGCCGATCATGGCCTGGGCGGCCACCGTGTTCGAGGAGGTGACGAACGGATAGGTGCCGTGGTCGATGTCGAGCATCGTGGCCTGCGCGCCCTCGAACAGGATGCGCTTGCCGGAAGCGCGCAGATTGTCGAGCCGCTCCCATACGTCCTCCGCGAACGGCAGGATCCGCGGGGCGAGGTCCAGCAGCTCGCGCGTGAGCTCGCCGGCGTCGATCAGCGGCTTGCCCAGGCCCGTGCGCAGCGGATTGTGGTGGGCGAGCAGGGTGGTCACCTTGCGGGCGAGAATGTCGGGTTCGGCGAGGTCGCCCACGCGGATGGCGCGGCGGCCGACCTTGTCCTCGTAGGCCGGCCCGATGCCGCGCCGCGTCGTGCCGATCTTGATCGTGCCGGGCGCGTCCTCGCGCCAGCCGTCGAGATCGCGATGGAGCGGCAGGATCAGCACCGCGTGGTTGGCGATCTTGAGGTTCTGTGGCGTCACCGCGACGCCCTGGCCCGATACCTTCTTCACCTCTTCGAGGAAGTGCCAGGGATCGACCACCACGCCGTTGCCGATGATGGAGAGCTTGCCGGCGCGCACCACGCCGGAGGGCAGCAGCGCCAGCCGGTAGGTCTGATTGCCGATGACCAGCGTATGGCCGGCGTTATGGCCGCCCTGGAAACGCACCACCACTTCGGCGCGCTCGCTCAGCCAGTCCACGATCTTGCCCTTGCCTTCGTCGCCCCACTGGGCGCCGATCACCGCCACGTTGGCCATAGCCCTTCCCACGCCGGAATCCGGCATTCGCACACGAAAACGCCTCCCCGGCGGATTGGTCCCGGAGAGGCGTAAGGGTGCATAGCACGGCGGAGGGAGGAACGTGAAGGGAAACCTTCTCCCGCACCCTCGGTCCCATAGCCTGAGGATTGATGGCCGACTGTGCGTTTTCCCACAGAGGGCCGAGCGGATTTCGGATTTGCTATGGATGCGGCAGACACGCCGCGGCAAGGGGGCAGCATGAGCAAGTCGTCAGGCATCGCGGCGCCGCAGAAGACGCGGCGGCAGCGCATCTCGCCCAAGCAGAGGGCGTCCCGGCTCTACCAGTTGTGGCATCTCCTCCAGGACATGAAGGCGGAGGCCGAAGGCATGCAGGACAAGGAGCTGGGGCTCCTTGTCGGGATGATGGAACTGCTGGTCGAGGAGCGCACCGCCGCTGTCGCCCTGCCGCACGGCGCCATCCTGGCGGCGGCGGACACGACGCGGCCCAACTGAGCCGCGTTTCCGGGAGACCTCCGCCCCTTGTCAGAGGGGCACGGCCTCTCCATCGACCAGGGCGTGGCTGCACAGCAGCCGCCTTGCTTCGGCCCGAACGTCGGGAATCGCCGTAACGCCGCGGATGACGGCGTAGCCCTTGACCTGCCATGGCGCGGCGTCGCGCCATGGCGTGCCGGCCGGCAGGAAGAGGCGAGGCCGGGGCGGCGGAGGCTCCGATGCCTGCAGGACGGCGTCCATATACAGCGTGAAGCCGGTCGACGGCTCGCTGACGCCATCCTCCGGATAGCCGGCCGAATAACGGCCGCCGCGGGCCAGCTCCTGGCGGCCTGACAGGGCGAACACCGAAAAGGAAACGCCTGTCTGGTACTCGAGGCCGCGATACTCCACCGGATCGAGGGTCAGCGGCAGATCCCCGTCCGCTGCGCGGATCAGCGTCACGACTTCGGCCAGGCGGGTGGCCTCGGCCGCTGCCGCGGCGGGCAGGGCAAGCGCCTTGAGCCTGGCGATCGCCGTTTCCGCCGGGCCCGCCGACCGCTGCAGGCCGAGGAACACTTCCGATGCCTTGCCGTCTTCCCGCAGCGCCTTGGCGACTCCACCTTCGTCCTTGCGATCGAGGGCGCGTCGCAGCCGACGCAGCGTTTCGGCCGGCAGCCCGAGGCCGCTCGCCACCGCCGCCACCAGGGTCGGCAGGTTGAGATCGACGGAAAGGTCGCCGACGCCGATGGCGCGCAGCGCGTCGACGGCCAGGAGGACGGCCTCGGCGTCGGCTTCGGCCGTGTCCACGCCGATCAGCTCGGTGCCGACCTGGGCGAACTGGCGTTCCGGCTTCAGAGCGCCGCCGCGCACGCGGATCACGTTGCCGCCGTAGGACAGGCGCAGGGGGCGCGGTTCGTTCCTCAATCGCGTGACGGCGATGCGCGCCACCTGCACCGTCATGTCGGGCCGCACGCCCATCATGCGCTGCGAGACCGGGTCCATGAGCCGGAAGGTCTGGGAGGCCAGCGCGGCGCCGGGGCCGCCCAGCAGCGACTCCTCGAATTCGACCAGCGGCGGCTTGACCCGCTCGTAGCCGAAGGCGGCGAAGCGCTCGATGGCCGTGTCGATGGCGCGCGCCTCGCGGGCGGCATCCGGTGGCAGGAGGTCGCCCAGGCCGGCGGGCAGCAGGCTGCGATGGTCGTTGTCGTTGGCGCTCATGGGGCTGGTTGATACCCGATCGGCGCTCACGGCGTCACAAATGTTGGCAATAGATTGCGAATTATTCGCAATTGCGATAATGTCCATGCTGCCGGACCGGCCCGGGCCGGTGGCGATTGGGGAACAGGGCACGTCGGGTGGCGTCGAATACCGCGAATCTCTTTGTCGAGCATCGGCGTTCGCTGGTCGACTATGCGACCGGCATCGTTGGGTCGCGCGCGCTGGCCGAGGAGGTCGTGCAGGAGGCCTGGCTGCGCTTTGACGAGGCGGGCCGCCGGCATCTGTTCGACGAGCCGCTGAGCTATCTCTACCGCATCGTGCGCAACCTGGCGCTGGATGGCCGCCGCAGGCAGGCCCGCGAGAGCAGGTATGTGGTGGACGGCGCGGAGCTCCTGGCTGAGGCAGTCGCGGAGGACCGGCCGTCACCCGAGTCGGAGGTCGCCGCCAAAGTCGAGCTGCGGCTGGTGCGGCAGGCCATGCTGGAGCTGCCGGAGCGCACGCGTATCGCCCTCGAGATGCACCGTGTCGGCGGCGCGACCCTGCAGGACATCGCCGATTATCTCGGGATATCCGTCGGTCTGGCGCACTCCCCGGCGGTTCGCGGGTTGGAGCATTGCCGCGAAAGGATGGTGCGCCACGGTTCGGCGCGTCTCGGCAGGAAAAGAAACTTCTGAAAATCGGACGGCCCCCGGCGTGTAGAAGGTGATGAGGAATCCGGCCGCGTGACGGAAAGGCCATGGCTGACGTATCGAAACCGGCGAATGACAGCGTGCCGACGACGGCCAGCGCATGGCTGGTCGAGCTGTGCGAGAATCCGGGCAATCGTGACCTGCATGTCCATTTCGAGCGCTGGCTGGCGGCAAGCCCCCTGCATGCCCGCGACTGGGAGGAGATCGCCCGCACTGCCGACATCGTGCGCGCGGCGCCGCCACGGCACGAGGGGGAGTGGGGAGAGTTCCTGCGCCGGCGAAAGGCGGCGCGGGCGGCAGGACATCCGCTGCCGGCCGAGGAAGGGCAGGCCGTGCGCGGCCGTCCTCGGCACCGTCTCGTTTCCGGCCTGGCGGCACTCGCAGCGGCGGCCTGCCTGGCGCTGGTGGCAGGCGGTCATGTGCTGACGAGGTTCGGTGCCGATCATGTCACCATGGCCGCGGAGCAGCGCAGTCTGCGGCTGGCCGACGGCACGCGTGTCGTGATGGCGCCCGAGAGCGCGATCGATGTCGCCTATGCCGATGACATGCGGCGCGTGCGGCTGCTCAGGGGCGAAGCCTTCTTCGAGGTTGCGGCCGATGCGGCCCGTCCCTTCGCTGTGTCCGCCGGCGCGGTCGACGTGCGCGACCTCGGCACGGCGTTCGAGGTCACTC
>Ga0182792_1000920_pt1 | contig 25719 bp, 25 predicted proteins | sample Passage237B_FD_130497 | JGI IMG/M metagenome (GOLD analysis project Ga0182792, IMG submission 130497) | Cellulose adapted compost microbial communities from Newby Island Compost Facility, Milpitas, CA, USA - Passage2 37B (version 2) (version 2) ...
AGCTCGGCCAGCGCGTCACAGGCATGCGCCTCTATCTCGAACCAGATGCGGAACTTTGTCTCGGGCGACCAGATGGCGGCCATCTCGGGCCGCGAATAGCGCGGAATCATCGGCGCCCTCGTGCTGGAGTGAAGGACGGGCGCCTCCTACCAGAGGCGGGCCGTCGGCTCAACGGATCGGCTGCCGCTAATCCTCGATCGGGCCAGTCACCGCGATCCATCGGTGGTCGGGGCCTTCGAAGCCGATCTGCCGCACGGCGATGAGGACGGCAAAGACCGGCGCTCCCGCTTGCGGATAGAAGGTCTGCACGCCGCCAATGGCGTAGCCGAGCGGGCAGCCGCGGCTGGTGGGTATCGTGCCATCGTCCTCATGAAGCAGCTGCGCCGTGCTGCCCGGCGTCGTCGCCACACGGATCAGCCGGAATCCCTTGATCTCGCCGAGGTCGTTGCAGCGCTCCGGTTGGGCGACGGCGACTTCTGCCAGGCGAAATTCGAGCGGAGGATCGTAACGCGGGAAGATCGGACGCGGATTGACGGCCATGCGCCATGGATCGGCGGAAAGCTCCGTGACGGCATTGCGGCCTGCAGCAAAGCCCGGATTGGCCGCAAGCACGTCGTCCAATATCACCGCCTGGCCCTGCTGCCGCGCCTGGTTCCGCGCCTGCGCGACAGTCGCGGTTTCGTCCTCGATACGAACGCGCTTGGGCGTTCCGGGGACGAACTTGTCCTGCGCGGTGTCTATGTAGAAGCGGTTGGCGTAGGGAAAGCCGGAGCCGTCCTGGACGCCGTATTCCTCGAAGGCAAAGATCGATCCGTCCGGGCTGAAGCCCAGAACATTGAGTTCCGACGCATCGCCGGCATTTGCGGGCGGCGCGGAGCAGAGCAAGCCAAACATGAGGGCAAGGCCTGCCGTCGACATCGGTGAGTTTGGGCGCATCGCGTTCTCCTGGCTTCCGCTGGGGAAGAATAGCGCACTTCCCGGTTGCACAGAACTGCGTCGCCGGTCAGCCGCTCGCGGCGCGCCGCATGGACCAGGTCGGAAAGCGGTCGCCGGGGGCAGGGGTCGCGGCCCATACGGCGCGGGCGATCGCACGCGCCATCACCGCGGTGACGGCGGCGCAGAGATTGACCATCGAATCATTCGCCGGCGCCACGCCGCTGCTCCCCGTAGCCAGCGCGAAAACCAGGTCGCCGTCCGCAGGCGTGTGAACCGGCCAGATCGCACGAGCAAGGCCGTCATGCGCGGCGATCGCGAGCCGCCGTGCCTCGGGCCTGGTGAGCGCGGCATCGGTCGCCACGATGCCGATCGTCGTGTTGGCGCCGGCTTCCGCACCCGCATGTTTGCGCAGGACGTCGGTCGCCCTTTCCGGCATCGGATGCGGCAGGCCCAGGCCGCCGAACTCGCCGCCGATCTCGAATGGGGCAGCCCAGAAATGCGGCGTTTGATGCACCGTGACGGAGCCGGTCGGGTTGGCGGCGACGAGTGCGCCAACGGTGACGCCGTTCTCGAGCACGGCCGAGGCGGAGCCCAGCCCGCCCTTGAGCCCCGCGGTGAGCGCGCCGGTGCCGGCGCCGGCGGTGCCGATCGCGAAGTCGCGCCTTGCCGCGCGCGCGGCCTCGAAACCCAGCTCGCGGTAGGGCGGATAGCGGCCCCAGTTCTTGTCGCCGCCGTTCGGCAGGTCGAACAGGATGGCGGCCGGCACGATCGGCACGCGGAAGCCGCCGATCTCGAATCCGCGCCCCTGTTCGCGAAGGTAGGCCTGGACTCCCGAGGCTGCGTCCAGGCCGAATGCAGAGCCACCCGAAAGCACAACGGCGTGGACCTGCCCCACCGCGTTGTGCGGCTCCAGCAAGTCGGTTTCGCGCGTGCCCGGCGCGCCGCCCAGCACCTGAACCGAGGCGATCGTCGGCTTGTCGCACAGAAGCGCCGTGACGCCCGACTTGAGCTTCTCGTCCTGCGCGTTGCCAACGTTCAGTCCTGCCACGTCGGTGATGAGATTGGTTGGGCCGGGTTTGAATGGCATGGGTTTATTCGACCTCGACGAACGTCTCGCCGTCATAGCGGAAGAGGCGGTACGGGTTTTGCGCCAGGTCGCCCTTTTCATCGAAGCTGACGCTACCGAGCGCGGTCTGGAAGCTTTGTGCGGCAAGAACTTCGCCGATTGTCTTCGACCCGGTTTCCGCCTCGATCATGGCCCGGACCGCGACCTCGACCGCCGCATAGGTTGGCAGCATGTAGCCTTCAGGGATGATTTCGCGCTCAGCGAATGCGGAGAGGGCCTCCGGCGAGGCGATGTCGGCGGGCTCGGGCAGGCCGATCATCAGCGTACCGGGAGCAAGCGGCACGTCGTCGGGAGCGGCGCGCAGGGTCTCGCCCGCAGCGATCGTGAGCTCGTAGTCGAGACCGGCCGCGTCGCGGCCCATGATCGCCACGTCGACGCGATCGCCCCCGACCAGCGCGTGCGTTGCGCCCGCCCGCCGCAGGCGCGCGACGAGCCCGATCTGGTTGTCCATCTGCGGACGGTAGGTGTCCACGAACACCGCCTTCAGGCCGGCGGTCTCGGCGGCGAGCCGGAAGCTCTCGGTGAATTCGCGCCCATAGATCGTGCCGTCGTCGACCAGAGCGAAGAGTTCGTCGCGCCAGCGCGGCACGAGATATCTGGCCGTCGCCTCCATCTCGGCATCGGCGCGCGGCGCCATGCGGAAGACCGGCCAGCCGGTACGATCGCGGCGATCGGTCAGGCTGTTCGTGCGCACGGCCGGCGTGATGACTGCGATGCCGGTGTGCTTGAAGATCGGGAGCGCCGCCTCGATCGCCTCCGTGCAGAGGAAACCGACGACCACCTGCACGCCCTGTGAAACCAGTGCTTCGGCCGCGGCCGCGCCGCCTTCGGCGCTGCACTGGTCGTCGGCGAAGCGAAGGTTGGCAGGTGCGACGTCGAGCCTGGCCGCGGCGATTTCCGCGCCCTGCTTCATCTGTTCGCCGAGCAGCGCCACCGCTTCGGACATCGGGGTGACGATGCCGATGGTCTGGGCCATTGCCATTCGCGGCGTCAGGGAAAGGAGGGCGGTGGCGGCGAGGGCCAGGGTGAGGAGGCGCATGGCCCGCAATCTACGGCCCCGCGCGCAAATGTGAACACGGCATTTTTGGCCGCCCGCGGGCCGCGACTGCCGCGAATTCGCCTGGCAGTGCGGCGCAAGCGCCGGAAGCCCAGCTTGAGCCACCATGCCCCGGCACTATATAGCTGGCGAATCGAGCGGGGTTGTCAGGGTGCTGAAGAAGTCCGAAGTCGAGCCGCGTCAGTACCGTGACGCCATGAGCCGCTTCGCCGGCGCGGTGCATGTCGTCACCACCGACGGCAGGGCCGGACGGCGCGGCACAACCGTCATCGCGGCCTGCTCGGTTTCGGACGACCCTCCGACGATTCTCGTCTGCCTCAACCGTCACAACAGGGCAAACGACCTGTATGTCGACAACGGCGTGTTTGCGCTCAACACGCTGCCGGCCGAGCGGCAGGACCTCGCAAACGCTTTTTCCGGCCTTACGGGCCTGCCGCAGAATGAGCGTTTCTCGCTCGCCGCATGGGACACGATCGCGACCGGCGCGCCGACGCTTTCGGATGCCGCGGCCGTGTTCGATTGCGAACTGATCGAGGCAAAGGAACTTGCCACGCATCGCGTGCTGTTCGGGCAGGTACGGGGTGTACGCATCAGTGACAGTCTCAGCCCGCTGATCTACTACAATCGACAGTACCGAGTTCTCTGACCGCGGAATCGGACATGCCCGCCACGCAGCCCCGCCCCGTTCCGCAGTCGATCGACGCCACGCTCGAGATGTTGTCGGGTGCCGACTACGTCGCCGACCGCTCGCTCGCCACGGTGCTGTTTCTGGCACTGCGCATGCAGCGCCCGCTTTTCCTGGAAGGCGAGGCTGGCGTCGGCAAGACCGAGATCGCCAAGGTGCTGGCCGCTGCGCTCGGGCGACCGCTGATCAGACTGCAGTGCTACGAGGGCCTGGATGTCTCGTCCGCGGTCTACGAGTGGAACTATGCCGCCCAGATGATCGAGATCCGCATGGAGGAGGCGGCGGGCGAGGTAGACCGGCATGACATGGAAAGGAATGTCTTTTCCGAGAAATACCTGATTCGGCGGCCGGTGCTGGAGGCTCTCAGCGGCAAGAAGGGCTCCGCCCCCGTCTTCCTCATCGACGAACTCGACCGGACGGATGAAGCGTTCGAGGCATTTCTGCTCGAAATATTGTCCGACTTTCAGGTCACCGTGCCCGAACTCGGCACGATCAAGGCCGAAGAACCGCCAATCGTCATCATCACGACGAACCGCACGCGGGAAATCCACGACGCGCTCAAGCGGCGGTGCCTCTACCATTGGGTCGACTACCCGGACGCGGCGCGCGAGCTCGAAATCGTCGCGCGCAAGGTTCCGCAGGCCAATGCCCGCTTGTCGCGGGAGGTCGTCGCCTTCGTGCAGAAGCTGCGCGCCCTCGACCTGTTCAAGGTGCCCGGGGTGGCCGAGACGATCGACTGGGCGAGCGCGCTCACCGAACTCGACAAGCTCGCGCTCGATCCCGAAACGGTTTCCGACACGATCGGCGTGCTGCTGAAATACCAGGACGACATCGCGCGCATCGGCCAGGGCGAAGGCACCCGCATCCTCAACGAGGTGAAGGCAGAGCTGGCCGCTGCTGAGTGAGATGGGCTCCCTGATCGACGCGATCAAACGACTGGTCCGTCTGGGGAAATATCGGGTCTCCGCGCATGGTTCATCACCGCTTATCGACCGGATCCGTCGCGATGGACCAACGATTCCTTGAAGAGGAAATCGAAATGAGCCGAAAATCCACGCGCCTAGTGCATGCGGGCAAATACGCCGCAGAGGCCGAGATCGAACTGGTCCCCGACGATGGCGCCTGGGGCCCCTGTCTTTCCAGGGAGGATGCGCTGAAGCTCGATCGCGTACGTTCCGCCCTCGAGCGCGGTGACGTTGCCACTGCGAGCCGCAAAGCGCGCGTCTTCGAACTGATGCCGTTGTCGGCTTGAGTTCCATCGTGCCCGACGTCCCGGAGAGCTTTCCTGACCCGGACGGCCGGATCGCCGACAACATCGTGTATTTCGCACGCGCGCTTCGCAAGGCCGGCATGCGCGTGGGGCCGGCTTCGGTGGTCGATGCGATCGATGCGGTGTTGGCTGCCGGCATCGGCTCCCGCGACGACTTCTACTGGACGCTGCATGCGGTGCTCGTGAAGCGGCGCGAAGACCGGGCCGTGTTCGACGAGGCGTTCCGCCTCTTCTGGCGCTCGCGCGAGCTCATCGAGAAGATGATCGCGATGTTCGGGCCGATCGCCCCCGGCACGCGCGAGCGCGAAAGGCAGCGCGCCGCCGAATCACGCGTTGCAGGCGCGATGTTCGCCGGCCACGAGGGGCGGCAAACCATGCGCGAGGTGCCGGAGATCGAGATCGACGCCCGCATGACGTTTTCCGGCAACGAAGTCTTGCGGCACAAGGACTTCGCCCAGATGACCGCCGCCGAGCTCGCACAGGCGCGGCGCGCGATCACCGAGTTGCGCCTGCCGGCCGATTTGGTGCGCACGCGCCGTTTCGCCGCCGATCCGCGCGGCCGTCGCATCGATCCGCGCGCGATGATGCGCGGCGCCCTGCGCACCGGTGGCGCGCTGATCCTGCCGAAATACCGCTCCGTGCGCGAGATGCACCCGCCGATCGTCGTACTTGCCGACATTTCCGGTTCGATGAGCCAGTATACGCGTATCTTCCTGCATTTCATGCATGCGCTGGCGGAGAACAGGCGACATGTCCACACCTTCGTCTTCGGCACACGGCTGACAAATCTGACGCGCCAGATGCGCCATCGCGACCCCGACGAGGCGCTCGCCGATGCGGCACGCGCCGTACGGGACTGGTCGGGCGGCACGCGGATCGGCGACGCCCTGCACGAATTCAACCGGCTGTGGTCGAGGCGCGTGCTGGGGCAGGGCGCGGTCGTGATCCTGATCAGCGACGGGCTCGAGCGCGACGATGCGGCAGGCCTCGCCGAAGCGATGGAACGCCTGCAGAAGTCCTGCCGCCGGCTGATCTGGCTCAACCCGCTGCTGCGTTTCGAGGGCTTCGAGCCGCGCGCCCGCGGGGTGAGGGCGATGCTCCCCCATGTGGACGAATTCCGCCCCGTGCACACGCTGGAGGCGCTGTCGGACCTCTGCGCTTCCCTGTCGGCTGACCGGCCGCGCGGCGCCGACCCGCGTCCATGGCTTGGCAAGGCAGGCGCGGCGTGACCATATTCATGGTCGAGGGAGACGAGACCATGCAGGAACAGATTTCGCTGGAGCAGGCACGCGATCCGCTCGCGGTAGCACAAGCCTGGATGGCCGAAGGCAGGCCGATCGCGATGGCCACCGTGATGGAAACCTGGGGCTCGGCGCCGCGCCCTGTCGGCAGCCAGCTCGTCATCGATGCGCAGGGCAATTTCGAGGGCTCCGTCTCCGGCGGCTGCGTGGAAGGCGCGGTGATCGCCGAGGCCGCCGAGGTGATCGAGACCGGCAAGCCGCGCATGCTGGAATTCGGCGTGGCCGACGAGACGGCCTGGCGCGTCGGGCTTTCCTGTGGCGGCCGCATCAAGGTCTATGTCGAGCGGGTCGGCTGATGGATCCGAGGCTTCTCGAGCAACTGAACGCGGAGCGCGCTGCACGGCGCGCCGCGATCCTGATCACCGACCTTTCGGGCGGTCCCGACCGGCTGGTGCACGAGGGCGACCATCTCGGCGGCCCGCTTGGCGACGCTCTGGCATCCGCCTTCCGTTCGGGCAAGTCGGGCATGATCGAGGTGGAGGGCCGCAGCCTTTTCCTCAATGTGCACGTGCCGCCGCCGCGGCTGGTGGTGATCGGCGCGGTCCACATCAGCCAGGCGCTTGCGCCGATGGCGCGGATTGCGGGTTTCGACGTCGAGATCATCGACCCGCGCACGGCCTTCGCGACCGCGGACCGGTTCCCCGACGTGGCGCTGGCGGCCGAGTGGCCCGAGGACGTCCTGAAGAGGAAGCCGCTCGATGCCTACACGGCGCTCGCAGCGCTGACGCACGATCCCAAGATCGATGATTTTCCGCTGCAGGCCGCACTTCAGGCCGGGTGCTTCTATGTCGGCGCGCTTGGCAGCCGCAAGACACACGCGCGGCGCGTGGAGCGGCTGCTCGCCGCCGGCCTCAGCGAGGAGCAGATCGGACGCATCCGCGCGCCGATCGGGCTGGCGATCGGTGCGGCAAGCCCCGCCGAGATCGCGGTGGCGGTGCTGGCGCAGGTGATCGAGGCGTTGCGCACGCGCGGCCTCTCCGGCGTGGCACGGGAACGGGCCGCATGAAATTCGGCAAGGTTCCAGTCAGCGAGGCGCAAGGCGCCGTTCTTGCCCACTCGACGACCGTCGCGGGGAAGAAGTTGAGAAAGGCCCGCAGGCTGACGGCGGAAGATGTCGCTGCGCTGCGCGAGGCCGGCGTCAGCGAAGTGGTCGTAGCCCGCCTCGACCCGGACGACATTGGCGAGGACGAGGCCGCGCGCGTGCTCGCCGACGGTCTCGTTACCGAAAATGTCGAGGCCAAGCCGCCGGCCACCGGCCGCGTCAACCTGCACGCGAAGACGGCCGGCGTCTTCACCGTCGATGCCGCGCTGATCGAAGCGTTCAACGCGGTCGATCCGGCCATAACCATCGCCACCATCCCGAACTATGCCACGGCCGCGGCCGGCCAGATGGTCGCGACGGTCAAGATCATTCCCTATGCCGCGCCGCGCGCCAGCGTCGAGGCGGTGCTTGCCGCCATCACCGGCCGCCGTGCGTTGGGCGTGCATCCCTTCCAGCCGCATCGCTTCGGGCTGGTGCAGACGGAACTGCCGAGCCTCAAACCGTCGGTGCTCGACAAGACGGCCGAGGTCACGGCGGCCCGCGTGGCTCGATCCGGCGGCGTGATCGTCGGCGAAAGGCGGACGGCCCATGACGAGCAGGCGGTGGCGAAGGCGATCGGCGAGCTGGCGACCACGTCGGACATGGTGCTCGTGTTCGGCGCCTCCGCCGTCAGCGATGACGAAGACGTGATTCCGGCCGCGATCCGGCTCGCCGGCGGAAAAGTCGAGCGCACCGGTGCGCCGGTCGATCCGGGCAACCTGCTGGTGCTCGGCTCGCTGCACGGCAAGCCGGTGATTGGAGCGCCGGGTTGTGCCCGAAGCCCGAAGGAAAACAGCTTCGACTGGGTGCTCGACCGACTCGCCGCCGGCATGGAAGTGAAATCGTCGGACATCGCCCGGCTTGGCGTGGGCGGCCTGTTGATGGAGATCCCGTCGCGGCCGCAGCCGCGCGAGGGCAGGCCGGCCGCCGCCCGCGTCGGCGCGGTGCTGCTCGCGGCCGGGCGGTCGAGCCGCATGGGAGGGCCGAACAAGCTGCTCGCACGGTTCGGCGGCAAGCCGCTCGCCCGCCTGGCCGCTGAACGGCTGACGGCGAGTTCCGCCAAACCGGTCGCGGTGGTCGTCGGCCATCAGGCCGCCGCCGTGCGCGAAGCGGTCGAAGGTGTAGCGTCCGCCATCGTCGAGAATCCGGATTTCGCCAGCGGCCTGGCGAGCTCGTTGAAGGCAGGCATGCGGAGCCTTCCCGCTTCGCTCGACGGCGTGCTGGTGGCGCTCGCCGACATGCCGGGCATCGAAACCGCCGACTACGAGCGCATGATCGCGACGTTCCGCGAGCATGGCGGCCGCGCCGTGATCCGCGCCACGGCGGCCGGCAAGCGCGGCAACCCGGTGATCCTGCCACAGGCGCTGGTCGCCCGCATCGACGAACTCGAGGGAGACACCGGCGCGCGGCATCTGATCGAAACCGGTGGCGCCGAGATTGTCGATATCGAGCTTGGCGAAGCCGCACGCATCGATGTCGACACGCCCGATGCGCTGGCCGCCGCCGGTGGCGTGGCAGCGGAGTAGCTGCAAGCGGGTTCACGCCTGCGATCCTGCTGGCTACAAGAAGGGATGCGATTCCTTGCGCCCCTTGTCGCCGGCATCCTGGCCGTGTCGGCCCTCGCAGCCCCGGCGTGGGCGCAGACGCTGCCGCCTTTCAAGGACAGGCTGTTCGCCTATCCGGGCATTCTCCGATCGGACCATGACGGCGGCTATCGCGTCGTCGACTACGACAAGCAGCGCGACATCTACCAGCGGGACGAGGAGCCGGAGCGGCGCGTGCGGCCCGAATATGTCTCGCTCAAGGTTCGACGCGCGCAGGAAGACCGCGTCGCCGATACGAACGTCGGCAAGGTCGCCCATATCGCGGTCGGCAAGCAGCGGGGTGCGAGCCTGATCGTGGTCTATCTGCACGGGCAGGGCGGCAGCCGCAAGCAGGGCGTGAACGACCACACGTTCGGCGGCAACTTCAACCGCATCAAGAGCCTGGTCGTCGCGGCAGGGGGGCTGTACCTCTCACCCGACTTCGACAGTTTCGACGAGCAGGGGGCAACCCAGGTCGCGGCCATGCTGTCGATCTATGCCAAGGCCTCGCCGGCGGCGCCGATCTTCCTCGCCTGCGGGTCGATGGGCGGGGCCATCTGCTGGAACCTCGCGCGCGGACCCGAGATGGCAAAGCGGCTGGGCGGTCTTTTGCTGCTCGGCTCGATGTGGAACGAAAATTTCCTGACCAGCGCCGCATTCGAGCGGCGCGTGCCGCTGTTCCTCGGGCACGGCAGCCTCGATACGGTGTTCCCCATCCAGCACATGGAAGAATTCTATCGCTCGATCCGCCGCAAGGCGCCGGACTATCCGGTCCGGATGGTGCGGTTCGAAACCGGCAGCCACGGCACGCCGATCCGCATGACCGACTGGCGCGAGACCATCAACTGGATGCTGTCCGCGACGAGATAGAGAGCCGGATCATGGAGCCGAGTAGTAATCGAGCACTGTCTCGGGATTGATCTCGCCGTCATACGAGGCGTCGACCTCGTAGCGGACGAGCGTGAATTCGCCGTCGCGCAACAGCCAGAGCCCCGTCGAGGAGGCGTCCCCGACGCCGCGCCACCTGGCGTGGGAGGCGATCGTCAGCGTGTTCGGGTCGAAGAACGAGTTTACGAGTTCGGTTTCGGCCCGGTAGCCGATCACGTCGACGGATTCGACCTTCGCATGTTCGGCATCCTCATAGCGGATGTCGAGTTCCGGCGTCGCGAAGCCGAGGACCTTCATCTCACCGTGCTCGTCGCCCATGATGTAGACGTGGCTTTCGTTGTAGGCGCCGCGGTTGCAAAGGAACTGGTAGATGTGTCGCTCGTCCTCGGCATCCTCAGGGCCGGCTGCGCCGGTGTACCTGAACCGCGCGACGTGAGTGGTGAGCGCGTCCTCCATCAGCGTGTCAGGGGGAACCTCGCAATAGCCGAAGACCTGGTGGAAGAGGGCGACGGCACGCCGCTCGTAGAGCACCGATCTGTCCGGCGCGCCGATGTCGTCGCAGGTATCGGGCAGCGCGTGCTGCATGCCGCCGCTTGACGGCGAAAGGCTGGCGCCGGCGATCTGGAGCGGGGTGAAGTCCTCGCCCTGAAGCTGCGGGTTGGCGAGCGTCAGTTCGTAGCAGCCGCCGTAAACCTGATAATTGCTGCCGTCGCCCGTGCTGGCCTCGATCGCCACGGGAACGTAGTAGTGGATCGTGTCGCCCGCATCATGCTCGCTCGCAATGCCGACGATCACGCGCACCGAGGCCGTGTCCGCGTAGCCCTCGGCGTAGGCTTCGAAGCTCTGGACCGGCTTCTTGCCGAAATAGCTCCAGGCGCGCGCGTATTCCCCGCGGCTCACCGCGTTGTACAGCGACTTGATCAGTGCCTCCGGCGTCGATCTGTCGTCGAGATAGGGTTCAGCCGCGCCTGCGGGCGAGATGGCGGCCGTCATGGCGATCGCGAACAGAGCGCAGCGCATCGAATCCTCCCGAATCTGAAGTGATTCTAGCATTGAATGCGGCGGCCGTGGGCCGTCACCAGCCAATGGCAGCGTCAGGGGCACCGTCAAGCGGCGGGCAGCAGCGAGAGCTCGATCGTGACCGGAACGTGGTCCGAGGGCTTCTCCCATGCGCGCACATGCTTCTCGATCGCTGCGCCTCTAAAGCGGTCGGCGGCTTCAGGCGACAGCAACAGGTGGTCAATGCGGATGCCGTTGTTCTTCTGCCAGGCGCCGGCCTGGTAGTCCCAGAAGGTGTAGAGCGGCCCGTCGCTGACGGCCCGGATCGCATCGGTGAAGCCCAGTCCAGCGAGCCGGCGGAATGCCTGCCGGGTTTCGGGCTGGAAAAGCGCGTCGTTCACCCAGTTCTGCGGAAAGCGCGCGTCGGCCGGCTGCGGGATGACGTTGTAGTCGCCCGCGAGCACCAGCGGCTCCTCCAGCGCAAGACGCTCCTCCGCCCAACGGCGCAGGCGCTCCATCCAGCCGAGCTTGTAGGCGAACTTTTCGGTGCCGATCGGGTTGCCATTGGGAAGGTAGAGAGAGGCGACGCGCAGCGCGCTCTTGCGCCCCTTGGCGTCGCGCACCGAGAACACGCCCTCGATGAAGCGGGCCTGCTCGTCGCCGTCGGCGCCGGGCAGCCGCGCGTTGGCCTCGTCGAAGCGCAGCTTGGACAGGATTGCCACGCCGTTGAAGCCCTTCTGGCCGTGCGTCTCGACGTGATAGCCGAGCGCCTCGATCTCGAAGCGCGGAAACCCGTCGTCCTGGGTCTTGATCTCCTGCAGGCAGACGATGTCCGGCTTGCTCTCGTTCAGCCAGGCGATCAGGTTCTCGATGCGGGCGCGAACGCCGTTGATGTTCCAGGTCGCGATCTTCAAGACGCCAGCCTCTCCCGTTGCATCCGCGGCCATCTATCCAGATTGGCGGCGCGTTGAGAAGGCCAGTGTGGATATCTCCCGCCGGCCGCGCGCGAAAAGGGCCGCACCAGCGGCCCTTTCAGATGGCTATGGTGTCGACTCCCGGTCAGGGCTGGGTGAGCAAAGGCCTGCCATGGGAGTGATGGTAGCGCCAGTGGTGGCGGTGCCAACGGTGCGGGGCGCGCGACACCCCAATGTGGAAGTCGATGATCGGCGGCCGCACATAGAGCGGTGGGCGCACATAGACCGGCGGCGGCACGTAAACCGGCGGCGGCGCATAGTACGCACGCGGCCCCGCCCTGGTGAACGCCAGATACCTGGCCGAAACCCAACCGCTCCTGCCGGCCCAATAGACCTCGCACCAGCTACCGACACAGTCGTAGACGGCAACGCGCGCGCCGCCGGGAACAACGTCGAAGCGATGATAGCCGGTACCTGGACCGGCACGCATGTTGAGATCGGTGGTGACCCTCGCGTGTGTGGCGGCCAACGCCGTCGCGGCAGCGAGCAGCGACGCGGCGGCAGCCAGCGAAGCGGCTTTCGCAAATCTCTTCAACACGCTGTCTTCTCCTCTCCCGAGGTCCCTTCGCCGCATAAATTAACATGCCGCTGCCTGGTTCCCAAGGCGCCGTCGCGAGGGCCGGGCCGCACTCGAAGCAAGCCGTCAGATCGAAAAGCTGGTGCCGCAGCCGCAGGAGGCGACCGCGTTGGGGTTCCTGATCTGGAAGGACTGACCGATCAGGTCGTCGACGAAATCGATGACCGAGCCGCCCATGTAGACAAGCGAAATCTCGTCGACCAGCACTGTGGCCCCGTCGCGCTCGATTGCCGTGTCGTCCTCGTTGCGCGCATCGACCAAGTCGAACTTGTAGGAGAAGCCGGAGCAGCCGCCGCCCTCGACGGCAACGCGCATCGCGATCTTGCCGGGCTCCGATGCCACGATCTGCGCGATCCGCCTGGCCGCCGCCTCGGTGAGTTCGACCGGCTTCATCGTTGCCTTTGCATCCGCGCCCATGCTGCGACCTTGCGTTGGATTCAACCTCCTAGGTATGAAGCGACCCTTGGCAAGTCAACCGGCCGTCGGGCGGCGGCGGACACGGGTGAACGGGCATGAGCGGCGGCGATCTTTCCGAAATCGGCTTCGGCTACCGGCCGCGCGCGGCCTATGCAAGCGACCCCGCCAGGAGCCGCGGCCGCTTCTATCACGAGCCGGAAAGCCCGACGCGGACACCCTTCCAGCGCGACCGCGACCGCATCATCCATTCGACCGCCTTCCGGCGGCTGAAGCACAAGACGCAGGTCTTCATTGCGCACGAGGGCGACCACTTTCGCGAGCGACTGACTCATTCGATCGAGGTCGCGCAGATTGCTCGCGCCCTGGCGCGGGCGCTGTGCTGCGACGAGGACCTGGCGGAGGCAATCGCGCTCGTCCATGATTTCGGGCACACGCCCTTCGGCCATACCGGGGAGGAAGCGCTCAACGACAAGATGGCGCCCTGGGGCGGCTTCGACCACAATGCACAGGCGCTGCGCGTCGTCACCCGGCTCGAAAGCCGCTACGCCGATTTCGAGGGGCTCAACCTCTGCTGGGAAACGCTGGAAGGGCTCGTCAAGCACAACGGTCCGCTGACCGATCGGGAAGGTAACGGGCTCAAAGGGCCGGTGCCGCGCGCCATCGGCGACTTCAACGAGCTGTTCGACCTCGAACTGTGGCGCCATGCGAGCGTCGAGGCGCAGTGCGCCGCGATCGCCGACGACATCGCCTATGACGCCCACGACATCGACGACGGCCTGCGCGCCGGCCTGCTCACACTCGACATGCTCGAGGACGTGCCACCGACGGCGTGCATTCTTGCGAGCGTTCGCGCCCGTTATCCGCATCTCGACGCCACCCGGACCGGCCACGAGCTGGTGCGCCGCCAGATCACCATGATGGTCGAGGATGTGATCGTCACGGCCCGGCAAAGGCTCGCCGCGCTCGCGCCGCAACGCGTCGAGGACATCCACGACGCCGGCCAGCCGATGGTTGCATTTTCGGAAGGCATGGCCGCCGACGAGAAGGCTCTCAAGGCGTTTCTCTACAAGAACCTCTACCGCAACCCCTCGGTAATGGCGGAACGCGCCAGAGCAGATCGCGTCGTGCGCGAGTTGTTCGACGCCTACATGGCCGATCCGCGCGCCATGCCGGAGGGCTGGCGCGACGGGCTCGATCGCGCCGAAGAGCGCATCAGGGCGCGCAGCGTCGCCGATTTCCTTGCCGGCATGACCGATACATACGCGCTGAAGGAACACGGCCGGCTGTTTGACCGTACGCCGGAATTGGGCTAGGGCGCGGGCGGTTTTCGCGGCCAGCGCGCGCATTTCTCGGAAAGCAGACATGAATATCTTTGCCGATTTCAATGATCGGATCAGGAAGACTGTTGAAGCGCTTGATCTCAAAGACGCTTCCGGTGCACGCCCTGACCTCTCCAGAGTCTCCGTCGAGCCGCCGCGCGATCCGAGCCACGGCGATCTGGCTTCCAACGTGGCGATGGTTCTGGCCAAGCCGCTGGGCAAGAATCCGCGCACCCTCGCCGAGGAGATCGCGGCCGAACTGGGCAAGGACGAGGACGTGGCGGCGGTCGAGGTTGCCGGGCCTGGTTTCGTCAATTTGCGGCTTTCCGACCATTTCTGGCGGCAGGTCGTGCGTCGCGTGCTGTCGCAGGGCAAGGAGTTTGGCCGCTCCGCCATCGGCGGGGCCCGCAAGGTGAACGTGGAGTACGTCTCGGCCAATCCGACGGGACCGATGCATGTCGGGCATTGCCGCGGCGCCGTCGTTGGCGATGCGCTCGCCAACCTGCTCGCTTTTGCCGGCTATGACGTGACGAAGGAATACTACATCAACGATGCCGGCGTGCAGATCGACGTGCTCGGCCAGTCGGTCATGTTGCGCTACCGCGAAGCGCTCGGGGAGACGATCGGCGACATTCCGGCCGGCCTCTACCCCGGCGACTATCTCAAGCCGGTCGGCCAGGCGCTTGCCGACGAGTTTGGCCGCAAGCTCCTGGAAATGCCGGAGAACGAGGCGCTCTCCATCGTCAAGGATCGCGCGATTGAAGCCATGATGGCGATGATCCGCGAGGATCTGTCCGCGCTCAACGTCCACCACGAAGTGTTCTTCTCGGAGCGGACACTGCACGCGGACAACGCCCGGCTGATCCGCCAGGCGATCAACGACCTGACGATGAAGGGCTTCATCTACAAGGGCAAGCTGCCGCCTCCCAAGGGGCAGTTGCCCGAGGACTGGGAAGATCGCGAACAGACGCTGTTCCGCTCGACAGTGGTCGGCGACGACATCGACAGGCCTCTGGTCAAGTCGGACGGCAGTTACACCTATTTCGCCGCCGACGTCGCCTACATGAAGGACAAGTACGCGCGTGGCTTCCAGGAGCTGATATTCGTGCTTGGCGCCGACCACGGCGGCTACGTCAAGCGCATGGAAGCGCTGGCGCGCGCCATTTCCGATGGCGAACTGAAGCTGACCATCCTGCTCTGCCAGCTCGTCAAACTGTTCCGCGGTGGCGAGCCTGTGCGCATGTCGAAGCGGGCAGGGGAGTTCGTGACGCTGCGCGAGGTGGTCGATGAGGTCGGCCGTGACGCGATCCGCTTCATGATGCTCTATCGCAAGTCGGACGCGCCGCTCGACTTCGACTTCGCGAAGGTCACCGAGCAGTCGAAAGACAACCCGGTTTTCTACGTTCAGTATGCCTCGGCACGGTGCCATTCGGTGTTCCGGCAGGCTCGGGAGCAGCTTGGCGTGACGGGCGAGTTCAGCCGCGAGGCGATGGCCGCGGCGGCCGACAGGCTAAGCGACGAGGGGGAGATCGCACTGATCCGCAAGCTCGCAGAATATCCGCGGCTGATCGAGCAGGCGGCCATCGCGCAGGAACCTCATCGCCTCGCCTTTTACCTGTACGAACTCGCCAGCGCCTTTCATTCCCAGTGGAACCGCGGCACCGAGACAGCCGACTTACGCTTTGTTAAGGTTAACGACCCAGAATTGACCCATGCCAGACTAGGGCTGGTGCAGGCGGTCCTGGACGTTTTGTCGTCAGGCCTTGCGATAGTGGGGGCCGAAGCGCCCGCGGAAATGCGCTAGGTTCGCGGAACGTTCCGTCACCATTTGCCCACAATGCGCTGGTAGGGCCCAACCCAAGCGAGACGTCGCCGGCGTCCGCCCCAGTAGAGTGTGGGGACAAAGCATGGCAGACAGCAACCTCCAGCGGCGGGATTCCTCGCACGCCTTCGACCACGATCCCTTCGCCGAACTGACCCGCATCATGGGTGCAGATCCGCGGGGAGGCGACACCCAAAGGACCGACGATCCGTTCGACATCGACCTCGAACGCGAGCTGCTGGGTGGCTTCGAAGACGAAGCCGGAGCTTCCGAAACCGGATCTGCGGACGAACTCGAGGACCCGCCGCTTGCGGATCTTGACGCGCAGAGCGAGCAGGGTGCGGACGAGTACCTTCGTTCAGCGCCGGAAGAGCCGGACACGGCATTCGACGCGGCAGGCGAAGCCGACTTCGACAGCATCGGTCGGGAGCAGTCGGAACCGGACTCAGCGCTGGCAGCAGGCGAGGCGCAGCCTGAGGCGGCAGCTTGGGAGTCTGCCGCGCACTACGAGCCGCAGCACGAGCCTGAGGCGCTGGGCGACGACGCCGACGACGTGCTCGGTCTTGCCGAAGTCGACATGGACTTCGGCGAGCTGGATTTCGCCGACGATGAGCCGGTGCAGACGAGCGCTGCCGAAGAAGTCGGTGATGACACGCGTTTCGAGCTTCAGGCAGCTTCGTTTCCCGCTGACCAACCGAACATCGAAGACGAGCTGGCCCGTCTGCTGGCAGGTGACCCATCGAGCGACGGTGCGGACGAGACATTCGATACCGGGCAGCCGCATGCCGCTGATGACTACGCGGCGGGCCGGGATACTCCGCATACACCGCTTTATGGCCGCGCCAACTTCTCCGATGTGAATGCGGGCGCCTGGGCCGATGATGGCTGGCAGGCGCATGACGAGCAGCACGAGCAGCCCGAGCAGGAACAAGCGGTCGAACCCGCGGCCGACGAGGCTCCCGCGGACGAGAAGCCTTCCGATCCGTTTGCCGTTTTCACAAGCATCGCCCCTGCGATGCCGCAGCTGCGGCGCACGACCGCTTCCGCAACGGCCGCCATCGGCCTTGCGCCGTTGCCGGCGGCCGACGTGCCGGAAATCGAGACCGTAGAGGTCGCTGAGAGCGCCGTCCCCGCACAGGACGACCTTGGATTGCCGGAAATGCCGTACGACGATCCGGCGCCTGCTTATGACGAGTTCGACGCCGAGTTCGCATCGGTGTTCGGTACGGACGGTCCGACGGACAGGGAGGCGGCGCGCGAGGCGGCGCACGGCCCATCCGAGGACGAGTTCTTTGCGGAAGCGGTAGGGCTCAGCACTGCGGCCACCGCGAGCAGCTGGACGAATTCCGGGCAGCCCCAGACTGGCGCGACCGACGGCTACGGCGCGTACGGCGACGCGCTCCATTCGAAAGAAGGCGAGACTGCTGCACCGGTCGCACCAGTCGTCGTCGACCGCAGGCGGAAGGGTCTCACCGTTGCCTTCGCGGTTCTGGGCGTTGCCGTTCTCGGCGGACTGGGCGCGTTCGCGCTGTCGTTCGGCGGCGGTGACACCAGTGACGAACCGGTTCTGGTCAAGGCCGACGTCGAACCGCTGAAGGTGAAGCCGGAGAATCCGGGCGGCCTCAGCGTTCCCAATCAGGACAGCAAGGCCTACGAGCGCGCGCAGGGGGTCGTCGACGACGCCCCGCCTGCCCAGGAGAGGCTGGTCACCACTGCCGAGGAGCCGGTCAACCTGGCCGTCGCCGACGAGCGCGGGACGATGCTGCCGGGTGTCGGTGCGGAAGAACCGGCGATGGCCGCTCCCGCCACGTCCGCCGGTGAAGAAGTCACCCCGGCGATGACGGATGCCCCGGAAACGGCGGTATCGCAGGTCACGCCCAAGTCCGAGGAACGCCTTGAAGCGACGCCCGAGCCCGACGGCGTCGGCGCTGCCGAGGATCTGGCGATCGTGCAGCCGCGCAAGGTGCGCACGATGATCGTCAGGCCGGACGGCACGCTGGTGCCGCGCGAGGATCCCGCCGAAGAAGCGCAGGCCGCCGAGACGCGGACCACCGAAGCGGCCAGCACGGATGCGGCTTCGCAACAGCAAACCCAGCCGGCTTCAGGCGCCGTTGCCGCCGCCGAGCCTGCCGCTGCCGCGGCATCCGCGATCGAGCGGGCGGCGGGTGGTGCCCCGGTCGCCAACGCCGAACAGCAAGCCGCCGGCGCTCCCCAGCAGGGCGTACAGGAGCGACAGGCAACGGCCGGCGAAATCGAACAGGCTGTCGTGACGCCGGAGACGGGACCGATCGTCCCGCAGCGGCCAGCCGATCAACCTGCGACGACGGCTGCACGATCCGCACCGCAGCCCGCGGCACGCCAGCAGGTCGCGCAGGCTGCACCTGCCGCCGCCCGGAACCAGCCGGCCGCGGCCGTCGGGGGCGCAGCAGGCGAATGGTCGATGCAGATCGCTTCGCAGCCGACGGTGGAGGCCGCCCAGGCGACGTATCAAGAATTGGCGCGCCGCTACGGCGACGTGATCGGCGGGCGCGGCGTCAACATCGTCAAGGCCGAAATCCCGAACAAGGGCACCTACTTCCGGGTGCGCATCCCGTCGGCGAGCCGCGACGATGCGATTGCGCTGTGTGAGAAGTACAAGGCCGTCGGCGGAAGCTGCTTCGTCTCCAAATAGGCCAAGCGGCCAACATGATCGAAGCCGCCATGGTCGCGCCGCGACCATGGCGGCTTCGTCGTTTCGGGAACGCGGATTCCCATCTTCGCCTTCCCGCTCTACTGTCCCTGAATGAGCGAATCAAAAGCCCTGATCGTCGGCGTTGCCGGCAAGGTCCTCGGAAACGAGGAAACTGCGTTCCTTCGCGGCGAGCGGCCGTGGGGCTTCATCCTGTTTTCCCGCAACATCGGCGAGGCGGATCAGGTGCGCGACCTGATCGCGGCGCTGCGCGACTGTGTTGGGCGGCCCGGGGCGCCGGTCTTCGTCGACCAGGAGGGGGGCCGCGTGCAGAGGCTGCGGCCGCCGCTGGCGCCGAGCTATCCGCCGGCAGCCGCGCTGGGCGCGCTCTACGGGCGCGACCGGCAGGCCGGCCTGCGCGCAGCTTGGCTGATGTCGCGACTGCATGCGTTCGATCTCGCGTCCCTCGGTTTCAATGCCGACTGTCTGCCGGTGCTCGACGTGCCGGTGGAAGGTGCGCACGACGTGATCGGCGATCGCGCCTATGGCGGCGATCCGGAAACGGTTGCAGTGCTCGGGCGGGCGGCGGCCGAAGGGTTGCTCGCAGGCGGCGTGCTGCCGGTGATCAAGCACATTCCCGGTCACGGCCGGGCAGGGGCGGACAGCCATCTGTCGCTGCCGCGGGTGGATGCTGCGCTGGCGGACCTGCGCCGGCATGATTTTGCCCCGTTCCGGGCGCTCAACGACATGCCGATGGCGATGACCGCCCATGTCGTCTACGGCGCGATCGATTCGCAGCATCCGGCGACGACATCGCGGCGCGTCATCGACGAGGTGATCCGTGGCGAGATCGGCTTCGACGGGCTGCTGATGAGCGATGACGTCTCGATGCAGGCACTTTCTGGGGATTTCGCCGCCCGGACCGATGCAATCCTCGCGGCGGGATGCGATGTCGTGCTTCACTGCAACGGGGTGATGGACGAGATGCGCGCCGTGGCGGAGCGGGCACCGGTGCTGTCCGGCAAGGCGCGTGAGCGCGCCGAACGCGCGGTGGCGAAGCTGCAGGCGCCGGACGGCACGGACGAGGGTGCGGCGCGCGCGAAGTTTGCGGAACTGACGGCTGGAGCGGCCGTCGCTTGACGGAGTGATAGCGGGATTGGCTGGAGCCGCCGAACAGAAACCGGCACGACCTGCGCCCATGGACAAGCTGTGGGGCGAGGACGAACGCGCGACCGGCGAGCCGCAGCTCGTGGTCGACGTCGGCGGCTTCGAGGGACCGCTCGACCTGCTGCTCCACCTTGCGCGCAACCAGAAGGTCGATCTCTCGCGCATTTCGGTGCTTGCCCTTGCCGAGCAGTATCTCGTCTTCATCGAAAAGGCGCGTGCGCTGCGGCTCGAACTGGCAGCCGACTATCTCGTCATGGCGGCGTGGCTGGCCTATCTCAAGTCGCGTCTGCTCATTCCAAAACAGCCCGGAGACGAGGGCGAGAGCGGCGAGGAGATGGCGGCAATCCTGCAGTTCCGGCTGAAACGGCTGGAGGCGATGCGCGACGCGGCCGCCCGGCTGGTCAACCGCAATCGGCTCGGTCGCGACGTGTTCGCGCGGGGCCAGCCGGAACTCGTGATCATCGACAAGCGCAACGCGTATTCGGCGACGCTCTACGACCTGCTCACGGCCTATGCGTCGCTGCGCCAGCGCCAGGCGATTACCAACGTGCAGATCGCAAAGCGCGGCGTGTGGTCGCTGAAGGAGGCTCGCTCGATCCTCACCCGCATGATCGGCACGATGCGCGACTGGACGGCGCTCGATCAGTTCCTGATCCGGTACCTGACGCTGCCGGGCGAGCGGGCGACGGCGATGGCGAGTTCGTTCGCGGCAACGCTCGAACTCGTGCGCGAGGGCTATCTCGAAGTGCGTCAGCAGGAGCCGTTTGCGCCGCTCTACATGCGCAGCCTTGGAAAGACGCCGCAACCGGTTGAGGTGGAATGATGACGGAAGGCGCCGAACCAGCAGCACTGATGCCCTTCGCCAACGACGATGATACGCCGATCACCTCGCCGGTGGAAAACCCGGCGGCGCGGCTTCAACTGGCCGAGGCGGTCAGGATGGCCGAGGCGATCGTCTTCGCGTCGGCCGAGCCGGTGAGCGACAAGCAGCTTGCCGAGCGCCTGCCTGACGGAATCGACGTGGCGACCGTGATGGCCGAACTGCGCCTCCTTTACGAGAAGCGCGGCGTCAACCTGGTGCGCGTCGGCGATGCCTGGGCGTTTCGCACCGCCGGCGATCTGGCCTTCCTGATGAGCCGCGAGGCGGTTCAGCAGAAGAAGCTGTCGCGCGCCGCTCTCGAGGTATTGGCGATCATTGCCTACCACCAGCCGGTGACTCGCGCCGAGATCGAGGAAATCCGCGGCGTCGAGACCTCGAAGGGCACCATCGACACGCTGCTCGAGACGGAATGGATAAGAATGCGCGGCCGCAGGCGCTCGCCCGGCCGCCCGGTGACCTACGGCACGACGCCGCAGTTCCTCGATCACTTCGGTCTGGAAGAGTTGCGCGACCTGCCGGGCATCGAAGAACTCAAGGGTGCCGGCCTGCTGTCGCCGCGCATGCCTTCCAACTTCTCCGTGCCACAGCCGCTGGCGGACGCCGAAGGTCTGACCGAGGACGAGGACCCGCTGACCGACATCGACCTCGAAGAACTCGGCCTGTTGACACCCCGGGTCGAGGATGATTGACGCAGGACCCTGAGCCGCGAACGTTCCGCGGCGCTTGCAGGGAAGCCGGATGAGCAGCGAGGCAAAGTCTGCGGCGCGGGTGACTGCCGGCGTGACCTTTGCCGCCAGGCTCACCTTCGAGGATATCCACCATCAGTTCTCGCCCGACGCGGTGACGCTGCGCGGCGTGACCCTGTCGGCCGAGCCGGGCGAAGTGCTGTGTCTGCTGGGTCCGTCCGGCTCGGGCAAGACGACCCTGCTCAGGATCGCGGCCGGCATCGAGGTTCAGAGTTCGGGCCGCGTGCTGCTGGGCGAACGTGAAATCGCCGGCCCGTCCGTCTTCCTGCCGCCGGAGAAGCGCTCGATCGGCCTGATGTTCCAGGACTTCGCGCTGTTTCCGCATATGTCCATCCTGGAAAACGTGCAGTTCGGCCTGACGGCGCTGTCGCGCGAGGAAGCCCGGCGGGAGGCGCTGATTTCGCTGCAGCGGGTTGGGCTGGAGGACTATGCCAACGCCTATCCGCATATTCTCTCCGGCGGCGAGCAGCAGCGCGTGGCACTTGCCCGCGCAATGGCGCCGCGGCCGGCCGTACTGCTGATGGACGAGCCGTTTTCCGGGCTCGATTCGCGCCTCAAGGACAGCGTGCGCGCCGAGACGCTGGCGATCCTGCGGCACAGCCGCGCCACGGCCATCGTGGTCACGCACGACGCCGAGGAGGCGATGCGCATGGGCGACCGCATCGCGTTGCTGCGCGACGGCCAGCTCGTGCAGGCCGGCACGGCCGAGGAGATCTACAACAAGCCGGCGAACCTGTTCGCGGCCGGTTTCTTCTCCGAGCTCAACGTTTTTCCCGCCGTCGCCTCGGGCGGCGAGGTGCAGACTCCGCTTGGCCGCTTTGCCGCCAAGGGCTTCGCCGACGGCACTCCACTATCCGTTGCAATCCGCCTGTCGGACTTCGACGTCACGGAAAACCTTGGCGAAATTCCCGCAAGGGTGCTATCCCGCCGCTTCCTCGGTGTCGTGGAACTCATGGAGCTTGCGGTTCCCGGGATCGAGACTCCGGTGAGGGCGCGGGTCAGGTGCGGCGCTTTGTCCCCAGGCAAGCGCGACATTTGGCTAACGGCCCGGCATGATGACGTGCTTGTGTTTGAAAGACAGGGTGAAAGCGCATAAATCAATGCGTGGGAAACCACACGAAAGAGAGCAATTATGGGTAGTTTTTCCATCTGGCACTGGCTGATCGTGCTGGTCGTCGTGCTGCTCCTGTTCGGCCGCGGCAAGATTCCGGAGCTGATGGGCGACATGGCCAAGGGCATCAAGAGCTTCAAGAAGGGCATGTCGGACGAGGACGAAGCGGAAGCGGGCGAGCCGACCAAGACGGTGGAACATCGCGCCGACGAGCCGGTGAAGGCCGCCAAGACGAAGGCGACCAAGACCACCTAGATGCTGGCGCGCGCGCCGGCCACTTTTCGCGGAAGCCCGAACCATGCTGGATGTCGGCTGGACCGAAATGCTGGTGATCGCGATCGTGATGATCGTGGTCGTCGGACCCAAGGACTTGCCGCGCATGCTGCGCACGTTCGGCAAGACCACGGCCAAGATGCGCCAGATGGCCGGCGAATTTCGCAAGCAGTTCGATGAAGCGCTGAAGGAAGCCGAGCTGGACGAGGTCAAGTCACTCGCCAGCAACGTGAGCAAGCTGAATCCCGCGGCAGACATCAGGAAGGCGCTCAATCCGATGGAGAAGGCCGCGCAGGATCTGCGCGCGGGCATCGACACGGCACTGAAGCCGCAGGCGAAACCGGACACGTCCACCCAGCCGGCGGCATCAACGCCGACCGCGGCCGAGCCGCTGAAGGCCGGCCCGACTGCCGCGGTAGCGGCCGAGGCGCCGGCGCCGGCCGCGAACGGCCAGGGCAAACCCAAAGCCAAGGCGAAGGCGGCGGCGACAAAATCCGCCGCCGCGAAGGCGACAGCGAAACCCTCCGCATCAAAGAAGGCGCCCGCGGCGCAGGCGGCAAAGGCGGGCGGCAAAGCGTGAGCGAGGAAGAAGACGAGATCGCCAAGTCCTCGGCGCCGCTGATCGAGCACCTGATCGAGCTGCGCAGGCGATTGATGTGGTCGATCGGCGGCTTCGTGGTCGCCTTCCTCGTCTGCTTCTTCTTCGCCAAGGAGCTGTTCCTGCTGCTCGTCATCCCGTTCCAGTGGGCGACGCAGTGGGCGGGGCTCGACGCGGACAAGGTGGATCTGATCTACACCGCCCCGCAGGAATTCTTCTTCACGCAGATCAAGATCGCGGCGTTCGGCGGCATGGTGCTCGCCTTCCCGCTGATCGCCGCGCAGATCTACAAGTTCGTCGCGCCCGGGCTCTACCGCAATGAGCGCGCTGCCTTCCGGCCGTTCCTGGTCGCCTCGCCGATCCTGTTCCTGATGGGCGGCGCGCTGGTCTACTTCTTCTTCACGCCGATGGTCATGTGGTTCTTCCTGTCGATGCAGCAGGTGGGACCCGATCAGGAAGTCCAGATTTCGCTGCTGCCGCGGGTCTCGGAATATCTCAGCCTGATCATGACGCTCATCTTCTCCTTCGGGCTGGTGTTCCAGCTTCCGGTGGTGACGACGTTGATGACGCGTGCCGGGCTGATCACGGCCGAAAGCCTCGCGAGCAAGCGCAAATACGCGATCGTGATCGCCTTCGTCGTCGCGGCCGTGCTGACGCCGCCGGACCCCGTGAGCCAGATCGGACTGGCTGCGCCGACGATCCTCCTCTACGAGGTATCGATCTGGCTGGCGCGACGCGTCGAGCGGCAGCGCCTGGCCCGCGAGGCGGCGCGGGTGGCTGAGGAGGCCAAGGCCGCGGCTTCGAACGCCGGGGAAAGTTCGGCCGCCGCGGAATAGGCTTGCATCCCATCGCGGACTTTCTCCGCTGATTTGCACTTTCTCCCGTCTTGCGCGGTCCGGCGCGGCGGTTTACCCCCTCAGCGGCCTGCTGCGGGCATGCCGTAGCATGCCGGCGATGGGCCGTTCCCCGATTGAACCTGGACACGCAAATGCTCGACATAAGATGGATTCGCGAAAACCCGCAGGCTCTCGTCGACGCGCTCATCAAGCGCGGCTCATCCGAGGTCGACGCGCGGTCCACCGTCGATGAAGTCCTTGCCAGGGACGAGGCGCGGCGCGCGCATCTGACCGAGCTGCAGCAGGCGCAGGCGCGCCAGAACGCGGCGTCGAAGGAAATCGGCAAGGCGATGGCGCAGAAGGATGCCGCGCTCGCCGACAGGCTGAAGGCGGAAGTCGCCGAGCTGAAAGGCTCGATCCAGAAGGGCGAAGCTCAGGCGCGCGACCTCGACAAGGCGCTCGACGAGGCGCTGGCGGTGCTTCCCAACGTGCCGCTCGACGACGTGCCAATCGGCGAGGACGAGCACGACAATGTCGAGGTGCGCCGGGTCGGCGAGCCGCGCCGCATCAACGCCGCCAGGGAGCATTACGAGATCGGCGAAGCGCTCGGCATGATGGATTTCGAGCGCGCAGCAAAACTATCAGGTGCACGGTTCACCGTGCTGACTGGCCAACTCGCGCGGCTGGAGCGTGCGCTCGGTCAGTTCATGCTCGACCTGCACACGACCGAACACGGCTATACGGAAGTGCAGGTGCCGCTGATGGTGCGGGACGAGGCGATGTTCGGCACGGGACAGTTGCCGAAGTTCGCGGAGGATCTGTTCTCGACATCGAGGTCGCTAGATGCCTTCGAGAAAATTGCGCGTGCGCTTATTGAACGGCCAAACGCTGCACCTGCGGCTGAAGATATACTTAGCCCACGCGAGCGGATCATCCGCGCATTGATGAGCGAGCCCGATGAGAGCTTTGTACCGGCTCAGCGTCAGAGACTTTGGCTCATTCCCACCGCCGAAGTCCCCCTTACCAACCTCGCGCGAGAACAGATCGCCACGCAGGACAAGCTGCCGATACGTCTGACCGCGCTGACGCCCTGCTTCCGCTCCGAAGCCGGCTCGGCCGGGCGCGACACGCGCGGCATGCTGCGCCAGCACCAGTTCTACAAGGTCGAGCTGGTGTCGATCACCGACCAGGAAAGCTCGCTCGCCGAGCACGAGCGGATGACGGCCTGCGCGGAGGAGGTGCTGAAGCGCCTCGAACTGCCGTTCCGCACCGTGACTCTGTGCACGGGCGACATGGGCTTCGGCGCGCGCAAGACCTATGACATCGAGGTCTGGCTGCCGGGCCAGAACGCCTATCGCGAGATCTCGTCCTGCTCGGTCTGCGGCGATTTCCAGGCCCGCCGCAT
>Ga0182792_1000922_pt1 | contig 25699 bp, 18 predicted proteins | sample Passage237B_FD_130497 | JGI IMG/M metagenome (GOLD analysis project Ga0182792, IMG submission 130497) | Cellulose adapted compost microbial communities from Newby Island Compost Facility, Milpitas, CA, USA - Passage2 37B (version 2) (version 2) ...
AACCATGTTAGCCTTACATCAACAACGCTATCCGTATACACACGATGAGAAACTTATCCTCAAGAACTTTACGTATTTTGAGCTTGCGGACGATGAGTTTGACCCGGTATGTTTACGCGGTAAATACTGGGAGTTTATCAAGGAGGATATTGTCGAAGCCGTTGAACGGCACCCAGGCTCCTAATAGGAAGCCTATAAGGGAAACACGGCTAATTTGTTCGTTATTTCAATCAGAAAACACACTTTTGTATGTAATAACAAACGTTTACCGTAGTATTTTGCATTATGGATACCATACTTATTCGTCCAAAGAACAAAACGCAGTTGGAAGCTATTAAAGCTTTTGCCAAAGCATTGAAAATGGATTTTGAAACTACGTATTCAGAAAGTCCATATGATCCGGACTTGGTTAAGAAAATTCTCAAGGGCCGGAAAGATGTCAAAAATGACAAGGGAGTTAAAATAGCCGTGGAAGACTTATGGAAGTAATCTATACCTCACAGGCGGTCGTGGATTTGAACTGCTGGAAAAGCCTGAAAACACTCTAAACAACTTTCAGCTAAACATTTTTTATACCCGTTCATTTCGTATCTTTGTCATACGTTTAGGAATAGGGAAGCTTAGATTTCAGTGCAGCGAGACCATAGCGAGACCGCGAAAAATCGAAGCTTGTAAAAGATATTAAATGAGGAGGTTATGAGGATAGTTCGAATCCCTCACTCTCCGCCACCCAAAATGAAGCCCGACGGAAGTCGGGTTTTTTGGTTTAACTGGCGAGCCAAGCTCGCTTGAGCGAAGCCTGTTAAACCAAAAAAGGAATGAGCGTAGCGAATGGCTTCATTTTGGGTGAAGCTCCCCCCACTAGGGCTGGCTGCAGCCTAAGCGTGCGGGGTTGAGCGACGCAGCCAATCCCTATATATAGATTACCTCGCTCCACTACGGTGATCTGGCAGTAAACTCGGTTAGAACCAAACCGGCAAAGTACGACCGTATTGAGGAGCCTTGGAAAATGGCATAGTGGCGATGGACTCGTCACTATGCTTGACCTCGGGTTTTGAGATATTGGAGGTCAGAGATTTTGTTACGACTTTCCCTGATTAGGCTACAGCCGACCTAAAATTCATTCCGAACTTTGCCATAAATAATTAGGGTAACGGCTAAAGTGATGCTGGAATTGGAGAAACAAAAACTAAACAAATAATATGCAAACGATATTAGGAGCCAACGGACAGATCGGCGAAGAATTAGCAAGGGCGTTAAAACGTGATTTCACTTCCGATATCCGGATCGTCAGCAGGGAAGCCAAAAAGGTAAACAATACGGATACGATTTTTTCAGCAGATTTATCCATTAAGGAAAAAGCCTTTGAAGCGGTGAAAGGCAGTGAAATCGCCTACTTCACGTTAGGCCTTCCGATAAGTTCGGATTTATGGGAAAAGCAATTTCCATTGATTACAAGAAATATCATTGATGCCTGTAAAATCAATGGAACAAAGCTGGTGTTTTTTGACAATACCTATATGTATCCACAGGATGGCCAGGTACTCACAGAGCAAACGCCTTTCGCCCCTGTAGGAAGAAAAGGGAGGGTAAGAAAAGCGATGGCAGAAATGGTGTTGAAGGAAATGCAGTCGGGCAAACTGGAAGCGGTGATTTGTCGTGCACCTGAATTTTACGGTCCCGGCAAAACGCAGAGCATTACCAATACGTTAATTTTTAACAACATCAAAGAAGGGAAAAAATTGAAAGTTCCATTACGTGCCGATAAAAAAAGAAGTCTGATTTGGACACCCGACGCAAGCCGGGCAACAGCGTTGATCGGAAATACACCGGATGCCTTTGGTCAAACCTGGCATTTGCCTGTTGATGAAACTCATCCTACCTACAGCGAATTTGTTGCGTTGGCTTCGGAAATTTACGGTAAGGAGTTGAAATACGCCGTTGTACCGAAATTTTTCTTTAAGATCGGTGCAAGGTTCAATGACCGCGTGAAAGAATTGCAGGAACTGCTTCCGAGATATGAGCACGACAATGTGTTTGGCGATTCAAAATTCAAAAAGCGTTTTCCTGATTTCGAGGTAACGACTTACAGGCAGGGAATCGGGCAGATTAAGAACGAACAACTTTCAGCACACAAATAAAACGCGTAATTTAGTGATGTGTAAATCTGGAAACCAACAGATGAAAGCTCCGGAAAAAGTTTCGTCAATTCATGCATTGCATCAGTTTTTAGGGTTGAAAAAACCATCCAACCCGCTGATCAGCGTATTCAACTTTGATGATGTAAAACTGGAGCCGGACACCATTCTCCGTGCGGTAACAACGGATTTTTATGTGGTTGCCTTAAAGAAAGATTGTGCCGGAGGAAAATGTAAATACGGCCAACAGTATTATGATTTTGACGAAGGGATGATGTACTTTATCGCTCCGCATCAGGTGTTGCAGTTTGAAGATGTCCTCCTGAATGGCGTGAAAGGATTTGTGTTGGTGGTGCATCCCGATTTTTTCCAGGGCTATCGGTTGGCATCGCAAATCAAAGGCTATGGCTATTTTTCGTATGCAAGCAATGAAGCGCTTCATCTTTCCGAAAAGGAAGAAAAATCCATCATGGATATCATCGAAAATGTCAGCCGGGAAATAGCTGCCAATATGGATGCGTTTACGCAGGATTTGCTGGTGTCCAATATCGAGTTGTTGTTGAAATATTGCGACCGTTTTTATAATCGGCAGTTTCTCACCAGAAAAAAAGCCAACAACGATTTGCTCACGAAACTGGAGGCCTTGCTGGATGATCAGTTCAAGCATGATCAATTGGTTGTAAATGGCATTCCTACCGTTCAATTTGTCGCCAATGAATTGCACTTAAGCCCCAATTACCTGAGCGATATGTTGCGGGTACAAACAGGGCAAACCACGCAACAGCACATCCAAAATCGATTGATAGAAAAAGCAAAAGCACTATTGTCCACCACAGGGATGTCCGTATCCGAGATTGCTTATTACCTTGGTTTTGAACATCCGCAATCTTTCCATCGTTTGTTCAAAAACCGTACGTCGGTTTCTCCGTTGGAGTTTCGACAGTCGTTTAACTGAATAATGCGGCTGTAAAAAATCCAGCGTTAAAAACAGAGATTCCGTTACAAACTCCATGGATTGGGATACCAGCGCCTAACGTTTTCTAACGAATTTTGTTATTAAGAAATACGAATCCCATAAGCAATGAAAAAACTTCTATTGATTGTAACCAATGTAGACAGGTATGCAAGCGGCAGGCTGAAAACCGGTTTATGGCTGAGCGAACTGACCCATATTTATCATAGCGCCAAGGAAAAAGGCTGGGATATCACCATCGCAAGCCCCAAAGGCGGCAATGTGCCGATTGATCCGGAAAGCCTGAAACCGTTGGTATTGGATAAAATTTCAAAAGATTATTACGAGCGTCCTGCGTTCATGGACGAATTGAATCAATCCAAAAGTTTGGAAGCCGTAAAAAACGACGCGTTCGATTGCGTGTATCTGGCCGGCGGACACGCTACGATGTACGATTTTCCCGATGATGCCACCCTCCAAGCCATCATCAGCAATCAATACGAGAAAGGGAAAATGGTAGCGGCTATTTGCCACGGCGTAGGTGGATTGCTGAATGTGAAACTTTCCAATGGGGAATATTTGATCAAAGGAAAATCAATGACCGGATTTGACTGGTTTGAAGAAACATTAGCCAGGCGAAAAAGAGAAGTGCCTTTCAACCTGGAAGCAGCCATTAAAGAACGAGGTGCCGACTTGAAAAAAGCGTTTATACCGATGACTTCAAACGTTGTGGTGGACGGCAATCTGATAACCGGTCAAAATCCATTCAGTTCAAAAGAAATGGCAAAGGTCGTTACCGGAGAACTTGAAAAATAATAAAATCAACATGAGTTGAAACAGGTTATTTATAACGATTTGGACGTGCCTACGGTGCCAATTCTTCGATCCGTTGCTGTACGTATACGCGGTATCGGTTTTCCGCTTTAGGCGGATCCTGCTTGAGGTACAACCGATAATACCGAAGGGCATTGCGCGGGTCATTCAACTTACGGTCATAGATGACGGCGAGGCTGTAATAATGTAGGGGAATGGGTTCAAACTGGAAACTGCGCAGATAGCTCGATGCAGCGGCAGACGGTTGGTTGGCGAGGTCATGCAGATCGGCTTTGCGTCCGTAATAGAACGCCGTATTGGGCGAGATGGCGAGTTCAAGCACCTTGTCCATGCAAGCCAGGCCTTCTTTATATTGCTTCATCGCCTTATAGGCCATGGCCAAGTAGTAGTAGTCCATCTCCCCCATCTGTTCGTAAAGCGCCAGCAACCGATCGTATATCTTCCTGCAGCTGATGAAATCATCGGTGTGGAAATATCCCCGGGCAAGCAGCGAAAGCACTTGCTGGCTTTCATCGCCTTGCGTAAGTAGCCGCTCTCCTAGGGTTACCATTTCGGGGTAATTCTTCAGCTTTTCGGCAACCCGGAGTTTGCCCAACAGGAGCAAGCCGTGATCCGGGTCGGCGCTGAGGGCCAATCCCAAGATGGAATCTGCCTTGGCATATTGCTCAAAGGTCATGCACAGTTGGGCAAAATCGTAGGCGATGTCGCCGTTCGAGGGCTGGAGGCGATTTGCTTGCTCGAGATAACCATAGGCGGCTTCCAGGTCCCCTTTCCTTTTCATCAAACCGGAAAGTGCATCATACGCCGCAACAAGCGTGGTGTCCAGCGCGATAATCCGCTCGTAATATGCCGTAGCCTGCGAGTACAGCCCCCGCTGGACACCGATGGCGGCCAGGTTGAGTAAGGTCGAAATACGTAGGCTATCCGATGCATATAATTGGAGATAATATCGCTCGGCCTGCACATAGTCACCGGCCATCCGGTAGCAATAGCCTAAGCGACCTAGTGCCGCAGGGTCGGCTACCGTGTCCGAATAGAACGCCTTGAGGTACTCGGCCGCTTCCCGGTATTGCTGGGTTTGATAAAGCTCAAGCAGCTTGCTGTTGTCGGGCTGCAGCGGTTGCTGCGCACGCACGACGAAACCACAGCTACATAAATAAAGTAAGCCAATGACGGAGAATTCGCTTTTCATGATGCTTTGCGTTTGCTATCAACTAAAACTTTCGCAATATAACTAATTAATTAGTTTATCAAAAACCTTTTTCCTTATCTGGTGTTTATTTATAGTAAAAAGCTGATGTTATGGATAAATTGAAGAAATTCGAATTGATGGAAAAAATCGTCCGCGAACTGGAGGACCTGAAACGGAGCCAGCAGGCTTTGCTGGAAAAAATCGGTAAGGTGGAAGTGGATAACATTGAGTTGGGGGACAGCCGCTTGGAAAGTATATTGCCCGATATTTACCAGCGCACAGCTGAAAATTCGGATGCAATCACCGAATTACTGAATGCCTTTGCCGAGAAGACGGAAGAGTTTGGGGCTAAAAACAATGTAGACCAATTGCGGCAACAGCAGGAGATAGAAGGCAACCGAAACGCTTGATGGTCGCCTTTTTAAAGAGGCTGTCTAAAAAGCCATTTACAACCACAAAATACACTACCTGCACGTAAAAAGACTTAGTGGCTTTTGTGGTTAACGTAAACCATATCTTTTTAGACAGTCCCTTTCCTTCACATCGCCTATTTTAATCCTACAGTTTAAAACCTAAGTTTAATCGGACAAGATAAACCACAATCTGATTAATTTATTCATTTTTTACTTTACTCCTATTGCCGTTTTTTGTTACCATAAACGTAGTAATCATGGAAACAGTTTGGAAAGTGTTGCCCGATTTGGACGATCGGTATGAAATCAGCGAAGAGCAAGTACACGAATTTGAACGGAACGGCCATATCCAGACCTTGGATTTGCTGCACAGCGAGGAAGTTGCCGCCTACCAACGAGTTATCAGCGATGCGGTGGCGAGGCGTAACGAGGAAAAACGGAGTCTTTCAGAACGCGATACCTATGGCAAAGCCTTTTTGCAGATCATGAACCTATGGCGTGTGGACGATGGGGTGAAAAAATTTGTACTCGCCAAGCGTTTTGCACACATCGCCGCTAGATTGCTTGGCGTGACGAATGTACGGTTGTACCATGACCAAGCGCTGTTCAAAGAACCAAGCGGCGGCCCTACGCCCTGGCACCAGGACCAGAATTATTGGCCGTTGGATACCGATAAGACCATCACGATGTGGATGCCCTTAGTGGACATTCCGGACGCGGACATGGGCATGCTGACGTTTGCATCCGGCTCGCACCGTAATGGAAATGTGTTCGATTTCGTGATTTCCGACGAATCTGAGGATGCTTTCGAACAATACGTACGTAATCAACGCTTCCCGTTGGTCAGGCCAGCGGCATTGAAAGCGGGGGATGCCACATGGCATGCCGGTTTTACGATCCATAATGCGCCCGGCAATCGCTCGTCCCGCATGCGGGAAGTCATGACGATCATCTACTATGCCGACGGAACCAAGATTGCGCCGCCAAAGCACGAATACCAGGAAAACGATTTGAAAACCTGGCTGGGCAATAAAACCCCCGGATCATTGGCCGATTCGGAATTGAACCCGTTATTGCTTTGATGATGCATTCCTGATGTTTCGTTCTTCCACCAAACAACCCATGGGCTACCAACGGCAACTGCTAACCTTGGCACTATGCAGTGCGTTGCTGAGCTTGGACGCATGCCAACAGCGCAAGGTATCCAATGGCGGCGTACCCGCCGATGAAGTAATCTACCACGTATTCCAACGGAGTTTTTATGACAGCGACGGCGATAGCCATGGCGACTTGGCAGGCATAACAGAAAAGCTGGACTACCTACAGGAACTGGGTGTCACAGCTATATTGCTGACACCGCTCTACGAGTCGGTGTATTACCACAACTATTTTGCTTCGGATTTCGAAAAAATCGATAGCCGATACGGCAACATGGAGACGTATCGTGCCCTGGTCAAGGAAATCCACCGCCGCGGCATGAAGATTTACATGGATATGGAGACGCAATACGTCACGGAAGACCACCTATGGTGGAAAGATTCCTACGGCAACCGGGCATCTGCCTATAGCGACTACATCATCTACAACGACAGTGCCCAGACCCATCCTGAATCCATCGTATACGGCCTTACGGAATTGCTTGGCTATGATGGCACGGTACGCAAGATCACTACGGTCAACCTCAAGAGCCCGGCGGTATTGGACTACAACCATAAGCTATTCAGCTATTGGATGGATCCCGATGGCGATGGCCGGTTTGATGATGGCGTAGATGGTTTCCGCCTGGACCACATGATGGATGACCTCGACAACAAGGGTATCCTGCCCGATTTGTTCCGGACGTTCTGGATACCGCTCATTGACAGCCTGAAACGGCTCAACCCGGCGGTGCAATTCATGGCCGAACAGGCGGATTGGGGTTCGTATGGTTTCGACTACCTGGAACGCGGCGGAGTAGACCGGGTATTCGCATTCCGTGTCCAGCAGGCAGCGCGCACCTTGGACAAGGCCCGCATAGAAGCCTTTGCCGACACTACATTCGGGCAAACCCCTGTGGGAAAGGAACAAATCATGTTCATCGAGAACCACGACATCCCCCGGTTTGCCACCGTGGTGGAAAAGCATCCCGGTAAATTGCGAGTCGGCGCATCGGTCAACCTCTTAATCGGTGGCATTCCATCCATCTACTACGGACAGGAAATCGGCATGTTGGGCCACGCCCAGTTCGGGCGGTACGGAAAAGTGGTCACCGACGCCAATGAGATTCCTTCGCGGGAAGCGTTCGAGTGGTACGCATCTGCCCAAGGCAAAGGGATGTCCTACTGGTACAAGGATAGCGGACCTTGGTGGGATGAATCGACCATCAAACCGGATGACGGCATTTCCTTGGAAGAGCAGCAAAATGATGAAAAGTCACTTTGGAACCACCACCGCTCCCTGATTGCATTGCGCAGGGGGCATGAAGCATTGATCAACGGCGACTACCGGACATTGCGCAACGAAAACCCCCACATCCTATCCTTCCTGCGACATACGGAAGATGAAACGGTGTTGGTCGTCATCAATTTGGACGATTCCATGGAACAGCTCTCTATCCGGGACAACGGCAACTCGGCTTTTCCTGCGGGCAGCGATATCAAGCGACTATTCGGAACGTGCGAGACGGTATGGAAAGGTCCAACGCTCTTCGTACGGGACATACCGCCCTACAGTACGCAGGTTTACGAGGTAAAATGTAGGCGGTAGTTGAGCGGGCTTACCTTCCATTTTTTCTTGAAGGTCCGGTGGAAAAACGATACATCGGCGAATCCGCTTTCGAAAGCAATTTCCGATACGGGCTTATCGGTCTGGATCAGTTGCTGCGTGGCATAGTTGACCCGGTATTCCATCACGGTCTCCATGAATGTCTTCCGTGTGGTTTTCTTGAAGTATTTGCAAAAGGCAGGGGGCGTCATGTGGGCAATGGCGGCGGCTTCTTCCAGCGACACCTTGCCCTTGAAATGTTCCACCAAATAGGCGAATACTGGGGCCATCCGTTGCTGTGCTAGGGGTGTTTGCATCGCGATGGTGCCGTACGGATTGAATACCATACAGGCATCGTAGCCTGCAAGCCGCTGGAGGATCTCCAGGAACGCGATGAGCCCATGGAAACCGCTTTTTCCGGACAAAGCGTGCAAGGCTTCTCCGAAATCCGCCGAAATCGATTCGTCAAAGCAGAGGCCTACCTGCGCACGCTGCAGTAATTTGCGGATGTCTTCCATTTCCCTTTTGCCCAGCAACTCCTCCCCCAGTGTTTCAACGGAAAACTGGACGACAACAGCCCCTGCATCGGGTTGCCCGGTGCTTTCCAATTTCCAGCAATGCGGCACGTTGGGCCCAATCAGCACCAAATCGCCGGGACCGAAATAGGCCATGTGATTACTGACATACCGTTTGCCCGAGCCGTGCGTGATGTAGGTTAGCTCATATTCCGGATGGAAATGGTAAGGTGCCTCAAAGGCTTCTACCCCGAAACAGCGGAGCAGGAATGAATGGTCATCGCGGGATTGTACATATTCCGGAGAGGCCCTCAACATGGCGTTTTTGTTTCAAATATAGCATATTTTCAGTCCCTTTCCACACGCAGCACGCACAGCGCTGCCAGCAACATCAATACCCCGGCCATGACCAAAGCGAATATAGCTTGCCCCCCAAAGGCGTATTTGACGATGTAGCCTCCTCCAAAACCATTCACAATCTGGGGGAAGGTGATGAAAAAATTGAAGATACCCATATACACTCCCATCTTACGGGGCGGAAGGCTTCTGGACAAAATGGCGTATGGCATGGCCAGGATGCTTCCCCACGCGATACCGATGCCCACCATGGGTATCAGCAGGTAAGCAGGGTTGCCGATAAAGAAAATGGATGCCAACGATAGCCCACCTGCGGCCAACGAGCAGGCATGCGTACCCCGCTGGCCAAGCCGTTTGGCGATGAGCGGCAGCAGCAGTGCGTAAAGGGCCGCTACGCCATTGTAAATGCCGAATAAAAAGCTTACCCAGTTGGCTGCATCGGCATATCGCGCCGATACCGTATCTCCCGGCATTACGCCGTAGGTATGCTGCGCGATGGCCGGTGTGGTGAATACCCACATCGAAAACAACGCAAACCAAGAGAAAAACTGTACGACACCTAACTGTTTCATGGTGCGGGGCATTTGCCTGAAGTCCGCGAGAATAACAGCGATGCCATGACGGGGCCTTACGGTCTGACCGGTGTCCGGCTGGATTTCCCCGTCGAACCGCTCCACTTCCTCGGGCGTGTATTCACGGGTGGTCACGACCGTCCATAAGATGGCAAACACCAAGACCGCCGCTCCCACGTAAAATGAATAGATGACATTGTCCGGTACATGCCCGGGGGCAGCGGTTTTTGATATACCGGTGTATTCCGCAAAAATATAGGGAAGCCAGGATCCCACGACAGCACCGACACCAATCAGGAACGATTGCACGGAAAAACCCAAGCTGCGTTGCTCATGAGGTAATTTGTCAGCCACCAATGCGCGGAAAGGCTCCATCGCCACATTGAAAGAAGCGTCCATGACCATCAGCATACCTGCACCTATCCATATCGGAGGTAACACGAGGGTCAACAGCGCTGCGTTGGGCATCAGCACCAATGCAACGGCGGACAACAACGCTCCAGCAAGGAAATAGGGCCGCCGCCGTCCCAGCCTCGTCCAGGTACGGTCGCTGTAGTGCCCCACGATGGGTTGGATAATCATGCCGGTCAACGGGGCAGCCAGCCAGAATAGCGACAGGTGTTCCACATCGGCCCCGAATGTCTGCAAAATCCGGGAAGCGTTGCCGCTCTGGAGGGCAAAGCCGAACTGGATGCCCAAAAAGCCAAAACTCATGTTGATGATTTGACCAAGGCTTAGGCGTGGTTTTTTGGTTAGATTCATCTGTTTATCTTTTATCTTCAATGGCCAGTATCATCGCGCCGTTTGCCGGCATATCCAATGGCAACCCTACATGGACATCGGATACGGTGTAGCGCTGTTCTCCCCATAGCAATTCATCGAACGTCAGTTGCTTTCCCGATAACGCCAGTTGCCCGATTACATCGTCAGGAAACTTGATCCATACCGAACGGGCATCACGCGCAAAGTTGACGACCACTAATACCTTTTCCTTTTCGGTAAAGCGCAGATATGCATAGGTTTTATTGTTAGATCCGTTAGCGTTGTCATTGGTTCCAGCAAGTTCGTAAACCCGGCCATTGCTGATGGCCGGGTTTGTACGGCTAATATTAAGCAATTTTTCATAAAACTTGCGCAGTTTCCGTTCGTTTTCGCTTAATCCGCCGCCGTCAAACTGCCCTCCATTCATCCATTTTTGGTGTTGGGGTACCCCCCAATAGTCGAAGATGGAGGTGCGGCCGTCATCGCCACCGAAACCTTCGTTTCCTGCGGCTGGCTCTCCAACCTCCTGACCGGAATAAACCATCACCGGTCCCGAAGACAAGGTGGCGCTCACGACCATGGCCGGTACGGCCAACCAAGGGTCGCCCGCGAAATGCCGGGATGCGATGCGCTCTTCATCGTGGTTTTCCAGAAAACGGAGCATGCGATTCGAAAAACCCCTACTCTCCTCATCCCATACGAAACGGATGCCGTCCACGGAAGCCCCGGGCTCATTCCTGATTAACTTTTTCAATCCGTCGTATAGGCCGACCTTGTCATACAGGTAATCAAACTTTCCGGTGTCCAGGAAGTTTCGGTACTGGCTCCGGTCATAGGCCTCGGCGATAAACAGCATGTCCGGATGGCTGGCCTTCACTTCGGCAATGACCCACTGCCAGAACTCCACAGGTACCATTTCGGCTACGTCGCACCGAAAGCCGTCGATACCCTTCGCCGCCCAGAACAGAAGGATATCGCGCATTTTCAGCCATACCGGTGGCTTGGGATCGAAGTGTTTGGTGTTGCCGCCTTGGATATCGACGCCATAGTTCAGCTTTACGGTTTCCGACCAGTCATGCAAGGAAGGATGTGCCGAAAATACGTTATTGCCTGTAGCCTTGGCAGGGTACTCGTCAAACCTTCCATCCTTGAGCGGGCTCGAAAAGCCTTCGCCCCCGGCATCGTATCCCTTGGCCATGACGATCCGTTCGCCGGGGATGTAGTAGAAGTCATTGCCGGGGCTGAACGCCTTACCGGTGTCATCGTTTTCGCCGAAATCCCTTATCCCGGCGAGCTTGGCATCCGATCGGTAAGTGCGTGCCACATGGTTGGGCACGAAATCGATGATGGCTTTTAGCCCCTGCTGGTGCGTGCGCTGCACCAATGCCTCAAATTCCGCCATGCGGTTGACGACATCGACGGCCAAATCGGGATCCACATCGTAGTAGTCCTTGATGGCATAGGGCGATCCGGCGCGCCCTTTCACGATATCGGGATCATCCGCCGCGATGCCGTACGGTTGGTAATCCGTCATGGTGGCGTGTTCGATTACCCCTGTATACCAAATATGGGTGGCACCCAATCGCTTCAATCCTTCCAAGGCCTTTGGCGTGAAATCATTGAACTTGCCGCATCCGTTTTCTTCGATGGATCCGTAATGCTTGTTTGCGGTGCGTTTGTTGCCGAAATGCCTGACCAGTACCTGGTAAATGACCAGCTTGTGGTCTTCCACCACTTCGTCCGTCGTAAAAGCGGGATTGAGTAGCTGGCGTTCTTTCTGGGGATAGCCATAGGATGCCGTACCCACGATCATTCCGATGATAATCCAAAGGTTGATGCAAATTTTCATGCTTGCTGGTATTTGGGTGCCATCACCGTGGTTTCCGGGGCAATGGGAAATTCCTCCCCGAAAATATGTACCGTGACGGAATGATGTCCGGCGTTGGAGAGCGCCACGTGGGTCTTCGTGATGTCCACCGTCAACAGCGCGCCCCTGAACCGGACCTTGAAATCGTATGAATGCCACTTTTCGGGCAGCATGGGATTGAAATGGAGCCTGCCATCTTTTACCCGCATGCCGGCAAAGCCTTCCACGACACTCATCCATGTGCCAGCCATGGAGGTAATGTGCAGTCCATCCTCCGTGTCGTTGTTGTAGTCGTCGAGGTCGAGCCGTGCCGTGCGGAGATAGAATTGATACGCACGCTGCTCATCGCCCAATTTGGCGGCAAGGATGGCGTGTACGCAGGGTGAAAGCGAACTCTCGTGTACCGTGAGCGGTTCATAAAAATCGTAGTTGCGCCGGATGGTCTCCAGGTCGAACCGTTCTTCAAACAGGTAGAGGCCCTGCAACACATCCGCCTGCTTGATATAGCAGGAGCGCAGTATCCGGTCCCAACTCCAGTGCTGGTTGAGCGGGCGCTGCTCGGATGGCAGCTGGCTCACGGGCACCAGTTCCTTGTCCAGAAAGCCATCCTGTTGCAGGAAAATACCCCGGACATCGTCCATGGGATAATGGAGCTGCTGGATGATGGCGTTCCATTTGTCGGTTTCGTCGTCGCGGAAGGTGGTCTTGGCCACAACGGCGGCATAGCGGTCCGGTGCCGAGGTCCGGACTTCCGCCAATGCAACCAAGGCATATTCCAGGCACCATGCGGCGACGGTATTCGTGTACCAATTGTTGTTGACGTTGTTTTCATATTCGTTGGGCCCGGTCACGCCGAGTATCACATAGCGCCGCCGCTCGGCGCTCCAACTGACACGCTGCGCCCAGAAGCGGGCAATACCGATGAGCACTTCGAGGCCATGGTCTGCCAGGTAAGTCCGGTCTCCGGTGTAACGGATGTAATTGTATATCGCAAAGGCGACAGCGCCGTTGCGGTGGATTTCCTCAAAGGTGATTTCCCATTCGTTGTGGCATTCTTCCCCGTTGATGGTGACCATCGGGTACAGGGCAGCCCCGCTCCCGAAACCTAGTTTTTCCGCATTTTCGATGGCCTTTGGCAGATGCTTGTAGCGGTATAGCAACAGGTTCCTGGCTACCTCCGGCGGCGCGGTGGCCAAGTAAAAGGGCAAGCAATAGGCTTCGGTATCCCAATAGGTGGATCCGCCGTATTTTTCGCCCGTAAAACCTTTCGGGCCGATATTGAGCCGGTCATCCTCCCCGGTATACGTTTGGTACAATTGGAAGATATTGAACCGGATGGCCTGTTGGGCCGCGACGTCACCGGCGATGCGGATATCGCTTTCCGCCCACTTATGTGCCCAAGCGGTGGCCTGCTCGGCCAGCATCTGGTCAAAGCCTTTGGCCACAATCTTGTCCAGCAGTTCCGAAGCACGGGCTTCCAAGGTCTGTTTGGGATGGTTTTCGGAAGAAAGGTTTACCGCATATTTATACACGGTGAGCGGCTCACCCTTGGTCAACGGCAATCCGAAGGACTTGCCGACGAACTTCTCCCGGGCGACATCCTGTTCGGCAACCACAACGTCCTCGCTGCCGTCCGAAACGGTGTAATGCATGCCCGTGGTCACCCAAAACCCCGTTCGTTTGGTCGACAAGGTCAGGAAAGCGCGGCTTTCGGAACCGGACCGGGATACTTCGTCCCAGAATTTCTCGTCGTAGTTGGCGTCCTTGTTGCTGACATCGCCGTCGATGTAGGGACATACCGTGACAGTACCGTTGAAATTGTCAGCGGTGATGCGGTAGCGGATGGCTGCTGCCTCGCCGTCTACCAGGCTGCAAAAGCGGCTAGCTTCCACCGACACGATGGCGCCATCCGGCATCCGGACGGTGAACGTACGCATCAGGTACCCTTCGCGCATGTTCAGGACACGCCGGAATTGCAGCACTTCGGCCATATGCAGGTCCAGTACCTGCCCATTGACCCGGATGGCTATCCCGATCCAGTTCGCGGCATTCAGCACCTTGGCGAAATAGTCGGGATAGCCATTTTTCCACCAACCCACCCGGGTCTTGTCCGGGTAATAAACGCCCGCGATGTATGATCCTTGCAGGCTTTCGCCGGAATAATCCTCTTCGAAGTTGGCACGTTGCCCCATCCGTCCATTCCCGATGCTAAAGATACTCTCCGATATGTTGTTCAATGCAGGGTCAAACCCCTCTTCAACGATGTTCCACTCGTCATGTATGATGTAGTTCTTCATGTTTCCAGTTATCAATTCGATGATTTGAAGATGTGCTGATTTGAAGATGCCAGTATGGCGGTCATCATTAAAATCAGCACATCAACACATCAGCACATCAGCACATCTTCAAATCAACACATCTTCAAATCCATCAACCCGCCTATCACCCAATCCGCTCCCCGCAGGTCGCCCGCCTTCCCAATGCCTACTACCTGCATCCCCGCGGCTTTCGCAGCCTCAACTCCGGCCTGTGCATCCTCGAACACCAGGCAGTCTTCCGGTGCCGTATCCAAGGCGACGGCAGCTTTGGCAAATACTTCCGGATGGGGCTTGGATTCGGTTACTGCATTGCCATCGATGACTGCATCAAAGAAAGGTGTCATACCGGTTCGGTCCAGGATCAACCGGGCGTTTTTGCTAGCCGATCCCAAAGCCATCTTGATACGATGGGCTCTTGCATACTCGAGCAAGTCGAGCGCACCGGGCAGGATATCCCAATGGGTCATCCCATCCACCAATTCCAGGTACCAGGAATTTTTCTGGGTGGCCAGCTGTTCCTTCCCCGAAACGGTTTCCTGCACGCCACCCCAATCCAATAGGTATTCCAGGGATTGCATGCGACTCACCCCTTTTAGCTTTTCATTTTGTTGAAGCGTAAAATCAAATCCGAGCGAATTGGCCAGGCGCTTCCAAGCTTGGTAATGGAACCTCGCGGTATCTACCAATACGCCGTCGAGATCGAAGATGAATGCTTTTTTGGTACGGAGTAACGTGTGTGGCGTATCAAGGCCGATGGTAGAAAGCATATTCATTTTTCTATAAATGCTATAAAATCTCTAATACCACTGTTGATTTCGCTTTCAACCTGATGGGCTCGGTGAGGTCAATGATTCCCCCATCAATGATATCCCTGGCTTGCTTGGCCGTTTTGATGCATTCTTCGAAGCGTGCCGTGTTTACCGCGGCTTCCGCTTCGCCGGTGTTCATCACCACCATCACGGTCTTGTCGGCATTGTACCGGAAATAGACATACACGGCATCCTCCGGCACGTATTGCATCATCTTGCCGGTTTGCAGCACGGGGTTGGCCTTCCGGTAATTCGCCAGTGTTTTCACATGGTGAAAAATGTCATTTTCCATGTTGGAACGCCCAGCCTTCGTGAATTTGTCCACCGTATCCGTCGCCCACCCGCCGGGAAAATCTTCACGGACCAACCCATCGGGGTTGGCGAAATTTTTCATCGCGATTTCAGCGCCATAGTATAGCTGGGGTATGCCCCGCGTGGTAAACAGCCACGTCAGGCCGGATTTGTATTTGTCGATGTTTTCACCGACTTCGGAGAAAAAGCGGCTTTTGTCGTGGTTGTCGAGGAACACGACGTTCCGATACGCATCTTCATAGACAAAGTCATTGGCAAGGATGCTGTACAGTCGGTTCACGCCATCCGTCCATCCGAATTGGCCATTGAGCGTTTCGATGATGGCAAAATGGGTCTGGAAATCCGTCACCCCCGGCATGTGGCTGTCGTAGTGCTGGTTGATGGTGCTTCCTTGTGTATAGACCGCTTGGTTGGGAACGCCATGCACCCAGGTTTCCCCGAAAAAGGTCAGGCTGGGATATTCGGCTTTCATCCGTTTGCCCCACTCGGCCATGTAATCCAGATCGTTATAGGCATAGGTGTCGAGCCGAAAGCCATCTACCCCAGCATACTCCACCCACCAAATGTGGCTTTGCGTGATGTATTCCCGCACGAAGGGGTTATCATGGTTCATGTCAGGCATCGAAGGGACGAACCAGCCGTCGCTCATCCGTTTCTTGTCGGCCGCGGAGGCATAGGGATCGAACAATACCTGATCTTTGTAGGTCGTGTTCGTGTATTCCGGCCATTGGTGCAGCCAATCTTGCGAAGGCAGGTCCAGCACCGTCCAATGCCGCAGGCCCACATGGTTATGCACCAAGTCCTTGACCAGCTTCATCCCCCTTTTATGGAGTTCGCCCGCGAGTTCCCGGTACAGCGCATTGTCGCCGAGCCGGGGATCAATCTCATAGTATTCCGTCGCGGCGTAGCCGTGGTAGGAGGCTTGCTCCATGTCATTGGTCAGTACAGGGTTGAGCCATACCGCCGTCACACCCAGTTCCTTCAAGTAATCCAGTTTTGCGATAATTCCCTGTAAATCACCGCCATGTCGGTAGTACATGGAGTCTCGGTTGAGCGTGGTCTCCTGCATGCCTTGTACCACATCGTTTGTAGGGTCGCCGTTGGCGAAGCGGTCGGGCATGATGAGGTAGATCATATCCTCACTGGTGATGCCCTGGGCCTTTGGGCGATGGTGTTCCCGTTCCTTGAGTTCGTAACCATACGTAAGGGACGGCTCATTGGCCTTGGAGAACACCACATCCACCCGGCCTGCCTTGGCGGCCGGGGAGATATGGATGTCCAAGAAAAGGTAATTGGGATTTTCCACCCGGTTGACTTGCCGGAGCGTGACGCCCGGATAGGCAATCGTAGGTTCCCAGGATGCAATCCCTGCTCCGTAAACCAGCAACTGCACCTCGGGGTGTTTCATGCCCACCCACCAATGGAGCGGTTCCACGCGTTCGATGGCCGCTGATTGCCCGTACACTTGTATGATGGCAAGTAACGCCAACAAGCTGAATAGTTTCCTCATGGTTACTGCTTTTCAATGGCATAGGTGTAATAGCCCGCATTCGTCAAATCCAGGGTTATGGTGTACGTCCCGGCCTCTTCCACCTTGAAATTCCCGCCTCCATAAGCCAATACGCCCGCTTGGCTACCTGCACCGAAATTGATATCCCAACCACCGTTGGCCCTGAACTTCCATTCGCTGGCCGTCATCTCCGTGGTCACCGTCCATAGCCTCGTCTCCGTATTGTAGGTCATCGATACATCATCGCCAGGATTCCATCCGCCCACGGCATCGCCGATTAGACTCCACGTTGTTGCTGTCGCCGACCAAGTCAATGCTTCCGTATCGGCCTTCAGGAGGTAGTAGCCCGCTTCTTCCACTTTCAGGTTCCCGGCTCCCCCATCGGTACTCAGCGCACTTCCGCCGCCATCGCCATAATTGATGCCATCCCATCCGGCTACGCTGCTGAACTTGAATTCGGTATTGGCGTCCGGGAAATTCACGTAGCCTTCATATTGGCCGTTGTCTTCGGCAGATCCAACCCGGAAATCAGCCCCATGGGACCAGCCATTGAAACTGCCCGCCACATACAACGATGGGTATTGCACCACGTCCTCGTACGGAACGGCCGTCAGGTTGATGACGTTGGAATACACCACCCGGTTTGCGGCAATCGAGACCTGTAGCCGAGCTTCCAACTGTGCGGTTTCCCCGGGATTGTATTTCGCGGCAATGAGCGCATCGTTCAGTTCTTTGACGGTGAACGATGCAGTCAGGGCATCCACGGTCTTGGTGGCCACCACGGGTTGGAAGCTGGCGCCCTGCTTCCCGATTTGCAGGGTATAGGTGACGATGTCGGTGGCCACATCGGTGTTGGACCAAGAAAGCTGGTAAGCGCCCCAGTCGAATGCAACGGCCTGGCTGGCGGCTTCACCTCGCTGGAGTTCCAACGCGGTGGCCGATGCGGCGAGCGCTGGTGCATCTCCAGTAGTAATGGTTACCGGGTCAAGGCCCTTTTCACACGCGCCCAGGATGGCAACAAGCATGCACCAGGCGATTGTTTTTGTTATCATGGATTTCATTTTCTTCAACTTGTCGTGTTTATGATCGGTTAGTTATAGCCCGTATTCTGTGTCAGGTTCGGGTTGGCGATGACATCAGATGCGGGCAGCGGGAACAGCGTGCGGTAATCCTCCACGGCGATTCCTTCCTGCGCACCCCCCTTGAACGGCCAGCGGTACGAGCCTTCGGTATAGCGCCCGAAACGGATTAAATCCGTTCTGCGATGGGCTTCCCAATAGAATTCCCGTACGCGCTCATCCAATAGGAAGTCCAGCGTGATGGCACTCACATGGCCGCTCGTGTTGCCGTAGGCGCGTGCACGCACGGCGTTTACATATCCCATTGCCGTCGCGATGTCCCCTCCTTGCCCGCCGCGTAGCACGGCTTCCGCGTACATCAGGTAAGCATCGGCCAGGCGGAACAGCGGGAAGTCCACGGAGCATTGCGTGCCGTCATTCGAGGGTGCCGTGGTACCGTTCCGGTCGATATTCTTGAATTTCATCACCCCCGTTCCTTGGTCGAACACGCTGATGTCGTTGATGGTGGGATCGCTGGCGTAGAACATGGCTCTCCGGTCGGTCGCACCGGTGATGTCCGAAAATTTCCCCACCAAGGTCGCCTTGGCCCTGTTGCCGCCCCATCCACCATTCGGGATGCCCAAAGAGGCGGGGTTCATGGCGCCGTTGGTCGACGAGTTGATGAGGAACGTGGTCCCCCCGAAGTTCTGCGACCGTACCGCGTCGTAGTTGATGGACAGGATGACCTCATTCCTACTCAGGTTGTTATCCGCCAAAAACAAGTGCGCATAGGTTGGCTCCAGGGTATAGCCGGATTCGATGACCCTGCTGGAAAAAGCGATGGCTTCGCTGTATTTTCCGTTGCCTTGGCCGAGGTATACTTCGGCATTCAGGTAAAGCTTGGCCAGTAACAGCCACGCTGCGGCCTGATCCGCACGGCCGTATTCATTCTGGCGGGGTGCCATCATGGCGCTTTCGATTTCCAACAGTTCGGATTCGATGTAGTTGAACAGTTCCGTGCGGTTGATCTGGCGCGGCGGAACCTTGCTGATGGGATCGGCCTCGGTGATGAATGGCGGATTGCCGAACAGATCCATCAGTACCCAATATTGGTAGGCCCTTAGGAAGCGGGCTTCCAGGCGGTATGCCCGGATGGCATCCGCATCTGCACCCGCGATCCCTCGGCTGCTTAGTTTCTCATCCGTGCTTTCGCGCAGGAATTCGTTGGCTACCGTGATCTGATAGAGCGATCGGGTATAAAGGCCCTTCAGCATCACGTTGTTCTCGTTCCAGGTCAGGTGGTTCAGGTCGGGTATCCCCGGGTCCTGTACCCATGCGCAGGCCGCTTCGTCCGTGGTCAGTTCCTGCACGTTCCAGTACAGCCGCAGGAAGTCCGAAGTCCCTGCATCGATGCCCCCGAGATCGCTCGACCCGGAGCCCCCGCCGCCCGTGAGCGCAAAACTGGCGTACACCTTGGCAAATGCTTGTTTGTATCCTTCCGGTGAATCGTATACAATGTCTGCCGTGATGTCATTCGTGGGTTTGAGGTCCAGCGACTTATGGCAGGATGCCAGCGCTACTGCCGCCGCTAACATCAATATATGCTTCATATGCTTCATGATTTCTTCAGTTAACTATGCTTAAAATCCCAAGTTCAGGCCCAAGACGAAAGTCCGCGGTCTCGGGTATACCCGGTTATCTATTCCGCTTTGCACTTCAGGGTCGATCCCTTTGTATTTCGTGATGGTAAATACGTTCTGTACATTGGCCGAGATGAGCAGGTTCCCCACGCCGTTTGCTAACAGCCTGCCCACGTTGTAGCTCAGCGACAGGTTGTCCATGCGCAGGAATGATCCGTTGTGCAGGTAATAGTCGCTCATCGCGCGGTTGGTTTGGAAATTGCTGTTCAGGATATCCACCGGGGCGTTGTTGACTACCCCCGCCGGATTAATCACATTATTGCGCACGGCCATGTTCGAGGTGATGTTATCGTATACATAATTCCCGATATTGGCACGGAGCACCGTATTGATGTTCCATTTCTTGTAGGTCAGGCCAGTCGTAAAACCAAGGATGTAGCTGGGCAGCGGCGATTTATACAAGTTGCGGTCCAGGTCATTGATCATGCCATTGCCGTCCAAATCCTCGTAGACTCCCTCCAGCGGCGTCCCGTCTTCGTGGTAGACCTGTTTGTACAAACGGTAGGTAAAGGGAGAATAACCGACGGTATGTACCTGCACATTCTGCCCTGTCCCCCCTTCGATGTAACCCACCTCGGTAAAGTAGTTGGGGTCGTCCACTGCCGTCAGGTTGGTGACCTTATTGTGGTTGTACGTAAAGTTGAAGTTAAGGTCCCATGCCAGGTTTTCTTGCTGCACAGGTATGGCGTTGATGTTCAGCTCCACACCTGTATTTTCCATATTGCCCACATTGGTGAGCAGCAGGTTGCTGAAGTTGGTGCCGACCGGTATGGGGATGACACTTAGCAGGTCCTCGGTCTTCTTGTAATAGACATCGATGGTTCCGTTGATGCGGTTGCCCACGAATCCATAATCGAGCCCTGCGTTATACGTCGCCGTACTTTCCCAGCGGATATCCTGGTCATAGGCGATGGGCGAATAGGTTTGGTAAAATGCATCGCCCAGTTGGTATTGCGACTCATTGGAACTTAGGTAATAATTGGATAAGTATCCGTAGTTGGCTATCCCATCTTGCTGTCCGGTCTTGCCGTAGCTCAGGCGGAGGTTAAGCGAAGACAAGCCATCGGCATCGGCAAGGAACGCTTCGTTTTTGATGCGCCAGGTCAACCCTGCGGAGGGGAATATACCCCACCGGTTTTCGGGGCTGAACTGCGACGATCCGTCCGTGCGCAGGGTGCCCGACAAAATATACTTATCGGCAAGCGTGTAGATGGCACGGCCATAATAGGAAATCAGCCGGTTTTGCGGGATATCGAACGGGAAGTTGGGCGTGGACAATACCGATCCATCGGCACGCAACGTGGGATAGTTGTTGCGGGTGGTCTTGTAGTCGTAATAACCATAACCGGCGGTCACATCCAGGTTGCTGCGCACAGCACCTGCAAAGGTCTTGTTGTAGTTCAGGTAAAATTCAGCGACTTGGTTGCTGATATCGGTCAAGTATCGGCTTTGCGTTCCCTGCGTGGTGAAATTCTGGGCGGCATGTGCCGGAACGAACACGTTGCCCCTGCCCCTCGAAAGATCATACCCGAGGTTGAGGTTGGCGCGTAGCTCCGGTAGGAAATGGAACGCATAGTCCAACTGGAGGTTGCCGAAGCTCCGGTTTACCTTCGCGTTGTCATCCCGCAGGTCAATCAGTCCCAATGGATTGCGCGGTGCGAGCGGATGGGGGTTATCTCCCTGCTTCCATTCGAAATAGTTGCCAAAGGCGTTTTCCGCATGGATCGGCTGTGTGGGATCGAACTGCAGGGAGTTGAATATCGCGCCTTGGTTGGCGAACATCGAGTTTTGCATGGAACCCTTTACGTTGAGGTCGACCCGCAGGTGGTTGTCGAAAAATTTGGGACTCAAACTGATGGCCGCACTGGTACGGTCCATCTCATCCCTTTTCAGGATGCCATCCTGCCGCAAAAAACCTACGGATACCCGGTAAGGGAGAAATCCCGATGTTCCGGAAATGCTCAGGTTGTTGTCCGTGGCAAAGGCCTCCCGGTAGATGACGTCCTGCCAGTCGACATTTTCCGACCCCAACAGGGCAATATGCGCGTTCGAGCCGTTCGCCTGTACGTATTGCCGGAGTTGGTCTGCGGAAAGGACCTCCAGCCGGCGGCCCAATGTGGCCAGTGAGTTCTGCGAGCTGAAGTTGACGGTCGGACGGCCGGATGCTCCTTTTTTTGTGGTGATCAAGATGACGCCGTTGGATGCTCTGGAGCCATAGATGGCTGTGGCATTCGCATCTTTCAGGATGGTATACGATTCGATGTCATTGGGGTTGATCAGGCCCAGTGCGTTCGGGCTTCCATCGATACCCGTGTTGGACAACGGTACGCCGTCCACCACAATCAGCGGATCGTTGCTGGCGTTGAGCGATGCCCCTGCACGGATGCGGATGGTGCTGCCCGCACCCGGGCGGCCGCCATTCGGCGTGATCTGCACACCGGCGACCTTGCCCGAAATCAGTTGTTCCGGTGTGGTGATGATGCCTTTTTGGAAATCCTTGGCGTTCACGGAAGTCAATGAACCGGTGAGTTCGCCCTTCCGTTGGGTACCGTAACCGATCACGACGACTTCTTCGAGGGATTGTTCGTCCGGCTGCAACATCACATTCACGGTCACCGGAATGCCGGAAACGGTAATACGCTGTTCACTCGTCAGGTACCCCAGGTAAGATACGGCGATGACGTACGTGCCATCCACTATACCTGTCAAGGAATAGCGCCCTTCCTCATCCGTACGTGCAGTTCGGTTCAACTGTTGGACCTGGATGGATGCACCAACCAAAGGTTGGTTGTTTTCGTCGACCACGCGACCGATGATGCCTCCGCTTTGCGCATGGACAGCAATCACTGTCCACAACAACATATACGACACCAGCATCCGCTTCATGTAGCTTTCTTTCATGTTGTTAGATTTAAAGAGTTATGGTTAATAATTTAGTTGTGTGTTTGTAAATCTTGTTTGCTATACACGTAATATTCTCCCGGCTGCAGTACCTTTCCGTAGCCGGGGGCAAGTGTCACGGACACCCCGGCCATGTTATCGTACCAATCTCCAGCCTGGAATGAAGAGATAGTAGCTTCGTGGGGTACAACATCGAAATTGCCTACCACCATTACCTGCTGGCTGCCGTGGGTGAGGCTGATGCTTTTGATGGCACCGCCGAGGCTGTATTCAGCCTGCCCAACCCTGAAGATCTCGTTGCTTGTTTTGAAGTGGATAATCCGACTGAAGGCCCGGTACAGTTCCCTGCGTTTGCCGGTATTGTATTCCCACAGGATGGGTTTCTCCCCTGTCCGGCCGTTTTCCTCGATGGAGTGGTCATAGCCCAATTCGCCGAACTGCCAAATCATCTTCGGTCCGGGGGCGGCCAGCAGGAATGCAGCAGCCATTTCCACCCGTTTCAGCGCAGTTTCCAGTTCCTTGATGTTGTAGCTGCCCGAGCTGTTGCCGTACTGCAGGTTTTTGAATAGCAGGCGCTCCTCGTCATGGCTTTCCATATAACTGATCAGGTTGGGTTGGGTGAAGCCGTGTTCACCGTGGAATAGCCGCTTGAAGTCCGAATTGTCCAGCCACCCCATGGTGGCCTCGTTGAATGCATGGTTCAGGTTGTTCCAGAGCATCATCCCTTCGGCAGCCAGCACCTGCTCCTCGCTGTCCTCCGCAAAATGCTCCAGGATGACATAGCAATCCTGGTCGATGGACCGGATGAATGTGTTGTAGTCCTTCCATATGGCGATGCGGGAGGCATCGTAAGCGCTCCACGCCCCCACTGCATTGTCTGAGGTGCCGGAGTTTTTCTGGGTGAAGCCTTTGGACAGGTCGAACCGGAAACCATCCACCCGGTATTCCTCCATCCAAAAACGGAGTACATCCTTGACGAACGCCTTGGTGTATTCGCTCTCGTGGTTGAAATCATACCCCACATTGAATGGATGCATGGGTTCCGCATTGAACCACGGGTTTCCGGCTGAGGGCCTGCCATTTTCGAAATACAGCTGCACCATGGGCGATTGGCCGAACGAATGGTTGAGCACCACATCCAGGATCACGGCAATGCCCCGCCCGTGGCATTCGTCAATGAGTTGTTTCAAGTCGTTCTTGGTGCCGTAGTACTTATCGGGCGCAAAGTAAAACGACGGGTTGTATCCCCAACTTGAGTTGCCCTCGAACTCGTTGACCGGCATTAACTGCACGGCATTGACACCGAGATTCGAAAAGTAATCCAGTGTATCCGCGAGGGTAGCATAGTTCTTCGCATCGATAAAATCGCGCACCAGCAATTCGTAAATGACCAGGTCGTGTTTATGGGGACGCTGGAAATTGCCGTAGCGCCACGAATAGGATGGCTCGTTGGACTGAACGATACCGACGATTCCCGTCGTCTTGCCTTCAGGATATGGCCTCAGGTTTGGAAACGTGCTGCCGGGGATGTACTGATCGTTGGTTGAATCAAGCACCAATTGCGCATAGGGATCCGCGATGCGGATTTCGCCGTCCACCACGAATTGGTACGCATACGCCGTATTGGGGTCAAGTCCCATTACTTCCACCCACCACGTTTTGCCGTCGGGGGTGCGTTTCATCACGCCAGCGGTTCCGAACGCCCAACCGTTGAAATCCCCAAGCAGGTATACCGACCGCTTCCCTGGGGCGGTAAGCGCGAAAACCGCGGTGGTGCCACCGTTGGCGAACGTCACCCCATTGGCAGCTGCTCCCTGTGGCAATCCGGCCACTTCCGGCTCGCCAACCACCAGCGCCGAAAAGCTGCGCTCGTTGGTTTGTCCGTTGGCGGCAGCCTTTACGGTGAAGGTGAAACTGCCGGCTCCCGCCAATGGATAAGCCGCTTCGATGGACCCGCCATTGGCCGATGCGACGGCTTCCCCGTTTACGAATAAGGTGAGGTCGGCCCGTTGGGAAGAAACGGCATGGAGCGTGATGGTTTGTCCCACCTGCCATCCACTAACGGCGGGCTTGGGGTCAAACAGCGGACTCATTTCCGGTGTGGTGAAGCGGACGGCCAATTTCCCGTCTTCGAATATCGGCACAAACATATCGCTGCCATCGGCATTCCGCGCCACCTTAGAGCCGTCCGCATTGCGGATTACCAGGGCAATCTTCACGATTTGCTCCTGGGAAGGCACGGCGAAGTACTCGCGGGGTTTCAGCTTAAGCTCATAGGTCTCCGCCGCTGTGCGGACCATGCGGGTGGCTGATGTGTTTTCGCCCCAGTCTGTTTTGACATACTTCCAATCGGAGGCATTGCCGCTCGACGAGGTGATTACGCCGATATGGGCATAGACATCGCCCGCATGCCCCTCCAACTCTCCATTTCCCTTACGGGCGTCAAAGCGCAGGGTCACCTCGGCTTCGTCGTCGGGAAAAGCGGGCGAAAAGGTAAGTAACCCCACTTCTTCCAGGGGGTCGTCGGATTTTCCCGGATTGGTGACGTCGTCGACTCGGTGCTTCTTGCAACCCGCCAGAAGGCCTAGTGTAACTAGCAACAACAGCGGTAAACCATATTTCAGCTGCATGATCGTTGGTTATATAATTGGTGCAAGAGCCAGCGGCTCTTGCTTTCTTGTTTTTCGGGAACGTTCCCGAAAACAATGTAAAGGTAGGCATATTTTCTAAAGTTCCAAAAAAAACCG
>Ga0182792_1000924_pt1 | contig 25638 bp, 17 predicted proteins | sample Passage237B_FD_130497 | JGI IMG/M metagenome (GOLD analysis project Ga0182792, IMG submission 130497) | Cellulose adapted compost microbial communities from Newby Island Compost Facility, Milpitas, CA, USA - Passage2 37B (version 2) (version 2) ...
GATGGCAGGAACCTGGAAGTTCTGGTGGCCGGGTTGAACAATATCTGGGGTTACACGCTCAGAGGCGACGGGCAGTGGTATGGCTCAGAAGCAAATGATTTGGGTTATTCTATTGTTCCGCTCGATGAAGGATCGGCCTTCCCGGGCATAGGCAATGAAAAATTCAGACCCTATCAGCCTTTTTATCCCCCTATCCATGAATTTCGGGTAGGCGGAACGGGATTGTCAGGGCTGGCTTTTTCCGACGATGAGACAGGCGGATTTCCGGAACCCTGGCGAAATGTAGGTTTTCTGGCCAATCCAATCACCAACTCCATCAATTCCGTCCGGATTATCCGCAAACCGGATGGCTCGATCGAATCGGAAAAACTGGAAGACCTGCTCGTCTCGGCCGACGACTGGTTCAGGCCTGTAAATATCATTTTCGGACCCGACGGCTGTCTCTACATCGCCGACTGGTATAACAAGATCGTATCCCACAACGAAGTACCGACTTCCCACCCTGACCGGGACAAGAAGCACGGACGGATCTGGCGCATCCGTCATGAAAGCCAGCCCGTCCGAAAAATTGTCAATTTCTATGAGGTCCCTGCCCAGCAATTACCCGGTTACCTCAAATCCCCCTACCTGTGGGAAAAAAGGGCCGCCTGGAACCAGATTTCGGAACGTCCCCGAAATGAAACAGCAGTTTTAATCCCCCAGCTGATCCAACTGGCACTTGACCAGCAGCAGTCCACTTCGACCCGTGTTCATGCGCTCTGGTCGCTGGAAAGCCTGGATTTTTATGAGGAGGAATTTACCATCAAAGCACTGATCGATAAAGATGACCAGATCCGGCGGGAAACGCTCCGTTACCTCGCCGGACGACCTGAAAATATCAGTCATTATTTGCAGTATCTGGATGAACTTTCACGGGATGCAAATGCGGGCGTTCGTTCCCAGCTGATTTTGACACTCGGCAAAATCCCGCAGCCTTCACCGGGCGTGATACGGCTGCTGGTTGGATTCTGTCAGCCGGATGTGAAGGAAACCCAGGTGGGTGGTCCCTATGAAAGGAAATTCGAACGCTACCTTGCCAGGCGCGTCCTGGAGACTTTTCCTGAACAGCTGGAAAGTTATCTGACCACGCAATCGACGGCGTCCATACCTCGCGAAAATGCGCTCTGGGCCATGCAGATTCTACCCCCTGGGCACAGGGCTGATCTTTATTTCAAGTATGCGAGTTCTATACAGGGAACGGAAATCGGCGAGGAAACTTTCCTGGAACTGGCCGGAATGGCCGAAAACGAAAGGGCAAGGAACATACTTACCGCATGCCTGGCAGATCCTGGAAAGCGGATTACCTATGTGAATTATGCCCTGAAACACCAGTCGGTGATCAATACGAAGGCATTCAGTTCCCTGCTTGCAGAACCCGTCTCCGCCTTACTCAGAACGGGCGAACCGAACGACCAGCGAAAAGCACTTGAAACCATAGTCAATTTCAATCTGGCCTTACCGGGTGAAGAAATTGCGGAGGTTACGAAAGCTACCCGAAACGAGGGCACCCTTAATCTGGCATTAAATGCCCTGAACATCACCGACAAGTCGAAGAGCCAGCATTACCTCGACATCGCTAACGACAGGTCTTTAAGCTTATCTACCCGGCTGAATGCCCTGCAGGGGGTTATCCGCCTTGACAGGAAAACCGGCCGTGCAACTGCCGAAACCTGGCTAAGGAAGATGGATCCCATTGAAAAAAGGTCGTTTACCAACGTCTTGTCGCGCTATACCGCCAGCTCAAAATTTCTGCTTGAGCTGTGGGAAGAGAAAAAACTCGCCGCTGGTGATTTTGAAATTATGACAGCCGAACGCATCCATTCCCTTACGTCGGACAAAACCAAATCGGTACGTCTGGTAGAAGAAATACGACGTAACCAGGAAGCCCACCAAAAGCGGGTTGCCGCCCGTATAGAATCGCTTAAGGAGGTAACGGAAAATGCAAGGGGGGATGCCGATAATGGCAGAGCTCTGTTTCAGACATGCCTGATGTGTCATCAGGTCAACGGTCAGGGCCAAAACCTCGCTCCCGCACTGGATGGGCTGGGTTACCGCGACGCGGATGGGCTGCTACATGCAATTCTGGATCCGGATGCGGCAATAGAATCGGGCTATGCCTTGTTCAGGGTAGTGAAAAAAGACGATAGTATTCTGGAAGGGTATTTGCTGAAACGGGACTCCGGCGGTACTACGCTGGCTTTCATGGGAGGCAGTCAAATCTTTATTCCTGCCTCCGACATAAAAAGCCAGCATACCGTGACCGGAAAATCTTTCATGCCGACGGGTCTTTTCGACAACCTTAGCGAGAAAGAAGTAGCGGATATTCTGACTTACATCAGAAGTCTCAAATAACCGCGGGGTTAGTCAATAGTGAACTCAAAATTGTCATGTGCCTCGTTACGCCAGGCCATATGCCGGGTAGCTGGAGAAATGGCGAAAAGTGGAGAAAAAGTCTTTACTCTTACTTTCTTTCCGTCGGGGAGGAACTCCAGAATGCGAAGCCAGCCGTCGCCCCCGTTACCATGCCAACCCCCACCGAGCGCCTGGGCATTGAAGGTCATCTGAACGACCTTTTTACCCGCTGCATTTTTGTCCTCGCGGTATCCCAGGTGAGCCTTTTCATCGTCAGGTGCTCCGATGTGCCCGGAAAATACCATGCGGATGTTCTTCGAAGGCTGAACCAGCTTTTCAAAGATAGCCCGACCGTAATTTCGGTCGGTCAGTTTGTAACCCTCCGAAACTATATGTTCGTTTTTGGAATTCAGATAGGCGTGGGTAAGCAGGATGACTGTATGATCCTTGTACTTTTCCTGATCAACTATTTTCTTGGCCCACTCGATGATCGCATCACGGGGAGCGAACTCCAGCACCAAGAAGAGGAGCTTCTGGCCGTGCGGAGAAACCATTTCGTACACGGCGTTGGTCAGGGACGGTTTACCGTCTCCGTCGACACCGGCTTCCCTTAACAGTTTCTGGTTGAGAAAATTCTTATCGGCGGGGAAATACTGATCGTAGAACGTATGCCGGATTTCCGCGCTTTGGAAACCGAAATCATGGTTACCCGTAGCTGCCAGGTATGGCACCCTGCCGTCGAGCCTCGCAAAGGAACGAGCAGCTGCCTCCCACTGCGATTTACTGGGCTGATCGCCATTTTTCCCATCGGGATTGGGCATGTTATTGCATTCAACAATATCGCCGGTGCATAACACCATTTTCACATTGAGATGGTCGACACTCTCCGCAATCCAGGCGGTCATCAGCTCAAACAAAGGCTGGTTGCGGCCAAATTTATTGTAAGTCTGCGGATCTGGAATCATGATCATCGACCAGGACTTATCGGAAGATAATGCCGGCGGGGTATAGTTTTGTGAATTTTGGGCTACGACAGCAGTTAAAGCTGTGCAAAGAAACGCTACGGATAGCAGGTATCTTTTTAACATAGAGATAAATTATTATTACTTAACACGTTAATGTTCGTTCTGGCTTCTTTCCCGAATCCGGGTAGGCATACGTTCGATTCGGGATATTCCGATTCCAAAGAAAAGGGATCAGTAATTTTGGTTTACTGATCCCCCATAAGAATATTTAGTTGGAAACTTTATTCAGCTTTCGCTCTTCTCGTATACTTGCGCTTGGGTTTCATTGATGCTTCTGGAACCTCTCTGAGGCTCAGGATCGATTCAATTACGTCTTTGTTGGCTATGTATTTTTCATAGTGCGCTTTAGCCAATGCCAATTCGTCCTGAAGTTTTGCGATTTGTGCTTCAATTTCAGAAATATGCTTCTCCAGTTTTCTTTCAATTGATACCTTTCTGGCCATAAAAAAATTATTTAATAAGTGATTTAGTATTCAATAGTTATGTATAAATCATTGCAAGTTAATGAATATCCAAATAGGCAACGAAATTAATCCTTAAAAATTTTTGATTTTGTGTAATTCTGAAAACAATAATTCGTATCAATTTCAACGATCAATATGCTGCACTGAATTTATACGTAATTAACATTAAAAAGTCACTTATTATTTTTCGAAAATTTATTTTATTGCCGTAATGAATAGGTAATCTGGCTTTTGGGCAGAATTTAAGAAAAGATTTTGATGTAAATACAATTAAATTCCAACAGCGATTTTCGCACGATTTCTTCAAAATTTTTCCAGAATTCTAGCTACCCAAAGTAAGTTTTTTTGCATTAGCCTGAGCTTTCAGGGTAAGTTCGGTAGCAAGGAAACAATGCTCCTGTGACATAGCGGTCTCGGTCCGGTTTAGTACATCCTGAACGAGCTGCTTGCCAAAGGGCAAATCTACATTCCGGCAGTCGATATATTCGGTACCTTTTTGATTAACGACAAATAGATGATTTCCGCCATCACGACCTGCGATATCGATGTTTTTCCGGATTTCCATGTAGCCCTCTGTACCCAGAACGGTAAGGCGGCCGTCGCCCCAGGTGTTGAGGCCGTCGGGGGTAAACCAGTCAACCCGGATATACCCTGCCCCACCGTTTCCTTTCACCATGGCGTCGCCGAAATCTTCCAGTCCGGGATACTGTGGATGGTGTACGTTTCCGGTCTGTGACGCGACTACTTCTGCAGAAGTAGATCCGGTGAAATAAAGGAACTGGTCGAACTGATGACTGCCAATATCGCAGAGAATGCCGCCATATTTATCTTTCTCAAAAAACCATTTCGGGCGGCTGGATGGATTCATCCGGTGCGGTCCCAAACCGATGGTTTGAATTACCTTGCCTATTGCTCCCTGCTGTATCAGTTCATAAGCCTTCACCGTTGCCCGGTTTTCCAGCCGTTCGCTGTACATAATGGCATAAATTTTACCGGTCTGCTTTTGAACCTTCCGTACTTCAGCGAGCTGTTTCAGCGATATGATTCCGGGTTTGTCAACCAGGTAATCCTTGCCATGCTTCATCACTTCAATTCCCAACGGTGCACGATCCACCGGGATGGAGGCACTGGTAACGAGCTGGATGCTCTTGTCTTCCAGAATTTCAGCCTCATTGCGGGCTAGTTTCACCCCCGGATAGCGCTTCTGAAAAACTTCCACCAGCTCAGGTTCCTTCGCATAAAAGGCCACGAGATCTCCCCCGCCTCTTTTCAGCGCTTCGATCTGGCCATAAATATGGCCGTGATTAAGACCGATCGCAGCAAATCTGATCGAGGGGGCTGCCTGTCGGGGAATTATGTGGATACTTTTCAGTTTCTCCGCCTGCCCCGTAGGGATCAGGTTTTCCGCAGGCAGTGAAAATAGCCCGGCAGCCACACCTACCGAAGATTTCAGAAATGTTCTTCTCGATTCGTCTGACATCATAGTTGAAACGGGTTTAGTCTCCCTTTAATCCTGACTTTTTACCCTTATTTCAAAAGTGAAAAAAGTAGTTCGGGTTCGTCAGTTGTGATAAAATTAACTTTTTTGCTGAGGAAAAATTCCATATCCTCCTTGTTGTTGACGGTCCACACGTTTACCGACATTTTATGTTTAAATGCCTCGTCAATCCATTGTGGATTTTTCTTCAAAACGCCGTGATGATAGTCTATTCCATTGATCCCTTCACTGGCAAGTTTTTCGGGAGCAATATCACCGTTCAGATAGGCAATGTTAGCTTTGGGATCGACTTTTACCACTTCCTTACAGGCATCGTAGTCGAAGGCAATATAATCGACTTTCTTAGTCATTTTTAAAGCCTTAACCGTTTCTACACATTTGCGGGCCAGCAGGAGAGTCTGTTCTTTTCCCAGCTGCGAAGTCTTGATTTCAAGTACCAGTGTAGTCGTCTTCTGGTTTGCTCCGGCTTTCAGATATTCTTCGAGGGTGGGGATGGTTTCGCCGTTCGACAGTTTTAATTTCCGGACTTCCTCGAAAGTTGATTTATCAATGGCTACCCCGTCATGTGTAGGATCGTGGACCACTACCGGATAACCATCTGCGGTAATTCTGACATCAAATTCGCTGCCGACACAACCCAGTCGGATTGCTTCCTTCAGGGAGGCGATTGAGTTCTGGGGTACTTTGGTATTCTTCCAGGCGCCACGGTGTGCAATCACCGGATTCTTTCCTTTTTTCGATTGTGCATTGCTCATGGAAACTATCCCAAATGTCAGGCAGGCTGCAGTAATGAAAACGTATTTTAACATGATATAAACGAACTGTTTTGGGTATATATGTTTTTGTTTGTTTCGGATTTCAAAATAGGGGAATAACCCTATTCAACAACCGGGCTTTCGGCTTTATTTACTCTGTTATTCTTATTTTTATTTTGATGAATCAGCGCCAGAAGAAATGCAACTGCTCCTACGATCAACATCAGAATCATTTGCGAACCATGGATGAATGTGGCAAGCGTAATGCCATCCTGCTGGCTTAAGCCATATAAAACCATCACGTTTCCAACAAGCAGGTGATAGGCACCGATACCTCCCTGGGTGGGCGCTGACATTCCTACGGCTCCGATTACAAGGACGGTCAAACCAGCCAGAACCCCTAAATGCGAAGTTTCGGGAATGCAAAAAAACAGCACGAAGGAGCTGAAGTAATAACAGCCCCAGATTCCCACGGTAGCGACGATAAAAAGGAACGGGTTATCAAGTTTACGGACACTCAGCAGACCACTGAGCATGCCCTGCGCAAAATCTACGATCTTGCTCACCAGGCCGATTCTCATTAATTTCTCCCTTACCGGTGGATTTTTCCAAAGGTATAGCACCAGTGCTGCAAAAAGCAGAAATCCGCCGCCTAGCAGATAATAGATCCATTGCAGGGAATTTTCCCCTTCTCCGGCCTTATTGCCGAACAGATCCAGGAAGAAGGCACTTAAACGGTCAACCTCCAGCAGAAAATTTACTACGAGCAGGATGGCCAGTACCATCAGATCGAAAATCCGGTCGGCAATCACGGTTCCAAGACTTTTGTTAACGGGTACCTCTTCCATGCGGTAGAGGGTGGCACAACGGGTCACTTCACCCATGCGGGGCAGGATATAATTGGCGAAGTACCCCGTCAGAAGGCTGATGTAACTCGAGTAAACCGACACCGGCATCCCCAGCGGCCTGAGGAGCATCTCCCAGCGCCAGGCGCGAAAAAAATGCGCCAGCAGAGTCAGGAAGGCGCTTAGCGCCAACCAGCGCCAGTCGGCAGACGATAACCGGTCGGCCATCGATTTCAGGTCGATATCCTTGAACACAAACCAGAGCAGGCCTGCCGCCAGTAAAAAGGAAATTAAATAGCGGGCGTATTTTTTCATCCGAATAAATGGGGATACACTGAATTTCTGATGGAAACTCCGGAAATCTGAACTGCTTTTATCAGCTTTTACCGGTAGCAAATTAAAAACACCTGCCGAAGATAGCCAATAAAAAAAGACCTCTTAATGCCGATTTGACTAAGAGGTCTTTTTCTGTGTATTTGTAACGTGGATTATTCCACTATGAATTTGCCCTGCATAAGTGCATAGTGACCGGGGAAGCTACAGATGTAAGTATAAGTTCCTTTTTTGGGAGCTTTGAACTCAATGGTTGTAGACTCACCCCCACCGATCAGTTTGGTATGAGCGATGATTTTGGAAGCTTCGCTTTTAGGAATGTATTCGGTATCCCGGGCCTGTGCAGCTTTTTGTCCGAAATCAGCTACATTGGTACCCGCAGCGAGAAGCACGAAGTTGTGACCCATTGCTGCCTTTGCCAGTTTCCCGGTATGTTTCAGGGTCAGTTTTACAGTCTGACCAGCCTTCACTTTCAACTCTTTTTTAGTAAACTGCATGGCGTCGGTACTCTCCAACACTAATTCAACGGCCTTTTGAGCCTGAACGTTCGAAACAAAACCAACCAGTGCAACGATGGTAGCGGCAAGAAATAAGCGGAACTTAGTCATTTTTGTAATTGGCTAATGATTGATAATTAAGCTGCGAATTAACATATAGAAAACTGTATATGCAAAATAATAGACTACAATACCCGGCTAGGGTTTAATGTCGATCGAAAAAGAATTAAAACTCGCGAAAATCCCCAGTCCACCGCTGACATTGGAGTAGAGCAGGGCTGGCTCCGCGAAGGGATTTTCAGCCGCATCTTCATTCTGCTCAACAGACCTGTGGTAGCGGTAGTAAACTTCATCGGTCAATAGTAATTCGAGGGTCATGCTGAGCACCCGGGAAGGTTTATCGGAATGGTCCCGGCTGATCCCATCGACAAAGGTGGCCCTGCGGGCAGTAACCCTGCCCAGTGGCGACTCCATGGTATGACCGTCTTCATTGATATCACTCTGCAGATCCCGCCGGCCGAAGCTACGGTCCCAACTGAGCGGCACCCATGCCAGACCTTCCTTTATGACCATGTTCCCTTCGAGGTCATACTCCCGATAAGCCAGCTCTACGAGTGCCCTGCCCGACGTTCGGTAATAATGCCCCGATCCCGGAATGTCTTTCCAGGTATAACGTACGGCCAGGGTTGTATCATAGTCGCCAAAAATCCCCCCGGAAGTATAGGAAGAATCGACCTGATAAGAACTTATTGCAGGCGGCTCCTGGGGGATCGTCGTAGAAGCCTGGAGTACCTCATCGCCCCTGGAAACCTTCAGGTAGTAGGTTTTTCCGGCCCGAATACCACCCAGCGCTTCCGGCAGAAGAGTATAAACCTGTAGCGTTGGGTCGTAACGCAGCGTTTCTTCCCTGCTTCCGTCGCCCAACGTAACCAGGGCATCCTCCACCAGCGGATTCGCAGGCTTGTCACTGAAAACGGGTGTTGATCGGGACACAAATACTTTTATCAAGGTATCGGCCGCTGAAAGATAGCAGTGAACCACCAACTGGGCTTTCTGCTTCCCTATCCGGCTTTCCGGCACAATGCCCACCAGGGTTTCACACGACGACAGGATGACGAGCAGTCCGATCCACCACCCCCCTCGGTTGAGTCGCAGGTTAAAACTTGAATCCATAGCTGACAGACGGTATGATCGGGAAAAGAGAATAACGTTTCAGGACGGTTTTATCAACACCGGTTTCCTCGGTATAAACCGTATCTATGTTATAGAAAAAGGGGTTCCTGCGGTTGTAGAGATTGTAAAACGAGATATCCCAGATTCGCTCAAACCGCCTTTTCTTTTTAATGAACTGAATGGAGATATCCATGCGGTGATAGGGCTCCGCTCTAAAACTGTTTTTGGGTCCAAACTCGGTAGCCCGTCGCTGGAAGAAATTGCCCAGGCCTTTCTGAGCAAAATAGTCCATCCCGCCCGCGGGCGCATGCATCACAGCGTCGTAGGTAGAAACGGGAAGGGTGAGGGCATTCCCCGTGCCATAAACCCATACGGCAGAGAGATGGATTCGGCTGGACAGTTCATAGACGCCTACCACGGACACATCATGCCGGCGGTCGTACCGGGGGAAGAATATCTTCCCACCATTCAGCTCGGGAAATTTCCAGTACGTCCACGAGAGCGTATATCCAATCCAGCCCGAAAGCTTGCCCGATTTCCGCTGCACGAGGAATTCTGCTCCATAGGACCATCCCTTGCCGGATGTGACGCTGTTTTCCCAGTTCACTTCATTCGCGCCCTCCCCCTGGAATGACAGAAACGACGCACCTTCCCGGTAGTTGAGAATATCGTCCATATGCTTGTAATAACCTTCCAACGTGAGCGTCAGTCCCGATTTCTCCAGATCCCGCGCAGCACCCAGGGCTACCTGTTTGGAATGCTGCGGTTTGACGCGGTTGGTAGTCGGCACCCAAAGGTCGGTGGGCAAACCCAGACCCGTATTGGACAGGAGATGTACGTACTGATTCATTTCGGCATAGGAAGCTTTCAGCGAAAATTTCTCACCGAGCTGATAGGCCATGGAAACCCGGGGTTCCGGCCGGAAATAGGAAATGGAATCGGCTTTAAACAAACTTCCCCGCAGGCCTGCATTGATTTTTATCCGTTCGCCGATTTTCCAGTTGTCCTGAAGGTAAACACCTCCCTCCAGCGAGTTTTCCGGTTTCGTAGACTGCTCAATAGGGCTTTCAATAACCGAACCCTGCAGGACCAGTGCTGACGGAACAAACTGATGGCGGGTCAGCTGAATACCAAAGCGAAGGGAATGATTAGCGTGAGGGAAATAGTCAAAATCCGATTTGATGCCGAGGTCCCTGATGCTGGATATATAGCGAAGGCTGAATTCCCGCTCAGCCCCCGAAGAACTCTCCTCATTGAGATAGTTATCTACCCCAAAACGGAATTTACTGAAGATGAGCGAGGTGTTCATGAAGAGGCGGGAACTGATCAAATGGTTCCATCTCATCGTAGCCGTGACGTTGCCCCAGTCGAGCCCTGCATCCATACGACGGGAGTCGCCCTTCTCCTTTACGGAAAACTTGTCCTGTCCGAGGTACCCGCTCAGGTAAAGCTTGTTTTTCCGATCAAAGTCGTAATTGAGCTTAAGATTGAGGTCATAGAAGTAATACCCCGGGTCGACCTTGATGTCTTCGTTTCGCTGCTCCCTGGCAATCAGCGGTTTAGCCAGAATATCGACATAAGTTCTCCGACCGGAAACCAGAAAAGAGGATTTTCCCTTCACGATAGGCCCTTCCAGGGTCAGTCGTGATGAGATCAGGCCAATCCCGCCCTCCCCGGCCAGCTTCTCCTTATTGCCTTCCTTCATGTTCATTTCCAATACGGAAGACAGGCGACCGCCGAACTGGGCCGGGAAACCACCTTTGGTAAGTTCCACACTTTTAAGTGCGTCGCTGTTGAAAATGGAAAAGAAACCGAACAGATGATTGGCATTGTATACGATGGCTTCATCGAGGATAACCAGGTTCTGGTCGGGTCCTCCGCCCCGGACATACAGTCCTGCCTGGCCTTCCGTCCCTTTCTGCACCCCCGGCATCAGCTGCAGTACTTTCAGTACGTCCTTTTCCCCAAGAAACCCGGGGATTTTCTTCACCTGCCTGATGGGCACCTCTACCCGGCTCATCTGGGGAGTCTGGCTTACATACTGACGCTGCTGACTGGCTGATATATTTACCTCATCGAGCATGGTGGCCGACAACAGGGTAACATCATGAGATAAATCAGCAGTAGGGAGCCATTCAAAATATTTGCTAACGAATGCCACGGCCGTATAGGTTACCGTCACGCTGTCGCTAGAACGGGGAATGGTAAGTGAGTAGAAACCATACGCATTGGTTGAGGTGCCATAGGGAGTGCCGGGAATGAATACGCTTACCCCGGGAAGAAGTTCACCCGAACCCTCTTCTTTTACAAAGCCGCTGAGCGTAACCGTATTCTGGGCCGATAGGGCCGACGTCATGCAGCTCAGGCATAAAATCCCTATGAATTGCAAAAAGGCTCTCAATAAATCAGTGGTTAGTACCTGTTACTCAGAATGTGAACACCAGTTTGCCGAATTGCTCTCCTTTTTCCATCCGCTCCATGCCACTGACCAGTTCGTGGAAAGGTCTGACAGAATCTATTACCGGCTCCATTCTGTGTTCCTGTACAAATTGAAGCATGTCAGCAAATTCCTCCGGAGTTCCCATTGTAGTTCCCATAATATTCAATTGTTTAAAGAAAATACGGGCAGGGATCAGATCGGTTATCGGACCTACTGTACCACCATAGATACATATACGCCCCCCGGGCGTTGCAACGTCTGTGAGTTTTTTAAAGTCCGGCCCGGCAGCACTATCTATGATTACGTCGAAATAACCCACTCCCGTGGCATTTACTTCCTTCAGAAATTCCTTGTGCCAGTCCGGATTGCGGTAATTCAGTCCGCCCCTTGCACCCATTTCCACGGCCCTTCGGATCTTCTCCTCAGACCCGGAAGTAACCCATACTTCGGCACCGGATTTCACGGCAAACTGGAGGGCAAACAAGGCTACTCCCCCGCCGGCTCCGGTAATTAACACTTTGTCACCGGGGCTCAGTTTCGCCCTGGACATCAGACAGCGCCAGGCGGTAAGACCGGCCAGGGGTAAGGCCGCAGCCTGCTCGAAGGTCAGGTGAGCCGGACTGTCGAACACATATTCCGCGGGTATGCGAATATATTCGGCGAAAGTGCCGTGGTCTTCCAGGCCGAGAATTCGGAAATCAGGTCCATAATGCGTTTTGGCTTCTCCCCAGTTGAGGGACGGATTAATCACCACCGGGCGACCCAGCCATTTCTCCAGCTCCGGGCTGCCCGCGGCCACTACGACGCCGGCCCCGTCCGAACCCGGAAGAATCGGAAACTGCATGCCCGGATAACGCCCTTTCCGAATCCACACATCGCGATGGTTCAGGGCGGCTGCCTTTAACTGAATCAGAACTTCTCCAGGACCGGGCTCAGGCCGGGAAATTTCTTCAATAACCGGATACTGATTGACTTCTTTGATGAGTGCTGCCTTCACGTCCGAACGAATTTGGTTACAAGGGTATAACGCAGTTAAGGTACATTTCTTTTCTGCGTATTTACGAAAAGACAGGTAGAAAAGGAGTAGAAACGGGGGGAACAGGCGAAAAAAAAAGCGGGGATGCTGATCCCCGCCCTTTGTCAGGCTTGATTTTGCTTATTTCGACCGGCCAGGATGGCGTGTCTGACGCTGGAGTTATTGGCATCGAGCAGCGCTTTGGCCTCCGCCTCATCCACCTTTAGCTCATCCATAACCATGCGGATCGCCCGGTTCACGAGTTTATGATTGGTTAGCTGCATGTCCACCATTTTATTGCCTTTCACCCGACCCAAACCGATCATCACCGAAGTGGATAGCATATTGAGGGCAAGTTTCTGGGCAGTACCGGCTTTCATCCGGGTACTTCCCGTAACGAATTCCGGCCCTACGACGATTTCCACCGGAAATTCCGCCTCCGCTGCTACCGCTGAATCCTGGTTGCAGACGATACATCCGGTAAGTACTCCCTGTTTTCGCGCTTCCCGCAATCCGCCAATGACGTAGGGCGTGCGGCCTGAAGCGGCGATACCTACCAGACAATCTTCCGGGGAAATATGATATTCCAGCAAATCTTTCCAGGCCTGATCGGCGTCATCCTCGGCATTTTCCACGGCCTTCCGGATAGCTCCGTCTCCTCCGGCTATAATGCCTACGACCAGGTCATGAGGAACACCGTAGGTAGGCGGACATTCCGATGCATCCACAATCCCCAGGCGCCCGCTGGTACCTGCCCCGATGTAGAAAAGACGACCACCTTTTTTCATACGCTCCAGCACCGCTTCCGCCAGCCTTGTAATCTGCGGAATCGCCTTTTCCACGGCGAGAGGTACCGTCTGATCTTCCCGGTTAATATTTCTCAGCAGCTCCTCCACCTCCATCTTTTCCAGATCCTGGTATTTGGAGGGAGCTTCTGTAACTAATTTAAGTTCGTGCCGCATCTTCTGATCTTTATGTTTGGGTAATTGACTACAAAATTAGGATTTTACCTTAATCTATCTGCGCACACCGGCTACGACCGGAAAGGAGTTGTCAGTAAAACACGTATTTTTTTTCATTTTCCTTAGAAACCGAAGCATTTAGCGCTGTCTGCCAACTTCGAATCGTTCAATTTTATGCCCCTCTCCCCCATGGTATTATCCTGAAGAAAATTTGAAAAAAACGGGATTTTCGTGATTTATCGAGTAATTGCCCTGCCAGAGAGAAAATAATTAAAATAACATTTGGAAAATTGGATTCTTCCCACCTTATTTGTGTCACCATTCAAAAATTAGCGAAATTTCGCTGAGCAGTTTCAGAAACATCATTGTTAACACATGGCCAGGGTACTGACAATTCATGAGCTACTAATTCCGCCCGGAGACGGGTGGGTGTTCTGATTGTGTAGACCAGGCGCCTCACTCATTCTCCGAGCGGGGCTTTTTTTTTAAACTCCTTATTACCATGTCGAACGAATTAAACAAGTACTCCAAAACGCTTACGCAGGAAATAACGAATCCCGCCGCTCAGGCCATGCTTTACGGAATCGGGCTGAAAGAGAAGGATCTGGACAAGCCCCAGATCGGGATTGCAAGTACAGGATACGAAGGTAACCCCTGCAACATGCACCTGAACGGCCTTTCGGTCTATGTAAAGCAGGGTATTCAGGCCAGTGGCGAAATGGTCGGCCTTATCTTCAATACGATTGGAGTATCGGACGGGATGACCAACGGTAACGACGGGATGCGTTATTCGCTTCCGAGCCGTGACCTGATTGCCGATTCCATCGAATCGGTGGTAGCTGCGCAGTGGTATGACGGACTGGTAGCGGTGGTAGGTTGCGACAAGAACATGCCTGGAGCCATTATGGCCATGGCCCGCCTCGACCGTCCTGCCATTATGGTGTATGGAGGTACTATCCGTTCGGGACATTATAAGGGTCAAAGCCTCGACATAGTTTCGGCCTTTGAAGCATTAGGAAAGAAATTTGCCGGAACCATTTCCGACGAAGACTATAAAGGAGTTATCCAGAATTCCATTCCCGGCCCGGGAGCCTGCGGAGGGATGTACACTGCCAACACCATGTCGTCTTCCATTGAGGCCATGGGGCTTAGCCTTCCGTTCAGCAGCACCTACCCGGCTACCCATGCCGGCAAACAGGAGGAGTGTAAGAAAATCGGGGAAGCCATGAAACGCCTGCTCGAACTCGACCTGACGCCCTCTAAAATCATTACCCGCAAATCGCTCGAAAACGCGCTTACCGTAGTAATGGCCCTGGGCGGATCTACCAATGCAGCCCTGCATTACCTGGCGATTGCACGCGCGGCCAACATACCGTTTACCCTCGATGATATCCAGCAGATCTCCGACCGGGTACCGTTCATCGCTGACCTGAAACCCTCGGGAAAATACTTCATGGAAGACATGCTTGCCATTGGTGGCGTGCCGGCCGTAATGAAATACCTGTACAAGGAAGGACTCATTCACGGCGACTGTATGACCGTAACCGGAAAAACTGTTGCTGAAAACCTTGAAAACGAAAGAGATCTGGATTTCGAATCACAGAAAATTGTTTTCCCACTTTCCAATCCGATCAAGAGCTCAGGCCATATCCAGGTACTTTACGGAAACCTGGCACCTGAAGGAGCAGTGGCTAAAATCACCGGAAAAGAAGGTCTCCGTTTCCATGGAACAGCCAAAATCTGTGAACATGAGTCGGAAATCATCACAGCACTCTCCAACGGTGAAATCAAGCCTGGCCATGTTGTCGTAATCCGGAACTCAGGTCCCAAGGGGGGGCCGGGTATGCCGGAAATGCTCAAGCCCACTTCAGCCGTGATGGGAGCCGGACTGGGAGACAAAATCGCACTGATTACCGACGGACGTTTCTCTGGCGGTACCCATGGTTTTGTAGTAGGTCATATCACACCGGAAGCACATGAGGGAGGCCCGATCGCCCTGGTGAAAGACGGAGATGAAATCACGATAGATGCTACCACCCGCGAGCTTACCCTGCACGTGTCAGACGAAGAGCTGGCTGCCAGAAGAGCTGCCTGGGTGAAACCGGCACCCAAATTCACGAAAGGGGTATTGGGTAAATACATTCGTAATGTGAAATCAGCCAGCGAAGGTTGCGTGACTGATGAATGCTAAACCACACTTTCATTTCTGATCATCCAATTTCAAAAGAGTAATGGAATTAAAAGAACAACTGGGAAGCACAACTTCCCTCCATTCAGACTCTCAGAACCACACTGTTGCTACGGCTGAACCCGCATTGATAAACGGTTCTCATGCTGTTATCCAATCCCTGATTGCGGAGGGGGTCGACACCATTTTCGGCTATCCCGGTGGGGCAATCATGCCGGTTTATGACGCTCTATATGATTATACCGATCAAGTGAACCATATCCTGGTTCGGCATGAACAGGGTGCCGGCCATGCCGCCGAAGGCTATGCCCGTCTTTCGGGCAAGGTCGGGGTATGTCTGGTAACTTCCGGTCCGGGAGCCACCAACCTGGTAACCGCCATTGCCGATGCCATCATCGACTCCACCCCCATGGTCTGCGTCATCGGTCAGGTGGCCAAACACCTGCTGGGTACCGATGCATTTCAGGAAACCGACGTTATGGGCGTCACCATGCCGATCACCAAATGGAATTATCAGGTGACTTCAGCCGACGAAATTCCGGAAGTAATGGCCAAGGCATTTTACATTGCCCGTTCAGGCCGGCCCGGTCCTGTCCTGATCGACATCACCAAGAATGCGCAGATGGAGCTGATGTCCAAACCATTCTCCTATAAGCGCTGTGAGACCCTGATCAGCTACCGTCCACGGGTAGTTCCCAAACAGGAACAGCTGGAAAAGGCCGCCGAACTGATCAACGCAGCCAAAAAGCCATTCCTGCTCTTTGGTCACGGAATTCAGATTTCGGGAGCAGAAAAAGTACTGGAAGCCTTCGTTGAAAAGACCGGTATCCCATGCGCTTCTACCCTGCTGGGTCTTTCTTCCGTTGCGGTGGATCATCCCCTCTACATGGGGTGGCTGGGTATGCACGGAAACTATGGCACCAACGTCCTGACCAACCAGTGCGACCTGATCATTGGAATCGGCCTGCGCTTCGACGACCGGGTTACCGGTGATGCAAGCCGCTATGCGAAACAGGCGAAAATCATCCATGTAGACATCGACCCATCGGAGATCGATAAGATCGTTAAAGCCGACGCGCCGGTTATCGGAGATGCACGCCTGGTGCTGGAAAAGCTTCTGCCGATGGTCAATGAAGGATCTTTCCCTGAATGGATCGCCGAATTCGAGAAATATGCGAAACTGGAAGACGAACAGATTACCCAGCCGGAGCTTTCCGCTACGACGGAAAAAATCAAAATGGCTGAGGTTATCAGAGGACTTTCGAATAAAACCAACGGACAGGCGGTAATCGTCGCTGATGTAGGCCAGCACCAAATGATGACGGCCCGCTACTATCAGTTCAAACGGCCCAATTCCTTTATCACTTCCGGTGGCCTCGGCACCATGGGCTACGCGTTGCCGGCTGCCTTCGGAGCCAAGGTGGGGGACCCGTCGAGGGATGTCTATACCATTATCGGAGACGGCTGTTTCCAGATGACGATCCAGGAGCTGGGTACGATTGCCCAAAGCAAACTCCCGGTGAAAATCATCATCCTGAACAACAACTTCCTGGGCATGGTGCGTCAATGGCAGCAGTTGTTCCATCAGAAACGCTATTCATTCGTGGAACTGGAAAACCCCGACTTCATTACCATTGCCAGGGGATTCGGTATTGACGGGCACCGCTGTACCAGCCGCGAGGAGCTTTCCGATTCGCTCGACCAGTTAATCGCGTCCGACAAGCCCTATCTGCTGGAAGTAGTCGTTGAAAAAGAAGAGAACGTGTTTCCGATGGTACCGGCCGGAGCCTGTGTATCAGATATCCGCCTGAAATAGCCAGCGGTTTTAAACCATCGATTCCCAAGATATTAGTCCGATATGTCAAATACATTGCCCACCGCAGAGGGTACCACCTATACCATCTGCGTTTTTACCGAAAATACCATAGGTCTGCTGAATAAGATCACCATCCTTTTTAGCAGAAGACGAATCAATATTGAAAGCCTCACGGTTTCGGAAACCGAGCGCAAGGGCGTCTCCCGCTTCACCATCGTGATACACCACAAATCGCGGGAGGAGGTCGAAAAACTGGTACGCCAGATCCGGAAAATCATCGAAGTACTGGCCGTGTTCGGGTACCTGAACGACGAGATCGCCTACAATGAAATCGCGATGTTCAAGATTTCGACGCTCAGCGGCGCCAAACCCCTGGACGTGGAAGTGATCAACAAGATTTACAAAGCCTGGGTAGTATACTGGGGTCTGGATTATGTGGTGATCGAAAAAACCGGTACATTGGAGGAAATATTCGACTTCTTCAATTACATCAAACCCTACGGAATACTGGAATTCGTGCGTTCAGGACGGGTGGCGGTAAGCAAATCTTCGAAGAGCCTGGTAGATTACCTGCCTGAAACAGAATGGGAATATTATATATAAACTAGTCGGGAAAACCGTGCATTCAAAGTATTCGATTCCGGCTCTGCTTTGTATTCTCCCCATCGTTATCTTTTACTGGGTAGTTGGTACAATGGCCGTCAACGTGCCTTTTCAGGACGATTTTGACGGACTGCTGGAACCGGTATTGCACTTGCACAGGTATAAAACGACGCTGTCTGAATGGTGGCAGGTACTGGTAACTCAGGACGACGAACGGCGGATCATTGTCGACCGGCTGGCTGCCTACCTGACTTACCTGATCAGTGGAGAGATCAATCTGAAAACGATCATTCTGACCGGGGCAATCAATGTACTGGTTCTGATCTGGGTCGTCTTTCAGTGGTTCCGGGCCACGCGGTCGTCCTGGCTGTTGTTCGCGGCCGTTCCCTGGCTGCTTTTTAATATCCAGTATTACCAGTCCATTTTGTGGGCTATGATACCCCTGCAGCATCTGGCCGTTTTCGTATGGGCTCTGCTGACCATGTGGCTGCTGTCGCAGAATACACCGAAATCATTCCTCGGCGGACTTTTCACCGCAGCCCTTACCATAGGGGCAGATGTATCCGGAAACATGATTATCGGCGCCGGAATCGTAGTACTGGCTGCGCAGTTTCGCTGGAAAGAACTCGCAATATGGACCGTATTCGTGGGCATTCTCGTAGCTTGCTACTTATCGGGACTGGTCATTCCCGAATACCGTCCCAAGTTTTCAGACAATTTTGCGAATCCGTTGCAGCTGCTTTCCATCCTGACAGCCCTGTACGGCCTCTGGCTGGATCCCGGCCCAGGGTTTCCGTTTTCGCTGCGGGAAGCGGTAGCGATCATCACCGGTATAGGCACCCTTGGCTACCTGATCTTCCTGCTGTATAAGGCTGTGAATAAAATGGCGGCAGACAGGTTACCGATGGAAAGAGAGGACGCCTTTCTGTGGGGCTCCCTGGCATTTGTGGGAGTCGTCCTGGTAGTTCTGGCCACGGGGAGGGCGGCTGTGGGTATTGAAGCGGTTTTCACTTCCCGGTACCGCCATATGTATATCATCCTGCTGCTGCTTTTGTACATGCTCTCGATTCGGAATTATCCGAACTGGTTTGTCAGCAGAAAGGTTCAGGCAGCTGTCGTGGGATTATCGGTCCTGTTTGGACTGAACGCCACCTACGGTTACTGGGGTGAAATGGACAGGTTCCGGAAAACCCTGCTTGCCGACGGGTATCAGTGGTACCATAACCGGTCACTCCCCTCCTCGCCCATTTACCTCAGCCTGAGGGAAAGAGTGGATGAGATTTACGAGGGAGTTTATGAGGAAGACATTTATACACCGGCAGATTATCCGTTTTCCCGTCTTCCTGAAGCACCAGTTGAAGGGAATGCGGAAATAAATCTCGTCAGTTATGAGGGGAACGTCGACGTGGAAGTTCCCGATTTTGTGCGGAAGGGTGGAAAAGATGACGGAGCCTATGTCATATTCCGATCGCCAGAAGGAGAGACGCATATTCTGCCGGCCTATCATTCGGTCCGCCCGGTATACCGCTGGCTGCAGCAGGGAGCCTATTATTACCCCGGGGCCAGGATCGACCGCTATGGTACGGCATATTTCCGGTCCAGCCTTTACGATGTCGAAATCGGGGTTATCGAAGGCGATCGTCAGTACCGGCTTATTACGGGAAAACAGTTACGTTTGTAATTTGATAGCTATATACGAATAATTTCTAATCACTAAACAAGTTATAATAAAAATGGCAAAGTTGAATTTTGGAGGAGTAGAGGAAGAAGTGGTAACCCGTGAAGAATATCCCCTTGAAAAAGCTCTGGCCTTCCTCGAAGGAGAAACCGTTGCCGTAATCGGTTATGGTGTTCAGGGACCAGGACAAAGCCTTAACCTGCGTGACAACGGTTTTAACGTGATCGTAGGCCAGCGTAAAGGAGGCAAAACCTGGGACAAAGCGGTTGCTGACGGCTGGGTTCCCGGAGAAACGTTGTTTGAAATCGAAGAAGCACTGCAAAAAGGTACCATCATCTGTTACCTGCTTTCAGATGCGGCTCAAATCGAACTCTGGCCAACTGTTAAGAAATATTTAACTGCCGGTAAATCGCTCTACTTCTCGCACGGTTTCGGAATCACCTACAAAGACCAGACAGGAATCATTCCTCCTGCCGATGTAGACGTATTCCTCGTGGCACCTAAAGGTTCCGGCACCTCACTCCGCCGCCTTTTCGTAGAAGGAAAAGGATTGAACTCTTCTTTCGCTGTATATCAGGATGCAACCGGCAAGGCCCGTGAAAAAGCCATCGCACTCGGAATCGGCGTAGGTTCAGGTTACCTGTTCGAAACCGACTTCTACCGGGAAGTAACCTCTGACCTTACCGGTGAGAGAGGTACCCTCATGGGAGCGATTCAGGGTATCTTTGCAGCTCAATATGAAGTACTGCGCGCAAACGGACACACTCCTTCCGAAGCGTTCAACGAAACGGTCGAAGAGCTGACTCAGTCGCTGATGCCGCTGGTAGCAGAAAACGGTATGGACTGGATGTATGCCAACTGCTCTACCACTGCACAACGTGGTGCGCTTGACTGGTGGAAACCCTTCCGTGACGCTACCAAACCTGTTTTCGAAAAACTTTACAACTCCGTTAAATCAGGAGAAGAAGCCCGTATCTCGATCACCCGTAACTCTCAGCCTGACTACCGTGAAAAACTGGAGCAGGAACTGAAAGAACTGCGTGAATCAGAGCTTTGGCAAGCTGGAGCGACTGTAAGAAGTCTGCGTCCGGAAAGAAACTAATCTGCTTTCGATCTGCTGCCTGACATAGCTCAGGCAGCATTTTTTTCCACCTATACGCATACACACTGTGAGTTTATCGCGAAACACCGACACCACTGAACGCCCATCGCTGGAAAACATCATGGTCGCAGCCAACCGGCTGAAAAATGTCGTTGTGCACACCCCTTTGGTCTACAATGCAAACCTCTCCGAAAAATACCAGTGCTCGGTATATCTGAAAAGGGAAGACCAGCAGATCGTTCGGTCCTACAAAGCCCGGGGTGCGTACAACAAAATGGCCAGCCTTTCCAAAGAAGAACTGGGCAGCGGTGTCGTATGTGCAAGCGCCGGTAACCATGCACAGGGTGTGGCTTTTGCCTGCCGGAAAATGGGCGTTAAAGGCACCATCTTCATGCCCACCACAACACCAACCCAGAAAGTCAGACAGGTGGGAATGTTCGGCAAGGAATGGGTGGATATCCGGTTAACCGGAGACACTTTCGACGACTCCTTCAAAGCGGCGATCGAATTCTGCAACACCCGGAAATCGGTTTTTGTACATCCCTTCGATGATGTACAGGTGATTGAAGGTCAGGGGACGATCGGGCTGGAAATTCTCGACGACACGCGTTTCGATATCGACTACCTGGTTCTGCCTGTGGGCGGCGGCGGTCTGGCTGCTGGCGTGGCTACCGTATTTAATAAGCTGTCACCTGCAACCAAACTCATCGGAGCCGAACCGTCGGGAGCTCCTTCGCTCACCCGTTCGATCGAGGAGGGACATGTCATGGAACTCACCGAAATCGACAAATTCGTCGATGGCGCGGCCGTTAAGCGGGTTGGAGAGCTGACCTTTGACATTTGCAGCAAACTCCTCGACAGGGTTGTACTCGTTCCCGAAGGCAGGGTATGCTCGGTGATTCTTCAGCTTTACAATGAGGACGCCATGGTCACCGAACCGGCGGGTGCCCTATCGGTCGCGGCATTGGAAGACCTGAAGGAGGAGATAAAAGGCAGGAATGTAGTGGTCGTCGTCAGCGGCGGCAACAACGACATTACCCGTACCGAGGAAATCATGGAAAGATCGATGCGGTACGAGGGCCTGAAACACTATTTCATCATCAGTTTCCCTCAAAGGGCAGGTGCCCTGCGGGAATTCCTGAACGTACTGGGCCCGGATGATGACATCGCAAGATTCGAATACATCAAGAAGACCAACAAGGAACAGGGACCTGCCTTCGTTGGCATTGAACTGAAACGGAGGGAAGATTACCATACCCTGGTAGAACGTATGAAGGAGGCAGGAATCGCCTTTGAATATGTGAACGACCAACCGGAACTGTTCCGCTACCTGGTGTAAGGGAAAGTATTAAATTTGTCCTTTTGGAATAATCCGGGTGACTGTGAAGCCTGGAAAGTCAGATAACGTTTGTTAACAATCCGTCGGAATCGGGTGAGGCAGATAGCTGTTATTAGCTAAATGAAGACAGAAAATATGCAAATCATACGGCCATATCTTTTCGTATTGCTTTTCCTTCCGGCTCTGACGGCCAGTGCACAATTCCAGAAGCATGCCCATTTTGAAGTAAGTCCCTCGGCTAAAGAAGTAAAAATCGGCGACGAACTGGAAATCGTCTTCAGGGCTTCCATTGACAAGGACTGGTATCTCTATTCTTCCGATGTGGATCCCGATATCGGACCCACACCTACTACCGTCAATCTCGAACCACACCCGTCCTATGAAGTGGTTGGAAAACTGGTTCCCCTGGGCGCCAAAAAGAAATTCGACAAAATCTGGAATGCGGATATTACCTATTTCGAAAACCGCGCCATTTTCCGTCAGAAAATTAAAATCCTTTCGAAGAACCCCGTAATAACGGGTGAAATCGACTTCCTGACCTGCAGTAATGTGTCAGGATTATGCGTACCCGGCAATGAAGAGTTTGCCGTAACAGGCTTCTCGGTCTCCGAAAAGGAAATTAAAGCAGAGCCTCCTGTCTCGCCGGCTGCGGAAGCTGAAAAACCGGCGGAAACACCCACCGTTACTGCTGTCACTGCGGTCCAGGCAGAACCCGTTACACCTGAAACAGGAAATACGGCCGACAGCATTTCCGTTGTCGCTGAAGATAAACCAGCAGCCACCACCCCTGGTGGTTCAGAGACCTCCTTATGGGGGTTTGCCCTGGCAGCTTTTCTGGCCGGACTGGCGGCGCTGCTGACCCCCTGCGTGTTCCCGGTCATACCGATGACCGTCACCTTTTTCACGAAACAGGAAGACGGGAAACGGAAAGCCCTGGTCTATGGCGCTTCCATCATTTTGATTTATACCTTCATTGGCGTTATCGTTTCCCGGATCAACGGTCCGGCCTTCGCCAATTTCCTGAGCACACACTGGATTCCCAATCTGCTCTTCTTCCTGATCTTTTTTGCCTTTGCACTTGCCTTTCTGGGGATGTTTGAAATCGTCCTGCCCAGTTCGCTGGTAAACAAGTTCGATTCCAAGGCCGATCAGGGAGGTTACACAGGCGTGTTTTTCATGGCCTTTACGCTTGTACTGGTATCATTCTCCTGCACCGGCCCCATTGCCGGCAGTATCCTGGTAGCCTCAGCGGGTGGCCAGGTGATCAAACCCATTGTCGGTATGGTAGCGTATTCGGCGGCGTTTGCGATTCCCTTTACCTTATTCGCCCTCTTCCCCGACTGGCTGAAAAGCCTGCCGAAATCGGGTGGCTGGTTAAATACCGTAAAGGTGGTACTTGGTTTCCTGGAGCTGGCTCTGGCGTTGAAATTCCTGAGCATAGCCGACCAGGTATACCACTGGCGCATACTCGACCGCGAAGTGTATCTGGCCTTCTGGATAGTGATCTTCTCCTTTCTCGGCTTTTACCTGATGGGTAAAATCCGCACCCCGCATGACAGTCCGGTGGAAAAGTTAAGTGTACCCCGGATCATTCTGGCGATAATCACCTTTACGTTCGTGGTGTACATGATTCCGGGCATGTGGGGAGCCCCACTAAAGGCTTTGGCGGGTTATCTCCCACCCCAGACAACCCAGGATTTCGATTTATACCGTACCGCTCCCGCAGCACCGGTGAAAGAATCCGGAGATATTACCTCCGTCAAATACGGCGACCTGTTCAAGCTACCCCACGGTCTATCCGGCTACTTCGAACTGGAACAGGCGCTGGAACAGGCCCGGAAGGCAGAAAAACCGGTCTTCATCGATTTCACAGGACATGGCTGTGTCAACTGCCGGGAAATGGAAGCCCGGGTGTGGAGTCACCCGGATGTCCTGACCCGTCTGCAGAACGATTTTATCATCGTAGCCCTTTATGTAGACGACAAAACACGTTTACCCGAGTCGGAATGGTATACCTCTGCGTTTGACAATCGGGTAAAGAAAACCATCGGTGCCCGCAACGGGGATATTCAGATTGTACGCTACCATAACAATGCACAACCGTATTACTGTCTGGTAGATCACGACGGCTCCCTGCTGGTCCCCCCTACCGATTACGACTTAAACCCACAAAATTTTGCGGCTTTTCTGGACAGCGGAAAAGCTGCCTTTCAGCAAAAAAGACAATGAAACAACCCTGTATTCCAACGAGTTGCACTATTGAAAAAACCGAGTCGCGGTCTGTTTCCATAAGACCTTACGGCCCATCGGAAACTACCCCATTTCGACGGTGGGTTTCGGTCCGGCCTGTAACCAGAGCGACGGCTTATTTTTTTCTATTATAAATATCAGAATAATCCCAAGTTGGGGCATCTTAAGCCAGGCAGCTCCGATTGATACAAATAATTGTATTTCAGATAATTAGAAATACGGCGCAGGGTACCTATCATGGTGTAAATTTAGTGTTAAAGTACTGTTATATAACAAAATAGAAGTTTGTTTTCTAAATTTTCGCGAACTTTGCGAATTAGCCCGACATAGAATAAATTAACGTTACGATTATGAGTGTTCAACCAACCACATTGTTCGATAAAGTATGGGACGCACACGTTGTGCGAAAGATCGCAGACGGCCCTGACGTTCTTTTTATCGACCGACATTTTATTCACGAAGTAACAAGTCCCGTTGCATTTTTAGGCCTCAAACAACGCGGTCTGAAAGTATTGTTCCCTGAGCGTACATTCGCGACGGCAGACCATAATACTCCGACGATTAACCAGCACCTGCCGGTTCAGGATCCCTTGAGTGCCAACCAGTTGAAACAGCTTGAAACCAACACCCGCGAATATGGTATCAGCCACTGGGGACTTGGTAATCCCAAGAACGGTATCGTCCACGTGGTAGGACCAGAAAACGGTATTACACAGCCTGGTATGACCATCGTTTGCGGTGACAGCCACACCAGTACGCACGGAGCTTTCGGTGCCATTGCCTTCGGTATCGGTACCAGCGAGGTGGAAATGGTGTTGAGCAGTCAGTGTATCATGCAGCCCAAGCCCAAGAAAATGCGCATTACCGTGAACGGTAAGCTCGGCCCCTGTGTGCTGCCCAAAGATGTCATTCTCTATATCATCAGTAAGATCAGTGCCAGTGGTGCTACCGGCTATTTTGTAGAATATGCGGGTGAAGTGTTTGAAAACATGAGCATGGAAGGCCGGATGACCGTCTGCAACATGAGCATCGAAATGGGTGCCCGTGGAGGTATGATTGCTCCTGATGAAATCACGTTCAATTACATCAAAGGCCGTGAAAAGGCTCCTCAGGGCGCTGAGTGGGACCGCATGCTGGCTTACTGGAAAACGCTCAAAACCGATGAGGGAGCCTATTTCGACAAAGAACTCGTGTTTAACGCAGAAGACATCGAGCCAATGATCACCTACGGAACCAACCCGGGAATGGGCGTAGGTATCAGCGC
>Ga0182792_1000926_pt1 | contig 25633 bp, 24 predicted proteins | sample Passage237B_FD_130497 | JGI IMG/M metagenome (GOLD analysis project Ga0182792, IMG submission 130497) | Cellulose adapted compost microbial communities from Newby Island Compost Facility, Milpitas, CA, USA - Passage2 37B (version 2) (version 2) ...
GGCGGGCGTGCTCGATCCGATCCCCTGCCACATCTCCTCGATCGCGCCGCTGATCGCACGGGGTGCCATTCCCTGCGATGTCGTCCTCTTGCAGGTGAGCCGGGCGAATGCCCGCGGCGAGCACAGTTTCGGGCTGATCGCCGACTATGTGCGCGCCGCGATCGCCCGGGCGTCGCTGGTGATCGCCGAGGTCAACGCGCGCGTGCCCTGGACGCCTTGTGCGGCGCCGTTGCGCGCCGACGAGATCGACATCTGCCTGCATACCGACGCGCCGCTGATCGAGGTGCCGCCGGCGCCGTTCGGCGAGACGGAGCGCCGCATCGCCGCGCACCTCCAGGCCGAGATACCCGAGGGCGCGACGCTGCAGATCGGCATCGGCGCCATCCCCGAAGCCGTCGTGGCGAGCCTGGTCGGCCATCGCGATCTCGGCGTCCATTCGGGCATGATCGGCGATTCGGTCGCGATGCTGATGCAGCGCGGCGTCGTCACCAACGCCCGCAAGGGCATCGATGCGGGCGTGACCGTCACGGGCAGCCTGATCGGGACCTCGCTGCTCTACCGCTTCGCCGACGGCAATCCCGCTATCGAGCTGCGGCCCAGCAGCTATACGCATTCCGGCGCGCATCTGGCCGCGCTGCACCGGCTGGTGTCGATCAATTCCGCGCTCGAGGTCGACCTGACGGGCCAGGTGAATGCCGAGGCGATCGGCGACGCCCATTTCGGCGCGGTGGGCGGGCAGGTCGACTTCGTCCGCGCCGCGGCGCAGTCGACGGACGGGCTGTCGGTGATCGCGCTGCCGGCGACGGGCCGGCGCGGCGAATCGCGGATCGTCGCCCGGCTGTCGGGACCCGTCACCACGGCGCGCAGCGACGTCGACCTCGTCGCCACCGAGCATGGCGTGGCGAGGCTCAAGGGGTTGACGCTGCGCGAGCGGATTCGTGCCATGGTGCCGCTGGCCGCGCCGGAGCACCGCGAGGCGCTTCTCGCCGCGGCGCATCGTCAAGGGAAGGGAGCCTGAAACGTGTCCGACGTGCTGTTCGAGATCGAGGGGGCGGTCGCGATCGTGACCCTGAACCGTCCCGCCCAGCTCAATGCCATCAACGCGGGCATCCGGCACGGCCTCGCCGACGCCTGGAAGCGCTTCGAGCAGGACGACGCGCTGAAGGTCGCGATCCTGACGGGCAGCGGCGAGAAGGCCTTCTGCGCCGGCATGGATCTCAAGGAGGCGGCCGCCACGGGGCTCAAGGTGCCGCCGCGCGACTTCATCCCGGTGCTGGGCGACAACATCCATGTCACCAAGCCCGTGATCGCCGCGGTGAACGGCGTCGCCTATGCCGGCGGCTGGCTGTTCGCGCAGATGTGCGACCTCTGCGTCGCCAGCGAGAACGCCTCCTTCGCGATCACCGAGCCGAAGGTCGGCCGCGGCGTGCCGTGGGCGACGCCGCTCATCCACATGTTGCCGCAGCGCATCGTCATGGAGCTCCTGCTCACGGCGAAGCCGCTCGGCGCCCGGCGCGCCTGTGAGCTCGGCTACGTCAATGCGGTGGTGCCGTCCGACCGGCTGCGGGCGACTGCGCTCGAGCTGGCCGAGACCATCGTGAGCAATGCCCCGCTCACCGTGCGGGCCGCCCGCGAGCTGGTCTACCTGTCGACCGAGATGGGCCGCTCCGCCGCGCTGCGCGCCGGCCGCCATCTCTTCGAGCCGGTCTATCTCAGCGAGGACGCCCAGGAAGGCCCGCGCGCCTTCGCCGAGAAGCGGCCGCCCAACTGGAAGGGGCGGTGAGCGGCAAGGCACGATCGGAAGCTGGTAGGGCCGGCAGGATTCGAACCTGCGACATAACCGTTATGAGCGGCTCGTTCTAACCACTGAACTACGGCCCCGCGCCACGGCCGGCGTTTCTACACCCATTCTTCCTTCGGGTCGAACGGGAGCAGATGCCGCAGAGTGGTTGGGCGTGGGGCTGGGCACGGGGCGTCGTTCGCCGCCCGCAGGCGGCCTACGCCGCCTTCGCCTGCCGGCTGCGCACGGCGGTGCGCAGCGCATTGTCCAGGATGTCCATGCCGCGGTCGATCTCGGCGTCGGTCGAGACCATCGGCGGTACCAGGCGGACGACGTTCATGCGGCCGTGGCTGCCGCGCGACTGCACCAGCAGCCCGTCCTTCTGGCACTGGGCCACGACCGCGCGGCAGAGATCGCTGGCCGGCTCCTTGGTGCCGCGGTCCTCGACCAGCTCGATGCCGTACAGCACGCCGCGGCCGCGGATGTCGCCGATCGCCTCGATGTCCTTGGCCATCGTCTCGATCGCGCTCTGCATGCGCTGCCCGATGGCGGCGGCGCGCTCGACCAGGTTCTCCTTCTGGATGATGTCGATGCTGGCCACGCCGGCGGCGCAGGCGATCGGATCGCAGGCATGCGAGCGGGTCGCGAAGTAGCCGTTGTCGACGGCCTGCTGGGCGATGGCGGCCGTGGTGCAGACCGCGCTGATCGGCATGCCGGCGCCGAAATGCTTCGACACGGTCATGATGTCCGGCACGATGTCCTCGTGCTGGTGGCCCCACAGCCTGCCGGTCTTGCCGAGGCCGGTCTGCGACTCGTCCATGATCACCAGCATGCCGCGGTCATGCGCCATCCGGGTGAGCGCCTTCACGTAGCCGGGCGGCGGGACGATGATGCCGCCGGCGCTCAGCACCGGCTCCAGGATCACCGCGGCGGGCTTGGCGGTGAAGTTCGCGTCGGCGATCTCGAAGCTGAGCTGCAGGCACTTCTCGACGAAGTCGTTGCCGCCGGCCAGCGGCGAGCGGTACGCATAGGGCGTCAGGATCGCCGACGTGCCGGGGGCGGCGAGGCGGTGCTTGGCGCGGCCCCAGCCGAAGGTCAGCGACCGTGTCACGAAGGAGGTCGAACCGTGCAGCGCCATGTCGAGCGCCAGCACGTCGACGCCGCCCGTCGCCTTGCGCGCCAGGTCGATCGCCGCCTCGATCGCGTCGCTGCCGCTCACCAGGAACAGCGTCTTCTGCAGCGGCGGCGTCAGGATCTCGCCCAGGCGCCGGTGCAGCTCCAGCCGGTCGACGTTCAGGAACGTCTTGGTCGAATGGCTGATCGTCTCGAGGCTGCGCTTCATCGAGGCGACGTAGATCGGATGGTTGTGGCCCAGCGCGGCGGCCATCTGCCCCGAGCCGAAATCGAGATAGCGCTTGCCGGTCGTATCGATGACCTCGATGCCCTCGGCCCGCTCGATGATCGGCCGGTTCTCCAGCCCTGCCATGTAGGCGCCCGCGGGGGTCGGGATCATCCACCGGTCCGAGATCTCCTTGGCCTGCTTGGCGTCCATCTCTTCCTCCAACAACCATTGCCTACTGGACAGGGCGCGAAACTACGCCCAGTATCGTCGAAAGTAAATTGTAGACAATTGAGATTAAGCAATGGTGTCAGCGGTGAGCCTCCAGGCGGCAACGGGACGGGAAGCGGGCGGCAACGTCGTGTCGCTGCCCGAGACGATCCCTTACTTCCTGGCCGACCGCATCAAGGCGGGGATCATCCGCTGGCGCTATCCGCCGGGCAGCTCGCTGCGCGAGGCGGACCTCGCCGCCGAATACGGCGCGAGCCGCGGCCCGGTGCGCGAGGCGCTGCGCATCCTCGAGCTGCAGGGTCTGGTGGTCCACGCGCCGCGGCGCGGCTTCAAGGTCAAGCACTACACGGCCGACGACCTGCGCCACCTCTATCACCTGCGTGCCCAGCTCGAGGGCGAGGTGGTCGACGCGCTGGCCACCAAGCCGGTGGATGCGCTGTGCGACGGCCTCGACCGCATCAACGGCATCATGCGCGACTTCGCGTCGAGGCGTGACCTCGAGGGCTACTTCTCGCACAACATCGACTTCCATCAGCTCATGATCGACAGCACCGAGAGTTCGGTGCTGCGCACGATCCTGCACCAGGTCAACGCCATGTCGCTGCCGGTGCGGTTCATCCTGCTGCTCGACGAGTTCTCGGGCCGCGCCGAGTACAGGTATCATCGCGACATCACCCAGGCGATCCGCAGCCGCAACTTCAGGCTGGCGCGCAGGATGTCGGTCGAGCACATCACGCGGAACCTGGAACGCGTCATCGACGTCTACGCCGCTGCGCTCGAGAAGCACCGGGAGCGCTGAACATGCCGGTGCTCGCCAGCCTGCCGCCGTCGGGGACCCTTGCCGTGGGCGACCGCGTGCGGGCGCTGCGGGCGGCGGGCAGGACGATCTTCAACCTGTCCGGCGGCGCGCCCGATCCCGCGCCCCTCGTCGGTCTCGCGGGTCCGGCGATCGCACCGGCGGAGAATGCGCTGGGCGATCCCTGGGGCGAAGCCTTCCTGCGCCGCGCCTTCGCCGAGCGTCTGGCCCGGCGCCACGGCGTCAGGCGCGGCGAGCGCGAGATGGTGGTGACGATCGGCGCCAAGCAGGGCGTCTACTTCGCCGCCCTGGCGCTGCTCGAGCCGGGGGACGAGGTGATCGTGCTCGACCCGTGCTGGTCGACCTATGCGCCGTCCATCGCGCTGGCCGGCGGCCGCGCGGTGCCGGTCGCGCTGGCGGGACCGGATTTCCGCCTCGATGTCGCGGCCATCGCGGCGTCGCTGACGCCGCGCACGCGGGCGGTCGTCGTCACGACGCCGCACAATCCGACCGGCCGCGTCTTCACCGAGGCCGAGCTCTCGGCGCTGGCCGATCTGGTTCAGCGGCGCGGCCTGTGGCTGATCTGCGACGAGAGCTTCGATCTCTTCGTGTTCGATGACGGCCGGCACTTCAGTCCCGGACGGTTCGAGGCGATCCGCGACCGCACCATCCTGCTCTACAGCTTCTCCAAGGCCTTCGCCCTGCCGAGCTACCGCATCGGCATGCTCGTCGGGCCGGAGGAGATCTGCCGGCTGATCGCCACCTGCACGCAGCAGCTCATCTCCTCGGTAAGCCTCGCCTCGCAGAAGGTCGCCTGCGAGGCCATGGCCCGCGAGGACGAGTGGGCGCCGCGGCTGCGTCGCGCCTACCAGGAGAAGCGCGACACCTGTCTCGCGATCCTGCGCGAGGAGGAACGCTTCGATCTCCTCGTGCCGCAGGGATCCTTCTATCTCTTCCCCGGCATATCGCGCTTCGGCCTGTCGAGCGATGCCCTCACCGAGCATCTGCTCAAATCGGCCGGTGTCGCCGTGACCTCGGGCGCGGTCTTCGGCGCCGCGGGGGAGGGACATGTCAGGGTCAATCTCGTCGGACCGCTGTCGGGAATCGTCGAAGGGGCACGCGCCTTGCTTCGGGGCCTCCCGACATGAACACCCTTCTCGAGATCGACGGCCTCAACAAGAGCTTCGGCACGCTGCCGGTGCTGCGCGACGTGAGCCTCGACGTGGCGGCCGGCGAGGTCGTCACCGTCTGCGGCGCCAGCGGCTCGGGCAAGAGCACGCTGCTGCGTTGCATCAATGGTCTCGAGAAGATCGACAGCGGCAGCATCCGCTTCCAGGGGGTGGACGTGCCGCGCAGCCGCTCCGGCCTGCGGGAACTGCGGCGGCATATCGGCATGGTGTTCCAGTCGTTCAATCTCTTTCCGCACCTGACGGCGCTGCAGAACATCTCGCTCGGGCCGCGAAAGATCCTGGGCAAGAGCGCCGCCGAGGCGCGTGGGACCGCGCTGCGGCTGCTGGAGCGCGTGGGGCTCGCCGACAAGGCCGATGCCTTCCCCGATTTCCTGTCGGGCGGCCAGCAGCAGCGTGTCGCGATCGCCCGCGCACTCGCCATGCAGCCGTCCCTGATGCTGTTCGACGAGCCCACCTCAGCGCTCGATCCCGAGATGGTGGCCGAGGTGCTCGACGTCATGCGCGGCCTCGCCGACCAGGGCATGACCATGGTGATCGTCAGCCACGAGATGAACTTCGCGCACGAGGTCGCCGATCGCGTGGCCTTCATGCATGCCGGCGCGATCGTCGAGGCGGCGGCGCCGGCGGAGTTCTTCCGGGCGCCGCGCAGCGAGGAAGCGCGGCGCTTCGTGCGCACGGTCCAGGGACAGCGGATTTCGGTCGAAGGAGGGGTGGGATGAACAGAAGGCTTTTCATGGCGGGTTCGGGCCTGGCCCTGATGGCAGGACCGGCGCTGGCGCAGGCGCCGGCCAACACGCTCGACGAGGTCAAGAAGCGCGGCGTCGTGCGCGTCGGCGTGCGGCAGGACGTGCCGGGCTTCGGCATCGTCGACGAGAAGGGCGAGACGGTCGGCTTCGACGTCGATATCGCCAACGAGATCGGCAAGCGCCTCGGCGTGAAGGTCGAACTGGTGCCGGTGACCGCCGCGACGCGCATTCCGCTGCTGCAGCAGGGCCGCATCGACATGATCGCCGCGACGCTCACCCACTACCGCGAGCGCGACAAGGTCGTCGACTTCACGGTCGGCTATTTCTGGACCGGCCAGAAGCTGATGGTGAAGAAGGACAGCGGCATCAAGTCCGCAGCCGACCTTGCGGGCAAGCGGGTCGGCACCACGGCGGGCGCGCTGGCGCTCAAGAACCTGGCGGCGGCGCAGCCCAAGGCGGTGGGCCAGACCTTCGAAGGCTATCCCGAGGCCTTCCTGGCCATGCAGCGCGGCCTGATCGACGCCGTCGTCGCCGACATCATCATCCTGGCCGGATTGCGCGCCAGCTCCCCCAAGCCGGACGACTACGTGATCGTCGGCGAATCGCTGGGCGGCGGCGACTATGCGATCGGCGTGCGCGAGAACGATTCGAAGTGGCGCGACGCGCTGAACTTCACGCTGCAGGACATGTGGAAGGACGGCACCTGGGACAAGATCTACGACAAGTGGATCGGGCCGGGCACCAAGCTCAACCTCGCCAAGGACGAGATCGGCTTCAAGATGGAAGTCTGGGACTGACGCCGGATGTACCAGTTCGACTGGAGCATCCTGTGGGGAGAGGGAGGGCGCCTGCTGATCCAGGGCGCCCTCGTGACTCTGGAGCTGGCGGCGCTGTCGCTGCTGCTGGCGCTGGTCCTCGGCTTCCTGTTCGGCGTGCTGCGCTGGTCGCAGTTCGGGCCGCTGAGACCCTTCTGCTGGCTCTATGTCGAGTTGCTGCGCAACACGCCGCCCCTGGTGCAGATCCTGTTCTGGTACTTCTCGGCGACGGTGATCCTGCCGCCGGGCATCATCATGGTGCTGCGCGACTGGGGCTTCCAGTTCGTCGCCGTCATCTTCGCCCTTGGCCTCTATCACAGCGGCTTCGTCGCCGAGATCGTCCGCGGCGGGTTGAACGCCATTCCGCGCGGCCAGTACGAGGCGGCCGAGGCGGTCGGCTTCAGCTTCCTCCAGTCGGTGCGCTACGTCCTGCTGCCCCAGCTCGTGCGCATCATCTCGCCGTCGCTGGTCAATGAATCGGTCAGCCTGATCAAGAACACCTCGCTGGCGCTGGCGGTCGGTGTCGCCGACGTCACCTACCAGGCGCGCTACATCGATTATTCGAGCTTCCGCGGCGTCGAGGCACTCACCGCGACGACGCTGTTCTACCTGGTCGTCTGCGCGACGATCGCCGGCTTCGGGCATCTGCTGCAGCGTCGCCTGTCCCGGCATCGCCGGAGCGCGGCATGAACTGGGAGCTCGTCTTCACCGAGAACAACGTGCGGCGCCTGCTGATCGGCGACTGGCCGAAGTCGCTGGGCGGCGTCGCGCTGACGATCGAGCTGTCGCTGATCGGAATCGTGCTCGCGACCCTGCTGGGTCTCCTGGTCGGCTATCTGCGCTTCGCCGGCCCGCGGCCCGTCCGCTGGCTGGCCGCCGGCTATGTCGAGCTGCTGCGCAACATCCCGCTGCTGGTCCTGATCTTCTGGGCCTATTTCGCACCGCCCTATTTCGGCTGGGAGCCGAGCAAGTTCGCGAGCGTGCTGGTGGCCATCGTGCTCTTCAATGCCGCCTATCTCGCCGAGATCGTGCGCGGCGGCCTGCTGTCGGTACCGGTCGGCCAGGTCGAGGCGGCGCGCGCGATGGGCATGTCGTCGCTGCAGCTCGCGCTGTACGTCCAGCTGCCGATCGCGGGATTCAATTCCATCCCCGCGATGACCGGCCGCTTCATCACCCTGCTCAAGGGCACGTCTCTCGCCTTCCTGATCGGCCTGGCCGAGGTGACGGAGATCGGCCGGCAGATCAACAACCGGCTGCTGACGGCGCCGGTCGAGGTCTACGCCACGCTGCTGGCGATCTACTTCATCCTCAATCGCGGGCTGAGCGCGGCCATGCGGCTGCTCGAGGACCGCCGCCGCTTCAACCGGATCGTCTGCTTCTTCGCGCGTTGAGGGCGCGCGGCCGTGGCGCCGCCGCAGGCAATCAATCGCCGTCCCGGCGCGAGGACGTGATCTGCCGCAGGACCGCATCGCGCGAGCGTTCGATGCGTTCGACCACGAGGTCGCCGGCGCGCTTGCCGTCGCCGGCGCGAATGGCCTGGAGCGCCTTGCGCCACAGCACCAGCGACTGCCGTCGGCGCTCCGGCGGTCCGAGGCCCAGCCGCGTATAGCGCAGGGTGCGCAGCGCCAGCGAGGTCACGATGTCGGCCAGCGTGCGGTTGCCCACCAGGCCGACGGATGTCAGGCCGAGCCTGAAGGTGGTTTCCGAATAGGCGGCGCCGTTCTCGTCGCCGACGTGTCGCTCCAGCTCGGCGACGCCCCGCTCCAGGAAGGCGATGTGCTCGGGGGACCGCATGGCGGCCAGCCGCTCCGAGACGATGCGCAGGAGCGCGGCGCGCACCTCGAAGACCTCGCGCACCTCTTCCGCGCTGAGTTCCGTCACCTGGGCACCGCGGCGCGCATGGATGAGGACGAGTCCTTCGCGTTCCAGGATGCGCAGCGCGTCGCGCACCGGGCCGCGGCTCACCTGGAACTCGTCGGCCAGCTCCTGCTCGATGATGCGCATGCCGGGCTTGTAGATGTCGCCGACGATGCGGTCGCCGATCTGCGCCGCAAGCTGCTCGGCAAGGGAAAGCATCATCGGCCGCTGATGGCGCAGCAGGCGGAAGGCGACGACGCTATGCCGCCAGTCGAGAGCGATCGTGTCGTGCGAAGCAAGAGAATCGGGCACGGATTGTTTCCCTGGCCGGCCGTCTGACGGAACTTCCTACTATAGGAAGACAAGATTGTTGACAATCTGCGTTCGGCTGGGTGAATGGGACAAGACCGGAAAGGGAGGGAAAATGCTGCCGCGCCTGCGCAAGATGGGTTTGACCGCCGCGATGGCGGCCATGGGACTTGCCGCCGCGATAGGGCATGACGCCCTGGCCCAGACCCCCAAGCGCGGAGGGACGCTCACCATGGCGCTGGAAGCCGACTTTCCCAGTGTCGATCCGCTGCGCATCTCCGCGCTGGTGGAGCGTCAGGTCGGGCTCGCGATCATGGACCCGCTGTTCGACATCGATGCCAAGGGCGACATCGTTCCCGTGCTGGCCACCGGATACGAGGCGCTGGATGGCGGCCGTACCTACCGCATCAAGCTGCGCGAAGGCGTGAAGTTCCACGACGGCACGCCCTTCGATGCCGATGCGGTCGTGTTCAACATCGAACGCGTGCGCGACCCCAAGAACGGCTGCCGCTGCCTCGTCAACCTGGCGAACGTCGTGGGCGTCAAGGCGGTCGATCCGCACACCGTCGAGTTCGCGTTGAAGGAGCCGGATGCCGTTCTGCCGGCCATCCTTTCGGATGCGCCTGGATTCATGGTCTCGCCGACGGCGGCCAAGACCGATCCGAAATCGGTCGCCCAGCATGCCGTCGGCACCGGACCGTTCGTCCTCAAGGAGTGGCAGCAGGGTCACCGCATCGTCGTGGAGCGCAATCCCGACTACTGGCAGAAGGGCCAGCCCTACCTCGACCGGGTCGTGTTCCTGCCGCTTTCGAACGAGGAAAGCCGCCAGTCCTCGCTGCTCTCGGGCTCGGTGGATGTCATCGAATCGCCCAGCCCCCGCTTCGTGACCCAGGCGAAGGCCAACAAGAAGCTGCGTGTCGATACCGGCCCCGGCCTGGGGGCGGTCTTCCTCATGATGAACACCCGCACGCCGCCGTTCGACGACGTGCGCGTACGCCGCGCGGTCGCGTTCGCGACCAATCGCCCGCTGTTCCTCAAGGCCATCTACCAGAACCAGTATCCGATCGCCGACAGCCTGATCGGCCCCGGCATGTGGGCCCATTCGCCGACGCCGAACTTCCCGGGCTATGACCCGAAGCAGGCGAAGAAGCTGCTGGCCGAATACGGCAAGCCGGTCTCGTTCACGTTCGGCATCGCCGCGTCGCCCTACACGACGCTGGCTGCGCAGGCCCTGCAGGAGATGTGGAAGGAGGTGGGCATCAACGCCGAGATCCGGCAGATCGAGCAGGCCCGCTTCATCCGCGATGCCATTGCCCACAATTTCCAGATGTCGTTCTTCCGCTGGGCCGGCCGTCCCGATCCGGACCTCAATCTCTATCGTGCCTTTCACTCGAGCTACGCCGACAAGCCGTCCTCGAACTACACGCAGTTTTCCAGCGCGAAGCTGGACGACCTGCTGGAGCGCGGCCGCAGCACGCTCGACAGGAAGGAGAGGCAGAAGATCTACGATCAGGCATCGGCGGTCCTGGCCGACGAGCTGCCGTACTTCTATCTGTACTATGCGACCTTCCACAACGTCATGAGCGCCAAGGTCCATCCCGGACCCATCATCGCCGACGGCGTGATGCGGCTGCAGAACACCTGGGTCGAGTAGATGCTGGCCAAGGGCCTGCGCCATGCGGCGTCGCTGGTCGGCATCCTGTTCTCGGTCTCGCTGATAACCTTCCTGCTGATGAACCTGGCGCCGGGGGATCCGGCGCTCGCCATCCTGGGCGAGACGGCGACGCCGGAATCGATCGCGGCCCTGCGCGACAGCCTCGGCCTCGACCTGCCCCTGTGGCACCGCTACCTCTCCTGGCTCGGAGGCGTGCTGCAGGGCGACCTCGGCCACTCGTTCCGGGCCAACGAGTCGGTGGCGGGCGCCATCCTGCAACGCTTTCCGGTGACGCTCGAGCTGCTGATCGGCGCGCAGGTGGTGGCGCTCGGACTCGCGATCCCCGCCGGGATCTACACCGCCTACCGGGCGCGCAGCGCGGCCGACAAGGCCTCGCTGGCCATTTCGCTCTCCTTCGTCTCCCCGCCGCCGTTCCTGATCGGCATCGTGCTGGTCTACGTCTTCGCCCTTCAGTTCGGCATGCTGCCGGCGACGGGCTACACGCCGCTCGGCGAGAGCATCGTCGGCAATCTCCGCACGATGGCGCTGCCGGTGCTCACGCTCGCCCTGTTCGAATTCCCCGTCTACATGCGCCTGCTGCGCAGCGACATGGTCCGGACCCTGCAGCAGAACTTCATCTCGCTGGCCCGCGCGATCGGCCTGCCGCCATGGCGCATCCTGCTCGGCCATGCGTTGCGGCCGTCGAGCTTCAGCCTGATCACCGTGGTCGGGATCAACATGGGCCGGCTGATCGGCGGCGCCGTGATCGTCGAGGTGCTGTTCGGCCTGCCCGGCATCGGCGACCTGCTGGTCAACGGCATCTACCAGCGCGAATACCTGATCGTTCAGGGCGTCGTGCTGTTCGTCGGCGTATTCTTCGTCCTGATCAACATCGTCGTCGACCTGCTCTACGGCCTGCTGGACCCGAGGGTGCGCCTTGACGCTGCCCGCCGCTGAAACGGCCGCGATGCGGCCGTCCGTCGGGCGCTTCCGGCTGCCGTCCCTGGCGATGTCGCTGCCGGCGGCATGGATCGTGCTCGCGCTCGCGGTCTCGCTCGCCGCTCCGTTGCTGCCGCTGCCCGATCCCTTCAGGCAGGCGCTGCTGCGGACGCTGCAACCGCCCTCGTGGGCCCACTGGCTGGGCACCGACAGCCTGGGGCGGGACGTGCTTGCGCGTTCGATCCTGGGGCTCAGGGTCTCGCTGCTGGTCGGTGTGGGCTCGGTCGCCTTCGGACTCGCCGTCGGGGGCGCGCTGGGACTGGTCTCGGGCTACTTTCGCAGTCGCGTCGATCTGTGGATCTCGGCGGCCATGACGGTGATCCTGTCCTTCCCGCCGCTGGTGCTGGCGATCGCCATCGTGTCCTACGCCGGGCCGTCCCTCGTGCTGGTCATCGTCACGCTCGGCATCCTGTTCGTGCCGTCGTTCGCCCGCATCGCGCGCGCCAACACGTTGTCCCTGGCCGATCGCGAGTTCGTCCTGGCGGCGCGGGCCATGGGCATGCGCAACGGCCGCATCCTGGCGCAGGAGATCCTGCCCAATCTCGCCGCGCCGCTGATCGCCTACAGCATGCTGATGGTCGCGGTGGCGGTGATCGCCGAGGCCTCCCTGAGCTTCCTCGGGCTCAGCGTGCCGCCGCCCGAGCCCACGCTCGGCGGCATGATCGCGACCGAGCGGGCCAACCTGCTCGACGCGCCGTGGGCGGTGTTCGGGCCGGCGGCGGTGCTCTTTCTCACCGTGCTGTCGCTGAACGTGCTGGGCGACCAGGTGCAACGCCGGCTCGACCGGCGGGAGGCCGCGCTGTGACCGCCCCTGTGCCGCTGCTGTCGATCCGCGATCTCAGGAGCTACCTGAGGACGCCGCAGGGCCTGGTGCGCGCCGTCGACGGCGTGTCGCTCGACCTGGCGCCGGGGCAGACGCTCGGTCTGGTCGGCGAATCCGGCTGCGGCAAGTCGGTGCTGGCGCGTTCCATCCTCGGCCTCGTGCCGGACTCGCTCATGGTCAAGGCCGGCGGCGAGATCCGCTTCGAGGGGCGGGACCTCCGCCACCTCCAGGAGCATGAGATGCGGTCGGTCCGCGGGCGGCAGATCGCCATGATCTTCCAGGACCCGATGACGTCGCTGAATCCGGTCAAGCGCGTCGGCGGGCAGATCGAGCAGGCGCTGCGGCTGCATTTGCGCTTCACGGCGCGGCAGGCCAGGGAGCGCGCCGTCGAGCTGCTGGGCTCGGTCGGCATCCCGTCGCCGCGCCAGCGTGCCGAGAACTACCCGCACGAGATGTCGGGCGGCATGCGGCAGCGCGTGATGATCGCCATCGCGCTCGCCTGCGACCCCAAGGTGCTGATCGCCGACGAACCGACGACGGCGCTGGACGTCACGGTGCAGGCGCAGATCCTCGACCTGCTTCAGGAGCAGCAGGAGAAGCGCGGCATGGCGCTGATCCTGATCACCCACAATCTGGGCGTGGTGGCCGGGATGGCCGACGAGGTCGCCGTCATGTATGCCGGCCGCATCGTCGAGCACGGCGCGACCGGCGACCTGCTTGCCGCGCCGCGCATGCCCTACACGGCGGCGCTGCTGCGGTCGGTGCCGCGCATCGCCGATCCGGTGCATTCCCGCCTCGAGGCGATCGGCGGCCGGCCGCCGATCCTGGTCGACCCGCCGGCAGGATGCCGTTTCGCACCGCGCTGCACACGAGCCGACGAGGTCTGCCGCCGTGAGCCGCCGGAAAAGCGCGATGCCGGCACGGGCCGCCGCTTCGTGTGCTGGCATCCGCTGGAGGCCGCCGATGCCTGACGCCGCCCTGCCTGCGCATCTGCGCGACGGCGACGCCGACGTCGTCCTGTCCGTCCGGCATCTCAGCCGCACCTTCGACCTGCCGGGAGGCCAGCGGGTGCAGGCGGTGGCCGATGTCAGCTTCGACATCGCCGCCGGCGAGACGCTGGGGCTGGTGGGCGAATCGGGCTGCGGCAAGACCACGGTGGGCCGGGCCATCATGCACCTGCCGCCGCCATCCTCCGGCGAGGTCGTGGTGGAAGGGACGCCGCTGTCGCAGCTCACGGCCGAATCGCTGCGGCTTTCGCGCTCGCGCCTGCAGATGGTCTTCCAGGACCCGATCTCGTCGCTCAACCCGATGCGGACCATCGGCGAGATCGTGGCCGCGCCGTTGGTGGTGGCCGGCCGTCATGACCGAGCCGCCCGGGAAGATATGGTGCGCGAGATGCTGGAGGCGGTCGGCCTGGATCCGGCCGCCGTCTGGCACCGGCGGCCGCACGAACTGTCGGGAGGGCAGTGCCAGCGGGTCAGCATCGCGCGGGCGCTCGTGCTGCGGCCGCGCCTCCTGATCTGCGACGAGCCAGTGTCGTCGCTCGACGTGTCCGTTCAGGCGCAGATCCTGAATCTGCTCGAGGATGCCAAGCAGCGCTTCGGCCTCAGCATGCTCTTCATCGCCCACGATCTCGCGGTGGTGAAGAACGTCAGCGACCGTCTCGCGGTGATGTATCTCGGCCGCATCTGCGAGATCGCACCGTCCGACCGCTTCCACGTCCATGCCGCCCATCCCTATACGGCGGCCCTGCTCGCGGCAGTGCCGGAGGCGACTCCCCAGCCCAAACGGCGGATCGGCAGGGCGCTGAAGGGGGAGATTCCCTCGCCGCTCGATCCGCCATCCGGCTGCCGCTTCCGCACCCGCTGTCCCCTGGCCGCCGAACGGTGCGCGGCGGAGGAACCCTCGCTGCGCCCGCTCGGCGAGGACCACTACGTGGCCTGCCATTTCCCGATCGCCCGGACGTCCTGACGCTCCCGGGCTGCCGCGGATGGGGCGGTGCGCCTACTCCGCCGGCGGCACGAACATGTAGCCGACGCCGCGCACGGTGCGGATCACCGTGGGCTTGGCCGGGGTGGGTTCGATCTTGCGACGGATGCGCGTGATGCGCAGGTCGATGGCGCGATCGAACGGATCGCGGCTGCGGTGGCTGGTGGTCTCGAGCAGCCAGTCGCGTGACAGCGGCCGGTTGGGATTTTCGGCGAAGATCTTCAGGATGTCGAACTCGCCCGAGGTCAGCGGCACATCGGTGCCCGCCTGGTCGAGCAGCCGGCGCTTGGGCAGGTCGAGCGTATGCTCCCCCATGCGCACGCGTTCGATCAGCGACGGCGTCGCCTTGTTGACCGACCGGCGCAGCACGCTCTTGCAGCGTGCGAGCAGTTCCCTTGGTTCATACGGCTTGGCGACATAGTCGTCGGCGCCGCTTTCCAGCCCCAGCACCTTGTCGACCGCATCGCTGGCCGCCGTCAGCATGATGATGCCGACCCGCGTGTTGTTCTCGCGCAGCCAGCGCGCCAGGGCGAAGCCGTCTTCCTGGCCGGGAAGCTGGACGTCGAGCAGCACCAGATCGGGCATGGCGCGCGAGATCTGCCGGCGCATCTGCGCGCCGTTCTCCACCGCGATGACCTTGAGGTCGTGATTCATGAGGTAGGTCTCGGCCGCCTTGCGCTGGAACGCATCGTCCTCGACCAGCAGGACAGAGGGCTGGAGCATGAATTGATCCGAAAATGAATGCTTCACTAATGCAATGAAAATACCACGATATCTCAATGCGATATAGATGATACTTGATATTCTTGATACACTTTCCTGCATGTCTTGCCGTCCTTCCCCGAACACGCTTTTCCTAGCCGTTGAGCGTTCCGCGGGCGCAACCGCTAGGGATGGTTTCAGCAGGACGGAACCGGCCCGGTGACCTTCGTCGCGAGCGATCCTGCGACCGGGACGGCCGAAACGGCAGCGGTGCGGCGGCAGGAAGCCTATGTCCGCGCCGAGCTGATCCGGCGCCTGTTCGAGGGCTCCGCCCAGTCGCGCTACTTCTCCTTCGTGCTCTGGCCGGTGATCGCCGCCATCTACTGGCGCGAGGTCGATCTCCTGGAGCTGGCGCCGCCCTTCGTCGCTCACGTCCTGGTCACGATCGCCTTCGACGTGCTGCGCCGCAACTTCGCGCGGGCGCAGCCTTCGGACCAGGAGACCGTGCGCTGGGGCCGGTGGTTCGCCGGACTTTCGCTTCTCGCCGGCGCGTGCTGGGGCGTCGCGGGCTACATGCTGGCCTCGCGCGACTTCGAGCTGCAGCGCATGCTGCTCGGCCTGGTGCTGCTCGCCACCATCACGACGGCGGTGCCCATCCGCTCGGCCCATCCGCCGACCTTCTACGCCTTTGCGGGCGCCACGACGGCGCCGCTGCTGTTCGTGCTGCTGACTGCCGCCGATCCGTTCTACCAGCTGGTCGGCATCGCGGGCGGCGCCTATGTCGGCCATCTCATGGCCTATGTGCGCGATGTCCATCGCTGGCAGTACGACAACATCGCGTTGGCCTACGAGAAGGAGGATCTCGCGCGCCGCCTGCAGGTGGCCTACGACGAGGCCCGGCGGGCGCGCGACAGCGCCATCGATGCGCAGCGCGACGCCGAGAGCGCCAACCAGGCCAAGTCCACCTTCCTGGCCACTGTCAGCCACGAGATCCGCACTCCCATGAACGGCGTGTTGGGTATGATCGACGTGCTGGAACGCAGCCGGCTCACGCTCGAGCAGCGCGACGCGCTGCGCACGGTGCGCTACTCGGCCTCGGCGTTGCTGCGCATCATCGACGACATCCTCGACTTCTCGAAGATCGAGGCCGGCCGGCTCGACCTCGAATGCATCGAGCTGTCGACAGTCGAACTGATTGAGGGCGTGGCGGAGACGCTGGCGCCACAGGCCGCGGCCAAGGGCCTTTCGCTTACCGCCTTCGTTGCTGCCGACGTGCCCGACCGCGTGATGGGCGATCCGCTGCGCCTGCAGCAGATCCTGTTCAACCTGCTGGGCAATGCCGTCAAGTTCACCGAGGCGGGCGCGATCCGGCTGACGCTGGAGAACGCCGGCGAGTCCCTGCTGCGCATCAGGGTGGCCGATACGGGCATCGGCCTCACCGCGGAACAGCGCCGCCGGCTGTTCCAGCCTTTCGTGCAGGCGGACAGCTCGACCACTCGGCGATTCGGCGGCACCGGGCTCGGCCTGTCGATCGTGCGTCGCCTGGCCGAGGCCATGCAGGGCGGCGTCGATGTGGCCAGCACGCCGGGCGAAGGCTCGACCGTCACGGTCACGGTGCGGCTCGACCCGGCGGTCGCGATGCCGGTCCGCGACGATCCGGTGCTGCGTGGCGTCGCCGTGGCGGTATCGCTGCCCGACGGCGACGAGGCCTGCGCCGTGGCGCGCTACCTTGCCGATGCCGGCGCCGAAGTTGCGATCGCGCCGCCGGGCTCGCCGCCCGGCATCGTCTTCGCGGCGACCGGTGCGCATGTCGGCGTGTCGCGGCCGTGGCGTCGCGCCGCGCTGGTGCGTGCCGTCGCCCGGGCCGCCGGCCGCGGGGACGGCGCCGCGGCCACGCCTCCGGCCCGCAATGCGGCACCGCTCGGCGGCCGCGTCCTGGTGGTCGACGACAATTCGGTCAACCGCAAGATCCTGGCGCGCCAGCTCGAGCTGGCCGGCGCCAGGACCGATTCCGCCGCCGGCGGGGAAGAGGCGCTCGAGTTGTGGCGCACGGGCCGCTACGATCTCGTCCTGGCGGACCTGCAGATGCCGGCCATGGACGGCTTCGAACTCGCCCGCCGCATCCGGGCCAGCGAGGCCGCGGACCGGCGCACCCGCACGCCGATCCTCGCCGTCACCGCCAGCACGCTCGAAGGCGAGGAGCAGCGCAGCCGTGCCGTCGGCATGGACGGCTTCATCACCAAGCCGATCGGCATCGAGCAGCTCAAGGCGACGCTGCATGTCTGGCTGAAGGGCGCCGCCGCGTGACCGGCGCCGTCGGCCCGGCCTACGACCGCGACAAGCTGGTGGAACTGTTCGGTGACGATCCGGCGATGTTGGCCGAGGTCGAGCGCGAGTTCCTCGAAACGGCGCGGACGGCCGAACGCGAAATCGGCGGGACCGACGACCTCCTCGTCATCGCCCGTGCCGCCCATCGGCTGAAGGGCGCCTCCGGCATGATCGGCGCCGAGGCGCTGCGCCGCCTCGCGGAGGCTGTCGAGCGGGCGGCGAGAACGGGCAGCCTTGCCGGCGTGCGGCGGCTCTGCGCCCGGTTCGAGGCCGAGATCCGCCGCGTGGCGCAACAGGCGAGCATCGAGCTGTCCTAAGCCGATGGAACGGGACCGCATGCCGACGGCAGGCGGTGATGAGGTCCTTCGCTTGCGCTCAGGACGACATGACGTTTCTTCGAGGCAGGACGATGACCTGCCCCTCGGTCATCCTGAGCGAAGCGCCTGTCCTGAGCGAAGCCGAAGGAAAGGATCTCATGCCATGGCAAGCTGCGAGTAACTCGCTTGTAATAACTTTATTTATTTACAATTGTTCTATACAATGACCACATGAGGCATGTCCCCGACTTGGAACGGCTGGGCAGGACACCTGTCGCGATGTCGCATTCTACGCGACATGCCTTGCCCAGCGTCGAGGAAGGATCATCCCGAGAAGACAAAGACTTACTGGCCGATCCTGCGACCGATTGCGAACACGTTCCCGAACCGGCGCGCGGCGGCGTGTCAGCCGCGGGCGCGCAGCTTGATGGTCGAGGAATAGGACAGCAGCTTGCGACCTTCCTGCTCCAGGACGCCGCGCACGAAGGCGAGCGACTTGCCGTGGCGCGGGACCTCGACGCGGGTCGTGATCGGCACGGTCGCCGAGCCGGGTGCCAGGAACTCGGCGGCGAAGGCCACGGTGGTCGGCGCCATGCCTGTCGTGAGCCCGGCGGCGCGCGTCACGGCCGAATCGGCGAAGCTCATCATGTAGCCGCCATGCAGGGCGCCGCCGGAATTGCACATGCGCGGCAGCGTGGGCTGGACCAGCGACGCGCCGTCGTTTTCCTTGCGTGCGTAGGACGGTCCGATATGCCGCGAATAGATGCTGGCGCCGGACAGGAGCTCGAAGCCGTCGGGCACGGCCTGCGGCACGGCCGCCGTCGAGACGGTCGTGCTCGACGTCTCCTCCTTGCGCGCCATGGCCTTGCTGCGCGGCACGTGGCGGCAGACGCCGGACCACAGCGCGACGGTACGGCCCTGCTGGTGGATGGTGCCGCGGGCGAAGGCCATGCGGCCGGTCACCTGCAGCGGCTCGCCCGTGGCTTCCAGCGGCGGGCCGATGCGGCCGGCGTCGAGGAATTCGACCGCGATGCTCACCGTCAGCGCGAAGGCGCTGTTGGTGCCGCCGTCGGCGGCGCGGCCGGCGACCAGGCAGAGCGCGTAGTCCGCGAAGGTGAGGGTGAGCCCGCCATGCACCGCGCCGTTGTAGTTGCCGTGGCGCTCCTGCGTCGGCAGCAGGCAATGCACGCTGCCCGCCGCGCGGGGATCGCCCGTGATGCGGAAGTAGAACGGCCCGACATGATCCTCGAACGGATCGGACGGCACGAACACCGAGTACTTCTCGAGGTCGAAGGGAACGCTGTCGGGCATCCGGAAGGGCTCTTGGAAGCGGTGCGAGGGCGCTCTAATAGAGGAAATCCCCTGAACCACAAAGAGCCACGGAGCGGAACGTCATGACGTCGGGCGTGCACAAGGTCGATATCTCCTGGGATCGCCGTCCGACGGGCGTCGTGGCCAACGTCGTGTTCGACAATGCGCGCCGGCTCAACGTGCTCAATCCGCCGGCGCTGCTCGATCTCACCGAGGCCTTCCTGGGCCTGGCGCGCGAGGACGACCTGCGGGCCGTCGTGCTCTCAGGGGCGGGGGGCCGCGCCTTCATCGGCGGCGCCGACATCAACCACATGGCGGCGATGAAGAGCTCGGAGGATGGCCGCGCCTTCATCACGCTGATCCACAGGCTCTGCCAGGCGATCCGCGATTGTCCCGTGCCGGTGGTCTGCCGGATGGAAGGCTACACGCTGGGCGCCGGCCTCGAGGTCGCCGTGGCCTGCGACATGCGCATCGCCGCCGACAACGCCCATTTCGGCATGCCCGAGGTCCGCGTCGGCGTGCCGTCGGTGGTCGAGGCCGCGCTGCTGCCGCGCCTGATCGGCTGGGGCCGCACCTCCTGGATGCTGATGACGGCCGAGAACATCGACGCCGCGACGGCCGAGCGCTGGGGCCTGGTCGAGCAGGTCGTTCCGCTGGCGAAGCTCGACGCCGCCGTCGCGCACTGCGTCGATGCGATCGTCGACGGCACGCCGAAGTCGGTGCGGGCGCAGAAGCGCCTGATGCGCCGCTGGGAGCGGCTGTCGCTCGACGAGGCGGTGCAGGCCGGCATCGATTCCTTCGCCCAGTCGGTGGCGGAAGGGGAGCACATCGAACGCATGGGGGCGTTCATCAACCGCAAGAGGAAGTGACCACCATGGCCAAGGCGACGCGCAGGCAGGCGGCGGGCGGGACGGTCCGCATCGGCTGCCATTCCGGCTTCTGGGGCGACACCGAGACCGCGGCCGCCCAGCTCGTGCGCCACGGCGACATCGACTACCTGGTCAGCGACTACCTGGCCGAGGTCACCATGTCGATCATGGCGGCCCAGAAGCTGCGCAACCCGCAGGCGGGCTACGCCATCGACTTCGTCTCCGTGGTCATGGCGCCGCTCGCGCGCGAGATCGCCGAGAAGAAGATCAAGGTCATCACCAATGCCGGCGGCGTCAATCCGCTGGCCTGCCGCGACGCCGTGCTCAAGGCGTGCGAGGCGGCCGGCGTGACCCTGAAGGTGGCCGTGGTGCTGGGCGACGACCTGCTGCCGCGCCTCGACGAGCTGCGCCGGCTCGATATCCGCGAGATGGATACCGGCGCGGTGCTGCCGTCCAAGGTCGTCAGCATGAACGCCTATCTCGGCGGCTTCCCGATCGCGCGGGCGCTGGACGAGGGTGCCGACGTCGTCATCACCGGCCGCTGCGTCGATTCGGCCGTGACGCTGGGCGCCCTGATCCACGCCTTCGGCTGGAGCATGGACGACCATGACCGCCTGGCCGCCGGCACGCTGTGCGGTCACATCATCGAGTGCGGCGCGCAGTGCAACGGCGGCAACTTCACCGACTGGCAGCTGGTGCCGGGCTACGACGACATGGGCTTCCCGGTGGCCGAGGTCGAGGCGGACGGCTCCTTCGTGCTGTCCAAGCCGGACGGCACGGGCGGGCTGATCACGCCCGCCACCGTCGCCGAGCAGATGCTCTACGAGATCGGCGATCCACGCGCCTACATCGTGCCGGACGTGGTCTGCGACTTCACGGGCGCGACCTATGCGCAGGTCGGCAAAGACCGCGTGCGCGTCTCGGGCGCGAAGGGGAGGCCGCCCACCGACACCTACAAGGTCTCGACCACTTGGCCGGACGGCTACAAGCTCAGCACGATCTTCATGCTGGGCGGCCGCGAGGCGGTGGCCAAGGGTCGGCACAGCGCCGAGGCGATCGTGGCCAAGACGCGCCGCCTGTTCCGCGAGCGCAACATGGGCGACTACCGCGACGTCAGCATCGAGGTGATCGGCGGCGAGGCCACCTACGGGCCGCATTCGCGGGCGCTGGAGGCGCGCGAAGTCGTGGTCAAGATCGCCGCCAAGCACGACCAGAAGGAGGCGCTCGGGCTGCTGGGCCGCGAGATCGCGCCCATGGCGACGGGCGGCGTGGTCGGCATGGCCGGCAGCTTCGGCGCCGGCCGCGTCTCGCCCTCGCCGGTCATCCGCATGTTCTCGTGCCTGGTCCCGAAGGACCTGGTGCCGGTGACGATCGAGCTGGACAGCCGCAGCATCACCATGGCGTCGGCCGCCAAGCGCGGCGGCTTCAGCGTCGCCGACCTGCCGGTCGAGGCGCCGCCCGCGCCGCCGCTGCCGACCACCGGTCCCAACGCGGCGACGGTGACCGTGCCGTTGGTGGCGCTGGCCTATGGCCGCTCGGGCGACAAGGGCGACAACGCCAATGTCGGCATCTTCGCGCGCCTGCCGGAATACGAGCCCATCCTCGATGCCGAGGTGACGGAGGAGGCGGTGGCGCAGTACTTCGCCCATCGCATCCACGGCAAGGTGACGCGCTGGCGGTTGCCCGGCATCCACGGCTTCAACTTCCTGCTGCGCGAGGCGCTGGGTGGCGGCGGCATGGCCTCGCTCAAGGCCGACCCGCTGGCCAAGGCCTTCGCGCAGATGCTGCTCGACATGCCGGTGCGCGTGCCGGCCGCGCTGGCGCAGAGGCTCGCGGCCTGAGCCGGTCTATGCCGGCCGCGGCCGTCCCAGCCGTGCGACGATGAGGAGGGCGAGCGCCGGGTTGAGCACCTGGATCGCGTCGAGCACGACGAGCCCGATGCGGCCAGCGATGAAGGCGGCCAGCGAGCCCATCAGGATCGCGTGCAGCACGATGCCGGCCGCGATGGTGGCAATGACGGGCCGCCAGCCCAGCCGGTAGCGCTTCAAGGCGACGTGGAAGGTCCAGAGCGAGAGCGGCACGAAGATCGCGATCGCGGTCAGCAGGCCGGCATTGTAGGTGCCGTGGCTCACGGCCGGGCCGAGATGGGCGAAGGCATTGACGAAGGGAATGGAGAAGAAGGCCAGCGCGAGTTCCGGCCGGCGCCGGCCGAGCAGTGCCGTCGCCGGGCCGAACAGCCAGACGGCGCTGACATTGACGGCCGTGATGAACGAGAAGGGCACGGGGCAGGCGGCGGGACCGTCGAAGCCGAAGGCCCGGCAAAGCTCGCCGTGGAAGGCGTAGGTCGCACCCTCGGCGTCGATCCCGTGCTCCTCGAACTGGTGGACCAGGTAGGCCAGCATGCCTGCCCAGGCCAGCCAGACCAGGTCGTGCCGGCGTGGCATGGCAAGGTCGCTGCGCAGGGCGTCGGTGCAGAGCAGCAGCGCCAGCAGCAGGGCGGCGCCGAGCCCCATGTAGGGCCAGACGAGATCGAACGCGAACATTCAGAGCCGGCGGACGGCGTCGCGGGCGATCGGCTCGCCCCATTCCTGCAGGAAATGGCCGCCGTCGGCGATCTCGACGGGCGGCGGACAGCCGTGGATCAAGGCATGGAGGTCTCGCATCACCGGCGGACCCAGCACGGGATCCTGCATGCCGACCGCCATCAGGCTGGGCCCGGTCCAGCGCTCCCGCCAGAAGGCCCGCGCCTCGCGCGACAGCGCCGCGCCCGGCGCGTCGGGCCGGTCCGGCACGAGGTTGGGGAAGCGCCGCACCCCCGCCTTGTAGCCCGCGTCGGAGAAGGGCGCGCCGTAGGCGGCGGCCTCGGCCGCCGTGAGATGCGGGCAGGCCCGCTTCATCAGGCCGGCAACGTCCATGTCGGGCCGGCTGTTGGAGAAGGCGCGCCAGTCGAGGAAGCCCTTGGACAGCGGCACATCGCCGGTGCCGAGCGTGGTGTTCATGACCAGCAGCGACCGGTAGCGCTCCGGCGCCGCCATCGGCAGGGTGAGGCCGATCAGGCCGCCCCAGTCCTGCACGACCAGTACGATGTCGCGGAGGTCGAGTGTGTCGATCAGCTCGAGCAGCGTCGCGCGATGAAAGTCGAATGTGTAGGCAGCCTCGTCGCGCGGCTTGTCCGAACGGCCGAAGCCCAGGAAGTCGGGCGCGACCACGCGGTCGCCTGCCGCCAGGAAGACCGGGATCATGCGCCGGTAGAGATAGCTCCAGGTCGGCTGGCCGTGCAGGCAGAGCCAGGTGCGGGCTGCATCGCGCGGGCCTTCATCGACATGGTGGAGGCGCAGTCCGTCCGCCCGCTCCAGATAGCGCGGCGCGAAGGGCCAGTCGGGCAGGCTCGCGAAATTCTCGTCAGGTGTGCGCAGGGCGTCGATCAAATGGTGTATCCTTGCGGCATGACTGCCCCCTCCAAGCCCGTCCCGCAGAAGGACGGCCCGCAGGAAGCCGGCCGCGCGGAGCGGCTGGCTGCCGCTTTGCGTGAAAATCTCAAGCGGCGCAAGGCGCAGGCGCGCGCCAAGGAGGTTGTGCGCAAGCCCGGCGATTCCGCCGGGTCGGGCGGTTGAGCCGGCCCGCCCCCTCGTCTAGAAGCGCCCCGATGACCATCCTCTCCGACCGCTGGATCCGCCGCATGGCGCACGAGACAGGCATGATCGAGCCCTTCGTCGACGCCCAGAAGCGCGACGGCGTGATCTCCTACGGCCTGTCCTCCTACGGCTACGACGCGCGCGTGGGCAACAGCTTCAAGATCTTCACCAACGTCGATTCGGCGGTCGTGGACCCGAAGAACTTCGCGGCCAACAGCTTCGTGGACCGCACGACCGACGTCTGCATCATCCCGCCCAACTCCTTCGCCCTGGCGAGCACCGTGGAGTATTTCCGCATCCCGCGCGACGTGCTGGTGATCTGCGTCGGCAAGTCGACCTATGCGCGCTGCGGCATCATCGTGAACGTCACGCCGCTCGAGCCCGAGTGGGAGGGCCACGTCACGCTGGAATTCTCCAACACCACGCCGCTGCCCGCCCGCATCTACGCCAACGAGGGCGCGTGCCAGTTCCTCTTCCTGCAGGGCAACGAACCCTGCGAGGTGTCCTACCGCGACAAGGCCGGCAAGTACCAGGGCCAGCGCGGCGTCACCCTGCCCAAGATCTGACGGAGGCGAGGGGCGATGGATCGGATACGCATCAGGGGCGGCCGCCAGCTCAAGGGCGAGATCCGCATCTCCGGCTCGAAGAACGCGTCGCTGCCGCTGATGGTGGCAGCGCTGCTCACCGACCGCAAGCTCACCCTGCACAACGTGCCGCGGCTGGCCGACATCACCACCATGCTGCAGCTCCTGCAGCAGCACGGCGTCGAGGTCACGGCCGCGCCCGGCGAGAACGGCCATGCGCACGGCACCACGCTCACGCTGCAGGCGAGGAAGGTGACCTCGACCACGGCGCCCTACGACATCGTGCGCAAGATGCGCGCGTCGGTCCTCGTGCTGGGCCCGCTGCTGGCGCGCGAGGGCGAGGCCCGCGTGTCGCTGCCCGGCGGCTGCGCGATCGGCGCGCGTCCGGTCGACCTGCACATCGCTGGCCTGAAGGCCATGGGCGCGGAGATCGACATCGACGGCGGCTATCTCGAGGCCCGCGCGCCCCGGGGATTGCACGGCGCACGCTTCACCTTCCCCAAGGTCTCGGTTGGCGCCACCGAGAACCTGATGATGGCCGCCGCGCTGGCCAGGGGCACGACGGTGCTCGACAACGCCGCGCGCGAGCCGGAGATCACCGACCTTGCCGAATGCCTGGCGGCAATGGGCGTGCCGGTGCGCGGCATCGGCACCGAGACGCTGACCATCGAGGGCGTGCCGTCGCTGAAGGAGGCCTCGCATCGGGTCATCTGCGACCGCATCGAGACCGGCACCTATGCCATGGCGGTGGCGATGACCGCGGGCGACGTCGAGCTGGTGGGCGGCCGGCTCGACCTGATCGAGGCGGCCGGGCAGACGCTGCGGGCCGCCGGCGTGGCGCTGGATAGGACCGAGCGCGGCCTGCGCGTGCATCGCACGAACGGCGCCCTGGTCGGCATCGACGTCATGACCGAGCCCTATCCCGGCTTTCCGACCGACCTGCAAGCGCAGCTCATGGCCCTGATGACGCGGGCCGAGGGCGCCTCGATGATCACCGAGACGGTGTTCGAAAGCCGCTTCATGCACGTGCCCGAGCTGGCGCGCATGGGCGCCAACGTCACGATCCATCACGAATCGGCGCTGGTGCGGGGCGTGCCCCGGCTGCGCGGCGCTGAGGTGATGGCGACCGACCTGCGCGCCTCGGTGTCGCTGGCCATCGCGGCGCTCGCGGCCGAAGGCGACACCACGATCAACCGCGTCTACCACCTCGACCGCGGCTACGAACGGCTGGAGGAGAAGCTCGCGGCCTGTGGGGCCGAGATCGAGCGGCTGAAGGGGGGAGGGGCCGATGAGCAGGCTCCGGGCTTTCGCCCCCGACGCCGACGATCTCGGCGGCCTCTCCGCCGCCCCGCCGGGCCC
>Ga0182792_1000930_pt1 | contig 25545 bp, 25 predicted proteins | sample Passage237B_FD_130497 | JGI IMG/M metagenome (GOLD analysis project Ga0182792, IMG submission 130497) | Cellulose adapted compost microbial communities from Newby Island Compost Facility, Milpitas, CA, USA - Passage2 37B (version 2) (version 2) ...
ACGGGAGCGGAAGAGAGGAGAGCGCGTGCCCACGGCGGCGGGGGGGGCGCGCGTGCAGGCGAGCGGTTTGTTCAGGAGCGTCGCCCCCCGGCGGCTCCCCGGGGGACCCGCTCCCCCCGCCACCAGCTTCGGCGCCCGCCAGGCATAGAGCGCCAGTCCGCCGCCGGTGACGGCGAGCAGGAAGCCCAGAATGTAGAGGCCGCGGGCCGGATCCTGCGCGAAGGCGTGCACCGAGGTGAGCACGCCCGAGCGCACCAGGAAGGTGCCGAGCAGCGACAGCGAGAAGGCGAGGATGGCGAGCAGCACGGTCCAGCTCTTCAGCGCATCGCGCTTCTCGACCACGATGGCGGAGTGCAGCAGCGCGGTGCCGGCGAGCCAGGGCATCAGCGAGGCGTTCTCGACCGGATCCCAGAACCAGAAGCCGCCCCAGCCCAGGATGTAGTAGGCCCACCACGAGCCCAGCGCGATGCCGAGCGTCAGGAAACACCAGGCGGCCAGGGTCCAGGGCCGCACCCAGCGCGCCCAGGCCGGATCGACGCGGCCTTCGAGCAGGGCGGCGATGGCGAAGGCGTAGGTCACCGAGAAGCCGACATAGCCCAAGTAGAGCAAGGGCGGATGGAAGGCGAGGCCGGGATCCTGTAGCAGCGGGTTCAGCCCGTTGCCGTCGAGCGGCGCCGGGGCGACCCGCTCGAACGGGTTGGAGGTGAAGAGCAGGAAAGCCAGGAAGCCGACGCCAACCAGCGCCTGCACCGCCAGCACGCGGGCACGCAGCGAATCGGGCAGATTATGGCCAAACAGCGCCACGGCCGCGCCGAACAAGGCAAGGATCAGGGCCCACAGCAGCATGCTGCCCTCGTGGTTCCCCCACACGCCAGAGATCTTGTAGAGCAGCGGCTTGGCCGAATGCGAGTTGGCGACGACGTTGGCGACGGAGAAGTCGGAGGTGACGAAGGCCTGCGTCAGGGCGGCGAAGGCGACGGCAACGAGGAATGCCTGGACGAGTGCGGCGGACGTACCCAGCATCATCAGCCGGCCGTCGCCGCGCGCCGCGCCCAGCAGCGGCAGCGTGCCCTGCACAAGCGCGACGATCAGCGCGAGCACTAGCGCGAAATGGCCCAGCTCGGGGATCATGTCTTCCGGACCGCGGGCGTGATGTTCATTTCTTCTGCTTCCACTGCCCCGCCTCCTTGATCGCCTTGGCGACCTCGGGGGGCATGTAGTTCTCGTCGTGCTTGGCCAGCACCTCGCGCGCGACGAATACGCCGTCGGCGCGGAGCTGGCCTTCGGCCACGACGCCCTGCCCCTCGCGGAAGAGATCGGGCAGCAGGCCACGATAGACGACGGGCAGCGACTTGTGCGTGTCGGTGACGACGAAGCGCACCTCCGTGCCGGATTTGCTGACGCTGCCCGGCTCGACCAGGCCGCCGACGCGGAAGCGGCGCTCGGGAGTGATGCTCTTCTCTGCGACCTGGGACGGCGAATAGAAGAAGACGAGATTGTCATCGAGCGACGCGAGCACGAGCGCGACGGCCGCGCCGAGCACGCCCATCGACGCCACCACCAGCCACAAGCGCCTGCGCTTGGGGGTCATCGCGCCGCCCCGCGGGCCTGCTCCTGGCGCGTCCGATCATGGCGGGGCCGATCGAGCCCGCGCGCTGCAAGCTCGCGGCGGACCCGGCTGCGCGCGCCGAGAGAAGCGATGACGAGTCCGCCCAGGACGACGAAGACGCAGAGATAGGCGGTCAGGATGAAGACGCCGTAGCTGCTCATGCCGCCCTTTCCGACGCCTCTTCCGATGCCCGGAGATCGGCGATCTCGATCCGGCGGCGGTCGATCTCGGTCTCGGTGCGCACCAGTACCAGCAGGACGAACAGCAGAAGGAAGGCACCGGCCATCCAAAGCAGCGGCAGCAGGATGGCGGGGTGGATGGCCGGCGCGTCGAGCCGCATGATCGAGGCCGGCTGGTGCAGGGTGTTCCACCAATCGACGGAGAACTTGATGATCGGCAGGTTGATCACACCGATCAACGCCAGGATGGCGGCGGCCCGGTCGCCGCGTTCGGGATCGTCGTAGGCGCGGCTGAGCGCGATATGGCCGAGATAGAGGAAGAACAGCAGGAGCATCGAGGTGAGGCGGGCGTCCCACACCCAATAGGTGCCCCACATCGGCCGCCCCCACAGCGAGCCGGTCAGCAGACAGATCAACGCGAAGCAGGCGCCCACCGGCGCCGCGGCGCGGGCCATCACCGCGGCAAGCGGATGGCGCCAGACCAGCAGGGCGGCGCCCAGCGCCGCCAGCAGCGCATAGCCCGCCATGGACAGCCAGGCGGACGGCACATGGACGAACATGATGCGCACGGTCTCGCCCTGCTGATAGTCGGGCGGCGACTGCAGGAGCGCGAGCCAGAGGCCGACCGCGAACGCCAGCACCGTCGCCAGGGAGAGCGCCGGCAGCACGCGCTGACTGAAGCGGCGGAAACGCGCAGGGTTCGCGAGGAAATGCAAGTCAGCCATTTCGCCCCTGTTTCAGTCCGGGCCTACGCTTTGTCCACTCAGTAGAATCACTCGCCGGCCTGTCGCAACGCCGCAGCCATTGCCCAGGGCGTGGTGGCCAGCGCGACCAGCGCCAGCGTCCCCAGCACCGCGAGATGGGTGCCGAAGGCCTCTCCAGTCGCCCGGCTCTCGACCGCGCCGGCGCCGAAGATCAAGGTGGGGACGCACAGCGGCAAGGCCAGCAGGGCCAGCAGCGCCCCGCCGCGGCGTGCCCCCAGGGTCAGCGCGGCGGCGAGCCCGCCGATCAGGGACAGCGTCGGCGTACCGACCAGCAAGGTCGCCGCGAGCGCCAGCAGGATGCCCGGGTCCAGGCCGAAAGCCACACCCAGCAGGGGGGCGATCAGCGCCAACGGCAGCCCGGTCACAATCCAGTGAGCGGCGCATTTGGCCAACGCGGCCAGCTCCAGCGGCCAGGGCGCCAGCAGCAGCAGGTCGAGCGTGCCGTCCTCGTAGTCGGCGGCGAACAGACGGTCGAGGGAGAGCAGGCCGGCGAACAGCGCCGTGCACCAGAGCACGCCAGCGGCGATGCGCGACAGTATGCCGGGCTCGGGGCCGATCCCCAGCGGGAAGAGCACCGTGGCCACGACAAAGAAGGCCAGGACCAGCGCGACGTCACCGGGACGCCGCCAGACCAGGCGCAGATCGCGGGCCAGCAGGGCGGCAAAGCCGGTCATGTCGGTCCGAGCCGCGGCGAAAGCTGCAGGGTGCGCCCGCCCGGCATGGCCAGATCGGCATGCGTCGCCACGATGGCGAGGCCGCCGCCCGCGAGATGGGTGCCGACCGCCGCCCGGAACGCGTCCTGGGCGGGCTTGTCGAGCGCGTTCAGCGGCTCGTCGAGCAACCATAGGGACGCGCCGCTCAGGGCGACGCGGGCCAAGGCCGCGCGCCGGCGCTGGCCGGCCGACAGGGTGCGCACGGGCCGGTGGGCCAAGCCGACCAGGTCGAACACCGCGAGGGCGCCGTCCAGACGCTCCCCGAGTTCACGGCCGCCGCGCAGGCGCTGGGCCACGACCAGGTTCTCGCGCACGCTGAGGTCCGCCTTCAGCCCATCGAGATGGCCGAGCCAGGCGAGGCGGCCGTGCCAGGCGTCGGGATCGGCCCGCACGTCCTCGCCCTGCCACCGGATGGTCCCGGCATGCGGCCGGGCCAACAGCGCCAACGCCCGCAGCAAGGTGGTCTTGCCGCTGCCGTTGCGGCCAGTCAGCGCCAGCAGCTCGCCGGCGCCGAGAGAGAAGGACAGGCCGTCGAGGACCGGCCTGCCGCCGCGCCGGCAGGCGAGGTCGACGACATCGAGGAGGGCAGACGCCATGGACGTCGGTCCTAGCATGGCGCAAAGAAAAAGGCCGTCTTCTCGGGGGAGAGAGAGAAGACGGCCTAAGCGCCTCCGAAGAGGCTGAACGTGGCTTTGGGGGGACCACGTTCGGGGGAGATACGAGGCAGAAGATGGAAGCCGGGGGTGGCCGTCGCTAGACCCAAACAAGGCCAAAGTGTGATTTTTTAATCACACCACTTCGTGGGGGTAATTAGGAAAAGTATGTGCCGAATCAAGGACTTCGCGGAGGAGGATCCAATCGCCATTCCGCGAAAGCGCCATGCTGCCGCGCCGGCTCAGCCGTAGGGGTCGGCGGCGTCGCGCATGCCGTCGCCCATGAACTGGTAGGCGAGGATCACCAGGATCACGGGCACCACGGGAAGCATGAGCCACCAGTTGACGGCCACGACGTTGATGTCGGTCGCCTCGTTGAGCAGCACGCCCCAGGAGGTGATCGGCGGACGCAGGCCGAGTCCGAGGAACGAGAGTGCCGTCTCCGCCAGGATCATCGACGGGATGCTGAGCGTGGCCGACGCGATCAGGTGGCTCATGAAGCCCGGCAGCAGGTGGCGGCCGATGATGCGCCCGGGCTTGGCGCCCATCATCTGGGCGGCCGCCGCGTAATCCTCCTCGCGCAACGACAGCAGCTTCGAGCGCACGGCACGGCCAAGGCCCGGCCAATCGAGCAGGGCGAGGATGAGGGTGATGCCGAAATAGACCAGCAGCGGCGACCAGGTGACGGGCAGTGCTGCGGAGAGCGCCAGCCACAGCGGCAGGGGCGGGAAGCTCTTGATGATTTCGGTGATGCGCTGCACGACGCTGTCGATCCAGCCGCCGTAGTAGCCGGCAAGGCCGCCCAGAATCAGGGCGAGCACAAAGCTGAGCGCAATGCCGATGATGCCGATGGTGAGGGAGATGCGCGCCGCATAGACGATGCGGCTGAACATGTCGCGGCCCAGACGGTCGGTGCCCAGCAGGAAGAAATGGCCGTCCTCCGGCGGACAGACGAAGTGGAAGCGGCCTTCGATGAGATTCCAGAACTCGTACGAATCACCGAGGCAGAAGAAGCGCAGCTTCTGCGGCCTGGTCGTGTCGGGCGTGTAGATGCGCTGCAGGGTGTCCATGTCGCGCGTCGTCTTGGTCGCGTAGACGTACGGACCAAGGAATTGGCCCTCGTGGAAGAGGTGGACCTGCTGCGGCGGCGCGAAGATGTAAGCCGAGTGGCGGGTGTGCAGATCGTAGGGCGCGATGAACTCGCTGATCAGGGTCGAGAAATACATCAGCAGCAGGAAGACCAGCGAGGCGACGGCCGGACGGTGGCGCCGGAAGCGCCACCACATCAGCTTCCACTGTCCGGCCATGTAGTAGCGTTCCTGCTCGGCGGTCAGCCGATCGGAGACGTAGGGATCCCAAGGCTCCCGATTGACGTAATGCGGCGAGCGCGGGCGGCCGGGCGGCGGCGGGACGGTCTGGTCGGTCACGTCACTTCTCCGAGGTCGCGCCGAAGCGGATGCGCGGGTCGAGCGCGGCCAGCGCCAGGTCCGAGATCAGCATGCCGATGACGGTGAGGGCGGCGACGAACAGCAGGAACGTCGCGGCGAGGTTCACGTCCTGGGTCTTGAGCGCGCCCAGCAGCATGGGGCCGGTGGTGGGCAGCGACAGGACGACGGAGACAATCACCGACCCCGAGATGACGTCCGGCAGGAGGCCGCCGATATCGGCGACGAATGGGTTGATGGCGTGGCGCAGTGGATATTTCACCAGGAGCCGCAGCGGCGGCAGGCCCTTGGCGCGGCCGGTGACGACATATTGCTTCTGCAGCTCGTCCAGCAGGTTGGCGCGCAGGCGGCGGATCATGCCGGCGGTGCCCGACATGCCGATGACGATCACCGGGATGATCAGATGCTGCAGGATCGACACGGCCTTGCCCCAGGACAGCGGCTGGTCGATGTACTGCGGATCCATCAAGCCGCCGATCGACAGGCCGAAATAGACCTTGCCGACATAGAGCAGCACCAGCGCCAGCAGGAAGTTCGGTATGGCGAGCCCGATGAAACCTATGAAGGACGCGACGTAGTCACCGAACTTGTACTGGTGCGTTGCGGCGTAGACGCCGATCACGAAGGACACGATCCAGATGAAGGCGATGGTCGACGTTTCCATCACGATGGTGAGCATCAGCCGCTCGCCAATCAGGGAGGAGACGGGGATGTTCTCCTGGCAGCTCAGGCCGAAGTCCCAGCGGAAGATGCCGCCGACCCATTCGAGGTAGCGCAGCCACAGCGGCTGATCGAGGCCGTACATCTGCCGCAGCTCCTCGGCGCGCCCCAGCGCGTCGGGATCGCCACGCGCCAGCAGTTCGTCGATCTGGGCCGTGACGCAGTCGCCGGGCGGCAGGTCGATGATGAAGTAGACCAGCGCGCTGATGACGAACAGCGTCGGGATCATCAGCAGGATGCGGCGGACGATGTAGAGCAGCATCTCAGAGCCCTTCCAGGTTCGCCGATGGGGCGACGCGCACGTAGTGACCGGGCTCGGCTTCCGTCCAGATCACCGAGCTGGTGCCGGTGTCCCGGAAGGGCTCGGGCCAAGCCGTCGGGTCGGAGGCCTTGCCCTCCATCAGCGCGCCCAGATCGAGGCGGGCGTCCGGATCGGGCATGGGCACGGCCGACAGCAGCGCCCGGGTGTAGGGATGGATCGGTCGCTTGAACAGGCGGCCGGCGGGCGCCAGCTCGACCAGGCGGCCGGCGCACATCACGGCGATGCGGTCGGCGATGTAGTCGACCACGGCGAGGTTGTGCGAGATGAACAGGTAGGTGAGGCCGAGCTGCTTCTGCAGGTCCTTGAGAAGATTGAGGATCTGCGCCTGGATCGACACGTCGAGCGCCGACACCGGCTCGTCGCAGATCACCATGTCGGGCCCCAGCGCCAGGGCCCGGGCGATGCCGATGCGCTGGCGCTGGCCGCCCGAGAAGGAATGCGGATAGCGGGCGAGATGCCGCCGGTCGAGGCCGACCATCTCCATCAGCTCGCTCACCATCTCCCGCCGGTAGGCGTCGTCGCCGATGCCGTGGATGACCAGCGGCTCGACCAGGATGTCGTAGACCGTCATGCGCGGGTTGAGCGAGCCGAACGGGTCCTGGAAGATGAATTGCAGCTTGGTGCGGAAGCGGTTGAGCTCCTCTCCTTCGAGCCCCAGCACGTCGATCTTGCGGCCCCAGTCGTCGAACACGACGCGACCGGCCTGGCCCTCGCCGCCCGGGTCGGCCGTGATGCCGCGCATCAGGATCTTGCTGAGGGTGGTCTTGCCGCAGCCCGATTCGCCCACCAGCCCGAGGCATTCACCGCGTTCGACGTCGAAGCTCACGTCGTTGACGGCGCGCACCGTGCGCGTGGTGCCGCCGCCGGTCAGTTGCTCGAACAGCGTATCGGCCTTGCGGATGCGGAAGGTCTTCGACAGGTGCCGCACCTTCAGCACCGGCGCCGCGGCATTGAAGGTGTCCGTCGGCTGGGTCGCGGCCTTCTCGCGCAGCAGATGGCCGGTGGCGGCCTTGATCTCTCGGATCGGCATCAGCCGCTCGTCGGGCGCCATGTCGAAGCGCGGCACCGCGTGCAGCAGCGCCTTGAGGTAGGGATGCTGCGGATCGCGGAAGATGTCGTGCAGGTCGCCCGATTCGACGACGTTGCCGCGATACATCACGACCACGTCATCGGCCACGTTCGCCACGACACCGAGATCGTGGGTGATCATCAGCAGCGCCATTCCAAGCTCCGCCTGCAGATCCTTCATGAGGCGCAGGATCTGGGCCTGGATGGTGACGTCGAGCGCGGTGGTCGGTTCGTCGGCGATCAGCAGCGCCGGGCGGCAGACCAGCGCCATGGCGATCATGGCCCGCTGGCGCAGGCCGCCCGAGAGCTCGAACGGATAGGTGCGCAGTGCCCGCTTGGGGTCGGGGAAGCCCACCATGCGCAGCATGTCGACGGTCAGCGCATCGATCTCGGCCCGCGAGAGTCGGCGCCCGGCACGCTGCGCGGCCTCGTGGAGCTGGTCGCCCAGGCTGTGCAGGTCGCTGAGCCGGCTGCCGCCGTGCAGCTCGACCGCCTCGCCGATCTGATCGCCCACTGTGTGCAGGGCCGACAGGGACGTCATTGGCTCCTGGAAGATGATCGAGATGGCGCCGCCGCGGATGGCGCGTATCTCGGACCCGGTACGGTCGAGCCGGGCGATGTCGACGGCGGGCGCCTTGGTGCGCGGATCGTCGAACAGGATCGAGCCTCCGGCGATCCGGGCCGTGCGCGGCAGCAGGCCCATTATGGCCTGGCTGCAGACAGACTTGCCGGAGCCCGACTCGCCGACCAGCGCCACCGTGCCGCCAGGCGGGATGGAGAAGGAGACGTCGTCGACCGCGCGCAACGTGCCCTCGTGGACGCCGAACTCGACGGTCAGGTTCTTTACTCGCAGCAGGTCCTTCATGCGTTCTCTTCCTGGCCCGCCACGGTGATGCCCATCGCCTTGAGGTTGGCGCGTGTCGCCTCGCCGAGCTGCAATCCGCCCGCCTCGGCAGCGCGGGCGGCGCGCTCGACCACGTCATGGAAGCCGTCCAGCGAGGAATCCAGTCGGATCGACCGGTTGCCGACCGAACCGACCGTGAGCTGCATCCAGCCGTCGGTGCGGTCGCGCTTGGTCGAGAAATAGCTGAGCTTCAGGCGATCGAGGCGGTCCCACTCGACCAGCGTCCCCATCGGGCCGTCTGCGCAGAGCGTGTCGGGCCCCAGCACATAGCGGGTTCGATGCCGCAGCGCGGTGCGCACCAGGAACGCGGCGAACAGCAGGAAACCCAGCAACAGCACGATCGCGAGCCAGCGATTGACGTCGAGCAGGAGAAGCGGCGCGCCGCACAGCAGCACCCCGGCACCCGCCCGTCCATAGTCGGCCAGCAGGGTCTGCTGCGAATAGCGCAGATCGGCCGACGTCAACCGCGCACCTCCCCTTCCGAGCCCCCGTCAGAGGCCTTGTCGGCAAACAACTCATGCGCCGGACGCAGGCGAAGACCCGGCATATCCCTTGTTTTTTCCAGCATGGACCTTAGGAAATCCCACGCTTTGCCGTCCATCACAAGATGATGACTGAGCAACCCGACCGGTTCCGCGGCGCGCAGGCGGGCATGCTGCAGCGCGCCGAGCAGCGCGGCGAGCGCCGCCGCCTCGCCGACGAAGCGGCGTCCGCCCTTCCAGTCGAGCAGATCGACGTGGGTGTTGATCTCGAGCAGGCCCCGCACCGGGTGTGCTCGCCGGCGCGCGCCGAAGATCGACAGACCGCGAAAGCCGATCTCGGGCAGAGCCGGCACCAATGCCGGCGCGATACGGTTCCAGGGCGGCACCAGCACCGGCAACGGGCGCGCGCCGAACAGACGCTCCATCGCCATCCGGCCCATGCCGAGATCGCCCAGCACCAGCATCGCCGGCCGTTGCAGGCCGAGCTCGATCTTCTTCTCCGTCGGTGCGGCGTGGTTGGTATGCGCGTAACCGTGCTGCAACAAATCGACCGCCGGCTCCGCAGCCAGCCGGTCGGCCAGTGCCCGACCGGCCTGCGCCGGCACGACGGCGACTGCCAGCGGCGCGCCGGTCTCACGGCGGATCTCCAGCAGCCGATCGAGCGCCGGCCCGACGGCGGCGGCATCGTCGTCACGCCACCACAGCTCCGCCGTGCGGCCGCCGTCGCGCCAGCGCGCGACTTCCTCCGCCAAGTCGCGCCAGTCAGCCATGAGGGAGTCCCTGCCGCTCTGCCAGAAGACGGCGCAGCAGCGCGGCGGTGGCCGGGCCGCCCCCCACATCGCAGGGCGGGAAGCTCCTGAGCGAAGGGCTGGCCATTGCCTGGTCGACGGCCGCGGCGAGGCTCGACGGCGACAGCGAGCCGAGTGGCACGACGCTCACCATGCCGCGTCCGACCAGCGCCGCGGCGCGGTCGGCCTGCTCGGTCTCGCGCGTGCTGCCGAACGGTACCAGCACGGCGCGATCGGCAAATCGCAGGACCTCCAGGACGGTATTGTAGCCGGCCTGCGAGATCGACAGCGTCGCGTTGGCCAGCAGCGCCACGAAGTCGGGCCGCGCCGGTTCAATCACCACGCCCGGGCCGCCGCGCAGCGCGGCGCGGTCGGCGGCCGCAAGGTTCTCGCCGACCAGCAGGCGCCACGGCCGATCGGCCAGCACCGTGCAGGGCCGGGCCGCGATCGCCGCGGCGAGCAACGGCATGCCCACCGCGCCGCCGCCCACCGACACGATCACCTCGCCGCGCCCGGCCGCGCCCTCTCCTGACGGCGCGGCCTCGGCCTCCAAGACAAAGCCGGTATAGTGCGCGCGCGCGGCGATGCGCGGCCAGCCGGCAAAGCTGTTCTCGAACGGCACGAGCCACGGGTCGGCATGGATCAGGACGGCGTCGAACCAGTCCAGGACAAGGCGCTCGGTCTCGGCGATCCGCTCGGCCCGCGTCCGGCGCACCACGTCGCGCACCGAGCAGGCGACCAGCGGACGCCGCGGCAGGGCGTGCGCCGCCTCGAGCAGCGGCAACAGCTCGAAGCGCAGGCGCGTGCGGCCGAACGGAAACTGCTCGGTTATCAGGATGTCGGGCTGCTCGGCCTGCAGCAGCCCCAGCAGCAGGCGCCTGCGCTCCTTTTCGAAGGCGGCGTCGACCGGAGCGCCGTCCAGGCGTGCGAGGTCGCGCAGCGTCTCGTCGGCGGCACGCAGCGGCGGCAGCTGGTGAAGGCGAACGCCGCCACGTGCCAGGCCGACAGCGAGTCCGTCGACAGGTGCGCCGCCCGAAACCAGCAGCACGTCGAAGCCACCGGCGGCCAGCGCGCGCGCCAGCGTGGCGGCCCGCCGCAGATGGCCTATGCCCAGCAGGTGCTGGACGTAGAAGAAGACGCGGGCCGTCACGAGGCTTGGTCGAACGGCACGTTCAGGCGTTCGACCGCGACGCTGCCGTCCGGCGCGGCGACGAAAAAGTGCAGGCGATGCCAGTCGAGCTTGTGCGGTGGTCGGCCCATCATGTCCCAGCCGGTGGCCAGCGCCAGCAGCGCCCGGATGGCGGCCTTGTGCGACACCGCAACGGCAGGACGGCCGGCAGCGGCAATCTCCTTCGCCCAGCGGCGCAGGCGCAGCATCGTGGCGCGCGGCGATTCCCCGCCTGGCGGCTGGAAGTCGAGTCCCCTGCTCTCGGCGTCGATGAAGGCCATGCCGACACGGGTGCGCAGCTCGGCAATCGTGAAGCCTTCCCAGACGCCGAAGCCCATCTCGCGCAGCGCCGTGTCGACCGTGACCGGCGCCGAGGGCCGCAGCAGCTCGGCCGTGCGCCGGGCGCGCTGCAGCGGACTCGCGATGCGCCGCCAGCGATCGGCCGGCGGCGGCAGGCGCCAGCCGCGCGCCAGCGCCTCGCCTGCCGGGCTGAGCGGCGTGTCGGTGAGGCCTTGCAGCCGGCGCGCCGCGTTCCACGCGGTCGGCGCATGCCGCAGGATCGCGAAGGGCACGCCGCCGCTCATCGCAGCAGCCGCAGCGCGGCGGCGAGCGCGTGCGCCGCCGCGCGCTCGTCGTGGCGGGCGGCGACCCTGCAGGCGGCGGCGGCGGCCAGGCGCGCCCGCTCGGCTGGCGCGTCGAGCAGCCGCGCCACCGCCTGCGCGAAGGCCGCAGCATCGCCGACCGGCACGAGCAGACCGGTGATGCCGTCGGCGACCACTGCGGGCACGCCGCCGGTGCGGCCGGCCACGACCGGCAGACCCGCAGCCTGAGCTTCGAGAAAGGCCATGCCATAGGCTTCGTTGATCGCGGGCCAAAGGTAAAGATCCGCGGAGGCGTACAGCGCCGGCAGTGCGGCATGCGGGACGGCGCCTGCGAAACGCACGCGATCGGTTCCCATGGCATTGAGCGGCGCCATCAACGCCTCGACCTCCGGCCGTGCCGGGCCGTCGCCGACCAGCAGTGCGCGCCATGGCCGGTCCTGCAGCCGTGCGAGCGCTTCGGCCAGTACACGATAGGAATCGAGCTTGTCGCGCGCACGCATCATGCCGACGCTCAGCAGCAGCGGTTCCTCGCCGGTCGGGCGCGGCGCGAGGGCGGCGGCGAAAGGCGCCGTATCGATGAAGGGCGGCAGCCGGCGCTGGTGCGCGCCGGGCCGCAGGCGAGCCCGAACGCCCGCGACGTCGCGCGGATTGACGGTCAGCACCAGGTCGGCGGCTGCCAGCGCGCGCTCGACCGCACGGTGGCCGAGCCGCGTCGACCCGAACGCGCGGCGCGGCGCGTGCGAGGCCTCGACGATGACGTAGGGCACGCCGAGCGCGCGGGCCACGACCGGTCCCAGCCAGTCCGGCTTGCGGTAATAGCAATGATAGGTGAACCACAGGTCGAAGCGCTCGGGGTGGCGCGGCGGCAGCGACCGCCAGCGCGCGATCAGGCGTTCGGCCTGCCGGCGGGCGCGGCGTTCGAGCGTAAGGTGGGCCGCGGGCGCCGGCACGCCGGGCGCGATACGGCTCAGCGCCGGCACGACGACGCGATGGCCCAGGCGGCGCAGCACGCGGCGCAGGCCGCGCGCCATCTCGCGGTCGCCCGACGGCGTCGGATGATCCGGCTCCTTCAGCGGCGTGTGCAGCAGCACACGCAGAGACGGGCGCGGAGAAAAGAAGCGCGGCGAGACGGGACGCATGAAGCCTACTCCGCGGCGCGCGTTCCGGCCGGCCGCACCTCGGGATACGGGTCCTGTCCCAGCGCGGCAGCGATCCAGTCGGCGCCGGCGTCGAAGGAGAAGCGCGTGCGCACCACCTCGCCGGCCCGGCGCGCCAGGCGCTCGCGCAGCGCGGGATCGCCGATCGCATGCGCCAGCGCAGCGGCGAGCTCGTCGGGTGCGCCGGGTGGCACCAGCAGGCCGCTCTCGCCGTGCTCGACGAACTCGCCGATCGCGGCGGCGCGCGTCGAGACGATGGCGAGCCCCTGGTGCGCGGCCTCCATCAGCACGTTGGGCAGGCCGTCCTGGTCGCCGTCGGCCGCCTTCTTGCTGGCCAGCACGAACAGGTCGGCGCGCGCCAGGGCGCCGAACACCTGCTTCTGCGGCTGGGCGCCGAGCCAGGTACAACGGTCGGCGATGCCCAGCCGCGCCGCCTCGCCCTTCAACAGCTCGCCGAGCTCGCCGCCGCCGACATGCTCGAAGCGCCACGACAGGCTGGCCGGCAGCTTCGCCAGCGCGTGCAGGAGGTCGCCATAGCCCTTCTTCTCGACCTTGCGACCGACGGAAAGGATGACCACCGGATCATGGGAAGCGGTGCCGTCGCGCCACGGCCGGCCGGCGGGCGGCGACGGCAGATGCGCGAAGTCGAGCCCGTGATAGACCAGCTTCAGCCGCTCCGGCCGCGGCGCCAGCTCGCGCAACCGCTGCAGGCCCATTGCCGTGCAGGTCACGAGCCAGGCGCAGTCGGCGAGCTTGGCGGAGACCTCCCAGGGTTCGCTGGTCCAGATGTCCTTGGCGTGCGCCGACACGCTCCAGGGAAGGCCCCGCATGAGCGCGGCATAGCGTGTCACCGAGGCCGGCGTATGCAGGAAGTGGGCGTAGAGCCGTTCGATGCCGGACGGCAGCTCGGCGGCCAAGACCAGCGCCTGGCCCCAGCGCCGCAGCCGATTGGCCGAAGGATCGCGGCGCAGGTCGGCGAGGAACCGTTCGCGGGCCGAAGGGTAGCCCGGCAGACGGCGCGCCACACGCCAGCCGCGCCAGACGCGGCCGGGATCGTCCTTGAGATATTCGGGAAGATAGACGACGCGGCCCTGCACGCGGTCGTGCACCGGATGCCGATGCTTGTCCGAGGGCCGGCGCAGCGACCAGATCTCGAGCGCGACGCCGCGCGCCTCGAGACCGGCGATCTCCTGGGCGATGAAGGTCTCCGACAGGCGCGGCCAGCCCTTCAGGACGACCGCAACCCGCGCCTCGGTGGACGACGGCATGAAGCTCCCGCTGGTCAGGTCCTGGCGCGTGCCGGCGCGGCGGCGGGCGGGCTGGCCTCGGGCGACGGCGCCTCGCCGGCCTCCCAGAGCGCATCCAGGGCGGCCGGGCCGCGATGGGGATGAGCGAGCTGCTTGGAGACGAGCCGCCAGACGTTGGGCAGGCCATCGAGCAGGCCGGGAACGACGACATCGCTGGGCAGGCCTTGCTGCGGCAACTGCCGCAGCGCCGTCGCCATGGCCTGCGGGTCACGGCCACGGTCGGCGTCGAGCATCTCGATCAGCCCCACATTGCGCGCAGCACGGGCGCGGATGAACTGCTCGAGCCGGGGCCGCGTGCGCGGCACGATGATGGCTTTCTTGTCGAACGAGAGGATCTCGCAGAAGGTATTGTATCCGCCCATCGCCACGACACCCGACGCCCGCTGCATCAGGGCGCCGAGGTTGTTGGTGAAGGTGAGCGTCCGCAGGTTGCGGAACCGCCCCGCGCGGTCCTTGAAGGCCTCGCGCTCCGTAGCCGACATGAAGGGGCCGAACACGATCACCGAGCCGTAGGGGATATGTGGGTCGGCCTCGTAGGCCGACAGGACCCAGTCGATCAGGTCGGCACCGTCGCCGCCGCCACCGGCGGTGACCAGGATGAACGGGCCGTCGATCTCCTCGACCTCGTACGGGACGTCGGCGTGCAGCGGCAGGTCGCGGCGCAGATAGCCGGTATAGACCATCTTGTGGCGCACCGACGGCGGCACCTCGATACCGGTCAAGGGCTTGTGGACCTGCGGCAGGCCATAGATCCAGATCTCGTCATAGATATCGCGCAGCGTCGGCACGACGTGCTTGCGCTCCCACTCGGCGGCAAGCGCCGCGGGATCGTCCATGACATCGCGCAGGCCGAGCACCAGCGGCGTGCCGCGCTCCTTCAGCAGCCGCAGCGCCGGCAAGACCTCGCCGCGCAGGCCGGTCGGCTCCTTGTCGACCACGAACAGGTGCGGCCGGTAGATGTCGGCCGTATCGCGGATGATGCGGGTCCGCATCTCGAGCGTATGTTCGACGCCGACGCGCAGATTGGCCGAATCGTAGTCGCCGTCGATCAGCTTGACCACGCCCGGGATGCGGACGAAATCGATGCCGGAGCGGAACTCGTAGGAGCCGATCACGGGCGAGCCCGACAGGATCAGGACCGAGACGTTGGGATCGGCCTCGACGATGGCGTTGGCGATGGTCCGGCAACGACTCACATGGCCGAGACCGAAGGAGTCGTGGCTGTAGATCAGCACACGCTTGGACCGGCTGCTTAAGGGCATGCAAGCGTCTCCCCTTGCCGAAGCGCTGCTGCCCCGACCGGTGAAAGTCGCGGCGACTATGCCATATTGTCGACGAGCCGCGAACCCCTCCGCCTGCGGCAGAAAAAACCGAATGTAATCAAGGCCCTGATCGCCTATAGGATACTCGGGCCTCCGGAAGATCGATGCAGCGCAACCTCTTCACCTACATCTGGCGGCACAGTCGACCGGAGCAGATCGTGATTCTGAGCCTGGTTGTCCTGGCCCAGATCTTCTACTTCCTGTCGCTGACGGTGCCCAAGGACATCGTCAACAACGGCATCCAGGGCAACGCCTTCAAGAATACCCCGACCATCCCGTTTCTGGTCTGGGAGCTCGACCTTTCGGCCGTGCTGCCCGGCCGCATCATCCGCATCTTCGACGGCTTCCAGGTCGACCAGCTCTCCTACCTGGTCGTGATGAGCTTCGTCTTCCTGGGCGCCGTGGTGGTCAACGGCCAGTTCAAGAAGTCGATCAATACGCTGAAGGGGCGCATGGGCGAACGCATGCTGCGGCGCATGCGCTACGAGCTGTACGACCGTATCCTGCGCTTCCCGCCGGCGCATTTCCGCAAGGTCAAGCAGGCCGAGCTGGCGACCATGATCAAGGACGAAGTGGAGCCGCTGGGCGGCTTCATCGGCGACGCCTTCGTGCAGCCCATGTTCCTGGGCGGCCAGGCGCTGACGGCCATCATCTTCATCATGCTGCAGAACTGGATGCTGGGTATCGTCGTCGTCGTGCTCCTGGCGGCGCAGATGGCGATCATCCCGCGGCTGCGCAGGCCAGTGCTGGCGCTGGGCCGGCAACGCCAGCTCTCGGCGCGCCAGCTCGCCGGCCGCATCGCCGAGACCGCCGACGGCGTGCACGAGATCCACATCCACGGCGCCGCCAACTACGAGCGCGCCGACATCGCCGAGCGGTTGGGCGGGATCTTCAAGATCCGCTTCGACCTCTACCAGAAGAAGTTCGTCGCCAAGTTCTGGAACAACTTCCTCTCCCAGGCGACGCCCTTTGCGATCTATCTGATCGGCGGCTACTTCGCGATCACCGGTCACATGGATGTGGGCGCCGTCGTCGGCGTGCTGCTGGCCTACAAGGACCTGCCCTCGCCGATCAAGGAGCTGATCGACTGGGACCAGCAGCGCCAGGACGTGCAGATCAAATACGAGCAGGTGATCGACCAGTTCCAGCCCGAGGGCATGATGCCTCCGGAGCTGCAGGCTATCCCCGACGGGCCGCCGCCACCGCTCGGCCACGAGCTGACGATGGCCGGCGTCACGGTCTCGGAGGACGGGCGGGTCAAGCAGCTCGACGGCGTATCGCTCGTCCTGCCGACCGACACGCGCATGGCGGTGATCGGCGCCGCCAGCTCGGGCAAGGACGTTCTGGGCCAGGTCATGGCCCGGCTGACGCTGCCCAGCAGCGGCTCGATCAAGCTCGACGGCCGGGACTTCTTCCAGCTTCCCGAGTACCTGCTGGGCGCACGCACGGCCTATGTCGGCCAGGAGACCTATCTGTTCCCGCTCCCGGTGCGCGACAACCTGCTGTTCGGACTCAAGATCCGCCCGATCGCACCCGCCAAGTACGACGATGCCACGAAGGCGATCCGCGAGGCCTTCTGGAAGGAATCGGAACGGGCCGGCAATCCGGTGTTCGATCCCAACGCCGACTGGATCGACTACGAGCTGGCCGGAGCCACCGGTCCCGGCGACCTGCTGCCGCGCATCGTCGATATCCTGAAGCTGGTCGAGCTCGACGAGGATATCTACGGATTCGGCCTGCGCGGCACGGTGGATGCCGGCCAGCGACCGGATCTCGCGGAGAAGATCCTGCGGGCGCGCCACACGCTGTACGGCCGGCTGCAGGACCCGAGCTATGCCGGGCTGGTCGAGACCTTCGACGCCGACCGTTACATCCGCAACCTGTCGGTCGCGGAGAACGTCCTGTTCGGCACGCCGGTCGGCAAGGACTTCTCGGGCGACAACATCGCGGCCGACCCGTACATGCAGTCGGTCCTGAAGGCGACCGGCCTGGAGCAGGACCTGCAACGCATGGGCCTCAGCATCGCCGAGACGATGGTCGAGCTGTTCTCCGGCCTGTCGCCCGACAACCCGCTGTTCGAGCAGTACAGCTTCATCTCGGCCGACGAGCTGCCCAATGTGCGGCTGCTGCTGCAGAGGCTGGGTGGCAAGGGCATCGAAGCGGTGCCGCCGGGCGATCTCACCCGGCTGATGACGCTGCCCTTCCGCTACATCGAGGCTCGCCATCGCCTCGGCCTGATCGACGCAGCCATGGAGGAGCGGCTGCTGGGGCTGCGGCGGGCGTTTGCCGAGGGCCTGCCGGAGCCGCTGCGCGGCGCCGTCGAGTTCTACGACTTCCAGCGCTACAACAGTGCCGCCACCCTGCAGGACAACATCCTGTTCGGCCGCCTGGTCTACGGCCAGGCCCAGGCCGAACAACGCATCGGCACCCTGACGGCCGAGGTCATCGATGCGCTCGACCTGCGCCACGCCGTGATCGAGGTCGGACTGGAGTACAATGTGGGCGTCGGCGGCAAGCGGCTGTCGGGCGTCCAGCGGCAGAAACTCGGCATTGCCCGGGCGCTGATCAAGCGTCCGCAGCTTCTGATCGTCAACGAGGCCGTGGCATCGTTCGATGGCCGCACCCAGGATCGCGTCCGCGACAACATCCTGGCAGTGTGCTGCAAGAACGACCGCGGCGTGATCTGGATCGCCAACCGGCCCGCCCAGGCGGAGCCGTTCGAACAGGTCGTCGTCATGCAGGGTGGCAGGATCGTCGCCCATGGCACGCCGTCCGAGCTGGCGGCAAAAGGCGGGCTCTATGCCGAGCTGATGGCGTCTTGAGGGAAGCCAGGAGGGCGCGATGAACCTCAACGAAGAAGTCGAGATGCTGAAAGGAGTGCCGATCCTCTCCAAGATCGAGCCGGCCAAGCTGAAGCTGCTGGCCTTCACCAGCGAGCGGGTGAACTATGCGGAAGGCCAGGAGCTCTGCCACCAGGGGGACCCAGGCGACGCCATGTACGTCATCCTGGGCGGCGTCGCGGACGTGCTGATCGACTCGCCGAACGGCCAGATTCGGGTCGCCGAGATGAAGAAGAACGACTTCCTGGGCGAGATCGCCATCCTGTGCGACGTGCCGCGCACCGCGACCATCAAGGCACGCGAACCGCTGAGCACGCTCAAGATCTCCAAGGACACCTTCTACCGGCTGGTCGCCGAAGTGCCCCAGATGGCGATCGAGATCATGCGCGAGCTGGCCCATCGCGTGGAGGACACCAACAAGAAGCTGCGCGAGGCGACCGCGGCGAACGGGCACTAGATCAACCCTGCCATGAGCCGTCTCGACAGCTTCATCGCGCGCATGCAGGCACAGCGCGATTGCCTGAACTTCCTCAAGCCCGGTGTCGACGCGCTGGCCGGCCCGATCTTCGAAGTCGGGCTGGGCAACGGCCGCACCTACGACCATCTGCGTACGCTGTTCCCGGATCGCGACATCTACGTCTTCGAGCGCAAGGTTGCCGCCCATCCCGAGTGCGTCCCGCCCGACGACCGGCTGTTCCTGGGCGAAGCCGCCGACGCGATCCCGCGCGCGGCCTCCAAGCTCGGCGCCACCGCGGCGCTGATCCACACCGACCTCGGCACCGGCGACCACGCCGCCAACATGGCGATGGGCCGGTGGCTCGGTCCCGCCCTCGACCGGCTGGCGGCGCCGGGCTGTTACGTGCTGGCCAACCAGCCGCTCGCGGTCGAACGCTGGCAGCGCCTGCCCGAGCCGCCAGGCGTGCCGAAGGACCGGTACTTTCTCTATCGCGTCACCGCGTGAAAAGTCGCAGCAGCACCAGCAGCACGACGGCGCCGATGACCGAGCCGACGAAGCCCGCAGGCTCGCCGGGCATGTAAAGCCCCAGCGCCTGCCCGCCGTAGGTCGCGACCACGGCGCCGACGATGCCGATGACGATGGTCACGATGATGCCGCGCGGATTGGGGCCGGGCGTGATGAACCGGGCAAGCAGGCCCACCACCAGCCCGACCAGCAGGACGCCAATGATCGCCATGTCAGCTCCTCCTCAGACTTCGAACGTCGCCATGACCGGCACGTGGTCGGACGCCTTGCCCCAGTCGCGGGTATCCACGTCGATTCGATGACTGCGGACGGCGCCCGACAGGGCCGGCGACGCGAGAATGTGGTCCAGGCGCCGGCCGCGATTGGAGGCGCGCCAGTCGTTGTTGCGGTAGCTCCACCAGGAATAGAGCTTCTGGTCGTCCGGCACGAATCGGCGCGGCACGTCGATCCAATCGAGCGAGGCCTGCAGACGGCCGAACAGCTCGACCTCGATCGGCGTATGCGACACGATCTTGAGCAACTGCTTGTGGCTCCAGACGTCGTTCTCGAGCGGCGCCACGTTGAGGTCCCCGACGGCGATGCGACGCAGGCCCTTGCGGGCGCCCGCACCCGGCCGGCGGGCGGCGAACCAGTCGGCCATCTCGCGATAGAAGTCGAGCTTGTGCGCGAACTTGTCGTTCAGCGCCGGGTCGGGGACGTCGCCGCCGGCCGGGATGTAGAGGTTGTCGAGCAGGATCGGATCGCCGCCGACATCCAGTGCCACCTCGACGTGACGGCAATCCTCCTTGCCGCAGCGGTGGTGGATGTCGGTCGCGCTGAAAGGCACCTTCGAGAGCACGGCGACGCCGTTGTAGGACTTCATGCCCGTGACGAAACGGTGCTTGTAGCCCAGCGCCTCGAAAGCGGCATGAGGGAAGAATTCATCGGGGCACTTGGTCTCCTGCAGGCACAGGACGTCGGGCTTTCGCAGCCGGAGGTAGCGACGGACGTTGTCGACGCGCAGGCGGACCGAATTGATGTTCCAGGTGGCGATGGAGAGACTCATCGCCGGCACTATATTCCATCCCGGTCCGATCTCGACCCAGGAGACGCTTGATGCAGATGGATGGCGAGGAAAGCAGCAACATCGAGGACCGCCGCGGCCAAGACGGCGGCGTCGGTGGCGGCGGCTTCGGCATGGGTGGGTTCCCGATCGGCGGCGGGGGCGGCGGCCTGTTCAAGGGCGGGTTCGGCCTCGTGGCCTTCGTCGTGATCGCCATGATCCTGGGTGCCGACCCGCTGGCCCTTCTGAGCGGCATGGGCGGAAGTGGCGGCCCGGGCGGTAGTGGCACGTCGAGCTACGCGCCGCCGCCGCCCAGCCGCAGCGCACCGTCGCAGGCCGGCGACGCGGAGACGCAGTTCGTGTCACGCGTGCTCAAGAGCACGGAGGATGTGTGGAGCTCCGTCTTCCGCAGCCTGGGACGTCAGTACCGCGACCCCAAGCTTGTCCTCTACCGCGACGCCACCCGCACGGAATGCGGTGTCGGCCAGTCGGCGATGGGGCCGTTCTACTGCCCGGCCGACCAGCGGGTCTATCTCGACCTCGCCTTCTTCGACGACCTGGCACGCCGCTTCCGCGCTCCCGGCCAGTTCCCCCAGGCCTATGTCATCGCCCATGAAGTGGGCCACCACGTCCAGAACCTGCTGGGCATCACGGGCAAGGTCCAGCAGATGCAGCAGCGCATGAGCAGGCGCGACGCCAACGCTCTGTCCGTGCGCACAGAATTGCAGGCCGACTGCTTCGCGGGCGTCTGGGCCAATCATGCCGATGCCTCGCGCGGCGGCCGCATGATCGACGACCGCGACGTGGATCAGGCGCTGGCCGCCGCATCGGCGATCGGCGACGACCGCCTGCAGCGCCAGACCCAGGGCCGCATCGTGCCCGACAGCTTCACGCACGGTTCGAGCGCCCAGCGCATGCGGTGGTTCCGCATCGGCCTGGAGACCGGCGACGTGCGCAAGTGCGATACGTTCAGCGCCAAGCAACTGTAGCTCTGGCGGCTTCCTCTTGCTCCGAGGCCTACGCCTTGCGGCCGTACTCCGCCAGGCCGCCGACCCGCTTGGGCGGACGGGCGCGGATCGCCTCCTCGACCGGCTCGGTGCCCCAGCCCGGCCGTGACGGCAGAACGAGGTGGCCGTCGACGAATTCGGGGACATGGGTGAACAGCTCGTGCTCCCATTCGAGACGGTCGATATCGGTCTCCATGATGCGCAGGTTCGGCACGCAGGCCGCGAAGTGCGCGTTCATCATGGTGCAAAGGTGGCCGTAGAAATTGTGCGGCGCGACGTTGACCTCGTGCGCCTCGGCCAGGTTGGCGATCTTCATCGACTGCCAGACGCCGTTCCACGGCGTGTCGATGATAGCCACGTCCATCGCCTGCTCCCGGAAGTAGGGCAGGAATTCGCGGACGCCCAGCAGCGTCTCGCAGGAGGAGATCGGGTGCGGGCTCTGGCGGCGGATCAGGCCCAGCGCCTCGGGACTGTAGCTGTCGATCTCGATCCAGAACATGTCGAGGTCGCGGATGGCCCGCAGGATCTTGAGATAGCCCTCGGTGCTGGCGTTGAAATTGAGATCCAGCAGCAGGTCGACGTCGGGGCCCGCGCCCTCGCGGATCGCCTCGAGGTGCATACGCAGGTTGCGCAGGACGTGGCGGTCGACGTTGCGCTCAGGGTAGTTCGGCGTGCCGAAGCCGGGGCGCCAGCCTTTCGGGTTCTTCCCGTCGGCATCGTATATGAAGATGTTGGTCTTCATTGCCGTAAAGCCCTTCTCGCGCACCTCGTGGCCGATCGCCTTGACGCCCTCGAGGTCGGTGATGGCCGGCTTGAACCAGGCCGGATGGTTGATGCGCCAGGTCGCGCAGTGCGACCAGTAGACCCGGATGCGGTCGCGGATCTTGCCGCCCAGCAGCACATAACAAGGTACGCCCAGCGCCTTGGCCTTGGCGTCGAGCAACGCATTCTCGATGGCGCCCAGCGCCAGGGCGATCACGCCGCCGGCCGCAGGCCGCGTGATGGCGTAGAGCTCGGCATAGATCCGCTCGTGGTCGCCGACCGGCTGGCCGACGACGCGCGACGACAGCTTCTCGACGGCGGTGCCGACGCCGGGGGCACCGAAGCCCTCGTCGTACTCGCTCCAGCCCGTGATGCCGTCCTCGGTCGTTACCTTGACGAAGTGGTAGTTGCGCCAGCCGGCGTCGGTCGCCAGCGTCTCGACCGAGCGGATCTTCGAATTCACCTTCATGGCACGCCCCCTCCCTTTGTTGTGCGTCTCTACGGGCCTGCCGCGGTGGGGACGACCTACACCAGCGTGCAGGTCACCGTGCCGCAGCCATCGACGAAACCCGACAGCGTGTCGCCCCTGACCACGGCGGCGACGCCGTCCGGCGTGCCGGTGTAGATCAGGTCGCCGGCGGCCAGCGCCACCAGGCCGGACAGATAGGCGATCGTCTCGGGCACGTTCCAGATCATGGCGGCGAGGTCCGACTTCTGGCGGGTCTTGCCGTTCACGTCGAGCTGGATGGTGCCCTTGGAGGGATGGCCGATGCGCGCGGCCGGATAGATCTCGCCGATCGGGGCGGACTGGTCGAAGCCCTTGCCCATGTCCCAGGGCCGGCCCATGTCCTTGGCCTGGTTCTGGAGATCGCGGCGGGTCATGTCGAGGCCGACGCCGTAGCCGTAGACATGGTCCAGCGCTTTGTCGACGGGGATGTCGGTGCCGCCCGACTTGAGCGCCACGACCAGCTCCATCTCGTGGTGCAGGTTCTTGGTCGCCGACGGATAAGCCACCTTGGTCGGGTTCTTGGGATCGGCGCAGATGACGATGGCGTCTGCAGGCTTGGTGAAGAAGAAGGGCGGCTCGCGGTCGGGATCGTGGCCCATCTCGCGGGCGTGGGCGGCATAGTTGCGGCCGACGCAGAAGATGCGGCGCACCGGGAACAGGTCGCCGGTCCCGTTGACCGGCACGCCGACGGTGGCCGGCGGCGTCACGACATAAGCCATCGCTTTCTCCCTCAAGAGCGAGCCTTTATGAAGGGCGGCGGAGGTCCAAGCAATGTCCGGCGACGTTCTCACCGTACAGGCCGATACGGCCGACAGCAGTCTCGGCTGGGCCACGCTGGGCAGCCGACGCTGGCGCTGCGCCATCGGCGCAGGCGGTGTGCGCGAGGACAAGCTCGAGGGCGATGGCGCGACGCCGGCCGGAACGTATCCGTTGCGCCGCATCTATTACCGGAACGACCGCCTGGTGCTGCCCAGGGTGCGCCTGCCGGCCCGCCCGATCGCCGAGCATGACGGCTGGTGCGACGACCCGCGGGCCCCGGTCTACAACCGGCTGGTCCGCATCCCGAACGAATGGAGCCACGAGCGGATGTGGCGCGAGGACGGGCTCTACGACCTGGTCGTCGTCGTCGGCTACAACGACGATCCGCCCGAGGGCGAGTGGGGCAGCGCGATCTTCCTCCACATTGCGCGCGACGACTATGCGCCGACCCGGGGCTGCGTCGCCTTCGCGCGCGAGGACCTGCTGGAGCTGGTGACCCTGATCGAGCCTGCGACCACGATCAACGTGCTGTCGCTCCCGGGCAACGACGAGAGGCCGGCCCGCGGCATCGCCGATGACGACATGAAGCAGTTCGAGGATTTCGACGAGCGCGACTGGTGAGGCGCGCTTGGCGGTCGGAGGTCAGCCCACCACGCGGCCGATCGCCCGCGCGGTATAGTCGACCAGCGGGATGATGCGGGCATAGTTCAGCCGAGTCGGCCCGATCACGCCGATGGCGCCGAGGATGCGTTCCTGCGAATCGCGAAACGGCGCCACGACCATCGAGCAACCGGTGTTGGAGAACAGCGGGTTGTCCGCGCCAATGAAGATCTGCACGCCCGACGCGCTGTTGGCGAGCTCGAGCAGCCGCACGAAGCTCTCGCCGCGCTCCAGCGCATCGAACAGCATGCGCACGCGCTCCAGGTCCTCGATCGCCGTGATGTCCTCGAGCAGGCGCGCCTGTCCGCGCACGATCAGGGCGCTGCCGGGTTCTCCGGCCCAGGTCGCAATGCCCGATTCGATCACTCGCGCGGTGAGGTCGTTCAGCTCGGCCCGCTTGAGCTTGAGGTCCTCAAGGATCAGCCGGCGCGCTTCCTCCAGCGTGCGGCCGATCAGGCGCGCATTCAGGTAGTTGCTGGCCTCCACCAGCGCCGAGGCCGGCATGCCGAGCGGCGTGTCGATGACGCGATTCTCGACATGTCCCGACTGCGTGACGGTGACGACCAATGCCCGGCCGGGTCCGAGATGGACGAACTCGATATGCTTCAGCGGTTGCTCGGTCTTCGGCGCCATCACCAGGCCGGCGCAGCGCGAAAGGCCGGAGAGCAGCGCAGTGGCCTGCTCCAGCGCCTCGGTGACGCTGCGGCCCGCCGTGGCACAGCGCGCCTCGATGCTCTCGCGCTCCTCCTCCGAGATGTTGCCGACCTCGAGCAGCCCGTTCACGAACAGGCGCAGACCAGCGTCGGTCGGCAGGCGGCCGGCGGAAGTGTGCGGCGCATAGAGCAGGCCGAGATCCTGCAGGTCCGCCATGATGTTGCGGATGGTGGCGGGCGACAGCGTTTCGGTGAGACGGCGGGTCAGCGCGCGCGAACCCACCGGCTCGCCGGTCTCGACATAGCCTTCGACGACCAGGCGCAGAACCTCGCGGGCACGCTCGTTGAGTTCGGCGATGGTGGCCGCCGCTCGCTGGCCGGCGCCAAGGTCGGCCAACGCGCTCGAGGCAGCTCCCAAGCGATGAATCGGCATGGAAAAAATGTAGGTATTACAAGGGAAACGGTCAACGTGCCCGGTGCTGCGCTGGATTCGCCCGACGCGGGGCGCTAAACCGGCCGCCCCCACCCCGTCAGGAGACACGATGCGTCCTTCCGGCCGCGCCCCCGACCAGCTCCGCCCGGTCATTCTCGAACCGGGCTTCTCGCGCCATGCCGAAGGGTCGTGCCTGGTGAAGTTCGGCGACACCCATGTGCTGTGCACCGCCTCGGTCGACGAGCGTGTGCCGCCCTGGATGCGCAATTCGGGCCGCGGCTGGGTGACGGCCGAGTATGGCATGCCGCCCCGGGCGCCCCCTACCCCGACCCAGCGCGAGGGCGCGCGCGGCAAGCAAACGGGGCGCACACAGGGGATCCAGCGGCTGATCGGCCGGTCGCTGCGTGCCGTCGTCAATCTGGCGGCCATGGGCGAGCGGCAGATCAACATCGATTGCGACGTACTGCAGGCCGATGGCGGCACGCGCACGGCCAGCATCACGGGCGCCTGGGTGGCGCTGCACTACGCTTTCGAAAGGCTGGTCAGGGAGGGCAAGCTCGCGGCCACCCCTATCACCGGCCAGGTGGCGGCGGTGTCGTGTGGCCTGTGGGAAGGCACGCCGGTGCTCGATCTCGATTACCCCGAGGATTCGAAGGCCCAGGCCGACGCCAACTTCGTGCTGACCGGGACCGGCGG
>Ga0182792_1000932_pt1 | contig 25517 bp, 18 predicted proteins | sample Passage237B_FD_130497 | JGI IMG/M metagenome (GOLD analysis project Ga0182792, IMG submission 130497) | Cellulose adapted compost microbial communities from Newby Island Compost Facility, Milpitas, CA, USA - Passage2 37B (version 2) (version 2) ...
AGGGATGCCGTTGCCCCGTGGCCCGCTCGCCTGCGGTAGCGAGCCGGGTGCTCCGAACCGGATCGAGGATCTGATCGACCGAGCGGACCCGGGCCGCCCGCCGGTTCCCGACCGGCCAGGCCGGATCGTCCTTTTGACCAGCGGCACCACGGGCACGCCCAAAGGAGCGCCGCGGACCGAGCCGAAATCCCTGTCCATTCCGGGAGCGGTGCTGGAACGGATGCCGATGGGGGTGCGCGAGGCGACGATCGTCGCTCCACCTGTCTTCCACGGAACCGGCCTGATGCTCTCGCTTCTCTCGATCGGTCTCGGGTCGAGACTGGTGCTACGGCGCCGATTCGACGCCACCGTCCTGTTGGACGACATCGAACGGCATCGGGTGACCACGATCTGCGTCGTTCCGATCATGCTCCAACGGATACTTGCGGTGGACGATGGGGTCGAACGCGACACCGGTTCGCTCAAGGCCATCTTCTGCGCCGGGTCCCAACTTCCCGGTGAGGTCGCGACCCGGACCCTCGACCGTTTCGGGGATGTGCTCTACAACCTCTACGGATCGACCGAAGTGTCGGTCGCGACCCTCGCTACACCAGCCGACCTGCAGGATGACCCGACCTGCGTTGGCCGTCCGGCTCTGGGGGCCAAGGTCAGGATCTTCGACGAGGACGGCAAGCCGGTGCCACAGGGCGAAGTCGGCACGATCTACGTCGGGGCTGTTTCACCGTTCGAGGGATACACGGGTGGAGGCGGCAAGCCGGTGCTCGACGGCCTGATGGCCAGCGGTGACGTCGGCCACTTCGATGCTGCGGGCCGGCTTCACATCGACGGCCGCGACGACGAGATGATCGTTTCGGGTGGCGAGAACGTGTTTTCCGCACGAGGTAGAGGAGGTTCTCTCCTCGCATCCGGCGGTCGGTGAAACGGTGGTGGTCGGGGTCGACGACGAGGAGTTTGGTCAGCGGCTCCGGGCATTCGTCGTGCCGGCGGCGAGCCACGAGGTCACGGCCGAGGACCTGCGCGCCTATGTCAAGGCGAACCTGGCTCGGTTCAAGGTCCCGCGTGACGTCATCTTCCTCGACGAATTGCCGCGTAACCCGGCCGGCAAGGTGCTGAAGCGGCACTTGTCCGCGGACTGAACCGGCCGGGCGTCCTAAGAAAGGATTTTCGCGAGACGCCGGCGGATCTTGATCCACCTCTTGTTCAAGGTCTTGTCACTGACGCCGTGGCTGATGCGCATCATGGACAGCCCCCGGATCGTGGCCAGGATGTAGATCATGTCGTCGTTGAAATCGGGCCGGTCGGCCACCGGGCCGAGAGCTACCTGCGATTCCCGCACGATCGCAACCCCTACGTCCCTTTCGATCTTGAACAGGTTGTCGCGCATCTCCTCGTCGGTTCGCGAGGCGACCCATAGTTCAAGCAACGCATCGAAGGCCTCGCCCTGATGCTCCTCCCAGAGGGCGTCGAGACCTTCTTCGACCGTGATCGTCTTGCCGCCGAACCGCTCTCTGACCGCGGCAAGCCGGAGCTCTGCCAGATGGGTCACGGCGGCACTGATCAGGTCAGCTCGGCTGCGGAAATATGGGGTCTGGGCACCCCGCGAAACGCCGGCCAACTCGGCGATCCGGCCAGTCGTCGTGCCCGCGTAGCCGTAGGTGACCAGGGACTCCACCGTCGCGTCCAACAGGGCCGCCCGGGTTTCGGCGCGGCGTTCGGCTTGGGTGCGGGGACGAGGGCGGGCAGAAGCCATGCTGGGACGATATCGGCCTAAAAAATCGGCATATGAGTAGATAACTGCAGGACTGCATGGTATGAAGTCGATATGAGAGGGATGCGGCAGTCGAACTTCGTGTCGGCAGTGCTGGCGGGCGCGGTCGTGCTCGCGCTGGTCCTCGTCGTGCCGCGAGGCGCCTCGGCGGGGCAGGCCAGGAGTTTCGGCTTGCCCAGCCCCTTGGTCGACATCAACGCGCCGGGTGGGAGGCTCGCGGACGGACGCACCGCGCCCAAGGTCAACGTGTATCTGCCAGATGGCTTCAACCGGAAATCAAAGAAGGGCTATCCGGTCCTCTACCTGTTGCACGGGGCCAATGGCGGCACCGACTCCTGGATCCCCACGTTCGAGCGGTTCTTCGAGAACTTCAAAGGGATCGTCGTCGCTCCTGACGGCGGCGTCTTCGGGATGTACGTGAACTGGTGGAACGGGGGAAAGAGGGCAGGGCCCGCCTGGGCGAGTTACCACCTCGGAGTGCTGCGCAGGGAGATCGAGCGGCGCTACCCGATCCGCAAGGGGAGAAGGTGGCATGCGATCGGCGGTATCTCGATGGGCGGCCAGGGCACCCTGCGGTACGCCGCGATGCTCCCCGGCTACTTCGGGGCCGCGGTCGGCCTCTCACCGGCGGTGCCCGACATGCAGTCGCAGGCCGCTCAGATCGGCATCAACGTCCTGCCTCTCGCCGGTGGTGCCGAGGGCGTCAGCTACGACGCCGTATTCGGCCCTCCAGACGGCTACTGGGCCGAAGGCAACAGCCCGATGGCCCTCGCCCCGAACTTCGGTCACACCCGGATCTACGTGACGGCTGGCGACGGCACCAACTGCCCGCAGGATCCGGAGACCCCCAACCTCTCCCTGGATGCTCTCACCGAGTCCCAGATCAGCGCCCAGATCGAGCCTTTCGCCGACGCGGTGCGGGCCCGGGGCGCGGACGTGACGGCGGTGATCACCTGCGGGGTGCACACCTTCGGGGTCTGGGACCGAGCGATCGTCGCGGCCCGCAAGTGGGGGTTCTTCCGGCCCGTGGCCGAACATCCCGTCAAGTGGGCCTACCGCACGGTCGCCGCCAGCGGCGATATGTGGGGATTCCACTTCCGCTTCGCGAAGCCCTCGACCGTCGTCGCCGGTCTCCGGAGGAATGGCAAGCGACTCGCCGCGAGCGGGAGCGGTCGGGTCCGCCTGACCGGGCTCAAGTGCCGCCTCAACCTGAAGTTACCTTTCAAGGTGAAGCTCGGCCGGAAATGTAATCCGGTCGGCAAGCGCTGAGCCGGCGCCGCCGACCCGCATCAGTCGACGCGGGATACCGAGATGCGGAGGTTGCGCCCGTCGATCGCGACCTCAGGGGTGCCCGGGGCGGCCGCCTCGGCCGTATCGCCACCGAGCTCGATCGAGCGGGCGAGCACCTCGCCGGTCAGGTAACCCTCGTGAGCGGCAGCCGCTTCGAGCAGCTCGCCGTCGCCAGCTAGCGAGAGCGCGATCCGATCGGTGATCTCCAGCCCGGCCTCCTTGCGGGCGTTCTGGACCGCGTGGACGATCTCACGGGCCAGGCCTTCACGAATCAGCTCCTCGTCGAGTTCCAGCGCGAGAGCGACGGCGTGCCCTGATTCGGCCTCCACCTGATAGCCCTCCAGCGGCTCCATGTTGAGCAGCAGGTCGTCGGCGGTCAGGGTGTGGTCCTTGCCGTCGATCGAGATTCCGATCTCGCCGCCGGCCTCGATCGTCTCGGCGACGTGATTGGGGTCGAGCCCGGCGACCGCGGCCGATACCTGCGGCATCGATTTGCCGAAGCGGGGGCCGAGGGTGCGGAAGTTGGGCTTGACCAGGTAACTGACCAGATCGGATTGGTCGGTCACGAACTCGAGTTCCTTCACGTTGAGCTCGCTCTTGATCAGCTCCGCCTGGGTCGAGATCGCCTCGCGTTCGGCATCGGTGGCGACGACCACCGCCCGGGCCAGCGGCTGGCGGACCTTGGCCTTGGCCTGGGCGCGAGAGGCGCGACCCAGCTCGACCGTCTGGCGGGTCGCGGCCATCGCCGCTTCCAGCTCTCGGTCGCGCAGTGCGTCCGCCGCGGTCGGGAAATCGCGCAGGTGGACCGAATCCGGCAGGGGGCCGAACTCGCCGTCGGCGCCGCCGACCAGGTTCTGGTGGATCTCCTCGGCGATGAAGGGCGTGAAGGGAGCGAGCAGCGCGGCGATCTCGACCAGGCAGTGGCGGAGGGTCGCGAAGGCGGCCGGGTCGCCCTCCCAGAAGCGGCGGCGGGAGAGCCGCACATACCAGTTGGAGAGCTCTTCGACGTAGCCGGCGATTGCCCGGCCGGCCGCCGTGCAGTCGAACTCGTCCATCTTCGCGCCGACTTCCTCGACCGTCGCTTGCAGGCGGGAAACCGCCCAACGGTCGAGGTCGGTCGGCTCCGCGGCCGGATCGGGTGCGGCCGAGGCCTCGATGCTCTCGGCGTTGGCGTAGAGCACCCAGAACGAGTACGTGTTCCAGAGGGTGAGTAGGAAGCTCCGCATCGCCTCGGAGATCGCGTCGGTCGAGAAGCGGTACCCGGCCCAGGGTTGCTGGGCGGTGAAGAGGTACCAGCGGAAGGCATCGGCGCCGAACTGGTCGAGAACCTCCCAGGGCGACACCACATTGCCCTTCGACTTCGACATCTTCTGGCCCTCACCGTCGAGGATCAGCCCGAGGCAGACACAGTTCTTGTAGCTGGGCTGCTCGAAGAGCAGCGTGGACTCGGCCAGCAGCGTGTAGAACCAGCCGCGGGTCTGGTCGATCGCCTCGCAGATGTAGTCGGCCGGGAACCTTTCCTCGAACTCCTCCTTACCCTCGAACGGGTAGTGGAACTGGGCGAAGGGCATCGCGCCCGAGTCGTACCAGGTGTCGATCACGCTGACCACCCGCTTCATCTCGCCCTTGCCGCAGTCGCAGGCCCAGGTGACGTCGTCGATATACGGGCGGTGCAGGTCTTCGGGAACGGATCCCGCCTTCCCTTCCAGGTCGGCGATCGAGCCCGCGCAGAACGATTCTTCACAGCCCGGATCCGAGCATTCCCAGATCGGCAGCGGGGTACCCCAGTAACGATCCCGGGAGAGCGCCCAGTCGACGTTGTTCTCCAGCCATCGGCCGAAGCGCCCCTCCTTGATGTGCTCGGGATGCCAGCCGATGGTCTCGTTGCCGGCGAGCATCGCGTCGCGGGCCTCGGAGGTCTTGATGTACCAGCTTGCCTTGGCGTAATAGAGCAGCGGAGTGCCGCAGCGCCAGCAGTGCGGGTAGGAGTGCTCGTAGTCGCTTGACCGGAAAAGCCGGCCTGACGCCCGCAGATGCTCGATCAGCCGTTCGGTGACTTCGGGATCCTTGACGAACTCACCGGCGAATCCGCTCACACGCTCGTCGAAACGGCCATCGAGACCGACCGGGTTGAACAGCGCGCCCTCTGGTCCGCGGCTCGAGGGGTCGTAGAGGCCGTTGGTGATCGCCGCCCGGTAGTCGTCCTCGCCGAAGGCGGGAGCGATGTGAACGAGGCCGGTGCCGTCGTCGGTGGTGACGAAGTCCCCGGTGATCACTTCGAAGCGGCCGGAGTTCTCGGTCATGCCCGGGAAAGGCTCTTCGTACTTGCGGCCGATCAGGTCGGCCCCCTTGAAGGTCCGGTCGGCTCTCACTCCTTCACCGAGGACCTTCTCGATCAGGGTCTCGGCGAGGATCAGGTTCTCACCCTCGAAGTCGACCTCGGCGTAGGTCACGTCCGGGGCGACCGCGACCGCGTAGTTGCCCGGCAGGGTCCAGGGCGTGGTCGTCCAGATCAGCAGCGAGGCATCGCGGTCCACGAGCGGAAGGCGCACGTAGACCGAGGGATCGACCACGTCCTTGTAGCCCTGCGCTACCTCATGCGAGGAGAGCGCGGTGCCACAGCGGGGGCAGTAGGGCGAGACCCGGTGGCCCTCGTAAAGACGATCCGACTCGTAAAGCTCCTTCAGCGACCACCAGACCGACTCGATGTAGCTGTTGTCCATGGTCACATAGGGATCGTCGAGGTCGATCCAGAAGCCGATCCGGTCGGTCAGCCGGTTCCATTCCTCGACGTAGGTGAAGACCGACTCGCGGCAGAGCCGGTTGAACTCCTCGATCCCGTACTCCTCGATCTCTCGTTTGGAGGAGATGCCGAGCTGCTTCTCGACCTCCAGCTCGACCGGGAGGCCGTGACAGTCCCAGCCCGCCTTCCGGGGCACCCGGTAACCGCGCATCGCCCGGTATCGGGGGTAGATGTCTTTGAAGACGCGGCTCAGAACGTGATGGGAACCGGGCCGGCCATTGGCTGTCGGAGGTCCCTCGTAAAACGACCAGACCTCGGCCCCCGCGCGCTGCTCGAGCTGTCGTTCGAAAACCCTGTCCTGCTTCCAGCCGGCATTGATCCTCTCTTCCATCGCGGGAAAGGACTGCTTGGGATCTACCGGCCGAAAAGACGACATGAGCAGGGGAGTTTATGAACTGGACGCCGCGTCCGAGTCTGAGGCGGTGCGGATGCCTGGCGACCGGGTTGGGGTGGGTCTCAAGCGTGGCAGCGCATTCGGAAGGGCACGGACTCGAAACCACCCTGTGGCGGCAGTGCCCGGACCGGACCCCGGGCGGGGTCGGGTTCCAGGGCGGAGCTGGCAGCAAGCAGTTCTTCGACCGCGACCCGAAGCTCGAGCGTGGCGAGGCCGCGGCCGGGGCAGACGTGAGGTCCGATGCCGTAGACGAGATTGTGGGCGGCGTTCTCGACCGGCCGGAACGCCTCGGTATCCCCGAATGCCGCGGGGTCCCGATTGGCCTCGGCCCAGCACAGCCGCACCCGCTCGCCGGCCCGCAGCTTGCGGCTACCGATCTCGACCGGGCAGCTGGTGACCCGTCGGCTTGCCGTGAAGGGATCGTCGATCCGGAGCAGCTCATCGATCTCCCGGTCCATCGCCTCGGGCGCCAGATCGCCGCGCCAGCGTTCCTGCAGCTCGGGGTCCCTCGCCAGGCGCTCGACCACCACTCCGAGACAGGCCGCGATCGTGCCGAGATCCCCAGCCGTCCAGTTGCGGAGGATGCTGACCACTTCCTCCATGGTGAGTGGCCGGCCATCGACCTTTTCCGCGATCAGCTCGTCGGTCGCTTCTCCCGGCCCGCCGTCGTCGGGTCTGGGGCGGTTCTCGACCAGGGCGCGGACGATCCGGTCGAACCGCTCCGCGACCGCCGCCTGTAGTTCGGGCTGGCCGGAACGCGCCGCGGCACGTTTCTCCGCCATCCAATCGAGCAACTGACTCTCGGCGTCGGAGGTCCAGCCCAGCCAGGCGCTCTGAGCGCGGACCGCGAATGGGCTGCCGAGTTCCGCGACCGCATCGATCGTGCGGTCGCGGGGCAGGGATTCGATCAACCGACCCGCGATCTCCCGGAACCGTCGCTCGAGACCGGCAACTCGTTCCGGACTCATGTACCGCTCGACCAGTTTCCGGTACCGGGCATGCTCCTCGCCATCCATCCCGTTAGGCACGTTCAAGTGGCGTGAGACCCGGCTGGAGAAACGTTCCGGGTCGAGCGCGGCAGCGACCACCTCCGCATGCCGCCGGAGGTCGTTCTGGTTCATCCTGGCGAGGATATTTCCGAAAACCCGCCGCAGATCGCGGATTTTCCACACGCGGCCTGCGGATTTCTACCGGCTGCCCGCCCCCGGAGGTGTTCTACAGTGGTGCGATGGACTCGATCGAGTTGAGGGGCAAGGTCGTGCTGATCACCGGCGGGGCGCGGGGAATCGGCTTTGAAACCGGCCGGCTGGCTCGCGAGCGGGGCGCCTCGGTGGCGCTGGTCGACCTCGATGCCGAAGTGGTCGAGGAGTCGGCCAAGGTACTGGGTGGTGATTCGATCGGGGTCGCCGCGGACGTGACCGACCTGGAGCAGATGGAAGCTGCGGTGGCCAAGATCGTCGAGCGGCTCGGGAGGGGGGATGTGGTCATCGCGAGCGCCGGCATCACCCCGCCGAAGACCACCGCTCGGGCGATCGATCCCGCGGTCTGGGAGAAGGTCGTCGAAGTGAACGTGCTCGGCGTCTTCAACACCGTCAAGGCCGCGGTCGAGCAGGTGATTGCGAATCGCGGCCACATGGTCCTGATCGCCTCGGTCTACGCCCACGTGAACGGGGTGCTCAACACCTCTTACGCGGTTTCCAAGGCCGGGGTCGAGGCACTCGGACGGGCTCTGCGCTCCGAGCTGGAGCCGCATGGCGCCAGCGCCGGGGTGGCCTATTTCGGCTACGTCGAGACTGACCTGATCAACGAAGTCTTCGGGGATGAGCTGGCCGACCGTTTCCGCGAGAAGATCGCTCCCTCGTTCCTGACCCAGAAGATGCCGGTCCGCCAGGTGGCGGAGGCGCTGATCGACGGGATCGGGCGGCGAGAGCCGCGGATCATCGAACCGGCCGCCTGGCGCCCGCCGCTCTACATGAGGGGACAGGTCGGGCCGTTCAACGACCGGCAGCTCGAACGCAACCCGGAGGTCGGCGAGTTCATCCGCGAGTTCGAGCGGCGCGACATCGGTGAACACGCGGCTCCCCCGCACCCGCCGGTCCAAGCCGGAATCCCCTACAACCTGGGCGGCAAGGTCGTACTTGTCACCGGTGCCGCCAAGGGGATCGGCTTCGAGATCGCCCGGCAGGCCCACGGCCGCGGCGCTTCGGTTGCGCTGCTCGACCTCGAGCGGACGGAAGCAGAAGCCGCGGCGGCCAAGATCGGCCCGCGGGCGGCCGGGTTCGGCGCCGACGTGACCGTGGACCAGGATCTGGAGAAGGCCTTCGCCGCCGCCCGCGAGCGGTTCGGTCAGATCGATGTGGTCGTGGCCAACGCCGGAATCGGCCCCGCGCAGGTCGTCCCGATACGGGCCCAGGATCCAGCCGAGTGGACCCGGGTCTATGAGGTCGACCTGTTCGGCGTCTGGCGGACGGTGAGGGCCGGCCTTGAGGACGCCATCGCCAGCGGCGGCCAGTTCGTCCTGGTCTCTTCGTCCTACGCCTTCACCAACGGCTTGATGAACTCGGCCTACGCAACCGCCAAGGCCGGGGTCGAAGCTCTCGGCCGCGGGCTCCGCACCGAACTGACCCCGGTCGGGGCCAGCGCGACGGTCGCCTACTTCGGCTGGATCGACACCGACTTGGTCAGCGACGCCTTCGCCGACCCGCTGGTCGACCGGGTGCGGAAAGATGTCCTACCCGGCTGGATGACCCGCCGGGTGCCGGTGTCAAAGGCCGGCAGGGTGGTGATCAAGGCCCTTGAGCGGCGCGCGCCGCGAGCGATCGCGCCGGCCGAGTGGAACGGCCTCTTCTACGCTCGCGGCATCTTCGGACCTATGTTCGACAAACGAGCCGATGAGGACCAGGCGCTCGCCCAGATCATCACCGAAGCCGAAGCCCGCCAGCGCGACTAGCTCGCGCTCAGCGGCGGTGCTTCCTTTTCTTCTTCAGCTTCTTCACGGTCAGCACGGACTTGGCCTTGAGCTTCTTGTAGCTGGCCGTAATCGTGGCCTTGCCTCTGGCTTTCCGGGTCGCCTTGACCGTCACGGTCGTCTTGCCCTTGCCGGTGAGCTTGACCAGAACCGACTTAGGCACCTTTACCTGCTTGTTCGATGACCTGAGCTTGATCCGGAACTGGTTCGGCCCGAGGCCGGGCTTCACCTTTACGCTGACCTTCAGCTTCAGTTTCTTGCCGGCCTTGATCTTCGCCTTCTTCGGGCTGATCACCACGGCCTTCACTTCCGTCATCGGATCGACGATGACGCAGTTCGGTGGGACCCCGGTCTGGCCGTCGGGGCAATCGCCCCACATGCAATGGGGCGGGGTGCCGATCTGACCGTCCAGACAGTTGATCGGGACGCAGTCGTCCGGGGCAATCCCGGTCTGTCCCTCCGGGCATTCCTGCTCCGCGCAGCGCGGGGTGCCGTCGGGACTGGCGATGCCGTTCTCGCAGAGGTACTTGGCCAGGGTCAGCGGTGAGGGCGTGTTGTAAGAGTCGGCGCCGTCGGAGATCAGCTTCGCGTAGAACTCGTCGGTGTCCTGGAGTGGGTCGTGGTCTGAACCCCAGACGTAGATCTTGTAGCCGTCGTAGTCAGCATTGGGCTTGAGGATTGGAACCGTGCGAAGCCAGGTCGAGGTGCTGCCGACCGTGAAGTAGTAATAGTCGGGCGGCTCAAGAGCAACCGGAGTAGGTGTAATCGGCGTGCCCTGGATGTACGCCTTTAGGGAACTCTCGCTGCCGCTGAAGGCCTTGTGCTGGGGCCGGGCAGCGTGCATCGCGTCGAGCATCTCCTGACCGAACGAGTTGATGATCACGTTCTCGTCGTGGCCCGGATGGTCAGCGAGGATCTGGGCCATGGTCTCGGCCGTGTCTTCGATGTCCACCCCGGGAACCTGCTTCAGCTCGATGTTGATCGGCGTGTCCGGGAAGGCGTCGAGCACTTCCTCGAAGGTCGGGATCTTGAAGTCATTGCGGGTGAAACCCTCCGGTGGCGGGTTCTCGTCACCGGAGCCGGTGGCGATCCCCCGCCACGGCACCGACGCCGAACCGTCACGCGGGCTCCACTTGTAGGCGAAGTCCAGGGTCTTCAGTTCGGCCAAGGTCAAGTCGTTGATGTCGTGCCGGCCCTCGAACATGTCGTTGGTCAGGTTCGAGTTGTTGCGCGCATCGAGGTCGTGACTAAGCACGATCTTGTGGTCGGCCGTCACGTACGCATCCATGTCGATCATGTCGGCGCCGTTGGCCATCGCCGACTTGTAGGCGAAAAGCGTGTTCGGCGGGAAGTTCCATTCGCCGCCCTGATGGGCCATCAGGATGAAGCCCTTGTCCTGCCAGTAGTCGGTCGGCGGCGGCAACGGATCGCGGTCCGGCGCCGCGGCGGCGGTCGAAGAGAAAAATGCGACGGCCAGGACGGCGGTCATCGCGGCAAGAACGAACTTCCTCAGCATCTCTACCCCTGTCTCAAGCGGCTGGGACCTGGCCGCCGGTCTCGTTGCTCCCTGCCAAAGGATTCTAGGGAATGCCTCTGAAACTCCGGTGGTTTACTACCTGGGGCAGCGCTAATCCCCTGAAATCAAGGCCGGGTGGCTTCTTCGAGCAGGTAGATGAAGGAGCCGTAGGGTTCACCGGTCGCTCGTTCGAGGCCGACCTCACAGGTGCGGTTCGAGGAGATGTAGCGGTCGGTCGGAGCGGCCGCCTTTACCTCTTTGGCCTCGATCTTCGTGGCGCTCGCGGTCAGCTCCGGATGGAGCATGCCTCGATCGCCCGCGAAGCCGCAGCAGGTGGCGGTGTTCGGCACTTCGACCCGTTCCGCCACTGCTCCGGCGATCCGGGTGAGCGCGCGTTCGAGACCCATGTGGCGTCCAGAGCAGGTCGGGTGGACCGTGACCGACTCGGCCTTGCTGGTCACCGCGAGGCCGGGCAGGAGGTACTCCTCGGCCCATCGGACCGAGTCGAGAATCGTCAGGTCAGCGTGACGGGCGGCATTCGCCTCGGTGAGGACGCCTTCGCCGAAGTCCAGCAGGCCATGGCCGCATGAAGAAGCGTCGATCACCAAGGGCAGGGTGCCGCCGCCGGTCCATCCCCAGATCCGCTCGACGGTCTGGTTCGCCTTGAACTGATGGGCGTTCTTGTATCCCTTCGAGCTCCACGGGACCGAGCAGCAGGTGCCGGTGATGTCGGGCGGGATCCAGACGGGCTTGCCGGCCCGGGCCGAGACCTCGACCATCGCCTGTGGCAGGCTCATTCCGGGATCATCTTTCGAGCGGCCGAAGATCCGGTTGATGCAGGCCGGCATGTACACCGCGGCGGCGCCGTCCGAGCTGGTCGCGGGCATCTCCGGGGAGGCGGCCGGCGGCATCTTCTCGCCCCACTCCGGGACCAGGTCGGCGCTGATCGCCTTGCGGGCGGCCCGGGTCAGACCCCGCATCGCCCCATCCGAGGTGACGGTCGAGACGGCGTTGCCGAACTTGAGTCCGGTCCGAGCCAGCTTCTCGATCCGATCCCAACGCCTGGCCGCGCGCAGGGCCATCCGTTCAGCCGCCGGGGTGTGCTGCTCGGTCCGGAAGTCCTTGATGAACTTGCCGGTGTCGATCCCGACCGGACAGACCAGCAGGCAGGAGCCGTCATTGGCACAGGTCTCGATCGCGTCGTACTCGAACTCCTCGAGCAGAGCGTTCAGAACTGGGGTGTCGCCCCCTTGGCGGACCATCTCGCGCCGCAGCACGATTCGCTGGCGGGGCGTGGTGGTCAGGTTGCGGCTCGGGCAGACCGGTTCGCAGAAGCCACACTCGACGCAGGGGTTCGCCTCCTCCTCGATCTGCGGGGTGGTCTTGAGGTTCTGCAGGTGGGCTTGCTCGTCCCGGGTCAGGATCGCACCCGGATTGAGTGCATTCTCCGGGTCGGCCAACTGCTTGGCCCGCCACATGAGATCAACCGCCTGCTCGCCCCATTCCCGGATCACGTAGGGCGCCATGTTGATCCCCGTACCGTGCTCGGCCTTGAGCGCCCCGTCGTAGCGGTCGCAGATCATCTCGACCAGCGCGTTCATGAAGGTCTCGTAGCGCTCGGTGTCCTCCGGCTTGGAGAAGTCCGGGGTGAGCATGAAGTGCAGGTTGCCGGCCGACGCGTGGCCGGCCACCCCGGCGAGGAAGCCGTGCTCGGCCAGCATCGTGCGCAGCTCGACCGCCGCTTCGGCGATTCGGGCCGGTGGCACGCAGACATCCTCGATGATCAGTGCGGTGCCGGGCAGGCGCATCTTGCCGATCAGGCCATGCAGCCCTTCGCGCACCTTCCAGTTGATCTCGACCGATTCCTCGTCCCGGACGAAATTGGCCGGCAGGATCAGCTTCTCGGCATCGACGATCTCGAAGGCCTTCGCTTCCTGAGCGTCCAGGCTCGCCTCGTCGGGGCCGCCGAACTCAACCAGCAGCGCGGCCGACTCAGGGTCGAGCTCCTTGAAGTACTCGGGCGCGCCGGGCATGTTCCAGCCCGCGGTGATCAGGGCCGGGGCGACCATCAACTCGACCGCGGTGGCGCCGGCGGCGACCAGCTCGGGCACCGGGTCGACAGCGGTCTGGATGTCGGGAAAATGGAGCCAGGCGGTGGTCGTCACCGCCGGTAGCTCGACCGTGTCGAAGGTGACCGAGGCGACAAAGGCGAGCGTGCCCTCCGAGCCGATGATCAACCGGCGGAAGATCTCGACCGGGGTCTGCCCGTCGAGGAACGCACAGAGCCGGTAGCCGGTGGTGTTCTTGATCTCGAACTTGTGCCGGATCCGTTCGACCAAGGCCTGGTCGGCGAGGATCTCCTCACGGATCTTCATCAGTCCCCGGGCGAGTTCCGGCTCCTTCGCCGCGAAGACCTCCTCGGCGTCTTCGGCTTCGGTGTCGATCAGGGTGCCGGAGGGCAGCACGAAAGTCATGCCGGTGACGGTCGAGTACGAGTCGTAGGTGACGCCGCAGCGCATGCCGCCGGAGTTGTTGTTGACCACCCCGCCGACCGTGGCGATGTCGGTCGAGGCCGGGTCCGGTCCGAGCTTCCTGCCGTACGGGGCCAGCACCTTGTTGGCGTGGCCGAGGACGGTGCCGGGTTTCACGCGCGCCTTCATCCCACCCTCCAGCACCTCGACCCCGGTGAAGTGCTTGCGCACGTCGACCAGGATGCCCGCGGTCTGGCCCTGGCCGTTGAGGCTGGTGCCGCCGGAGCGGAAGGTGACCGGGAACCCTTCGCGTCGACCGAACTCGAGCACCTTGGCCACGTCGGCGGCGTTGTGGGCCATCACAACTGCCTGCGGCAGGATCCGGTACGGGCTCGCATCGGAGGCGTAGCGGATCAGGTCGGTGGCCCGGCCGAGAAGCTTTTCCTCGCCGAGCAGGGCCGTGAGCTCGCTGCGCAGGGGCTCGGGGGTGCCGCCGGCGACCCAATCAGGCGCCCGGTCGGAAGCCGGCTCGGCCGCTTCCGGGGTGATCTTCATGACATCCGGTTCGAGCAGTGGCACCTTGGTTTCCTTTCCTATCCGGGCCCGGTTTCGAAACCCACCTAGAAGAGTGACATGCCAGGCTCGACGGGAACCTCGACCAGCCGCGGCTTCGAGTCGGCGATCGCTTCCTTCAAGGCTGCCTCGACCTCGTCGGCGCTCGCCGCGGTGCGGCTTTCGATGCCATAGCCCTCGGCGATTTTCGCGGTCTCCAACGCCGGCAGGTCGAGGCCCGGGGCGTCGGAAACCTGCTCGACTTCGGCGAACCACTTGAGGATCCCGTACTCCTCGTTGCGGAGGATCAGGAAAGTAACGGGTATGTCGTAGGCGGCGGCGGTCCAGAAGGCGGTGACCGCGTACTGGACCGAGCCCTCGCCGAGCACACAGACCACCGGCCGTTCCTCCGCGTAGCCGATGCCGACCGCGGCCGAGAGGCCGAAGCCGAGCCCGCCGCCGGCGCCGAAGAAGTAGCTGTTCGGCTTCGAGATCCGCAGCTGGTTGCGCAGCGCCATGGTGCTGGTCGGGGCTTCGAGCACGATCACCGCGTCCTCGGGCAGCACCTGGTTGAGGGTGTTCATCACGGTCGAGGGGTTGAGCGGGTCGGTCTCCTCGATCCGGGTCGGTCCGGGCCAGGGCTCGACCGCGGGCCGGTCGGTGCCGTCGAGTTCGGCGTTCAGGGCGGCCAACGCCAGCTTCACGTCCGAGATGATCGCCTCGCCCATCGGGGCGCGTGCCGCCTCGTCGGGGTCAGAGGTGATCTGGACCAGGCTCGAGTCCTCGCCGAGGAAAGCACCCGGCATATAGGGGTAATAGGGAAAGACGGAGGAACCGACCACCACGATCAGATCGTGTTCCTTCAGCACCTCGCTGACCGCCGCGATGCCCGGGGGCAGCACGCCGCGCCAGTGCGGATGGCTCTCGGGGAAGCCGAGCCGGCCACCGCCGGTCGCGGGCGAGGCCCAGACCGGCAGGTTCTGACCCTCGGCCAAGCCGATCGCATCTTCCCATCCGCCGGCCGCGTCGATGTCGGGACCGGCGACCAGGACCGGGTTCTTCGCCGCCTTCAGGCGGGCGGCCAGGGCGGTGATCGCGGCGGGATCGGCGCCGGTGCGACCGCTCACCGCGCGGTCGATCACGTGCTGCGCCTCGGCCGCGTCCATCTCGACATCCCAGTCGTCCATCGGGATCGAGACCATCACCGGGCCCATCGGCGGGGTCGCCGCAAGGTGGATCGCGTGAGCGAGGGCCAGGGGTACGTCCTCGGCCCGGGCGGGCTCATAGGAGTACTTGACGAAGGGGTCGGGAACGCGGATCGCGTCGCGGTTGGTCAGGTTCGCCTGCATCGTCACCTGGGCCCGGACCTGCTGGCCGACCGTAACCACCACTGGCGAATGGTTCGCCTGGGCGTTGAAGAGGGCACCGACTCCGTTGCCGAGACCGGGCGCGGTGTGGAGGTTGACCAGGGTCGGTTTGCCGGTGACCTGGGCGTGGCCGTCAGCCATACCGACCACGGCCGCCTCCTGCAGGCCGAGCACGTACTCGAAATCGTCGGGGTAGTCGGCCAGCATCGGCAACTCGGTCGAGCCCGGATTGCCGAACATCGTGGTCATTCCCAGCTTGCGGAACAGGTCGAAGGTGGCTTCGCGAACGGTAGGCATGGCCGCAGACTATCGGTGATCGATAGGTGAACGACCGGGTACGGCATTACCTGCGCGGCGGGCTGTGCGCGCCGCCGGTGGCGGATCGCCGGGCGCGGCCTGTCAGGATTGGTCCGTGCGCAAATCATTCGCGATCGCCCTCATCCTTCCCGCCCTCGCTCTGCCCTTCACCGGCTGCTCCGACGGGCGGCAGGTGGCCACGCCACCAGCTTGCATGGGCGCGGCCCAGGACTGGGTCGCCGCCCTGGCCGTCGCTCCGGACCGGGTGCTGATCGACCAGGCCAGCCCGATCAGCGACTGCCTGCCCAAATATCAGGGTGCGGCGCAAATACAAGAGGTCGGGAACACCGCGGTTGAGGCGGCGACCCAGCTTTCCGCCTTCCTCAAAGGCGGCAGCGGCGGAGAGGCCGGTCAAGACACGGAGAGCTCGGCCGAGGCCGCACTCATGGCTGGCTACCTCGTCGGCGCGCTCGAGAACGGAGCGGCGGACACCCGGGGGATCCACGACACCCTGGTCCAACGCGTCAAGGCGGCCGCCACCAACCACCTGGGTGAGGCGAGTCCGAAGGTCCGGGCCCAGTACCGCAAGGGCCGCGAGGCCGGGCTCGAATCCGGCTGAAAGACTGTCAGCGCAAGTCAGTCCCACAGGAAGAAGGCGTTGAAGTGAGCGAGCAACTCTGGGGTGGCGAGACCACCAAGGCCATTGACAATTTTCCGGTTTCCGGCGAGACGATCCCGCCGTCGCTGGTCAAGTGGCTGGGTCTGATCAAGGCGAACGCGGCCCGGGCCAACGCCGAGCTCGGCCTGCTCGACGCCGACATCGCCCAGCGGATCGCCGCAGCGGGCGATGAAGTAGGGGCCGGCAAGCATGACGACCAGTTCCCGATCGACATCTTCCAGACCGGCTCCGGCACCTCCTCGAACATGAACTCGAACGAGGTGATCGCGAACCTGGCCGGCGAGGGTGTCCACCCGAACGACCACGTCAACATGGGCCAGTCGTCGAATGACGTCTTCCCCTCAGCCGTCCACCTCGCCGCGCTCGACCAGGTGACCCACGACCTGCTGCCGGCGATGGAGCGGCTCGCGGTCGCGCTCTCCGCCAAAGCCGAGGAGTTCAAGGACGTGGTCAAGGCCGGCCGCACCCATCTCATGGACGCGGTACCGGTCACCCTCGGCCAGGAGTTCGGCGGCTACGCCTCTCAGGTCCGGCACGGCATGGACCGCGTGCGGGGAACCCTCGCCCGGGTCGGTCAGATCCCGCTCGGTGGCACCGCCACCGGCACCGGTCTCAACACCCACCCCGAGTTTTCCGCCAAGGTGCGCAGCCTGCTCGAAGCCGAGTCCGGACTCGCGATCGCCGAGCCCCACGATCGCTTCGAGGCCCAGGCCAACCGCGACTCGCTGGTCGAGCTCTCGGGGGCACTCAAGGTTTACGCGGTCTCGCTGAACAAGATCGCCAACGACCTCGCCCTGATGGGGGCCGGCCCCCGGGCCGGACTGGCCGAGATCAGCCTGCCGGAGCTCCAGAAGGGCTCTTCGATCATGCCCGGCAAGGTCAACCCGGTGATCCCCGAAGTGGTGATCCAGGTCGCCGCCCAGGTGGTCGGCAACGACATGGCGATCACCATGGCCGGCTCACAGGGCCAGTTTGAACTGAACGTCCGGGTGCCCCTGATCGCCCGCAACCTGCTCTTTTCGATCCGCATCCTGGCCAGTGCCAGCCGGCTGCTCGACGAGAAATGCGTGGCCGGGATCGAGGCGAACCTGCCCCGTAACGAGCAGCACGCCGAGGCGACTCTGGCCACGGCCACCGCGCTCAATCCCTACATCGGCTACGACAAGGCCAGCGAGATAGTCAAGGAAGCCGCAGCCTCAGGCCGGTCGCTGCGCGAAGTGGCGATCGAAAAGGGAGTCGAAGAAAAGATCCTCGACGAAGCCCTAGATCACCACAAAATGGCCAACCCGCATACATAAGTAGTCGGCGAGCTTCGCCCCGCCTCCCAGTTCAACCCGCCCGCCCACAGAGACAATGAACGGATGGGCCGGCTCCGTAGGGCGGCCGTTCGGAGAAGGTGACGCAGGTTTGATCGCGTAATCCGTCTAAACCCGCGGCACCTCGGTGCCATCACCGGTGCGAAACTTTCTGGAGGTGCGTATTGTTTGTTAGTCAGATGAGCGTGATCTCGCAGGTATCGAGGGAAAACAAGGCGATAGCCGTCGCCCTCGTCCTCGCCTGGCTGGCCCTTGGTGCGCTCTCGGTGATGATCGCGCTGATCACCGCGCCGGCATTCGTTCTCTTCTTCGTCCTGAGCCTCGGCTTCTTCCCCGGTGAAGAACTCATCGTCAAGGCACGGGAACTCGGAACCAGGCCCAGAGAGTGGTCTCGTCCCGTCCTTCTGGCAGTTCCCGTTCTTCCTCTGGCTTCCAGGCCAGTGGGCCTGAAGCTGGCCTTTGCCCTGGCGGTCAGGCCGCCTCCAGCTCTCCGGTAGTCACGACCCGCTTCTTCGCCGTGGGCGAAGAACGCTTCGAATAGCGGGACAACCGAAAGACGCGCGGATGCGTGTCCCTACGCACGCGTGCTCTCCCGGTTTCCCGGCTGCTGGTCGGCGGAAGTTCCCTTCCGTTCACCAGCACCAAACGACTGGAGAAACAAATGAAAAGCAGCAAGAAACTCGGCGCGGTTCTCGTGAGCCTGGTCTTTGGCCTGGTCACGATCCTCGCCCTTCCCATCGCCGCTGATGCCCAGGCGGGCCACGGCAAGAAGAAAGTCAAGACCCAAAAAGTCGCAATTGGATTCAAGGCGGTGAACGGCTCGGCGTCGGTCAACTGCGTCAAGCCGATCACCGGCCTGGGAACCACTTCTCGTACAGCCAAGCTGGCCGATCTCCGTTTCTACGTCTCTGACGTGAAGTTGCTTCGCAAGAGCGGGGGATCGGTGAAGGTCAAGCTCCCGAAGAACTCGAAGTGGAGCTACACAAAGGGCAACGCGGCGGTCACACTGATTGACCTAGAGAACGGAACCGGAGCTTGTTCCGCCGAAGGGACGAAGGCGACCAACGCGTTCGTCCGGGGCAAGGTCCCCAAGGGCAAGTACGTGGGCGTCCGCTACAGCGTCAGCGTGCCCGATTCGCTGAGTCACACGGATCTGACCGCGATGCCGGCGCCGCTCAATCTGACGGCCATGGGCTGGTCGTGGCAGTTCGGCCGCAAGTTCATGAAGATCGAACTCAGCCAGGGCGACACCCCGGACTGGGCCTCGAAGATCTACTACCTGCACCTGGGCAGCACCAACTGCACCGGTGATCCGGCGGCGAGCGAGAAAGCAAAATGCGCCCTGCCGAACCGGAATCAGGTGACGCTGAAGAAGTTCAATCCGGCCAGACAACGGATAGCGATTGACTTCAAGAATCTGTTCGGCGGGGTCAACGTCGCCGGTGAGTCCATGGACATGAGCATGGGCGACGAGATGAGCGGCATGATGATGGACATGGGAGGCTGCATGTCGGCCACCGATTCCGCTGACTGCGGTCCGCTCTTCAAGACACTCGGGCTGAAACTCGGCACTACGGAGAAGACCGGCCAGACGGCGTTCAGGGTCGTTCGGAAGTAGCCGTGGGGCGGGGTCGGAAAAACGAACCAGGCAGGTTTGCGGCCTCGCGCCGATTCACGTCGAGGGCCTTGGCGCTGGCGGCGGCATTGCTCGCCGTCAGCGCCACCGCCTTTGGTCTTCAGGCATCGGACGCCTTGAAGGCTCCCAACAACGACTGGAACTGGGCGCTGCCTCAGGGCTTCCCACAGCCTCGGGTGCCCGCAAACAATCCGATGAACCGCGGGAAGGTGGCGATCGGGCACCGGTTGTTCTACGACACGAGGCTTTCCGGCAACGGAACCCAATCGTGTTCGTCCTGTCACCTGCCGGAGCTGGCCTTCACCGACGGCAAGACCACCCCGGTCGGCTCGACTGGAGATGTGCTTCCCCGCAATGCGCCGTCGGTTGCGAACTCGGCCTACCACAGGACATTCACCTGGGCCAACCCTGCCCTCACTTCCCTCGAAAGTCAGATGAACGTTCCGCTGTTCGGCACGAACCCGGTTGAAATGGGGGTCAGCGACAAGAACAGGGGGAAGATTCTGCGCCGGATCAAGCGAGATCGCTGGTACAAGAAGCGTTTTCCGAAGGTCTTCCGCTGGTCGAAGAAGCCGGTCAACTGGTTCAACGTCGTCCGTTCGATCAGCGCCTTCCAGCGCAGCATCGTCACCGGCACCTCGAAGTACAACCGGTTCCTGCGAGGCAAGGCGAACCTCGCCTCCGATGAGCGTCGGGGTCTCAGCCTGTTCATGGGTGAAGAGGGTGAGTGTCACCACTGTCACGGCAGCTTCATCTTTGATGATCAGTCGACCTACGCCGGCGCTCCGGTCGAGCGGCTGAAGTTCCACAACACCGGCCTGTACAACGTCGGCGGAACCGGGGCGTATCCGACCGGAAACCAGGGTCTGTACGAAATCACCGGCAAGAAGAAGGACATGGGAGCGTTCCGGGCGCCGTCGCTTCTGAACGTTGCGCGGACGGCCCCTTACATGCACGACGGTTCGGTCAAGACGCTGATGGATGTCGTGGACATCTACGCCCGGGGCGGCCGGATCATCACCGATGGTCCCTACGCCGGCGACGGGGCGAAGAACCCTCATAAGGATCCGCTGATCTCGGGGATCAACCTCAGCGAACAGGACCGCAGAGACATCGTCGCTTTCCTGAAGACGCTGACCGAGAAGGACTACTCCAAAGACCCGCGATTCTCCGATCCATTCAAGAAAAAGAACAAGAGGAAGTGAAATGAGCGAAAGCATGAGCATGAAGACAATCTGGGGACTGTTTGGTGGGGTGCTGGTCGCCGCGCTGCTGATGTTCGGTGGACCGGCGGGCGAGGCGGAAGCCCATACCAAGCCCACCTTCACATCGGCGAACAGCAAAGTGCTGCGGATCTACTTCGCTCAGCCGATACGTCGCGGAACCGTCCGAGTCAGGAACGCTCGCGGGAAGGTCGTCTCGAAGGGCCGTGGAGGTCGGGATCCACGCAACATCAGCGTCCTCAAAGTGGGTCTCCGAAACGTGCGCAACGGTCTGTACAAGGCGACCTGGAGCATGATCGCCCTCGACGGCCACCGCCAGACCGGAACCTTGCGCTTCAGGGTCAGGTAGGCGCATGCCCGTTCGGCTCACGCGTCTCATCGTCGCGACGGTTGCCCTTGCGTCGGGCCTGTCGGCCGCGCCGCCGGCCGGCGCGCACATACAGATTCAGCCGACCGAGGTCGCACCCAAGGACGCGGCGTTGTTCACGTTGCTCGTGCCGGGGGAGTCGGGCACCGGAACGACGAAGGTCGAACTCAAGGTGCCCCCGGGCGTCTACCCGTTCTCCTACGAAGAAACACCTGGGTGGAAGCGGAAACTGGTCAAGAAGCCGAACGGCATGGTGGACCGGGTCGTCTGGACGGGGCATGCCGTCCCAGATGGCCTGGTCCGGTTCACCTTTCTGGCCGGTACCCCGGAAAAACCGGGAACGATCAAGTGGGCCGCGATCCAAACCTACGCCGGCGGCCAGGAAGCCCGCTGGATCGGTGAACCCGATTCAGAAAACCCCGCCCCGTTCACCGAGGTGTCGAACACCGCCCTCCCTCAGAATGCGGGCGGAGAAAGTGCCCCGGGCGGGGAATCTGCTGCCCCCGAGGTGACGGCATCCGATGAGGGCACGGATTGGCCCCTCACCGCGGCTGCCCTGCTCGGCTTCTTCTTCGGGTTGTCCTCTCTCGCGATTCTCTTGGTGAACCGAAAGAACTCCGCGCGAAGCTGAAGCCCTTTGGTTGACTAACGGCGCTTACCCGGGCGCTTCCTCTTCTTGATCACCTTCATCACCTTGACGTGGGCGACCGCCTTCTTGCCGGCTGCCGTGACCGTGATCTTCGCCTTGCCGCGGGCTTTGGCGAAGGCCCTGCCGCCGATCTGGATCTTGACCGTCTTGCCTGGCGCGATCTTCTTGATCACGGCCTTCTTCTGAATTTTGACCTTCCGGTTCGATGACTTGATCCGGATCCTGACCTTCTTCGCGTCCGCCGTGGCAGTGACGAAGTTGGTCACCTTGACGAATAGCCGGAACTTGTTGCCCGCCCGCACCTTGCGCTTCTTTGGCGTGACCGTGACCTTGTTGACGATCGCCTGCGGCTTGCGTGGATCCTTGATCAGCAGTTCGACGTTGCGGTCCCCAGGGGTGCCTTCGCCGCATTTGATCGAGCCGCAGGCCTCGGCACCGGTCTGGTTCTCGTTGTAGCCGATCGCCCGAGAGAGTGAGGCGAGGTCCTCGGTGCTCATGTTGGCGGCGTTCGTGCCGGGAGCGGGCGCCTCGACCTTGGCTGCCTGGTCGATCACCGTGCCGAAGATCGAGAGATTGCCGTCCCGGTCGTCGAAGATCTGGACCAGGCGGTTCTGCTTGGGCCAATCAGCCAGGGCGGCGGTGCGGATGCTCCAGAAGCCGCTCTGGCCGTCCGGTGCGGGGTAGGGGGTGATCTCGTTCTCGTGGCTGTGACCGGCCACCCAGGCGACCACGTTCGGGTAGCTGTGGAGCATGGTGACCACGTCGTCGCCGAGATGGATCGGGGTTGAGAGGCGCGGGTCACCGTCGCAGCCGGGGGCTTCCTTCGGGTCGACCGCGGTGCAGCTCTTCGCATTCTCATCCGGCACGTTGGCGGTCATGCTGACCGGCGCGTGATGTGAGAAGAGAACGACCAGCTCGTTGGCGGCGGTCGCCTTCTGCAGCTGTCCCTCGAGCCACTGGAACTGCGGATCGTCGAGGTTGCCCTTGTCCGAGATCAGCACCTGACCGCCCTCGGAAGTGGTGTCGATGGAAATGAAGCGAACACCCGGGCGCGGGCTGAACGAGTAGTAGGAGGCATAGCCGTTCGAGGCCTCGCGGCTGGCCTTGTCGACGAAGCCGAAGCCATGACCGTCGGACTTGCCGGTGCTCCGGTACAGGTTCATCGACTCCTTCTTCGAGACCAGGTGACGGTCCGAGTCCGGCGGGACCTCCATGAAGTAATCCGGATCGGTGCTGTGCATGGTGAGCAGATCCTGGGCGGTGAAGTTCGGGTTGAGCACGAAGTTGAGCAGCGGGGTGGTCGAGCGGCCACTATTGGCCGAATCGTCGTTGATCGGCTTCAGGCAGCCGGTCGCGATCTGATTGAAGACCTTGCTGCCCCAACCGTTGCCCTGGACCAGGTTGTCGTGGTTGCCGAAAACGAAGTAGGAAGGCACCTTAAGTCCGGTCGCCTTGAAGGGGCGCTGGGCCCGGTCCATCAGTCCGGGGTATGACGGCCAATCGGCGAACGGGTTGATCGCGGTCGGACCCGGGTTCGGCTCGTCCGGATCCCAGAAGTAACCCATGGTGGGGGCGGGCCAGAGGTCACGGTCCTGCACCCCGGTGTACTTCGAGGGTTCGTTCCCGTTCAGCACGTTCATGCCGGTCGGGCAAAGCGGGTTGTTGCCGATCGCCGAGGCCGGGTCGGTTCCGGTGCCCGGGTTCACGGTCTTGCCCTCGACCAGTTGGAGGTTCCACAGAGCCTCGTTGTACTGGTTGTTGTCGGTGGTGTCGCCGGTGTTCATGACGAAATCCATCTTCGGCTTCGCACCGCCCTTGGCCAGGCTCGGCGGCTTGGTCGAGAAGGCGTTGAACTGGCGGATCATCGCGTCTTCTTCCTGCGGGTTCAAAGCTTCGCCCGGTCGCCAGGCGGAGGTGAAGGCGCCGCCCTGCGGGTCAAGGAACTCAACTCGGAGCGGGCTTTCCTCGTCGGCCAGCTGGAAGTCGGTGAGCTGCCCGAAATAGGTGAGGGAGGTTCGGCGCTGCTCGCGGCCAGCCTCGGCGGTGCCAAGCGCGACGCCCCCTTCTTCGGAGCCATCTCGGACCGTGTAGCCCTCACCCGGCGCGGTGGTCAGGAAGTTGAAGCCGGCCGATGAGTCGGGCACGATCCTCTGGTTCACCGTGCTGACACCCGTGTTGTCTCCGGTGGCTGCCTGCGCGATCGCGACTCCCATCAAGCCGAGTACGGCGATGAGCGCAGCAGCAACTTTGGTCCTGAACCGGTTCATGAATTCTCCTTGCGGCCGGTTCCCCGAACCGGTCCTTGGCTGACAGCGAGTTGGCGGCGCGACTCCAGCGCCGACGGGGACGATGGCGACAAGTTATCGCCATGTAAAGAAACCGGCCACTGGTCCGATGTTGCGGCTGGCAAAATACGCATGTGGCCGACCAGCGCTCCGAGGAGAAGGATTCATCACCCGACTGGAGTTCCGCTGCCGGCAACGCTTGGGTTGCGATACAGGATCTGACCGACAGCGTCTACGAACCGGTCGAGCGTCTGTTGACCGAAGAAGCCGCGCAGGGACCGGGTAGCCGGGTGCTTGACATCGGCTGCGGGACGGGGGTGACGACGGTCGCGATAGCCCGCCGTCTGGGCCCGGGCGCCCGCTGCACCGGCATCGATGTCTCCGAACCGATGGTCGAGGCGGCGCGGCGGCGCGCCGAGCGCTCCGGCCTCGATGTCCGATTCGAGCTGGCCGACGCCCAGACCCGTGTTTTCGATGACGGCTGCTTCGACTTGGTCGTCTCCCGGTGGGGGGTTATGTTCTTCGCCGATCCGGTTGCCGCATTCGCGAATCTGCGACGCGCGGCGTCAGGTGGTCAGATGCGTCTCATCACCTGGCGCAGCCACGTCGAGAATCCGTTCATGACGGTTGCCGAGGAAGCGGCGGCACCGCTGCTCGACGATTTCGAACCGCGACGTTCGGACGAATCTCCCGGCCAGTTCGGACTCGCCGACGAGCGGGCCACGAAAGAGATCCTCGAGTCCGCAGGGTGGCGGGAAGTCGAGCTGCTGCCGGTCGATGTGCCCTGTTCATTTCCGGAGTCGGAGCTTGTCCGGTATTTCACGGGGCTCGGACCGTTGGCCCGGCATCTCGACGGTCTCCCGTCGTCGCAGGTCCCCAGCAATCTCGAAGAGAGGGTTCGGCGCGCTTTCGCGCCCTATGTCGATCAGGGTGAGGTTCACTTCAACGCTGCTTGCTGGCTGATCAAAGCGAGCTCATAGCGCTGCCGCGGGTTGAGCGAGAAGCTGCGCCGGTACCCGCTCCCGGAGCGAGTTGACTAGAAGCAACTCATCGGCGTTTCGCAGCTCGTTCAGATCGATCGCCCGTTCATCGACCGGGTTGCCGTCTCGGTGGGACTCTTCGATCAGCTTCTGACGGCCTACTCCGGGGAGGATGCGACCGTCCAGCGGCGGGGTGGTGAGACGGTCGCCGGACCGGGTGGCGAATACGCTCGCCCAAGCGGCCTCCAGGACATACCCGTCGAGGTCGACCAGCAGCGGGACCGCGGGCGCGACCGCCGCGGCGAACGTGTCGAGTAGGTGACGGTCTCGCCACTTGTGGCGGCCAAGTCCGCCCGGCACCGTGACCGGGGCCAGGCTCACCGATTCGGGCAGGCTGGCCAGCGGAGCGAAAGTCAACCCGACCTCCCGGCCAGGGACGAAGTCGATCCTCAGCCGCACATCGCCTTCCGTGCGATCCGCCTCGGAGCGGATCCGTTCGGCCAGTCCCGGTGCGAGTGACTCGCCGTAGAGGGTAGAGACGCTGGCTCGAAGTCGGGCCAGGTGGTCATCGAGGTTGACCGGACAGCCATCCGATACTCGGAGCGTCTCGAACACTCCGGCCGCGTGGTCTGGGCGTGACAGGGGGCGAGGTCCGAACCTCCGGACCGGCGGCGCCACGGCGGGCGGTGGGGCCGTCGCGGCGCTCGCCCCGATCGCTTCGAGCAGGGGCTTCGCCTTGGACGCCGCCTCGTCTGCTTCTGCTTCCGGATCGGAATCGGCGACGATGCCGCCTCCGGCGTCGAGCCAGATCTCGCCGCCGCTGATCTCGAAGGTCCGGATCGCGACGCTGAGCTCCAGCCCGGCACACGGTGACGTGAAGCCGATCGCCCCGGTGAAAAGTTGCCGCGCATTTGATTCCAGCTCGGCGATCGTTTCGAGCGCCGCCAGCTTGGGCG
>Ga0182792_1000936_pt1 | contig 25391 bp, 24 predicted proteins | sample Passage237B_FD_130497 | JGI IMG/M metagenome (GOLD analysis project Ga0182792, IMG submission 130497) | Cellulose adapted compost microbial communities from Newby Island Compost Facility, Milpitas, CA, USA - Passage2 37B (version 2) (version 2) ...
GAGGGGGTCACCGACGTCATGGACGTGATCGGCGGCAAGGGCATCATCCTGGGCCCGCGCAACTTCGCCGGCCGCAACTGGCAGGCCGCCCCGATCAGCATCACGGTCGAGGGCGCCAACATCATGACCCGCAGCCTGCTGATCTTCGGCCAGGGCGCCATCCTGTGCCACCCGTGGGTGATGAAGGAGATGAAGGCGGCGCAGAACCCGGACCCGGCCGCGGGCCTGGACGAGTTCGACGACAGCCTGTTCGGCCACATCGGCTTCGGCCTGTCCAACGCGGTGCGCTCGCTGTGGTTCGGCCTGACCGGCTCGCGCATCGGCGCCGCGCCGGGCGACGACTACACCCGTCCCTTCTTCCGCAAGCTGGACCGCTACGCCGCCAACCTGGCGCTGATGGCCGACGTGTCGATGCTGCTGCTGGGCGGCAAGCTGAAGTTCAAGGAATCGCTGTCCGGCCGCCTGGGCGACGTGCTCAGCCACCTGTACATGGCCAGCGCCGTGCTCAAGCGCCACCACGACGACGGCGCGCCCGAGGCGGACAAGCCGCTGCTGGCGTGGAGCATGTACAACAGCATCCACCGCATCGAGACCGCGCTCTCGGATGCGCTGCGCAACTTCCCGATCCGGCCGGTGGGCTGGGCGCTGTGGCTGCTGGTGTTCCCGCTGGGCCGTCGCGCCGAGGCGCCGGGGGACCGCCTGAACCATCGCGTGGCCTCGCTGCTGATGACCCCCAACGAGGCGCGCGACCGCCTCGGCCAGGGCACCTTCCTCACCCCGTGCGAGAACAACCCGGGCGGGCGCATCGCCAGCTACCTGCCGCTGGCGGTGCAGGCCGAGCCGGTGGAGCGCAAGTTCCTCAAGGCGCTCAAGACGCACGACATCGAGGCGCTGGATTTCCCGGCGCAGCTGGACGAGGCCGTCCGCGAGGGCTGGATCAGCGCCGAGGAGCGCACGCTGCTGGAGGAACTGCGGCGGGTGACCCTGGACGCGATCACCGTGGACGATTTCGACGCCCACGAGCTGCGCGCGGCCAGCTACTACGACAAGCCGGCGGGCAAGCGCGAGGCGGCCTGACGGTCGCCGCGCACCCGGCGCCGGCGCCGGGCGCCGCCCCGCGCCGGACCCGCCACAGGAGGCCGTCGTGTCCAACCGCCTGCTCCACCTGTACCGCCGCCTGCAGCGCTGGCCCGCAGGCGGCTGGCTGTTCTCGCGCGCGGTCTGCCTCAAGGCGCCGTACTTCGCCAGCATCGCGCCGCGCATCACCGCGCTGGAGCCGGGCCGCTGCGAGGCAACCATCCGCCACCGCCGCCGGGTGAGCAACCACCTGGGCACCGTGCACGCCATCGCCCTGTGCAACCTGGCCGAGCTGGTGGCCGGGGTGATGACCGACGCCAGCCTGCCGCCGTCGATGCGCTGGATCCCGCGGGGGATGACGGTCGAATACCTGAAGAAGGCCAGCGGCCGCATGCACGCCACCGCCACCCCGGACCTCCCGCCGGTGGCGTCGGCCGAGGCCTACGACCTGCCGGTGACGGTGCTGGTGCGCGACGCCGCCGGCCAGGCCGTGTTCCGGGCCCGCATCGCGATGCGGGTGTCGCCCCGGCCGGCCCGGGCCGGCTGACCGGGCACCGCGATGCGCACGGACCTGCCGCTCCTGCTCTGCGCCCTGCACAGCTTCGGCTTCGCCGCCTTCCACCTCGCGTTCTGGCGGTTGCTGGCCTGGAAGCGGGAGCTGGCGAAGGTCGGCCTGCCGACCCGCGCGGTGACCCAGATCCTCAACCTGCGCCTGGCCTACGTGTTCGCCGGGATCGGCACGCTGTGCCTGCTGTTCCCGCAGGAGCTGCGAGGCACCGCGCTGGGCCGCGCCGTGCTGGCGTTCATGGCGCTGTTCTGGGCCGGGCGCACGATCGAGCAGTTCGTGTTCCTGCGCATCAACCACCCGCTGGTCCATGCGCTGACCGTATTGTTCGTGCTGGGCACGGTCCTGTTCGCGCTGCCCTTGCTGGGCTGAACGCCGCCGGCTGCCGGTCACTCCGCCGGCGCCGCACCCCGGGGTCCGTCGGGCAGCCTGCGCTCCTCGCGCAGCAGCCGCCATGCGCTGGCGGTCATGACCCCGGCGACCAGCAGTCCCGCGCCGAACACCACGTGCGAGCCGAAGACCGAAAGCGCCTTGAACGTCCAGGAGAAGGTGAGCTCGCCGCCGCGGAAGAAGGCCGTGTCGATCGCCGCGCCGGCCTTGTAGCGCCATTGCCGGTCCACCCGCGTGTAGATGGTCTCGCGGCCGGGCTTCATCAGCGAGAACTCGTTGGAACGCGTCACCACCTGGACGATGCCGACCATGATCGGCAGCGGCGAGACGGTCAGCACCGCGAACCCGAGCAGGAGGGCCGCCATCGGGATCAGCAGCACCGGCGCCAGCCCGAACCGCGACAGCAGCCAGCGGGTGGCGAACAGCTGCACGACCAGGGTCAGCACGTTCACCGCGATGTCGATGCCGGCGTAGTAGGCGGTGCGCGCCTCGGCGGTGGCGAAGCCCTCGCGCGCAATCACCGCCTGCTGGTTGTAGAGCAGCTGGCCGATGCCCACGCCCAGGAACACCAGCACCGCCAGCCAGCGCAGCAGGGGTTCCCGGGCGATGAGCTTCAGCCCGGCCAGCACGTCGCCGCCCATCGCGCTCTCGTTGTCGCGGCCGACGCTCGCCTCGCGCAGCACGGCCCAGCGGCGCAGGCGCCAGATGCACACCAGGCAGGCGGCGAGGAACAGGGCGGACACCAGCATCAGGTTGGCGAGGCCGATCCGCTCGGCCAGCACGCGGGTGATGAGCGGCCCGGTGAACGCGCCGACGGTGCCGGCGGCGCCGATGTAGCCGTAGTACTTCTTCGCCTCGGCATGGGAGAACACGTCGGCCATGAAGCTCCAGAACACGGCCACGGAGAACACGTTGAAGACCGTCACCCAGAGGAAGAAGGCCAGCCCGCGCCCGGCGACCCCGCTGTCGAACAGCAGGTGGAAGCCGAGCACGCACAGGATGAAGAAGCCGAACAGCACCGGCAGGAACACCCGGCGCGGGAAGCGGCTGACCAGCGCGCCGTAGAGCGGTTGCGCGACCAGGATCAGGAGGAAGGAGCAGGTGGACAGCACCTGCAGGGTCAGCTCCCGCAGCGGGATGCCGTGCGCGGCGAAGAAGGCGATCAGTCCCGGCGGGAACACCGCCTCGACATCGCTCGAGGCGCCCATCGCGTCGCGCACCGGGCGCAGCACGTAGTAGCCGCTGAGCAGGCAGAAGAAGTAGACGAAGGCCCACAGCAGCGGGGGCGAATCGGACAGCGCCGAGCGGAACCGGACGAGCCGGGAGGACGCCGCGTCTGCTGGGTTCATCGGTGGGGCTTCCTGGGGATGGCGCGGCCCGGGCGCCGCCGGCCGGGCTTCAGGCGCGCACGGTATCCGATGCACTGCAACATCGCCAGCGCCGCGGCCGGCGCGCTACCGCGCCTCGGACAGCAGCGCCGGCAACGGGCAATGCAGCACGCCGCACACGGTGCGCAGCAGCTCGGCCTCGGCCACGCTCACCTGGCCGTCGTGCGAGACCGCGTCGACCAGGGCTTCCACCAGCACCTGCTTGGCCGGCGGCGCCAGCGCGTCCAGCGGCTCCCACACCGCGTCCAGCGCCTGCACGCCCGCCGCCGGCGGCGCGTACGGCAGGTGGTCGCGCGGCAGCACCCGCTGCAACCCCGCCAGGTAGGCGCGCTGCGCCGCCTGCGGCTGGCCCGGGTGCCCGGCCTGCGCGAGCACCGCCAGCAGCGTGGCGAACTCCGCGCGCACGCCGGTCGCCTTGCGCCGCCCGAAGCGGACGTGGCGCGAGGGGTCCAGCGCCTCGCGCACCTGCACCTGGAGCAGGCGGGAGAGCCCGTACTCGAATACCGACACCTGGCCATCGACGTGCACCATCGCCTCGATGGCGTCGAGGAAGGCGTCCAGTTCCGGCCTCGGCCGCTGGCGCAGCACTGGGAAGGCCAGCGACGCCAGCGGCAGGCGCAGCATCGGGTGCAGTGTCGCCAACCGCGTGGCCCGCAGCTCGCGCGCGCGCTCGGCCACGGCCTGGCCGCAGCGCGCCGCCAGCGCCGCGCCCTGCCGCGCGGCGACCGCCTCGTCGGCGTCCAGCAGCAGCGCGGCCAGCAGCGGCATGACCGCATCGCGCTGGCGTGCCAGCCCCTGCAGCCCGGGATCGAGGCTGGCCACCAGCACGTGGGCGCGACGGTAGTCGTCGGCTGCCGGCGCGGCGACCTGGCGCGCGACGGCCGGCGGCGCCAGCCGCACCGGCGCATCGGCCGGCGGCAGCGGCGGCGGCGCGTCGTCCGGCCCGGCCAGCCCGAGCGCGACGTCCTCGGCCGCGCCGTCGGGCGGCGTGGCGGCCCAGCGCGCCCGCATCGCCTGCAGCTCGCGGCCGTCGAAGCCCGGATCCAGCCGGCGGATGCGCTCCACCAGCGGCGGATGCGTGGCCAGCCAGCCCGACAGGCCCATGCCCTGGGCGAACAGCATGTGTCCGATTTCCTCCGCGCCGGCGCGGTCCTCCAGCCGCGCCCCGGCCTGCAGCCCGCCGATCTTCTTCAGCGCGCCGGCCAGGCCGCAGGGCTGCCGTGTGAACTGCACCGCCGAGGCGTCGGCCAGGAACTCGCGCTGGCGGCTGACGCCGGCCTTGATCAGGCGGCCGAAGAACACGCCGATGCCGCCCACCACCGTCGCCACCAGCGCGGCCACCAGCAGCGCGCCGCCGTCGCGGCCGCGGCCGGGCCGGCCGTGGACCAGGATGCGCTGGCCGACGACGCTGAGCATCAGGATGCCGAACAGCACGCCGACCAGGCGGATGTTCAGGCGCATGTCGCCGTTGAGGATGTGGCTGAACTCGTGCGCGATCACGCCCTGCAGCTCATGGCGGTTGAGCCGGTCCAGGGCGCCGCGGGTCACCGCGACGGCGGCGTCGGCCGGACCGTAGCCGGCGGCGAACGCGTTGATGCCGGCCTCGTTCTCCAGCACGAACAGCCGGGGCACCGGCACGCCGGAGGCGATGGCCACTTCCTCGACCACGTTGCGCAGGCGGCGCAATGCCGGGTCGCGGGTGTCCTCGGGGACCCAGGTGCCGCCCATCTGCGCGGCCACCGCCGCACCGCCGCCGCGCAGCGAGGCGATGCGGTACAGCGACCCCAGGCCGATCACCGCCAGCGTGGCGACGGTGGCCACGAGCGTCGCCGGCACGCTGCGGGTGAGCAGCAGCGTCACCGCATCCACCGCCAGCACCATGCCCAGCACCGCCAGCGCGAACAGCAGCACCAGCCGCGCGGAACTCCGGCGCGCGGCCTCCTGGTGCTCGAAGAAGTTCATGCCCGGGCCTCCGCCCCGATCAGAACCGGACCTTCGGCGCCTCGCGCATCTCCGCCTTCTCCGCCGGGATCTCCAGCAGCGCCGCCGGGGCGAAGCCGAAGGCGTTGGCCACCAGGCTGGAGGGGAAGGTCTCGCGCCGGTTGTTGTAGGCCATCACCGCGTCGTTGTACGCCTGCCGCGCGAAGGCGACGCGGTTCTCGGTGCTGGTGAGTTCCTCGTGCAGCTGCATCATGTTCTGGTTGGCCTTCAGGTCGGGATAGGCCTCGGCCACCGCCAGCAGCCGCCCGAGCACGCCGTCCAGCTGCCCCTGGCTGGCGGCCAGCTGCGCCATGGCCGCCTCGTCGCCGGGCCGGGCCTTGGCCGCGGCCAGGCCGGACTGCGCGGCCGCGCGCGCGGCGACCACCGCCTCCAGGGTCTGGCGCTCGTGGCCCATGTAGGCCTTGGCGGTCTCCACCAGGTTGGGGATCAGGTCGAAGCGCCGCTGCAGCTGCACGTCGATCTGCGCGAAGGCGTTGCGCCAGGCGTTCCGGCGCGTGACCAGGCCGTTGTAGAGCCCCACGACCCACATCGCCACGGCCGCCAGCACCGCCAAAAACACCAACAGGATCAACAAACTGCCCATTCATCTTCTCCTGGTTTGTGCATTCCGGAAAACCGGCGCTAGAATCGGCCGAAGCAGTAGGGTAAGGCACCAGCAGCGATGAAAGACGGGCGCGCACGCCGGCCGGCCAGGCCATCGTCACCGGGAGCAAGATCGCTGAGGATGGCATCACTGGGCACGGCGTCGCTGGCGATGCTGTTCGCCATGGCCGTGCCTTCGACGGCGCAGACGCCCACCCTCGCGCCCGCCGCGCTCGCGCCGGCTCCCGCGCAACCGGCCCCGTACCGCACGTTCCCCGCCCGCGCGCCGCAGCCGGTGGCCGCCGGCTTCGACGTGGCGCGCTTCGAGGCGATCGCCGACCAGCTGGTGCAGGGGCAGCGCGTCCCCGGGCTGGCGATGGCCATCGTCCACAACGGGCGCATCCTCAGCGCGCGCGGCTATGGCGTCACCGACGTGTCGCGGCCGCAGCCGGTGGACGCGCACACCGTGTTCCGGCTGGCATCGCTGTCCAAGGCCTTCGCCGGCACCCTGGCCGGCCTGCTGGTCAACGACGGCAGCCTGCGCTGGGACAGCCGGGTCGCCGACTACGTCCCGGGCTTCCGCCTCAACGACCCGGTGTCCACCCGCCAGGTGACGGTCGCCGACGTGCTCAGCCACCGCGTCGGGCTGAAGGCGCACAACGCCTTCGACCGCGACATCGAAGGCAACGCCGAGTACTACCAGGTCGCGCAGAAGCTGGGCTCCGCGCCGATGGCGTGCATGCCCGGCGACTGCTATGCCTACCAGAACGTGGCCTTCAGCCTGATCGGCGACGTGGTCTTCGCCGCGTCCGGCACCTTCTACGAGCAGGCGGTGCAGCGCCGCATCTTCGAGCCGCTGGGCATGCGCGACGCGAGCATGGGCCTGGCCGGCATCCACGCCAGCCCCAGCTGGGCGCGCCCGCACGTGCGCAGCCGCAACGGCTGGGTCGCGCTCGATCCCAAGCCCACCTATTACCGCCTGCCGCCCGCGGCGGGCGTCAACGCCAGCGCGGCCGACATGGCGCAGTGGCTGCTGGCGCACACCGGCTACCGGCCCGACGTGCTGCCGGCGCCGCTGCTGGCCACCCTGCACGCGCCGGTGGTGTCCACGCCGGGCGAGATGCGCTCGGGCTGGCGCCGCGACCGCCTCAACGCGGCCAGCTACGCGCTGGGCTGGCGCGTGTTCGACTACGCGGGCGAGGAAGTGGTGTTCCATGCCGGCGCGGTGCAGGGCTACCGCGGCATGACCGCGCTGCTGCCGGGCCGCGACCTGGGCGTGGCCATCCTCTGGAACAGCGAGAGCGCCCTGCCCTCGGGCCTGCTGCCGACCATCATCGACCAGGCGCTCGGGCTGCCGCCGCAGCGCTGGCTGGACGTGGACACCGACTTCGGTTCGGACAACCTGATGGCCGACGGCGCCTCGCCGCCCGCCTCGCCGCCCGCCCAGGTCCCGGCGCAGGGCGCCTCGGGCGCCGCGTCGTCCGTCGCCGCGCCGCGCTGAGCGCGCGGCTCCCCCGGCCAACAAAAAAGCTCCCTCCCCGCTGGGCATCGGGGAGGGAGCCATCGTTCGTACGGCTTATCGGGGCTTGATCAGATCAGCGGGGCCGGGGTGGCCGGCAGCGCGACCGGAGCCGGCTTCTTCTTGGCCGGCTTCTTGGCGGTCTTCTTGGCAGCCTTCTTCGCCGGGGCCTTCTTGGCGGCCTTCTTCGCGGTCTTCTTGGCGGCCTTCTTCGCCGGGGCCTTCTTCGCGGCCTTCTTGGCGGTCTTCTTCGCGGTCTTCTTCACCGCCTTCTTGGCGGCGGCCTTCTTCGCGGTCTTCTTCACCGCCTTCTTGGCGGTGGCCTTCTTCGCGGTCTTCTTCACCGCCTTCTTGGCGGCGGCCTTCTTGGCGGTCTTCTTCACCGCCTTCTTGGCGGCGGCCTTCTTGGCGGTCTTCTTCACCGCCTTCTTGGCGGCCGGTTTCTTCGCAGCTTTCTTCGTTGCCATGGCTGGCTCCTCGTCAGTGAACTACGGATGGGTAACGCCCAGTCGCGAAAACCCGCGGCGGCAACCGCCGGGGGGAGTCCGTCGGCGCGATACGCACGTCGATACGGATACGGGAACACCCGCGCCTTGCGAGGGCGCGGGTGGCGGTTCGGGGAGTCGCTGCTTTTTTCGGAGGGAAGCGGGCCTGATCCACCGTCTCGAGGTTCCTGGCGGATGCCCTGGTTGTGCTTCGCGTTGTGGTGTTGATTCGACTCACTCGCTTCGGCAGGCAGCGTCTGCTGGGCGAAACCTAATCACGGTTTTTTTTACTGTCAACACCCGCGCGCGATTTTTTTTCCGCCGCGCCGCCGGCGACACGACGCGTGCGCCGGCCGCGACCCGTCGCGCGGCGCGCCCGCCGCCGGCGCGGCTGCCGGAAGCGTTTCGATCCGATGCGGAAAACAAGGCGTTTTTTGCAAACGCATCGCGCGCGGCGATGCGAGCCGCGCGCGCCGCCGCCGCCGTTCGCGCCCGCGTCGGGCACGCGCGGCGGCGACGCACGCCGGTGCCGCCGGCGCGTCCGTTTTCGCGTCGCACAAGCCGATTTGCGCGGAACTGCGCAGCCGCCGGCACGTCGTCCGGCAGGCGCGCGCCGCCTTCGCGCGGCGATACGCGCCGCCGGCGGCATCGGCGCGACGGAGGCGCAAACGAAAACGCCCGCCGGGAGGCGGGCGCTTGCGCGGCGCATCGGCGGGCGGGAAGACGTCAGTCGTCCTCGCCCTCGATCAGCTCGGCGTAGTCGTCCGGCGACAGCAGCTCGGCCAGCTGGTCGGCGTCGCTGATCTCGACCACGAACAGCCAGCCTTCGCCGTACGCGTCCTCGTTGATGGTCTCCGGCTTGTCGGCCAGGTCGGCGTTGACCTCGACGATGGTGCCGCTGACCGGGCTGTAGACGTCCGAGGCGGCCTTGACCGACTCGACCACGGCCACCGCGTTGCCGGCCTCGACGCTGTCGCCCACGTTGGGCAGCTCCACGTACACCAGGTCGCCCAGCAGGCCCTGCGCGTGGTCGGAGATGCCCACGGTGACGCGCCCGTTGCCTTCGACGCGGGCCCATTCGTGGGACTTGAGGAACTTGAGGTCGCCGGGGATCTCGCTCATGACTGCTCCGCTGCTGCGGTCGGGACGGGGCGGTAGTTTAGCGGACGCGGTCGCGGCGCCGTAAACGGGCGCGGCGCGCGCGCCGTTCAGCCGAGCACGCCCGGCTGCGGCCGGCCCTCGCGCACGAACGGGTACTTCACCACGCGCACCGGCACTTCGCGGCCGCGGATGTCGACCCGCACCTGCCCCGGCTCGCCGGCCGGCACGCGCGCCAGCGCGATGGCCTTGCCCAGCGTGGGGGAGAAGGTGCCGGACAGGATCTCGCCCTCGCCGCCGCCGGCGAGCACCTTCTGCCCGTGGCGCAGCACGCCCTTCTCGTCCATCACCAGGCCGACGGTCTGCCGCGGTACGCCGGCGGCCTGCTGCGCCTCCAGCGCGGCGCGGCCGATGAAGTCGCGGCCGGCGTCCAGCGCCACCGTCCAGCCCAGCCCCGCCTCCCACGGCGTGGTGGTCTCGTCCATGTCCTGGCCGTAGAGGTTCATGCCCGCCTCCAGGCGCAGGGTGTCGCGCGCGCCCAGGCCCGCCGGCTTCACGCCCGCCTCCAGCAGCGCGTTCCAGAAGGCGACCGCCTCGCCTTCCGGCAGCACCACCTCGAATCCGTCCTCGCCGGTGTAGCCGGTGCGGGCCAGAAACAGCGGCACGCCGCCGGCGGTGGCGACCTCCACCGCGGCGAAGCGGGCCAGCTTCCCGGCCGCCGCCCGGTCGGGCTCGCGCAGCAGGCCGATCACCCGCTCGCGCGCCTGCGGCCCCTGCACCGCCACCATGGCGAAGTCCGGGCGTTCGCGCGCTTCCACGCCGAAGGGCGCGGCCTGCGCGGCGATCCAGGCCAGGTCCTTGTCGCGGGTGGCGGCGTTGACCACCAGCCGGAAGAAGTCCTCGCCCAGGCAGTAGGCGATCAGGTCGTCGATCACGCCGCCGCGCTCGTCGAGCATGCAGCTGTACAGCGCCTTGCCAGGCGCCTTGAGCTTGTCCACCGAGTTGGCCAGCAGGCGGCGCAGGAACTCGCGCGCGCGCGCGCCGTGCAGGTCCACCACCGTCATGTGGCTGACGTCGAACATCCCCGCCGCGCGGCGGACCAGGTGATGCTCGTCGATCTGCGAGCCGTAGTGGATGGGCATGTCCCAGCCGCCGAAGTCGACCATCTTGGCGCCGAGCGCGCGGTGGGTTTCGTTGAGGACGGTCTTGCGGGTCATGGCGGTCTCGCGGAACGGGAAGCCGCCATTATCCCAGACTATTTCAGGCGGAACTTTCCCGCCGGCGCGCTCGCGCCGAGGTTCACGCGGCCTGCACCTTCAGCGTCATGCCATCCACCGCCACCACCCGGACGGGCGTGCCGGCGGGCAGGTCCGGACCCTCGACCACCCAGAACGCGTCGCCTAGCCGGATCCGCCCGCGCCCGCCGACGATGGCCTGGTCCAGCGGCGCCACCGTCCCGATGGCCTGCTCGGCGCGGCGGTTGAGCAGCGGGCGGTCGCTGGACCGCGCCGAGCGGCGGAACCACTTCCGGTAGACCTGGATGGAGACGAAGCTCAGCACGATGAAGGCCGCCACCTGCGCCAGCACCGGGATCCCCGGCACCAGCAGCACGGCCAGGAACACCACCGCGGCGGCGAAGCCCATCCACAGCATGAACGCGCCCGGGGCCAGGGTCTCGGCCGCGATCAGCACCAGCGCCAAGGCGGCCCAGGTCAGCACGTCCCAACGCATGGCTCACTCCCCCGGGCGCGGCGGCTGCGCGCGACGCGGCGCGCCGGCGGCGGCCCGCTGCTGGCCGGACAACGCCTCCCGGGCCAGCTCGGCGATGCCGGCGATCGAGCCGATCACGCCGCTGGCCTCCATCGGCATCAGCACGAACTTCTGGTTGGGCGCGGTGGCCAGTTCCTTGAACGCCTCCACGTACTTCTGCGCGACGAAGTAGTTGATGGCCTGCACGTCGCCCTCGGCGATGGCATCGGAGACCATGCGCGTGGCCTTGGCCTCGGCCTCGGCCAGGCGTTCGCGCGCCTCGGCGTCGCGGAAGGCGGCCTCCCTGCGGCCCTCGGCCTCGAGCACGGCGGCCTGCTTCTCGCCGTCGGCGCGCAGGATCTCGGACTGCCGCGAGCCCTCGGCCTCGAGGATCTGCGCGCGCTTCTCGCGCTCGGCCTTCATCTGCCGGGCCATCGCGTCGACCAGGTCGCGGGGCGGCTGGATGTCGCGGATCTCGATGCGGGTGACCTTCACCCCCCAGGGGTTGGTGGCGTGGTCGACCACGTTCAGCAGCTGGGCGTTGATGGTTTCGCGCTGGCTCAGCGATTCGTCCAGGTCCATCGAACCGATCACGGTGCGGATGTTGGTCTGCACCAGGGCGATCATCGCCACCTCGAGGTTGGCCACCTCGTAGGCGGCCTTGGCCGCGTCCAGCACCTGGAAGAACACCACGCCGTCCACCTTGACCACCGCGTTGTCCTTGGTGATCACGTCCTGGCTGGGCACGTCCAGGACCTGCTCCATCATGTTCACCTTGCGGCCGACGCCGTAGATGATGGGCACCAGGAAGTGCAGGCCCGGGTCCAGGGTGTGGGTGTACTTGCCGAAGCGCTCCACCGTCCACTCGAAGCCCTGCGGCACCATCCGCACCGTCTTGAACAGCACGACCACGCCCGCGACCAGCAGCACCGCCGCCAGGAAACTCGAAGAGAACATCCCATTCCCCCATGGCCGCCGCGCGGCCTCCGACCCACGACCGGGCCAGTATAGGCGCTCGCGGGGCGGGCGGGCCGGGACGCGGGGAGAATCGGCCCGGCGCTGCGACGCTTTTGCCGCCGCCGGCATCCACAGGGCCGTATGACCGCCGAATCGCCACTGCTCGCACCCGCCAGCTGCCTCGCCTTCGCCCCGGCCGCGCCCGCCGCCGACGCGCGGAGCGAGGCCGGCGCGCCGCGCTCGGGCTTCGCCATCGAGGTGCCCGAGGCGCTGCTGGCGCGCGCGCGGCGCGGCGAGGCCGCGGCCTTCGAGCAGCTCTACCGCTGGTTCGAGCGACCGGTCTACACCCTCGCGCTGCGCCTGTGCGGCGACCGCGACGAGGCCAGCGAGGCGCTGCAGGAGACCATGCTCAAGCTGCTGCGGCGCATCGGCGAGTACCGCGGCAGCGGCCCGTTCTGGGGCTGGCTGCGGCAGATCGCGATCAACGAGGCGTTGCTGCGCCTGCGCCGCGGCCGCCGCCTGGAGGACGCGCTGCCGCTGGACGGCCACGAGTTCGAGGATGGCGCCGCGCCGCCGCCGGCCGCCGCCGACGCGGCACTGCTGCAGCGCGCGCTGCTCGGCCTGCCGGCCGCCACCCGCAGCGTGCTGTGGCTGTACCACGCCGAGGGCTATACCCACGAGGAGATCGCGGAACTCATGCAGCGTACCCCCAGCTTCTCCAAGTCGCAGCTGGCGCGCGGCACGCGCCGGCTGCGCGCGCTGCTGCAGGTCGAGGAGGTTCCCCATGGCTGACATCCACACGTCCCGCCGCGCGCCGGCCGACTGGCACGTGGCCTTCGCCGCCCTGCCGCTGGAGGCGCCGCCGGCCGACGGCTGGCAGCGCGTCGCCGCCACCCTGGCTCGGACGCCGCGCCGCCGCGTGCCGGCCTGGGCCATCGCCGCGGCCATCGCCTGCCTGGCCGCCGCGCCGGCGCTGTGGTGGCTGCGCACGCCGCCGCCTTCGGCGCCTCCGCCCGTGGCCGCCACCCGGTCCGCGCCCGGCCACCCGGCCACGGCCATCCGCGCGGCGGTGCCCGCCGCCACGCCTGCCGATGCCGCGGTCGCACCGGCCACGACCGTCGCCGTCGCGACGCCGGATGGCACCTCGCCGTCGCCGGCCTCCACCGCCGGCACCGTCGCCGACGGCGGAACCGACCCGGACCTGGAGCGGCTGTACGCCGAGTCGGCGCGACTGGAAGCGCTGCTGGCGCAGCTGTCGGCCGGCCTGGAATCGGGCGACGGCGTGCAGCTGGCGCTGACGTCCTCGCTGCGCGGCCGGCTGGCCGGCATCGACGCGGCCCTGGCCGACGCGGCGCTGGACGAGGACGCCCGCGCCGGCCTGTGGCACCAGCGCGTGGACGCGCTGCGCCAGCTCGCCGGCCTGGCCGCCGACCAGCGCTGGAACGCGCTCTACGGCGCCACGGCCGAGTACGCGCTGGTGCAGGTGCACTGAGCCGCCATCACCCACGACCCCGAAGCGAGACCGACATGAACACCCTCCGCAACCGCATTCCGCGCCTGGCGCCGCTGGCGCTGGCCTTCGCCGCCGCGCTGGCGCTGCCGGCCCAGGCCGCCGACGACGACGCCAGCCGCCGCAAGGCGCTGGACCAGGCACGCGCCGAACTGCAGGCCGCCGCGCGCCGGGTGGCCGAACTCTCGCGCGAGCTGGGCGCGCGCGAGGCCGCCGCCTTCGCGCCGCCGGCCGCCGACGCACGGCCGCGCCTGGGCGTGCTGCTCGGCAGCGACGACCAGGCCGGCGTGCGCATCGTCGGGGTCACGCCCGGCAGCGGCGCCGACAAGGCCGGGCTCAAGGCCGGCGACCGCCTGCTGCGCGTCCGCGGCCAGGCCATCGCCGGCGGCACCGCCGCGCAGCGCGTGGCCAGTGCCCGCGAGGCGCTGGCGCGCCTGGAACCGGGCAAGCCGGTGCGCCTGGGCTACCAGCGCGACGGCCGGCAGCACGAGGTCGAGGTCACGCCGGCGACGGTCAGGCCGCTGGTGTTCGCGCGCACCCTGGGCGGCGACGGCCGCCTGGCCGCGGTGCTCGACGCGCAGGACCTGGCGCCGCTGAAGGACCTCGGCGAGCTGGGCCCGCAGATCCGCAGCGAGGTGCTGCGCCTGGGCCGCCCGGATTGCGGCAGGGACGGGTGCGCCGCGCCGCTGCTCTCCGAGGCGCTGCGCTGGGACGGCCTGAACCTGGCGGCGCTCGACGCCCAACTGGGCCGCTACTTCGGCACCGACCGCGGCGTGCTGGTGCTCTCGCAGGGCACGCTGCCGGGGCTGCAGGCCGGCGACGTCATCCAGAAGATCGAAGGCAGGCCGGTGGCCTCGCCGCGCGATGCGCTGCGCGCCATGCGCGCGAAGAAGGCCGGCGAGCAGGCGCGCGTCACCGTGCTGCGCGATCGGGCCGCGCGCGACGTGCTGGTGACCGTGCCGCAGCCGATGCGCTCGCTGGAGTTCATCCCGGTGCCGCCCGCGCCCCCGGCACCGCCGGCGCCGCCAGCCCCGCGCGCGGCGCCGACGCCGCCCGTGCCCGCCGCGCCGCCCGCACCGCCGGCACCTCCTTCGCCCGCGCTCGCCCTGCTCTGACCGACGCACCGACAGAACGCGCCGGAACCACCGGCCTTTCCCTGCTCCCCCGCTGGACGCGGGGGAGATTTTTATCCTCCCGCCCGGTGCCCCATGCCGTCCCGCGTGCCGGGCGCGGCGGACTTCGTCGGTACCTGGCCGGTGGCGCCATGGCGCCGCGCGATGCGGCGCGCCACCGCCGCACCCAGCGGCGATACCGCTGCGGGGCTGCCCGCCAGCACGTCCACGCCAGCCTGGTGCAGCACGTGCAGCCGCAACGCGCACAGCTGCCATCCGGTGCCGGCCACGCGGCTGGCCAGCCGCCGCCACAACGGTTCGCCGGCCGCGTCGCCGCGCGTCTGCGCGGGCAACTGTGCGACCAGCCGGTCCCAGGCGAGGAAGTCGCTGTCCGGCAGCAGGAACAACCGCCAGCAGCAGCGGCCGCGGCGATCGTGGAAGCACACGCTCTCGCACAGACCGTCGCCGTCGATGGTGGCGCAGGCGACCGCATGCGCGGCCTGCGTCCAGCCGGCCAGTTCGCCGCCCTGCCCACCGCGGTACAGGCACAGCACCGTGCCCAGCCGTTCGAGCTGCCGGGGATCGGGCAAGCGCCGCGACGACCGCGGCAGCGCCGCGCCGGTGCGCTCCGTCGCCAGCGCGATCACGCGCGCCCCGCCGCGTCCGCGGCGCGCAGGACGAGCCTTTCGGCGCGCGGGCGGCGCCGCGCACGGCACGGCGTGCCGGTCGGCCGCGATACGCGGGTGCGGCAGGCGGCATCGCGGCGGGAGCCGGAGCGGGAACCGGTCATGGCGTCGTCCTGTTCGGAACGGCGGCTGGCGCGGATGACCCGTGGCTGGCGCGCGTGGGTGGGCGACGGCGGCCGCCCGGGGGCGTCACTTGGTCAGGATCAGCTTGTCGTTGCTGGTGTGGCGCAGGCGGTAGACCTTGTCGCCGTGGCGGATCAGCACCTCGCGGCGTCCCTGGAGCAACTGCTCGCTGCTGAGCACGGCGTCGTCGATCAGCGACGGGACCGGCGCCACGCGCGCGGGTTCGGTGTGCGGCAGGGTCAGGCGGTGCACGTTCATGGTCGGGCTCCGTGGGGAACGGAGTTAATGATAATTATTCGCATTATCGTGTCAAGCACGGCAGCGGCCGGCGGACATCCCCCGCGGCCCGCTCAGGCCGCGGCGGCGGCCTCCAGCCGTGCCCACACCGGCTCGTCGTGGCGCGCGGCCACGTCCAGCGCCGACAGGTTCTCCAGCAGCTGCTCGACGCGGCTGGCGCCAAGGATGACGCTGCTCACGTGCGGGTTGCGCAGGCACCAGGCGATGGCCAGCGGCGCCGGCTTCTCGCCGAGCTCGGCGGCCACCTGCACGAAGCGCTGCGCGCGCTCCAGCCGCCGTTCCTGGCCGTCGCCGAGGACAAACCGCTGCAGCCACTCCGCACCCGGCTGGCCGAGGCGACCGGCCTCCAGCCCCGCGGCGTACTTGCCGGTCAGCAGGCCCGAGGCCAGCGGCGACCAGGTGGTCGTTCCCAGCCCGAGCTCGGAGTACAGCGGCGCGTACTCCAGTTCCACGCGTTCGCGGTGCAGCAGGTTGTACTGCGGCTGCTCCACCGCCGGCGCGGCCATGTGGTGGCTGCGCGCGAAGCGCGCGGCCTCGCGGATCAGCGCCTCGGGCCATTCCGAGGTGCCCCAGTACAGCACCTTGCCCTGCCGCACCAGCAGGTCCATCGCCGCCACCGTCTCCTCCACCGGCGTGTCCGGGTCCGGGCGGTGGCAGTAGTAGAGGTCGAGGTAGTCCACGCGCAGCCGCCTGAGCGCGGCGTGGCAGGCGTCGACCACGTGCTTGCGCGACAGGCCGCGCTGGGTCGGGCGCGGGTTCTCGGCGGCGCCGAAGAACACCTTGCTTGACACGCAGTAGCCGTCGCGCGGCAGCCGCAGGTCGGCGATGACGTCGCCCATCACCCGCTCGGCCTCGCCGTTGGCGTAGGCCTCGGCGTTGTCGAAGAAGTTCACGCCGTGGTCCCAGGCCGCGGCGATGAGCTCGCGCGCCTGTCCGCGGCCGAGCTGGCGGCCGAAGGTCATCCAGGCGCCGAAGGACAGCGCGGACAGCTGCAGGCCCGAGGCGCCGAGTCGGCGGTACTGCATGGCGGTTCTCCGGAAAGCGATGGCGGCAGTGTAAGCGCCGCGCGGGCAGTGGCGGTCGCCATCCGCGGCGCCGTGGGGCGCGCGCCGGCGCTGACCCGTTCAGCGGCGCGACCGAGGCGCCTTCATGCCCGACCTGCTACGCTTTCGCAATTCCTTAACATCCTCAGGGGATTCCATGATCGAGGCACTGGGTCGCGTCGGTTTCGGCCTGTTCGGGCTGGCCGTGCTGATCGGCATCGTCTGGCTGTTCTCCAACAACCGCCGCGCGGTGGACTGGAAGCTGGTCGCCACCGGCGTGGCGCTGCAGATCGCCTTCGCCGCGGTGGTGCTGCTGGTGCCGGGCGGCCGCGAGACCTTCGACGCGCTGGGCCACGGCTTCGTGCGCATCCTCGGCTTCGTCAACGCCGGCTCCAGCTTCATCTTCGGCGACCTGATGGACAGCAGCCGCTTCGGCTTCATCTTCGCCTTCCAGGTGCTGCCCACCATCATCTTCTTCGCCGCGCTGATGGGCGTGCTGTACCACCTGGGCGTGATGCAGGCGGTGGTGCGGGCCATGGCCTGGGCGATCACCAAGGTGATGCGGGTGTCCGGCGCGGAGACCACCAGCGTGTGCGCCAGCGTGTTCATCGGCCAGACCGAGGCGCCGCTGACCGTGCGGCCGTACATCCCCAAGATGACCGAGTCCGAGCTGCTGACCATGATGATCGGCGGCATGGCCCACATCGCCGGCGGCGTGCTGGCCGCGTACGTGGGCATGCTCGGCGGCGGCGACGCGGAGCAGCAGGCGTTCTACGCCAAGCACCTGCTGGCGGCCAGCATCATGGCCGCGCCGGCCACCCTGGTGATCGCCAAGATCCTCGTTCCCGAAACCGGCGAGCCGCTGACCCGGGGCACGGTGAAGATGGAGGTCGAGAAGACCACCGCCAACGTGATCGACGCGGCCGCCGCCGGCGCCGGCGACGGCCTGCGCCTGGCGCTGAACATCGGCGCGATGCTGCTGGCCTTCATCGCCCTGATCGCGCTGATCAACTGGCCGCTGACCTGGATCGGCGAGGCGACCGGCCTGCAGGCCGCGCTCGGCCGGCCGACCGACCTGTCCACCCTGTTCGGCTACCTGCTGGCGCCCATCGCCTGGGTGATCGGCGTGCCCTGGCAGGACGCCACCACGGTCGGCTCGCTGATCGGGCAGAAGGTGGTGATCAACGAGTTCGTGGCCTACCTGCAGCTGGCCGACATCGTCAACGGCCGCGTCGAGGGCGTGACGCTCAGCGAGCAGGGGCGCCTGATCGCCACCTACGCGCTGTGCGGCTTCGCCAACTTCAGCTCGATCGCCATCCAGATCGGCGGCATCGGCGGGCTGGCGCCGGAGCGCCGCCAAGACCTGGCGCGCTTCGGCCTGCGCGCGGTGCTCGGCGGCAGCATCGCCACGCTGATGACCGCGACCATCGCCGGGGTGCTGTCCCGCTTCGGCTGAGGCCCGGCGCCATCGGCCGCGTCGAGGCGGGCCGCGCGGCCCGCCATTTCCCGTTTCCCGTTCGTGAGTGTCACCGCATGAATTCCGTCATCGTCGTCGGTTCCTTCAACGTCGACCACGTCTGGCGCTGCGCCGAGCTGCCGGCCGTGGGCGCGACCATCGCCGGGCTGTACGCCACCGGCCCCGGCGGCAAGGGCTTCAACCAGGCGGTGGCCGCCGCCCGCGCGGGCGCGCGCACCGCCTTCGTCTGCGCGCTGGGCGACGACGCCGGCGGCGCGCTGGCGCGCGGCCTGGCGGCCGCCGACGGCATCGATCTGCGCGCCGAGGCCAGCGACCAGCCCACCGGCACCGCGGGCATCTACGTCGACGCGCGCGGACGCAACACGATCGTCATCGGCGCCGGGGCCAACGGCACGCTGAGCCCGGCCCACGTCGCCGCCGACCCGGCGCTGCTGCGCCAGGCGCGGGTGCTGCTGGCCCAGCTGGAGTCCCCGGCCGAGGCGGTGGAGGCGGCGCTGGCCGCAGCCCGCGAGGGGGGCGTGACCGCCCTGCTCAACCCGGCCCCCGCCAACGCGCCCACCAGCATGGGCCTGCTGCGCCTGGCCGACCTGCTGAGCCCGAACGAGACCGAGTTCGCCGCGCTGCTGGCGCGGCACGTCGGCGAGCGCGTGGAACCCGAGGCCGTGGCGGCGCTGGACGGCGCCAGCCTGCACGGCCTCTGCCGCAAGCTGCTGCCGCACGGCACCGTGGTGGTGACGCTGGGCGCGGTGGGCGCGTTCGTCTCGCACCCCGACGAGCACCTGCGCGGCGACGCCCAGGCCTATTACCGCGCCGGTGCCGAAAGCGTGGCGGCCAGCGACACCACCGGCGCCGGCGACGCCTTCAACGGCGCCCTGGCCGCCTCGCTGGCGCGCGCGCCGGAGCTGCCGTTCGCCACGCACGTGCGCTACGCCAACCGCTTCGCCGCGCTGTCCACCGAGCGCCCCGGCGCGGCGGCGGCGATGCCGCGCCACGACGAGGTGGCGGCCCGCTTCGGGGCCTGAGCGGAGCGGCCATGCGCATCGGTACCCATGCCGTCGAACCGCGCGTGGTCCTGGCGCCGATGGCCGGGGTCACCGACAAGCCGTTCCGGCTGCTGTGCAAGCGCCTGGGCGCCGGGCTGGCGGTCTCGGAGATGACCACCAGCGACCCGCGCTTCTGGAACACGCGCAAGTCGGTCCACCGCATGGACCACGCCGGCGAGCCGGACCCGGTCAGCGTGCAGATCGCCGGCACCGAGCCGGCGCAACTGGCCGAGGCGGCGCGGCACAACGTCGCCCACGGCGCGCAGATCATCGACATCAACATGGGCTGCCCGGCCAAGAAGGTGTGCAACGCCTGGGCCGGCTCGGCGCTGATGCGCGACGAGGCCCTGGTCGGGCGCATCCTCGAGGCGGTGGTGGCGGCGGTGGAGGTGCCGGTGACGCTGAAGATCCGCACCGGCTGGGATGCCGCCCACCGCAACGCCCCGGCCATCGCGCGCATCGCCGAGGCGGCCGGCATCCGCGCCCTGGCCGTGCACGGCCGCACCCGCGACCAGCACTACACCGGCCAGGCCGAGTACGCGACCATCGCCCGGATCAAGTCCGAGGTGCGCATCCCGGTGATCGCCAACGGCGACATCGACTCCCCGCGCAAGGCCGCCGAAGTGCTGGCCCTGACCGGCGCCGACGCGGTGATGGTCGGCCGCGCCGCGCAGGGCCGGCCGTGGATCTTCCGCGAGATCGCGCATTACCTGGCCACCGGCGAGGAACTGGCGCCGCCGTCGCTGGCCGAGGTGCGCGAGCTGCTGCTGGGCCACCTGCGGGCGCTGCACGCCTTCTACGGCGAGGAACAGGGCGTGCGCATCGCGCGCAAGCACCTGGGCTGGTACGCGAAGGACCGGCCGGAGAACGCCGCCTTCCGCGCCGTGGTCAACCGCGCCGAAACCGCCGAGGCCCAGCTGCGGCTGACCGCGGACTACTTCGATGCGCTGGCCGCCGGCGTGGCGCCCGCCCTGCCCGCCGCGGCCTGATCGCGGCGGCGTCACGCTGCCGCCGGAGGGCCTCTTCTAGAATCGGCCCCTCCCGCAGACGGAAACGGCCATGAGCGATCCGGCCAGGACATCCGACTTCCCCTACCTGCACGGCTTCTCGCCGACCGAGCAGGCGCGGCTGGTGCGCCAGGCGCAGCTGGCCGAATCGACCATCTTCCGCAACATCGACTACGCCGGGGCGCGCCGCCTGCTGGAGGTGGGCAGCGGCGTGGGCGCGCAGACCGAGATCCTGCTGCGCCGCTTCCCGGAACTGCACGCCACCTGCGTGGACCTGAGCCCGGCGCAGCTGGACGCCGCGCGCGGGCGGCTGGGCCGCATGCCGTGGCTGGAGGGCCGCTACGAACTGCACCGCGCCGATGCCACCGACCTGCCCTTCGCGCCGCGCAGCTTCGACGCCGCCTTCCTGTGCTGGGTGCTCGAGCACGTGCCCTCGCCGGCGCGCGTGCTCAACGAGGTGCGGCGGGTGCTGGCGCCGGGCTCGCCGGTGTACGTGACCGAGGTGCTCAACGCGACCTTCTTCCTCGACCCGTACTCGCCCAACGTCTGGCGCTACTGGATGGCGTTCAACGACTTCCAGTACGACAGCGGCGGCGACCCGTTCGTGGGCGCCAAGCTCGGCAACCTGCTGCTGGCCGGTGGCTTCCGCGACGTGAGCACCGAGATCAAGACCTTCCACTTCGACAACCGCGAGCCGGCGCGGCGCAAGACCATGATCGCCTTCTGGGAGGAGCTGCTGCTGTCGGCGGCCGACCAGCTGCTGGAGGCCGGTCGCGTCACCCGGGACGTGGTCGAGGGCATGCGCCGCGAGATGAGCGACGTGCAGAACAACCCGGACGCGGTGTTCTTCTACGCCTTCGTGCAGGCGCGGGCGGTGGTGTACTGAACGCGCGGCGGCGCTAGCGCCCGGTGCCGGCCGCCGCCGCGGCCGCGGCGTCCGGGGCGGGCGCCTCCCAGATGCGCTGCCACATGGCGTGCAGCCGGCGCCGGGCCTGCACCGGGTAGCGCACCTGCTGCGGCGGGATCGCCCGCCAGCCGGGGCCGTCGCGCTCGGCCACCTGGAACACGAAGGTGTAGTCCGGCTCGGCGCCCATGCGCAGGTCCGACAGCTCCAGGCGGCCGTCGCGCTCGCGCGCCTTCATGAAGCCGTGGTTGAACCATGCCAGGCGCCGCACCGCCGGGATGTCGCGCGCCTCGGCCAGCGCCTGCGTGTTGGAGGGATAGCCGCGGAACGCGATGGGCCCGCGGTCGGCGACCAGCGAGCGTTCGCCCTCGACGAAGCCGGACGGGGTCATCGCCACCACGCGCCACAACAGGGTGTTGAACGGCATCGGCACCGAGAAGCGCGGCGCGTCGCCCAGCCCCATGGCGGCGAGACTGCGCTGGGCCTCGCGGTCGACCACGCCCTTGGCCAGCAGGGACCAGCCCAGGTAGGCGCTGCTGAGCGCCAGGCCGGCCACCAGCGCGCGCTGCGCCAGCGGACGGGCGCGCGCGAACCAGGCCACGAGGCAGGCCAGCAGCAGCCAGAGCGTGTAGGCGGGGTCGATGATGAAGACGCTGGACCACATGGCCGGCTGCACCGGCAGCGGCCACCACAGCTGGGTGCCGTAGACGGTGAAGGCGTCGAGCAGCGGGTGGGTGACCAGGGCCAGCTGGATGGCCCAGAACCATCGCCGCGGGGACTCGGCGACGCGGCCGTTGCCGAAGCGCCGGTACAGCCACCACACCAGCCAGCCGAACAGCGGCAGGGCGAACAGCGAATGGCTGAAGCTGCGGTGCACCGTCATCAGCACGACCGGGTCGTCGCTGAACAGCATGATGGGCAGCGAGTCCAGGTCCGGCAGGGTGCCAAGGGCGGCACCGGCCAGCAGGGCGGCGCGGCGGTGGTGGGCAGGGGCGATGGCGGCGGCCACGGCGCCGCCGAGGACGATCTGGGTCAGCGAATCCATGCGGCGATGCTAGCAGCCAGGGCAGCCGCAGGCGCGTCGGCGAGGCCGTCTTGCGGGCGACACGCCACGCCCGTGCCTGCTGCCTGGTTTCCATCGCCCGGGGGTCGCCGGCAAGGCCGGCTCCTGCAACCTGTGGCGGGGCGGCGACAGTGGGGGAAGGCGTGATGCCACCGTAGGAGCCCGTCTTGCGGGCGACACGCGGGGCGGGCCCTGCCGCCTTCTCGCACCGAGCCAGTTCCCGCGACGTGGGCCGCATTCCGCGCGGCGGGAGTCGCGTCAGGCCGCGCGCGGCACCGGCGCGGGAGCGGGGTCGACCAGCCGCAGCCGTGACGGGACCTCGGCCAGCACCTCGCCCTGGTGCGAGAGCAGGCGCAGGCTTCCGTCGGGGCCCTCGGCCAGCGCGGTGAGGCTCTCGACCCAGTCGCCGTCGTTGGCATAGACCAGGCCGTCGCGCTCGAACAGCCCGGCGCGGTGGATGTGCCCGCAGACGATGCCGTCCAGCCCGCGGCGGCGCGCATCGTCCAGCCCGGCCTGGACGAACCGCGCGATGTAGCGCTCGGCCGCCTCGCTCTGGCGCTTCAGGAACTCGGCCAGCGACCAGTAGCGCAACCCCAGCCGCCGCCGCAGCCGGTTGGTCATCCGGTTGGCGTAGAGGATGCGGTAGTACAGCCAGTCGCCCAGCTTCTCCTGCAGTCCGCCGAAATGGGTGACGTTGTCGTAGTCGTCGCCGTGCGTCACCAGCAGGCGCCGGCCGTCGGCGGTGGTGTGGATGGCGCGCCGCCGCAGCTGCATCCCCGGCATGGCCAGGCCGCAGAAGCGGCGGACCGGGCGATCGTGGTTGCCGGGCACGTAGATCAACTCCGTGCCGGCGCGGGAGAGCGCGTGCAGGGCCTCGACCACCCGGCTGTGCGCCGGCCCCCAGGCCGCGCGCCGCTGCGCCAGCCACCAGAAGTCCACGATGTCCCCCACCAGGTACAGCTGCCGGCACTGCAGCCGGCCGAGGAAGTCCGCCAGCTCGGCGGCGTGGCAGTGCCGCGAGCCCAGGTGCGCGTCGGATATGAAAACGGCGCGGTGCCGCGCCGTCGGGGTGGATGGGTTCATGCCACTGCCTCCTCCGTTGCCTGGCCCAGGTAGCGCTGGCGCTTCTTCGGCCGGATGCGCTGCAGGTCGACCTCGATCAGCCCGTCGACCGCGTCGCTGAAGCCCGGGTCCATGCCGAAGGCCAGGAAGCGGGCGCCTCCTGGCTCGCACAGCTCGGTGTACTGCTTGTAGAGCATGGGCACGGTCGCGCCGAGCGCCTCGAGGTTGGCGCGCAACACCCCGAAGGCGGTGTCCGCGTCCAGGTCGCCGAAGCCGGGCGGCGCGGCACGGTAGGCGAACGGGCGCGAGGAGGCCGCGTCGCCGCAGGCGTCGCCGTAGTAGCGCGAGTAGTAGGCCACGATCTGCTCGCGCGCCTCCACCGGCAGCGCGGCGCTGATGGACACCGCGCCGAACAGCCAGCGCACCTGCGGGTGGCGGCGCAGGTAGGCGCCGATGCCCTGCCACAGGTAGTCGATGCTGCGGCTGCCCCAGTACTCCGGCGCGACGAAGCTGCGGCCCAGTTCCAGCCCGGCGGCGATGCGCGGCAGCATGGCCTCGCCGTAGCGGAACAGGCCGGCGGTGTAGAGCCCGGCCAGGCCGCGCTCGGCCAGCACCTGCGCGCCACGGGCCACGCGGTAGGCACCGGCCACCTTCCGCGCACCGGCGTCCCAGAGCACGATGTGCTCGTACCAGGTGTCGAAGTCGTCCAGGTCCAGGCGGCGGCCGGTGCCCTCGCCCACCGCGCGGAAGGTCCGCTCGCGCAGGCGGCCCAGCTCGCGCAGCAGCGGCGAGCCGGCGCGCAGGCGGCCGGCGCGGATCTGGCGGCCGTCGGTGGTGCTGCCCAGCAGCTCCAGGCGCTCCACCTCCCGCTCCACCGCCGCGGGCTCGACCGCGTCGATCAGCGCTTCCTGCGGCGGCGCGGCCGGTTCGGAGGCGGCACGCCGGCCCAGTGCGTACAGCTCGCGGCGCAGGCCGCGCAGCACCGCCTCGTCCCGCAGGCCGTCCGGCAGCTGCCGCGGTTGGCCGATGCGCAGCACGATGCGCCGCGCGCGGCGGGCGAACATCTCCCGCGCCAGCAGTGCGGTGCCGGCCGGCGGGAACAGCGCCGCGGCGCCGTAGAACAGGGCCGAATTGCGCGCCTGGATGCGCACCGGCAGCACCGGGGTGCCGGTGCCGCGGGCGAAGCGCACGAAGCCGCGGCGCCAGCGGCCGTCGGCGATGCCGCGCCAACCCAGGCGCGACACCTCGCCGGCCGGGAACACGATCACGCACTCCTCGCGGCGCAGCGCCGCCTCCACCGCGCGCAGGCTGTCCGCCCCCGGGCGCCCGCCCAGGATGCGCACCGGCAGCAGCAGCCCCTCCAGCCCCTCCAGCACCGACAGCAGGTCGTTGGCGACGATGCGCACGTCGCGGCGCACGCTGCCCACGTGGTCCAGCAGCGCCAGCGCGTCCAGCGCGCCGGAGGGGTGGTTGGCCACGACCAGCAGGCGGCCGCTGGCGGGGATGGCGCCTGCGCCGGCCGGCTCGGCCACGTAGCGCACCTGCAGGTGGTCCAGCGCCGCCTGCACGAAGGCGAAATCGCGCAGGCCGCGGTTGGCCGCCAGGAACGCTTCCACCTCGTCCAGGCGCGAGAGCCGCGACAGCCCGCGCAGCAGCGGGCGCACCAGGCGGGCGCGGCGGCCCCGGAACCACTGCGGGTAGCGGGCCTGGAGTCGTTCTTCGAGGGCGGGCATCGGCGCGGTCGGCGGCGGTCTGCGCGCAGACTGTCGGCGGGCGGCGACAGCCGGGTTGCAGCCGGGCTACCGGACGATGACGCTTAACCCGCGGCAACCCCCGCGCGGGCACAATGCACCCCGGATCGCGCCCGTGTATCATGCGCGCCCATCTTTTCATCCGAATACAGGGATATAGCCCGATGTCCAGCTATCTCTTCACTTCCGAGTCGGTGTCCGAGGGCCATCCGGACAAGATCGCCGACCAGATCTCCGACGCCGTGCTGGACGCCATCCTGGCGCAGGACAAGCGCGCGCGCGTGGCCTGCGAGACGCTGGTGAAGACCGGCGCGGCCATCGTCGCCGGCGAGGTCACCACCAGCGCGTGGGTGGACATCGAGGCGCTGGCCCGCGACGTGATCAACAAGATCGGCTACGACAACAGCGAGGTGGGCTTCGACGGCCACACCTGCGCCATCATCAACATGCTCGGCAAGCAGTCGCCCGACATCAACCAGGGCGTGGACCGCAAGAAGCCGGA
>Ga0182792_1000937_pt1 | contig 25351 bp, 15 predicted proteins | sample Passage237B_FD_130497 | JGI IMG/M metagenome (GOLD analysis project Ga0182792, IMG submission 130497) | Cellulose adapted compost microbial communities from Newby Island Compost Facility, Milpitas, CA, USA - Passage2 37B (version 2) (version 2) ...
AGCGGGTTCAGGAACACCGAGCAGTCTGCGAGACCTGCGAACACGCCAAAGGTTTCACCCAAGTGACCGTGAAGTGCCAAGGCTGCGGCTGTGCGGGGGTGAGCCTGCTCAATGGCAAATGCCCCAAAGGCAAGTGGCAAGAATGAAACGGGGGATGCGGGGTCAGCAGCCAGTACGCCATGTCGCTGTGCGTGCCTAAGGATTAGTTGGCCATCAATGGCGAGCTGTACATCGAACTGGACAACGAAGAAGTGGTTCATCAACCCCGGCCTATGGTCGCCGGAGCAGGGGTGGCAGCCACTGGGCACGGGTGGGCCGCCGTCGGGGTGCATCCTGTCGATGGGGGCAAGGTAGCCCGTCTGAAAGCCAATAGCATTTCATTCGATCATCTGGCCTCCAAACCGTAAGGCCGAATGGATCACACTGTCCCCGAAAATGCCCGGCTCAGGCCATATGGCTAGCCGGGCGTTATTTTTTCAGCACTGACAGCACGGTGTCAGCCTCCTTTTGGTTACAGCTTGACGCAAACAACAAACATCTGTGAAATAAGCAGATCGCGTAAGATTGACGGGGGGCGACTGCTCCCTAATTTAATTCAGGACAGCACCGATGGTTACGCAAATGCCTGATCTAATAATGACCATCGACGATTTTCGCAAATATAGAAAACTCTCGTCTTTAACGCGTTATAAGACTCGCGCCGAAGGTAAAGTGCCGGCACAGGCGGTTGGCCAGGACTATCGGCTTCAGCGAAAGATCATTGATGGGTGGTTCGCTGGACGATCTCCTCACTTCAAGAAACATCGTGAGTCGATAGGCAAAGGGAGTTCGAAATGAGGGTTCTGCGCCACAGTGGGACAGATCGTCTCATCGATGTACTGCGGACACAGCTTGCTCAATGCCAGCAACTCGATCTGGCAACGTCCACCATCTCACTGTTCGCGTTCGAGGAACTCCTATCAGACTTTCGGAGGCTGGACGAGGTACGCCTCATAATTGCCCAAGACCACCATGCTGCTGCACTACAAGGCGATGAGGCTGATCGCGCTTTTCGAAATCAATTGCTTGTTCCATGGTTGGCAACAGAATTCGAATCGTGGTTGCGACGTAAGGTTGATGTTTGCGTTTCATCACTCGGTGTCCCGCAGGGCGCTGCTGTTTTGCGGCAACAAGGTGGGGCGGCTGAGCATGCTCTGCTCGGTGCATTCTCGCTAACCACTGGCGGCCTTGGACTGGCACCAGGCAATCCATTGAGCATCATCCAGTGTTCCGAGTCATCCCGTGAAGCTTCGGCTATTGCCGAATGGTTTGATGCACAGTGGCAGTCATTCTCCAGCCAGAGCAATGGCAAGCAACATTTGATTGATCATCTCGCTGTTCTGATGCGCGAACGATCCGCTAAATCAATCTATTCGCTGATGCTGCACTACGTGCTCGGAAGCCGAGGCGATGCTCTCGATGAAGACCAGATCGTCAATGCAGCCACTGGCATCCGTAATACCGTTGTTTGGAAGAAGCTTTACAAGTTCCAACGTGATGCGGTCGTAGGCGCAATCGACAAGCTGAATCGGCTTGGCGGGTGCGTCATTGCAGACAGCGTCGGGCTTGGCAAAACTTTCGAAGCTCTCGCCATCATCAAATATCACGAATTGAGGAACGATCGAGTACTCGTGCTGTGCCCGAAGCGTCTGCGCGACAATTGGACGCTCTATGCAGCTAACGATCGCCGCAACGTTCTCGCCGCTGATCGCTTCAATTATGACGTGATCAACCATACCGACCTCTCGCGTGATGGCGGTGTCTCGGGCGACATTGACCTCGGCCATGTCAACTGGGGCAACTACGACCTTGTCGTCATCGACGAATCACACAACTTCCGCAACAAGAAGAGCCCTCGCCAAGGCGGTGAAACTCGCTATGACCGCCTCATGAAGCGGATCATCAAGCAGGGCGTGCGGACTCGTGTGCTCATGCTTTCTGCGACACCGGTCAACAACCGGCTGGCAGACCTGCGCAACCAGATTGCGTTTGCCACCGAGGGCGACGATACCGCCCTTGCCGAACACGGCATCCCGAGCATCGACTCGACTACCCGCCTCGCCCAGAAGCAGTTCAACCGTTGGCTGGACCTCGATGCATCCCAGCGGACACCCGCTCGTCTTGTAGACATGCTGGGTTTCGACTACTTCAAACTGCTCGACCTGCTGACGATCGCTCGCTCGCGAAAGCATGTTGAGAAGTATTACGGCACTGCCGAAACAGGCCGCTTCCCGGAACGGCTCAAGCCCATCAACGTGAAGTCCGACATCGACCTCGAAGGCGAGTTCCGTTCCATCCGCGAGCTCAATCAGGAGATTCGTCGGCTAAATCTGGCAGCCTATGCGCCCTTGAGCTATGTGCTTTCACACAAGCAGGAAGCCTACGACAAGAAATACAGCACTGAGGTGTCCGGCGGCAAGGGGTTCTGGCGGCAGGTCGATCGTGAAGAAAGCCTGATTCATCTGCTGCGCATCAACGTCCTCAAACGGCTCGAAAGCTCGGTGCACTCCTTTAAGCTCACCGTTCAACGGCAACTTCGCGACGTTGAAGCCATGCTGCACCGCATCGACGCTCACGACGAAGACGTTGAAGAGCCGGATATCGAGGACGTTGACATCGACGACGCTGCCTTCGAAAGCTTGCTCGTTGGCCGCAAAGTGAAGGTGCTGCTCTCTGACGTCGATCTTGTTCGATGGCGGCAGGATTTGATTGAAGATCGCAACCGCCTTTCCACGCTCCTCTCCACCGCGAAACAGGTCACGCCTGAACGCGACGCGAAGCTCGCCGATCTCCGCAAGGTGATCGAGCATAAGTGCAGCAACCCCATCAATTCTGGCAATCGCAAGGTGCTCATCTTCACCGCCTTCGCCGATACGGCTGAGTACCTCTATGAACACCTCGCGCCATGGGCGAGACAAAACCTCAAGCTGGAATCTGCAGTGGTTACCGGCACGGGTCGTAATCAGACCACATTACGATCGATCAGGAAGGATTTCACGTCCATCCTCACCTGCTTCTCGCCGCGCGCCAAGGAGCGCCCGGAAGACCTCGCTCATGAGGGCGACATCGACCTGCTCATCGGCACCGATTGCATCTCCGAAGGTCAAAACCTCCAGGACTGCGACTGGCTCATCAACTACGACATCCACTGGAACCCCGTCCGCATCATCCAGCGTTTCGGCCGCATCGACCGCATCGGATCGATCAACGAGCGCATCCAGCTCGTCAACTTCTGGCCCAACATGGAGCTTGAGGAATACATCAACCTCGAACAGCGAGTCAGCGGCAAAATGGTGCTGCTCGACGTCTCGGCCAGCGGTGAGGAGAATCTGATCGAGACCCAGTCGGGCAACCAGATGAACGACCTGGAATATCGCCGCACGCAACTGCTCAAGCTACAGGATGCCGTGATCGACCTCGAAGACCTCTCCTCCGGTGTCTCCATCACCGACCTTACCCTCACCGACTTCCGCATCGACCTGGCCGAGTTCATGCGGTCGCATCCCAATCAGATCGAGGGCGAACCCCTCGGCGCTCGCTCCGTGACGGTGACCGTGGACGATGACATCGACCCCGGCATCATCTTCTGCCTGCGCGCCGAGGGTGACGCAGCCAAGTTCGTGCCCGAAGCCGGTTACCCGCTTGCGCCCTACTACCTGGTTCATGTGCGAGACAATGGAACCATCGCTGCGTCATACACCCAGGTCAAGCAGCTTCTCGATCGGCTCAAGCGATTGTGCATGGGTAAGGATCTGCCCGAAGACGCTGCGTGGGAACGCTTCAACAAGGCGACCAAGCGTGGCAAGGACATGACGCACCCGCAGCGTCTCCTCGCCGCTGCCGTGCGATCCATCATCGGCAAGACCGAGGAACGCGCCGTTGCCAGCCTTTTTACACCGGGTGGCACGCAGGCTCGTAAGGACGAATTCGCCGGGACTGACGACTTTGAGGTGATCGCCTACCTCGTCATCATGTCCGAAACTTCCGGCGAGACTTCCGGGGGTGAGGCCGGGGAGGGCGAACCATGACCCCCGACCACATCATCGAGGCCCTTGCCCTGCCGAAACAGGCGATGCTCGGCCACCGAGTGCCCAAGACGCTGCTCATCGAGAACGGTGCGCCCACCGCCGCCGACAAGCGTCACATCAACGATGGCGTCGAAGAACTGCGCTGGTCCGCCACGCTCAAGCCCACCACCGTCGGCATTGCCTCCTACAAGGACGAGACGCGCGAGGTCGTCGAACTGGCGGTGCTCACCCTGCGTCTAAAGCCCAAGGCCAAGCTCCCGCGCCTGGTGGAACTCATCCACCGCGCCATTCCCTACCACCTGCTGCTCATCACCCAGCCTGCGTCCGACAAGCTCAGCCTCTCGCTTGCCGACAAACGCTGGGCACAGAACGAACGGGACAAGGTCGTCCTCGATGGCAACGTTGTCTCATGCGAGCTGGACAGCCTCGAACAATCCGTGCGCGAGCGCCTGATCGAAGCATTGCCGCTGGCCCGTCAGCCGCGCAGCTCGCTCTACGCCCTCTACCGTGGCTGGATCGACACGATCCAGGCGGCTCGCGCCGCGCGGATCACCGGAGCCTTCACGGCTGCCGAGTCGCCTCAGCGTGCCAGCGACCGTGCGGACGCTCTGAAGGCATGCGCCGCATTGGAGGGTAGAATCGCGTCTTTGCGGGCTGCTGCGGCCAAGGAAAAGCAGCTTGCCCGCCAGGTTGAACTGAACCTTGAAATTAAGAATCTGCGGGCCGAGCTTGAGGCCGCCCGCAGCCGACTGTAACCCCCGGGAGACAATTGTCCATGACCACCACCAGCCCAAAACCGATCAAGAAGCTCGCCGCCGGCGACCCGGAGACGCAATCCGCCGACGTCATCGCCGAAAACATCGCCCGGCTCAAGGCCTTGTTTCCCGAGCTGGTGACAGAGGGTGAGAAGGGCGCATCGGTCAACGTGGATGTACTCAAGCAGATCGTCGGTGACCAGACCGTCACCGACGCCGATGAGAAGTTCGGCCTCACCTGGCACGGCAAGCGCCGCGCCCGTCAGCTCGCCCTGACACCCAGCACCGGCACACTTCGCCCGTGCCCCGAGGAGAGCGTGGACTGGGACACCACGCAGAACCTTTTCATCGAGGGGGATAATCTTGAAGTGCTCAAGCTGCTCCAGAAAAGCTTCGCGGGCAAGGTGAAGCTGATCTACATCGACCCGCCTTACAACACGGGCAAAGACTTCGTCTACAAGGACGACTTCAAAGACAGCATCGCCAACTACAAACGCCTGACTGGTCAGACTGATGACGAAGGCAACCCGCTCACGACAAACCGCGAGGCGTCCGGGCGCTTCCACACTGACTGGCTCAGCATGATGCTGCCGCGCCTCAGGCTCGCCCAGCGGCTGCTCACGCGCGACGGTGCAATCTTCGTGTCATGCGACGAAGGCGAGCAGGCCCGGCTTCGACTAGCCATGGACGAGGTGTTCGGCGAAGAAAACTTCGTCGCAGACATGGTGTGGGCAGCCGGCCGAAAGAACGACTCCAGGCTGATCTCAGTATCGCACGAGTACATCGTGTGCTACGCGCGTGACACGTCACACCTCAAGGAGCAAAAGATCGAGTGGCGGCAGCGCAAGAAGGGCCTGGATGATATCTACGCGCAGTACGATCGCCTCAAGCGAAAGCATGGCGATGACTATATGGCCATGACAGCAGGCATGAAGAAGTGGTACAAGCATCTTCCCCTAAGTCATCCTGCGCGTGCTCACAAGCATTACGCCCATGTTGATCGCCGCGGTATCTATTTTCCGGACAACATTTCATGGCCTGGCGGGGGTGGCCCAAAGTACGAGGTGCTCCACCCTGTCACCCAACAGCCCGTCGCAGTTCCGTCGCGTGGTTGGATGACGAGCGATCCCGTGAAAATGCAAGAGTGGATTAGCGACGATCGAGTTCACTTCGGCGCTGACGAGAGTGCCGTACCTTGCATCAAGTCGTATCTCAAAGATCGGGAATACCAAGCCCCCTACAGCGTCTTCTACCAAGACGGTCGTGCAGCAACCAAGCGCCTACGCGAACTCATGGGTGCGGACTGCTTCGACTTTCCCAAGGACGAGACTGTCCTTCAGGAACTGGTGGGGATGATGACGAGCGAGCAGGACGTCGTGATGGACTTTTTCGCGGGGTCCGGGACCACCGGGCACGCGGTCATGGCTCAGAACGCTCTTGACGGTGCGAACAGGCGCAGCGTGCTTGTGCAACTCCCGGAGCCACTTGACCCGGAGAACAAGGCCCAGAAGGCAGGTGCGGAGTACTGCGACGCCATCGGAAAGCCGCGGAATCTTGCCGAACTGACCAAGGAACGACTTCGACGTGCTGCGGCGAAGGTCAAAGACGAAAGTCCAATGTTCACCGGTGACACGGGTTTCCGCGTCTTCAAGCTCGATTCCTCGAACATCCGTGCGTGGGAGCCAAAGCGTGACGACCTCAATGAGTCACTGGCCAAGCACGTCGAGCACCTGCGGGCAGGCCGCTCAGAGCAGGACATCCTCTACGAGCTACTGCTCAAGCGGGGCCTGGACCTGTGCGTGCCGATCGAGACGAAGGAGATTGCGGGCAAGCACGTCCACTCGATCGGGGCCGGCTCGCTCTTCGCCTGTCTGGCCGAGTCGATCAGCCGCGATGAAGGCGAAGACCTGGCGCTGGGGATCGTCGCGTGGCACAAGGAGCTGGACCCCGCCGGCGACACGGCCATCGTCTTCCGCGACGACGCCTTCGCCGACGACGTGGTGAAGACCAACGTCGCCGCCATCCTCGAACAGAACGACCTGAAGAACGTGCGGAGCCTTTAACCGGGCCGGGAGCGACCGATGTACCTGATGTATGTGGATGACAGCGGAGACTGCGGACTGCCGAGCGATGGATCGCCGTCGGCGTTGTTCTGCTTGTCCGGCCTCGTGGTCCACGAGATGCGGTGGAAGGAGACGCTGGACGACCTGAGGGCGTTCCGCCGGTGGCTGTACCAGAAGTACAAGGTGAATATCGAAGATGAGCTGCACACGGCGGAGATGATCAGCAAGCCCAAGAAGCTTGCGGCCTCGCTGCAACGGCTTAGCAAGCACCAGCGGCTGGCGATTATCCGGCACTTCGCCGACGAGATCGCCAAGCTGTCGGATGTCAACATCATCAACGTGGTGGTGGATAAGCGGACGACGAAGGCGAAGGACAAGGACGAGGTGTTTCGCTGGGCCTGGTACGCGATGTTCCAGCGGTTTGAGAACACGATACGGTATCAGAACTTCCCTGGGCCGAAGAACGCGGACGACCGCGGGCTGGTGTTCCCGGACAACACGGACGGGCAGAAGCTGCGTCAGTTCCTGTTGACGATGCGCCAGCAGAACCTGCTGAAGGTCCGGCACTCGACCGGGGCGTACATTTATGAGGACAAGCCGATCCGTGTGATCGTGGAAGACCCGGTGCTGCGGGACTCACGGGAGTCGTACTTCATCCAGGCGGCGGACTGCGCGGCGTTTCTGCTCAAGCAGAGCATCCTGCCGTCCAGCCACATGAAGCGTCACGGCGGCAACGCCTACCTGCAGCGGCTCGACCCGGTGCTCTGCAAACGGGCATCGGACAAGGACCCCACGGGGCGGGGGATCGTATGGCTGTAGAGAAAAAAATGGGGCCCTTTCGGGCCCTGGGGGATCCTACTACTTGGATAACCCAAGGTTCAGATCCGAGATAAGTATTCCATTGATTCATCGACAAGTCAAGGCCGAATCTGAAGCGAAACGAAAAGGGGCCTTTAAACGCTATGAAACTGCACTTCGAACCTGATCTTGACTTCCAGTTGCAGGCCATCGAGGCGGTCTGCGACCTATTCCGTGGACAGGAGCTTTGTCGGACGGAATTCACCGTCACGCGCGATCCGCTCGATTCCCAGATGCGGATGGGCTTCTACGAGAGCGACCTGGGCATCGGCAATCGCCTCACGCTGCTGGACGACGAGATTCTCGACAACCTCCAACGTGTGCAGCTTCATAATGGGCTCAAGCCGTCGACGTCGATCGCATCAGGCGATTTCACGGTAGAGATGGAGACGGGGACCGGGAAGACCTACGTCTACCTGCGAACGATCCTCGAGTTAAACAAGCGGTACGGGTTCACCAAGTTCGTGATCGTCGTGCCGTCGGTGGCGATCAAGGAAGGCGTCTACAAGTCGCTGCAGATGACCGAGGAACACTTCCGCGGGCTGTACGCGGGCGTGCCCTATGACTATTTCCAGTACGACTCTTCCAAGATGGGGCAGGTCCGCAACTTCGCCACGAGCGCCAGCATCCAGATCATGGTGGTGACGGTCGGGGCGATTAACAAGAAGGACGTGAACAACCTCTACAAGGACAGCGAAAAGACCGGCGGCGAGAAGCCGATCGACCTGATCCGGGCGACGCGGCCGATCATCATCGTGGACGAGCCGCAGAGCGTGGACGGCGGCTTGCAGGGGCGCGGCAAGGAGGCGCTCGATGCAATGAACCCCCTCTGCACGCTGCGCTACTCGGCAACGCACGCGGACAAGCACCACATGGTGTACCGGCTGGACGCCGTGGACGCCTACGAGCGGAAGCTGGTCAAGCAGATCGAAGTAGCGGCGGCGACGGTGGAGAGCGCCCACAACCGGCCGTATGTGCGGCTGATTTCGGTGCAGAACCGACGGAACGTCATCACGGCCAAGGTGGAATTGGACGTTGACGGGCGCAACGGCGTACAGCGCCGTGAAGTGACCGTGCAGGACGGGGATGATCTCGAGCAGACGACCGGACGTGCGATGTACGCCGACTGCCGCATCGGTGAGATTCGTGTGCAGCCGGGTAACGAGTTCATGGAGCTGCGCTACCCGGGTGGCGAGAAGTACCTCAAGCCGGGTGAGGCGTGGGGAGATGTCGATGCAATATCGATCCAGCGGGAGATGATACGGCGCACCATCAAGGAGCATCTTGATAAGGAAAAGCGGCTTCGCCCGCAGGGCATCAAGGTGCTCAGCCTGTTCTTCATCGATCAGGTGGACCGCTATCGGCAGTACGACGAGGACGGGAATCCGGTGAAAGGCGAGTACGCCCGAATCTTCGAGGAAGAGTATCGGCGATGGGCGCGGCACCCCGATTACAACACGCTGTTCCAGGAAGTGGACCTCGATACGGCCGCCGAAGAGGTCCACAACGGCTATTTCTCGATCGACAAGAAAGGCGGCTGGGTCGATACGGAGGAGGGCAACCAGAAGGGACGCGATGACGCTGAGCGGGCGTACAACCTGATCATGAAGGAGAAGGAGCGGCTGCTCGACTTCCAGACGCCGTTGAAGTTCATCTTTTCGCACTCGGCACTGCGCGAGGGGTGGGATAATCCGAACGTGTTCCAAATTTGCACGCTGCGTGAGATTCGCACGGAACGCGAGCGGCGGCAGACGATCGGTCGCGGCCTGCGCATCTGCGTGAATCAGCATGGCGAACGTGTGCGTGGCTTCGATGTGAACACGCTGACCGTCATTGCTAACGAGAGCTACGAGAGCTTTGCTGAGAACCTCCAGAAAGAGATCGAGGAGGACACGGGCATCCGCTTCGGAATTGTCGAGCAGCACGATTTCGCCCAAGTGGCGGTCACTAGCGATGGCGAGATGCAGGTGCTTGGTGTGGACAAGTCCAAGACGATCTGGGAGCACCTGAAAGAAAGAGGCTACATCGACGCTCGTGGGAAGGTGCAGGATTCGCTTCGGAAGGCGATCAAGGAGAAGACCCTTGAGATTCCCGACGAGTTCAATGAGCAGAAGCCGCAGATTACGGAGATTCTCCGGAAGCTCGCTGGGCGGCTGGAGATCAAGAACGCTGACGAACGCCGGGCGGTAAAGGTACGACGGGCCGTGCTGGATAGCGCGGAGTTCAAAGCCCTCTGGGATCGGATTAAGAATCGCACAACATATCGGGTAATGTTCGACAACGACAAGCTGATTGCTGACTGTGCGAAGGCGCTAAGGGATGCACCGCCGATTCCACGTTCACGCCTGCAGTGGCGCAAGGCGGATATCGCCATTGGCAAAGCCGGGATCGAGGCTACGGAGAGCGAAGGTGCGTCGGTGGTTGTGCTCGACGAGGCGGAGATTGAGCTGCCCGACATCCTGACTGACCTACAAGATCGGACGCGCCTTAGGCGACGAAGCATCCAGAAGATTCTGGCAGGCAGCGGCCGGCTGAATGACTTCGTGCGCAACCCGCAGGAGTTCATCGAGCTTGCGGCTGACGCGATCAACCGCTGCAAGCGAATGGCGCTGGTCGATGGCATCAAGTACCAGCGACTCGGCGACGAGCATTATTACGCACAGGAACTGTTCGAAAACGAGGAGCTCACCGGCTATCTTCGAAACATGATGGAGGCGACGAAGTCGGCCCATGAGTATGTAGTGTACGACTCATTGGGTGTTGAACGTAGCTTCGCTGAAGGGCTGGAAAACAATAGTGCGATCAAGGTGTATGCCAAGCTGCCGGGATGGTTCATCGTGCCCACGCCGCTCGGCGGCTACAACCCGGACTGGGCCGTACTGGTGCAGCACGACGGCGAAGATCGACTTTACTTCGTGGTGGAGACCAAGAGCACAGCCTTGCTCTTCGACGAAGATCGTCGCGGCACCGAGAATGCGAAAATTCAATGCGGCAAGATTCATTTCGGCACGATCGCTCGCGGAGATTCCCTAGCAGAGTTCGTGGTTGCGGGATCGGTCGACGATCTGATCAACAAGTCAATCAAGAAATGAATGCTGAGACCTCATTATATACTAAGCGTCTTAGGAAGCTGAGAGCTGGGGGCTCTAGTGGTCTCAATTCGCTCTCAGGATGTTAACTCGATTTCAAATATTTAAGGAAACCGTTCAAGAATATTGTTAAATACCGAGCCGAACGCGCAATGTTTAAAGTATATATTTGCAGTGATTTGCGATTATTGAATGGATTAGGGGGATTATAAATAGGGTTGCGTTCGGGGAGGGGTAATCCTTCAATCCTCAGGGGCGGGCACGCGGGCGTTAGCCTGTGTTCGTACAGGGCACAATTGTACTTGGAAGCAGGAGGCTGGTGTACGGATCATGCAAGATTGCAGGCAGGACGAAGGGGCGAACAGTTTTCCGGGCGTAGAGATGCAACTCATGTCTTTGCTTAGGTATAAAATGAATGATTTTATCCGTTTAAAGATTTGTAGATGCCTTTTGGCCTGGATGTGAATTTTCATTGACGTATATCGAAACGTGCTATATAACAGGTTTCGATATGGACTACCTGTCGTCCGAAGCTCGGGTTGATGGTGATGACGCCGCAGTCGCGGCTGTCTCGCGGTCGGCTAAGCAGGGCGGGCGCGGGGGTAAATCCAAAGCGGTTCGGAATCAGCAGACCGTTACCGTGAGAGATGTCGCTCGCGAAGCTGGCGTGGCGCTGAGCACGGTGTCGGCAGTGCTGCGCGATGATCCCACCTGCTACGTATCTGATAAGACGCGGGCTCGCGTGATTGAAGCCGCTACGCGACTGGGCTATCGACGCAACCGCTTTGCCAGTGCGCTGCGGGGTACGCAGTCGATGACCATCGGGCTGCTGTTTGAATCGCTCATGGGGCCGACGGTCACGATGAACAAGCTGGCCCCCATCGAAAGGCTGGCTTCCGATGCGGGCTATCGCGTCATTGTCGCCAACTATTACAACAGCCCGCGCAGGCAGCGGGAGCATATTCAGGAATTCGTCGCCAGTCGGGTGGATGGCATCATCCTGGTGACGGCCGACCCTGATAACGCCGATCTTGTCCAGCAGCTCACCAGGCAGCAGATGCCTCTGGTGACGATTGACTCAATTTACGATTTTCCCACGCCTGACATCTGGTTCGATCGCGCTGCCGGCGCACGAATGCAGGTGGAACATATGCTGGCCGCTGGATGCAAAAAGCTGGTGTTTATCACTTCGCTGCTGGAGACCGGCCTTGCTCCGCGAAAGGTCCAGGGCTATCGCGATGCGCTGGCGGCGCATGGTCAGCGGCTGGAAGATCACATTGTGATTGATCTGGCAATAGCCCTGACGGACAACCGATACCTCCGCGGTGCGGAGTGCATCAACTGGGTGCTTCGCCAGGGGCTGGAGTTTGATGGCATTATCTGCTCGGCTGACAGTGTGGCCATTGGAGCGCTTCAGGCGCTGCAGCAGGCTGGCCTGCGGGTGCCCGACGATGTGTCCATCATCGGCTACGACGATACCGACTTCGCTGCGGCGCTCACGCCGCCTTTGACGACCATTCGTCAGCCTCGCCACGTGGGTGAGCTGGCACTGAAGATGCTGCTTGAGCAGATGGCGCTCAAGGCCAAAGGTCAGAGCTGGGAGATGACTTCGATCCGGGTGGATCCCACGCTCGTTGTCCGTCAATCAACAAAGGGCCGGGCCCCCTCTACCGGCGACACGTCCTCTCTTGTTTCCCATCTCCCTTTTACTGGTAAAGGTGACTGACATGCCTGCCAACCATCATGTGTCCGGAAAGTCCAAGGGGTTTACGCTTGTTGAACTGCTGGTGGTCATCAGCATCATCAGCATGCTCATTGCACTGCTGCTGCCCGCATTGGGCTCGGCGCGAAAGTCGGCCCAGGCCATTCAGTGCGCCAATCAGCTCAAGCAGTTGGGCATGGCATTTCAGGTGTACACCGACAGCTACAAGCAGTGGTATCCGCCTCGCCTGTGGCGCACCACGGTTTCGCCGCCGCAGTGGTACAACCCCAACCCCAGCATGCATGGCATCTACTGGTTCATGTTCATCAATGCCACGATCCAGAACGATGGCGTGGCTACCACGCATGGTACGGGCAAGTATTTCCGCTGCCCGTCGCATGACCAGTTCGTCTGGGCGACTTCGACCAATCAGATTTCCTACGGTTACAACTACTACGGCCCGTCCAACAAGGCGTTCAGTGGTGTTGGCAATGCCAACGAACGTGACATGCACAGCCCGACGGACACGATCCTGGCGGGTGACAGCATCCACAACGACACCATGACCGGCCGCGGGACCACCACCAACGGCATTGGGGATCGCCATCAGGGCTCGGCCAACATTGCGTGGGTGGATGGTCACGTCAGCCGACTGCCTTACAAGGATGTCGACCTGACGGACGCATGGTGGACCATCGCCAAGGACTGATTCTTGTACTGCATCTGATTTGTTCATTTTTCCGGACAGGCAGGAAGCCCCTGCGCTGTCCTTTTTACTGGAGCTGCGTATGTTCGCCCCCTCGATCGCGCTGAAGCAGACGTGGACAGGCCTGCTGATGTGTCTGCTGATGCTTCTGTCTTCTGCTGCTTTTGCTCAAACATCCTCCGACGCACCGATCGTGCGCATAACGCCTGACAAGTTCACGCTGACCAAGGTGGAAGGCGTCACGACCAGGCTCGTCGATACCCCGCAGGGCAAGGCGCTGGAAGTTACCAGCACACAGACAGAAAAAACCATCGTCCTGAACCTGGACTGGATGGAAGTGAAGCCTGCGACGAGCTATCGCACGCAGTTCGAGTTTCAGCCTGTGTCGTTCGAGGACAGCGCCAGTGTGCATCTGCTGGTGCGCGAACATCCTCAGAAAAAAGCCAGGCCGATTACGCCTTACCAGAACACGAGCGTGCGCCTGCGCCCGGTCAGCAAAGATGACATGGGCAAGTGGCTCAATCGCAGCCTGACGTTTGTCACAAGTGATCAGACCACGCAGCTCACCGGTTCCATCATCCTCACGCCTTTCAAAGGAACGATGCGCTTCACTGCTTTTGAAGTGACGCAGGCCAACGCTCAGGATGAGAAGGCCAAAGCTGAAGCCGCTGCTTGGAAAGACTCGACCGAGATGATGGAGCAGATTCGCAAGCAGGCCGATGCCCGCAAGCCGCTGACACCGCGCCCGCTGGTGTTCTCGCGTGCGCAGATGAAGTATGGCCTGGAGAAGTTCTACGACCATGAATGGATCGACAGGCCTTTGTTCACCAGCCGCGAGTATCGCATTCCGCATCAGCACGTGGCGGGCCTGCCCAGCTATCGCCGCATTCTTGAAGAAGTGGTTCAGTACGACATTGACGGCCTGGCGTTCTTCCCCGAAACCAAGGGCCGCATGGGCATGTTCGAGGTTCATCCCCAGGCCAACATGCCTGAAGTGGGCCTGCTGCCTGAATTCATTCCCAAACTGAGCAATGAAGATCCATTCCCGCTGAAGCTTGAGATCCTCAAGCGTGCGTTGGCCAACCCGGCCTGTCCGCGCATCAATGGCAAGCTGCTGATCACCAGCTACGCCGCCGAGCAGTTCACTCCCGCGCAGTGGAAGGAACTGCTGGCCCGTCTGCGGGCGGAAGTGGGCGATGTGTTCATCTTCCTGCCCACCGTTACTTCGCCTGTCGGTCTGATGCGCGACTACAACGCGGGCAAGCCTCTGAATCCGCAGGAAGTGGTCAAAATCCAGGCCAATCTGCGCGAATGGCTTGATGCGTGCGATGGCATCTACTTCAACTATCCCGCTGCGTTCCGCAAAGCCGACCACACCTTCAATGATGGCTTCTATCGCGAAGTCTTCATCCCCGTCTTCAAGAGCGTGCTCAGCGAGCCGGCCTATCAGAACAAGTATCTGGGGCTCAGCGCCTACAAGTCGCATGTGAATCCCGATCGTGGCAACAGCCTGCATGAAGATGCCACGCGTACGCTGCGCGAATCGTTCCGCGCGGCCATGGATGCAAAGCCGGATGTCATCATCCTGCCCGAGTGGGACGAGTTCAACGAAAACACCTGCTTCCGTCCCACGCTCTATGGCAGCACCACCACGCAGCGCATCCTGCGTTACTTCATGAGCCAGATCAAGGGCAAGCAGCCCACGCCGCTGCATGATGACGACACCACGCTGCCTAACCTCATCGTCAGCACGCGCAAGATCGTCATGCTCGGCGAGTATGTCCTGGTTGAACTGCTCAACGTGCCCGACACCGCGCAGAGCCGAACCTACAGCGTGGAACTGTCGCTGCATGACGAATCAGGCAAGCTGCTCAAGAAGTTTGATGCGGTTACCTTCGACACCGCCAGCCTGAGTGAGCATCGCCTGTATCTCAACACGGCCGACTATCCTCACGTGCAGGCCATCACGCCTTCGGTGGTGGTGCGAGGCTATCAGGATCAGCCTCAGCGTTTCGAGGGCTTCCAGAATGTTCAGGTGCGTGCCACCTGGAACTGGGATTACCTCTTCGCCAGGCAGCCCGTGCGTGAACTGCTCCAGGCAGATAAGACCACCATCGCCTGGGACGCTTCCTCGCAGAAGTCTGTCGCTGCGGGTCAGCCGCTGGTTTTCCGTGCGACGGTTGAAGCCTCGGAGCCCATCGCTCACATCGAGCTGCTGGGTGATGATGACCTGGTGTACACCTACGATGAGAGCGACGAATTCCATCGCGGCCGGGCTGATGAGCAGCAGATCCTCATCGATTATCGCGCGGTGGGCACGGTGAAGCTCGATGGCACCATCACGCTCGACAACGGCCGGGCTTCGAAGTGGATCGTTCCTGGAACGGTTCTGCATCAGCCTGAAACCGAGTATGACATTGCGAAGGATCACGTGCGTCTCAAGACGCCCGCTTCGCTCCACAGCCGCTGGGTGTACCTGTCGATCCCCACGCAGGACATCGACACCGCAGTGCTGAAGTTCGACTTCGAACAGGCTCGTTTCAGCATTCCTGTGAAGGACATCTTCGAGAAGAAGATGATCTCCCGCAGCTTTGAAGAAGGCCTGCACTTCGCCGTCTCGCCTTACCGCAGGCAGATTGATATGCCCGTGCATCTGCGCAAGCAGCAGGCGAGCTTCAGCGTCAATGTCTGGCCTGAATACCAGACGGAGCTCTACCATCTGCGTGTGACATCCGTCTCGGGCAAGGTCTGGCGCAGCAAGCCGCTGCTGCTGCCCGGTGCTGACAAGCTGCAGGGCGAGTCTTCACTCGTGGCTCAGGTGGATCGCACCGATAAGAGCATCGCGCTCAAGACCCAGGCCGCGCGTGTTCCCGTGATCGAGTATGACTTCAACCCCGCGCGTGGCGCGGTTCTGCTGACTGATGCAGGCCAGCCTTTCTGGGCAACGCTTGGCGGCTACACGCAGACCACCACCGGCCGAGGCACGCACGCGGCGCTGCTTCGTACCTATCCCGACAAGGTGGAACGCTCTGCTCCGCAGTGGGTGGAAGATCAGGGCCGCCCGGCTCTGGCGTTCGATGGCGTGGGGACGTATCTGATCCTGCCTCGCGAAACCATTCCTTCGCGTCATGGCTGGACGATCCGCATGGAAGTGAAGCCGGAAGGCGATGGCGATCAGGTGCTGCTGGTCACCCGCGTTCTGGGCAATCGCCAGACGGGCATCCAGCTGCAGATCGTCGGCGGCAAGCTCCAGGCCACCTTCCGTACGGGTGCTGAGAAGTTCGTCACCGATCTGGCGGTCCCCGCAGGTCAGTGGTCGGAGGTTGTGGCCCGCTACGATATGAACCAGCTCAAGCTGTCGGTCAATGGCAAGGAAGAAGTCTTCCCGCTGCAGGGCCCGGCGCTGAACATCGGCTTCGCCATCATTGGCAACGATGTTCGCGGCCAGCACTTCAAGGGCCTGCTGCGTGCCCTGAAAATTGAACATCGCCCTTGAGTGATGGGGGAAGGAAGGGCAGCGGTCGACTCACTGCCCTGACTGATTCTCAGACCTCCATTGATCAACCAATCAGGTTCACACGAAACCCCGCGCCCAATGGCTGCGGGGTTTTTCTTTGATGAACCAGATTCGCATCAGATGATTGCCTGCTCCCTGCCTCGTGGCAGTCGGGGATGGAGTTCAGGCACGTGTCGATCGATGATCCACTTCCTGTTATGCAGACTGCACTCGAAGAGTTCCACACGCTGGTTCGAGAACAGCACGTGGGGGTAGATCGTGTCGTACAGATCGCTTGGGAAGTAGACCCGTGACTCCAGCGGCTCGGTGAGCATGGTAAGCAGAGCAGCCCAGACACCGATAGACACCTGGGCGCACGTGGCATTTGTTCCCACCACGGCCTGGTTGGACAGGCTGTGCACGTAATACACCCTTTCCCTGGGATACTGCAGACAGACGCCGATGGTGTCGCTGCCTGTCAGAGGCATGGAGGTGTTGTCGCCCAGTTCAAGATCGCTGACGAGCACGGTGCTGCGCTCCTGCCAGCGCTTCACGAGATAGTCCATCGTGCGTGGATGCAGGGCATAGACATATTTGGAAGACATGCCGAACTTGTGTGCAAGCTTGATGTTCTCCTCATGCAGCACCAGGAAGCCATGGGGATACTCAGGCAGCTTGATGACCGGTTCCATGATCGGCCGCAGGTCGATGCGGTTGGCCAGCGCGTTGGTGTTGAAGATGCGCACCTGACCATTTTTCACCTGACCGGTGGGCTCCCAGACCGTCTCGGTCAGAAACTCGCGACGCGACCAGGTGATCAGAGGCCGCCAGCGATCGAATGACATGGAATCGTCATATTCAAAGTGAATGACTTCCTGAGGCACGCCGTAGTGTCGCACGCCATGCTTGACCCAGATATTCACTGCGCCCGGGTTCATGCCACTGCTGATGATGTGCGTGGTACGTCGCGGCTTTTTCCGCGTGGGATGAATGGCGGCCACCATTTCGTGAACGCCTCGGCTGGCGTCGTTCAGTGCGGTGTTGATGTAGCTCACGCCCGCAGCATCGGTGGCCTTGAAGACAGGCAGCGTGTCCAGATCGGTCAGGTCCAGCACGATGTCAATCTGACGCTTGCGCAGCAGCTGAACATATTCCGCAGCGTTTTCCTTCAGATGAAGATCGTGGCGCACAAACGTATAGCGCAGGCGTGAGTGTTCGAGAAAACGATTCTTCAGAATATGATCGTTGCGGTCCAGAAGCACCACCGCATTGAACAGATCGCGCCGACCTCCGAGCCTTCGCAGGAATGCCGCAGCAACGTGGCCTGACGCACCGAGAATCAGCAGATTAGGCCGCCTTCGTCTCGCTGCCCATAAGGTGGGAACAGACTGGCCGGTTGTTGCAATCGACGGGCCCCCGGTTTTACGCTTCACTGGCAGATCAGATCGGTTCATAGCTGCATTATGGCCATTCTGCGCGGCTGCGGGGCAGAGGGATTTGTATGCGGTTTTTCCCGCTGAAAATGACAGAAGCCTGACCGACGATGCGCAGGTCAGGCTTCCGGGTGGTCGTTGCTGATGCGGATATATCAGCCTTCAAAGCAGAAGCGGATCAGTTCATCCACGGGCGCACTGGCCAGACACTCGACGGTGTCTGCAGCGCCGTAGTAGATCTTCACGATGCCATCCTCGTCGAGAATCATGCCGCCTGGAAAGATTACGTGGTTACGGAAGCCATCGGTTTCAGGTGTTGCCCCTTCGCCGGTTTCGTAGGGGGCTTCGGGCGTGAGCAGCGGCTGCCTGGCGATGGCGACTATGCGCGAAGGGTCGGCCAGATCAAGGAGCATCAGGCCGGCGTGATAGCGCTTCTTCCAGGTTTTCTCCCAGCCGTTCTTGCCACGGGAGGGATCAATATCGACCGCGTGGAAGGTTGTAAGCCAGCCCTTGTCGGTGCGGATGGGCGGCGCGGCCGGGCCGAGTTTATCGTTGGCGTAGGGCACATCTTCCACGCCCAGCAGCAGGCGCGATCGGCCCCAGTCGCGCAGGTCAGGTGAGCTGCTGATCCAGATGTCGAAACGATCAACGCCGCCTCGCCCGTAGACGGGGAAGGGGCGCTCGAGCCGGACGTAGCGCCCTTCGATCTTTTCGGGGAACAGAACCATGTTGCGGTTGTCGGGCGTGGTGAGCGTGAGCACTTCAAACTGGTTGAGGCTGTGGAACACACCAATGCCGCCGACCACACCATGACGGGTATCGACGGCGAAACACATGTACAGCTTGTCATCAATAACCGTCAGGCGCGGATCATAGAAGCGATGAATCTCATGCTTCGCATCACGATGAGGCAGCAGTGGCTGCGCAAGCTGGCGCGCGGTGTTCAGGTCGATGATGGGCTTGGCCGCGACGGTCCATGAGACGCCGTCAGGGCTGGTGGCCAGACCCAGATTGGTGCCATCGAAGGTGGTGTCGCCCCATCGGCCATAGTCGTTGCGGAAGATCATGAGATACTGGCCCTGGTATCTGCAGACGCCGGCGTTGAACAGCAGTGTGGCGTGATAGGGCACATCGCGTGCAGTGAGAATCGGATTAGCCCGGTGGCGTACCAGGGGCGAAGGCATGAGGTCCGATGTCGCAGCGGAGGATACTGAGGGGAGTTCTAGATGACGCATGGGCATCGGCTCCTGTGGTTGGCCTGATCTATCTGGGGGCTTTCGTCGGCGCGAGGAGGATCGACGCTGACCTTGGCTGTTCATTTCGTCTCACTGGCTGTGGTGCATGAGGTGCTTGACAGTCATGGGCGGCTTCGGGGCATGGATGAGTCGGGACTATGACTTAAAAAGCAGCATCGATCGACGATTAAGGTTACGGTAACCTTGGAATGCGAAAAGATCAACATTTTACTGGAAGATGGTTCAAGAAGGGGCGATTGATTTTTTAAGAAGTTATAATTACGTTATTTATATATAACATGCGGCTGGCTTTCTAGTGGCTTCAGATTCAGGGTTATTCCCATGTGCCTAAAAAAAGGCTTGACTGCTCACTTTCTGTGCATTAAGTTTTAAGGAAACGGTAACCTTCGTCGTCGAAACCCTATCAGCAGGTCTGCTTTCATGACACGCGTCGACATCAATGCAATTGCCACGGCCTGTTCCGTGTCGAAGACCACAGTGTCGAAGGTGTTCACGCAGAAGGGCAGCGTCAGCCCGGCGGTGCGCGAGCAGATTCTCCGGGTGGCCCGCGAGATGAACTACACGCCTCGACAGGTAGCCGCCCGCGAGACGATTGCCATCATCGTCAGCAGGCATATTTTCGCCGACGGGGCCAGCTTCCGTTCGATGGTGCTCGCCTCGCTGATGGGTCAGCTGACCACCGACGGCCTGCTGCTTAAGATCGTCTTTCCGGAAGATATTGATGTACTGATGGCCAGCCATGTGAAGTCGGCCATCGTGCTGGTGAACGGCCCTGATGCGATTGCTGCCGCCCGCTCGCTGCGTGAGATGGGCATCTCGGTGGTGTGCATCAACGAAATGGTGGATGACTGCCACGCCGTATGTACGGACCATGGCCAGGGCGTTGATCTGGCGGTGAAGCATCTGGTTCAGCAGGGCCATCGTCGCATCGCGCTGATGCTCGACAGCTCGCAGTCCCTCGGTGCCAGGCAGCGTCTGCAGGCGTATCAGAACGCCATCGGGCAGGGCGTGATCGACAATCTTCAGCCCTGCATTCATGAAGCGGGGAACACGACCGTGGTGGAATGTCTCGACCAGGTTCGTCGTGATCGCGCCACAGCGCTGATTCTGCTGGGCGAAAGCCTGGTCAATGAAACGGTCTACATGCTGGACCTGCTGCGCATCCGTGTGCCCGATGATCTGTCTGTCATTTCAAGTGAGATTCCCAATCGTTCGCGCTGGTTGATTCCTTCGCATACCACCATTGACCAGCATCAGGATGATGTGGCTACGCATGTCGTGAAGATTCTGCGCGATGTGATTGCAGGCAAAGCAGGCAGGCCTGTGGTTGAGATGCTGCCTGTCACGCTGATTGAACGCAAATCGGTCAGGCCGGTGTCCAGCAGTCTCGATCAGTCGACGGCCGCCTCGGAATAAACGCTGCGTTTTGAGCGTCGCTAATGAGCGATGCTGTTTTGCAGCTCAACATGTGCATCAGGAGATTCGACGGTGAAAAGCATCGTGAGCCTGAGTCTGGGGGTTGCTGCCATCGTATTGGGAGCAGTGTCGCCGTTGCTGGCTCAGCTGTCGCTTTACGACGATTTCGAAGCAACCGCCATCAATGAAAACCGCTGGGTGGTGGATGCGATGGGGGGCACTGGTGCGCAGGTCACGCTCGCTGATGGCGCGATCCGTCTGGATCTGACCAGCAGCTCCGCGGGCAAGTATGCAAGACTGGCCTTCGCCCGGCCGGTGCGGCTGACCGATGATGCCCCAGCCCTTCGACTCACCTGGGACATGAACGTGCTGACCTCCGGTCTGTCGGGGGCCAAGTCGTACTTCAACGGTCTGTCGATTGGTGTCAGCAAGGACACGTATGTGGCTGTGGGGCAGACGGGCAATAATCCCGAATTTGCGTATCAGTTCTTCACTCGCAGCCAGGCGAATCAGTCGGCGCAGCTGGATGGTGTAAATCACGGCCATGGCAGCGATCTGTTTCACTACGACTACACCGTGGGCCCGGATCGACAGACGCTCAAGGTGTACGCCGTGAATCCGCAGTGGGCCAGCACGCCGCAGAAGTATGAGTCGGCCACACCACTGTGGACACGTGAGACCTCATTCTTTCTTCCGATGGATCGCGATCTGCAGGTGATCTTCTACGTTGAGCTGAATGACGGTGTCGACAGTACATCGCGCCGATCGGTCGTCACGCTGGACAACGTCTACAGCACGTTCAGGCCGGATGCTGCAAAGCCCACCGGCGTGATGGTCGACCGCTGAATACAGGATGTAATGCGAGTCGTGTCGAGACCCTTTGTTTCTCCACGACCGCTGACTGCTGCGTCCGCACATAGCCCCAAGCCTATCGAATGCAAAGGATGAACCCCATGTCACGTATGCATACGAACCGCAAGGCCTTTACCCTGATCGAGCTGCTGGTGGTGATCTCCATCATCTCCCTGCTCATCGCTGTTCTGCTGCCCGCGCTTCAGAAGGCCCGCGAAGCAGCTCAGGCGCAGGTCTGCATGACCAACCAGCGCAATGCAGGTATGGCCAGCCTGGCTTACGCTCTGGAGAACAAGGATGTCGTTATGCTCTTCCATGATGATCCGGGCGGCTATGAAACCTGGTCGGAATGGCTTGTTCTCAAGCAGGTGCTTCCCAACTGGAAAGCGGTGCGATGCCCCACATTCAGGCCGTTTAATGATGAAGACCTGCCTGCGAGCAATGTGCCCTCGGACCTGCGCTTCTACACCTATGGCTCTCGCATTGCGGAGTACATGTACCCCAAGGATGCCAGTGGCAAGTTTCTGGGCTATCGCCAGAAGGGCACGGCTGTTCCCAACAACGATATCCGCGTGTTTGTCACCAGCGAGATTCCTCGTCCATCGAATCACTTCCACATCGCTGACTCGGTCATGTCCTCGGCTAACATCATGCAGTCATGGGAGCTGAGAACGATTTCGGATTCCTACATCACGCCCGGTGGTGCGCACTTCAGGCATAACAACAGCACCAACGCCTGGTTCCTTGATGGTCATGGCGCCGCGCTGAGCATGAGTGCGTTTGGAACCTACGTCCGCCGTGATCTGCCCAGCTACGGCGTCTACGTTTACGACCGCGAACTGAAGAAGCTGTTTGTCGCACCGTAAGGCTAATCCGAAAGGCGGTCTGATGTTTCTGTTCGACTTTTCCATAAGCCGAGTGCTTATCCTCTGCCTGCTGCTGATAGGCGGCGCAGTTAAAGCCGATACCATGACACTTGCTCAAGACGGCCGCGCCGCGGTCAGCATCGTGCACGCACAGGACGCTACACCGGCCGAGCTTCAGGCGGTCCAGGAGCTGGCGACGTATCTCCACCGGATCACCGGTGCAGCGTTCAATGTGGTGACCGAAGATCAGCATCAGGCCGCCAGCGGCATCTACGTAGGGCAGACGCGCCACGCAGCCAGTGCAGGCATTGATTTCGCCAGACTGGGCAAAGAAGAATGGGTGATCCGCAGTGATAGCGTCTCGCTTATTCTCGCAGGCGGCCGACCTCGCGGAACGCTTTACGCGGTCTATCGCTTTCTGGAAGATGATCTGGGCGTGCGCTGGTGGAACCCTTATGAAGAGTTCGTGCCTTCGAGGCCATCGCTTTTGATGAAGGCTCAGTCGCGCACCGGGCAGCCTCGCTTTTCGTATCGCGAGATTCACTACAGCTTCGGCGGCCATCCCTACGATCGATGGGAAGGCCAGTTCTCGGCCCGCAGTCGCATTAACGCTGCAGGCAATGACAGCATCGCGCTCAAGTATGGCGGCGCGGTGCGCTACGGCCCGCCTGACCGGGCTCACACCTTTCACATGTATCTGGGAAATCTTGATGAAGCCTTCGCCGCGCATCCAGAGTGGTTTGCGCTGCATCAGGGCAGGCGCGTCAAGCATTCACAGTTGTGTCTGACGAATCCAGAGCTGCGAGCACACTTCGTTGAACGCCTCCGGCGATACATCGAAGAAGGGCGGGCGCATGCTGCGAAGAACAACGTCGCCGAGCCCACGTTCTACGCCATTCAGCCTGTCGATGGCAGGCAGCCCTGGTGCGAGTGTCCGCGATGCAGGCGAATCCTCTCAGCCGAAGGCAGCTACTCCGCTTTGATGATTGATTTTGCCAACGCCATCGGGACAAAGATTGCGGATGACTATCCCGATATCTCGCTGGTGACGCTGGCGTATCTCGATACGGTTGAGCCGCCCCGATCAATCAAGCCTCGCCCCAACGTGCTCGTGCAACTGGCAGACACCGCCAGCAACATGATTGCGCCGATCACCGATGCCACGAACCAGAAATTCCGCGACCAGCTGGAGCGTTGGAGTCGCATCGCTGATGCCAGCAACCTGCTGATCTGGGATTACGCCGTCAACTTCAATGACTTCCCCTCGACGATTGTTCCCATTGGCATGTGCTCGTTTGGATTCCCGTTTCCCAGCTACACCACGTATCAGCCTGATTATCAGTACATGCGCGATCACTCGGTGCGCGGGCTGTTCATTCAGCATGAGTATCCGATTGTCTCGGACATGCGCGACATGAAGATCTGGCTCGAAGCCAGGCTGATGGAAGACCCCGATCGCGATTACAAGTCGCTGGTTGATGATTTTGTCAGTGGCTTCTACGGGCCTGCGTCGCCGATGATCCGCGAGTACCTGGCACTGATTGAAACCTCTGCATCCCAGAGCCGCAGCTTCCTCACATGGACGGCCAATCCCGGTGACTTCAAGTATCTGACGATGGATTTCTTCGACAAAGCCCATGCAATTTTTGATCGTGCTCTGGAAGCTGCGAAGGATCAGCCCGAATATCAGCGGCGTGTTCGACATGTTCGGCTGCATTCAGACATCGCCATGCTGATCCGCTATCCGCAGCTGGTGGGCGAGCTCAAACGCACGCCCGGCCGCAGTGAAAAGGACATCGAGCGCCAGCTGATCGCGCAGCGCATCAACGAAGCCTGGCAGGAGCAGTGTCAGCTGCGATGGGCGGCGCAGAATGTACGGGAGCAGGCGCAGGAATTCATCGACAAAGCCATGACGCTGCAGGACTATCCGTTGCCTGAGCGTTTCCGCAGTATTCCGGAGAATCGGATTTACGACTTCCCTGCGCAGCAGATGTCGAATCATCCCACCAGCCGACCGGTGATGCTGATTAACGATCCCGATGCTTCCACTGGCTATGCGCACAAGAGCGATCTGTCGCGGCTGCCTGAGTTTCCGCTGGCGAAGAAGAGCTGGTACATGCTGCCTTTGAAATTCGGTATTCATGACCCGGTGCGCAATGTGACGCAGGAGCATCTGACGATCCGCAGGGAAGACATCCCCGGCCGAGGCTATCACTGGTATCGCCTGGGCATCTTCAATGTGTCGGCCACCGATGCCTATGCGTACTTCTATGGCGGCTGGGAAGTGCAGGTCCCCATCGGTGGCATTCCGCGCGACAATCAGCGCTATGAGGTGTGGGTGAACATCAAGTTTGAAGGCCCGAGCTATTACGACTCGCCCGCAGAGCCGACAGATGCGGTGTACATCGAACGCATGATCTTCATCCAGCGCCCGGCGCGATGATCCTGTTTGATGGCAGAAAAATGTGAGCCTGCAAATGGAGTCGCCACGATGGGAAAAACCATTAAACTGCTCGCATGAAGATAAGCATTTCGGCGGTTCTGGGACTGACTGCGGCTCTTGGGTTGACGAATGTGATGCAGGCTTCGGGATGGAAAGCCGATCCTGCAGTGGTGGCGGAAACCCATGAGGCCCGCAAGCGTGAATTCAACTTTGATGAAGCCAAAGTGCCTGCGTATCAGCTGCCTGAATCGCTGGTGATGGCCAATGGTGCTCGTGTTCAGACGCCTGAGCAGTGGGCGGCGCGTCGACAGGAAATTCTCGAGCTGTTCCGCGAGCATGTGTTTGGCAG
>Ga0182792_1000941_pt1 | contig 25279 bp, 23 predicted proteins | sample Passage237B_FD_130497 | JGI IMG/M metagenome (GOLD analysis project Ga0182792, IMG submission 130497) | Cellulose adapted compost microbial communities from Newby Island Compost Facility, Milpitas, CA, USA - Passage2 37B (version 2) (version 2) ...
AAATCAACTTTATCGTCCTTCAAATCGCGAACACGGATTAGTTTTCCCGTGTTAGGCAGATTTCCTCTTTGACCCCTAACCAACTCTAGAATATCACCGAGTTTTACGCCTTCAATTTTCTGTTTGAAATAGCGTGCAACACTTAGGTTATAGTCGTTATCACGAATTTGTTCATTGTGAACAATCCGAACAACGCTTTCATCTTTTCTATCACTCTGGATTAAGTTGTTTAAGCCATAATCATTCAGTACTTTTTCTCTAGGTGCCTTATCAATTACAAACTTTTTGGCATCGACGAATTTTACTCTACCGGGTAAATCTTTGGTTCTTGCAAGAACCAAAATGATTAATGGAATTCCCGTGTTTAATAGTAAGCCGCCTGGTAATGAAATAATCGTGTCAATTAAATCTTCTTCAATCAGATATTCCCTTAAACGTTTCTCCTGCATACCTTTGAACAGGAAGCCTTGTGGTAAAAGGGTAATTAACTTACCGTTTTCCTTCAAGGATTGAACACCCTTCTCAATCAAAAACTGCTCGATTGTTCTAAAATCGGGTTCAATATCTCTATATTGATGTCCAAGTCTCATTCCTAGAGGAGGGCTGGAAAGAATCACGTCAAATTTCTCTGACTGAGTTGGCCAATGTAAAATCGAATCTTCGCAGAAGTACTTTGAACTATTTGGCTTTCCATAGGCCATCATTCTCAAAGCACCTAATGCCCATGCCTTATGACTAATCTCCTGTCCAAAGTAATTATGATCTTGATTATTATGAACAGCGAATGATGCTAATCCAGCAAAAGGATTGAATACTTTTGCGTCGCTTTTCAAATCAGCCAATTCACACATAAAGCGAGTTAACTCAAATGGTTGAATAAACTCACCAGCATATCTTCCTTGGGATTGCGAAACCCTATAGATAACATTGTCAATTATATCAGCAAAATTATTCCTTAGAATTTCTTCCTCTATTTCAAAAAGAAGGAAAGAAAAATAACCCATGGGCTCGCTCAACACTTTTGACAAAGAATCACTTAGTGCATCAATTATCAACACATAAGATTGCTTCGTTTCTTCATTTAGCTCCGAATTTATAATAAGCGCCTTAAGGTCTGGTATACCAAACCGAATAGTGAATGATTTATCATTGATTACACCGTCTTTGTATAAGGATACAAAGAGAAGTACTACTTGTAATGAACTTTCCAAATAATGTAACTTCCCACTACTTCTAAAAGCGTCAAAAATGCTGAAAATCTTAAACGAGATAGCATCTGCTGGATTTGTATATTCTATATTCCGCATGTTTCCGGTTATTTAATGATTATAGCACAAAAATCAGACTTATCTGTGCAACACAAGTGCATAATTAAATTATACTATTAAATATATCGTATCTCCCCGGTACATTTATATGGTCACTCGACCTGAAAATCTTTTAAAGAGTTGATATCTTGGGTCGGTTATGGTTATTTAATCTTATCAAGTAACGACGTCGCTCCGGGCATTGTTGGTGAAGAATCATCTTTCAGAAGCCCAGTATCGGATCTACTGAAAAGTGATTGTAAAACAATTTTACGCTCTTCTTCGTTAAATTCGCCATTTGAGATTAAAGACAAATACAAGTAGGTTAATTTTTCCCGTTCTTCTGCGTCCCTAGCCAAGTGAAAGTTACTAAACATAAATTTCATAAGTGCTCGAATTATGATAAAAAATACTGAAATAAAGATTATAAAAATAATAGACCAACGGATAGCAGTCAGAGAATCACCCCCAAATACCGATTCTAATAATCCCTCAGGGGAATGCCATAACAATTTATAAACCAAATAGGCTAAAATCAGGGAACATATCGATACTGCAAAAAAAGTGATGTACCCAGTTTTACGCAACTCCGTAGCGCGATCCTTCCAATATGTTATTGGTTCTTTTAATTTCAGTAATTCAGCGTATTGATTCTCCAAAGCGGATATTTTATCAACAGATTCGTTGTGAAATGTTTCAAACTCTCCTTTATGTGTGATCATCCATTGACTTAGTGATTCTTCAGACCGTTGTTGAAAAGCATCAAGACTTGTCTTATATCCTTCACAATCCTCTGTAGTTTTTTTTATATGATCTGTCAAAACGTTCTCATACTCGTCTGCAGTTTTATCAACCTTACGTCTTATCTCTAAAAGCGATTTCTTTTCTATTTCACGACGATTAAAAATATGGGAGATATCTTTATTCTGGAACTCATATGCTAAAAACACTCCTTGGGCATTATCTCTATTATTTAGTGTTACAGCTCCACTTGTAATGTATTGGAATGCTGACGGGACGGAGTTAGGATATTTCTCTTGTAAGCCAAATAAAAAATCAATTTCTGGCGCATCAAATACAAAAACTTGGTTGTTTGGGGTTAGTGTAGTTTTTATATTTCTTAATGCCTGAACTAAGTTAACTTTATTCAGACTTTTGTTCTTGATATTATTGACAATGCTAATAAATTGACTGGTCGCATTGTCAAAAAAGGCCTTACTCTGACTAAAATTATGATTCAGTTTACCCTTCTCCACTGCTCCCCATTTATCCTTCTGTTCTTTTAAAAACTTATAAACATTGATAAACCCTGTGAAATCATATTTTTCACCATTAGACTGAAAAGTAATACTTACGGTATACTTATTTAATTCCTCCGTTATCTCGGATCCAGAAATTATTTCTCTTAACTCTTTTAAGTTCATAGTATAGTTGTGCTTGCGTTGTTAAAGTTAAGTTTTGTTTCTCTTTCCCTTCGCCTCCGTCTTCAACGCCATAATCTCCGCCAACAAATCCTTGGCATCGCCATCGGTCGGCAACTGCGGCACCAACTCGCCTTTGAAGGCTTTGTGTAGAATAGCTTGTGGCAAATGCTCGATTTTTTCTTTGAGTATTTTGTACCGCTCCTCGATCACATCGGCTTTGGCAAAGAGGCTTTCTACTCGACGAACAATTTCTTGTTGTTCTCGGATAGGTGGCGTACAGATTTCTAAATTTTCGATTTGAGTTTTAGATATAGCTTCCATACCCGCTCCATATTTTACTGCCTCAATAAAACACTGAACGAGATTGGATCTCAAATAACTTTCTAAAAATTTAGGATTGACAATTTCCTTATCAGCACGAATGATAAAAACGTGCTGATTTACTCTTCCTCCAATAACGGACTTGTCAGCTAAGCACAAGCGTCCGATTGAGGCTCCGGTTATATTTAATAAAATATCTTCAAAATGAATTTCTACATTTTTCAATGCAGCTGCTTGTACTTCGTTAATAAACGCTAAGCCATCTAATTTTAGTCCGCCAAATACCACATTCATAGATCGAACAAGAGGAATGCCTTCAGAAAGATACGTTGCACTCCCTCCACGTGGAGTTGATCCACTACCTAATTTAGTGGTAATTTCCTTCACAAGTCGTTTGTCCCACTCCTCCAACTCCTTCCCTTCCCGCCATTGTTCCGTTAATTTTCCAGTAACGGCTTGCGTCAACACCTGCTGCCGAAAAGCTTTCAACAATTGCGGAATGCGGTCGAGCGCTTTTTTTATCTTCTCGTGCTGTGCAAAGAGTTTGTCCAGCTTAGCGACAATACGTTCTTGTTCGGGGAGTGGGGGGAGAGGAAATATAACACTCTCTAAATCTTCTTTGTTAAATCCATTTTGAGCAGTTCTCTGAGTACTAGTAATTGGTCTTTGAAATATGTCTGACTTTAAATACCATTTAATGAAATTTTTAGGTAAAATTTCAGGACTTATTACTTTTGCTAAAGCAACATTATAAGTTCCCTTCATCCCCGTAACAATTCTCCCAATTGAAGCACCATATCTCGCAATTAAAACATCATCCTCGTTACATTCTAACTGATTTTGTTTTATTGGTACATAAGTAGGAACTGGTTTATTACCAAAATCTCGTATTTGTAGCAACCTCACATAACCTTCTTGAGGTTCGTTTATAAACTGAGATTTAGGAGGTTGATTACCTCCTTTTATATCAAGTAGGTCAGTAAAATTGAGTTTTAGCCAACCCTTCGGCAATTTTTTTTCCATCAGCTCAACTCCTTTATCAAATCTTCCAATTCTTTGTTAATTGCCTGCAGTTCCAACATTGCTTCACGAGCAATATCAATCGGATCACCTAGATCTTCACCACTACTTAGTGTGCTATCTGCGATTAACCCAATATCCAGCGAGTCGCCTTTTATTGCAATAGCTTCCCGAGAAAACACCTGCCAGCGGTTATCCTCTTTGGCGATCTCTGCGCGCTTGGTTTCATCGATATCGCCTTGCCAGTTTTCTTTAACCTCATCTATTGAAATACCGCCGGTATACGCCTTTACAAAATCGGCGAATGCTGCACGGGTGAATGGCGTGCGTTTACCAAAGCTAGGTGCATTGGTACGCATATCGTACACCCATACATTTTTGGTGTTGCCTGTTTCGGTCTTGCCACGGGTGAAGAACAAAACGTTGGTCTTGACACCGGCCGCATAAAATATACCCGTAGGCAAGCGTAGTATAGTGTGGAGCGTGCACTTATCCATCAGGTCACGACGGATCTTTAAACCGTCACCATCTTCAAACAGCACATTGTCCGGTAATACTACGGCAGCTCGAGCTTTACCGTCTTTTTTAAGGGAGCGGTAGATGTGTTGTAGAAAGTTCAGCTGCTTGTTTGAGCTGAGGAATGTCAGGTCCGTACGTGTTGGCCGTTCGCCTCCTTTTTTTGTTCCGAAGGGTGGATTCGCCAATACACCATCGTAGTTTTTAAAGGCTTCGCCTTCTTGGCTCAGGGTGTCGGCTAAGGCAATGGGCGATTCAATGCCGTGCAGTTTAGCGTTCATCAAAGCTAAACGATGCGCATCCTGTACAAGTTCGCAACCCGTAAAGGCTTCGTACTTTTGAAAGCGACGTTCCTTTTCAGTTAATGCAAAGTAGCTATCCGTTTTTTCTTTCAGATAATGATCGGCCGCAATCATAAAACCAAAAGTTCCTGCAGCGGGATCGTTCCACCGTTCGCCGATTTTGGGAACCAAGAGATCAACCATCACATTGATCAGCGGGCGAGGGGTAAAATATTGTCCCGCTCCGGATTTCTTTTCGTTGGCATTTTTCTCCAACAGTTCCTCGTAGATGGTCGCGATCTGGTCTTTTTCCGTATCCTCAAACCAATCGATCCCGTCAATGGCTGTCACTAGCGTACGTAGATTGACCGGTTTACGTAGCATGCTGGATGCATTGGTGTAGATTTCCTTAATCGTGGCATTCTCAGTCTTCGCAGAGATGGTCGCCAGCAATTCACGATAGGTATCGTATAGTTCCTTGTTGTCTTTTATCGATTTAAATTTTTCCCAACGGTATTCTTCGGGTATTTCCTGGTCAAACTTCCGCACCTCTGATAATTTTAGAAACAGAATATACGTCAGTTCATTTAAATATTGGTGATAGGTCACTCCATCGTCACGAAGGACATTACAGAGGTTCCATAGTTTTTGTGCAATTTCTTCTGCGCTCATCTTTTTTAGTTATTAGTGATAAGTTTTTAGTTGTTAATTATCAGTTGTTAGTGGTTAGATTTTTTTTAGTGTTTTTGATGATAACGGTGATTATTTTTATCAATTCGACTGCGTCATTATTCAAACTTTCAAATTGATTTTCATCTATATAACCTGTTTCATACAAAAGCTCTAACCAGTAAATCGTTTCATTTATCTCCTTTTGAGCAATAGCAAATTTATGGATAAAATCCGCTTTACTCTGTCCATGTTCGGCCTCTCTAATCATAGCTCCCACAGATGTTCCGCTTCTCAGTATTTGTTTAGAAAGTATATACTCTCTTTTTTGCTCCGTTACGTGTTGATACAATCGTACCACACGAACCGCAAACGCAAAACTCTTGTCTTTTATGTTATTCTCCTTCATACTTCTTACAACTAACTACTTACAACTAACCACTTACAACTAACCACTAATTCTCTTCGTAATAATAGGAATAGTCAATTCCCTTCATAAACATTTCCCGGCTGTGGATATCGTCTGTCAGTGCATTCTCTATCGATACTTTCAATAGTTGGCTATCTGTTACACTTTTTACCATGGCCTGATGGTAGTCGTTTTTTGAAATTTTACTCCAATCCACACATTTTTTCAATTCCTTTTTCAGCATCAGGTCAAGCCAAATACGCGTACTTCTACCATTTCCTTCCATAAAAGGGTGTGCAATATTCATTTCCACATACTTGTCTACAATTTGATCAAATGTATCCGCTGGCATGGCTTCTATATCTTTCAAGGTATTCGAAAGGTATTGTGCCATAGCAAATTGAAATCCACCTTTAGCAATATTCTTTGTGCGGATTTGGCCTGCAAAATCATACAGCCCACCAAACAAATAGGCATGTATCTGCTGTAAACCTCTGACAGTGCCTACTTCAATGCTTTCAATGAACGAGCTTTCAAACAGGGCATAGGCTTTATTTTTACTCTTAACGTCGATGGTCTCATCACTATAAGTAAACCATTCTATAAATCGGTTTGCCTTAGTACCCGGAAAGGTTTTACCCAATGCTATAATACCATCATAGTCTAACATATCGGTCAACCTTTTTTTACCATCCGGAGCAAGAATTTTCAACTGGGTAGTGGCACTAACCACTTCACTGTTTTCCTTTTTAAGCTTGGCCTTGAGGTATTTCCAGTAGTTACGGGTTTTGGCATAGTCATCTTGATCAGTCAGTACCGCCACAATGTCCAACACCGAAAACCACCATTTGCTTTGCTCATCGTCCCAAATAGCGCGTACCTCTCTATCGTCGAAAAAGCGTATGGATATTTTAGACATAGTTATTAGTGATAAGTTGTTAGTTGTTAGTTGTTAGTTGTTAGTTGTTAGTTGTTAGTTGTTAGTTGTTAGTTGTTAGTTGTTAGTTGTTAGAGGTTAGATTTTTTTTGGTGTTTTTGATGATGGTGGTGATAATTTTTATTAATTCGACAGCGTCGTTATTTAAACTTTCGAATTGACTTTCATCTATATAACCTGTTTCATACAAAAGCTCTAACCAGTAAATCGTTTCATTTATTTCTTTCTGTGCAATTGAAAATTTATGGATAAAGTCCGCTTTACTTTGTCCGTGTTCCGCTTCTCTTACCATAGCACCCACAGAAGTCCCACTTCTAAGCAGTTGTTTAGAAAGTATAAATTCTCTTTTTTCTTCTGACAAATATTGATACAGTTTTACGATATGCACCGCAAAAGTAAAACTTTTATTCTTTATATTATTCTCCTTCATATCATCTAACAACTAACCCCTCATACCAAATAACTACGAGCTAACCCCTAACCACTAATATCTAACCACTGATACGTATAAATTCTTTGCAGGATATCCGGCAATTGATTCTCGAACCTTTTATTGATCCGCTCAAAACCACCCATCTCGTCAAAAGGTTCTTTATCCAGATCTTCGACAGTGACGATAGCCTCGGCGATCATTTGCTTCTCAATGCGTTGAAGAAGATTCTTTTGAGGGACTGTCCAGTTTTGCTCTTGGTACAATTTGTCAAACGCGTGTTTGACCCGATCTTCTCTGCTTACCAAAGCTGACCCTAACATCAATGTACGAATATAGGCTATAATATCCGCGGCTATATCCTGCCTTTTGGCATTTTTCCATGCTTCACGTAGCGTTCGAAGTGTATATCCTTTGGTGTCCAGCAATAAGATCAATTCTTTTAAATCAGCTCGCTTTAGCTGCGTGGGTGCTGTCGCAATGAGTCTTAATGCAGCAATCTTATTTTGATTTTCTTCCAAAAACTGCTTGAATCCTTCGATATAATCTTCGGGTTCCTGAGCCTCTCCATACCCGACAGTCACATCCCGTATGACGTCTATATGGTTGGAGTAAAACTGATACCCGGGAGTCGGCTTGAATTCATCTAAGTATTTCCAAAGTTCGTTCGTTTCGGATAGCAACTCAATTTGTTGTGCTATGGGCTTTTCTCGGATACTTTGTATAAAATCATCCAAAGAATCAGATCCAGTAAAATACTTAATTTTCTCCCCATCTAAGCCTGCCGCGCGCTTCTTCCGCTGTAATTTAGCAATGATCTGATCGACTTGCTGCGCAGCTCTTTCTTCCGATTGTATATGTTGGAATTCACTACATAATGTACTGAAATCAGTCGAAGGATTGACGACAAGGGGCTTCATCTCTGTGTAGTCCTTGATGCTTTCGTAGAGGTTGACCGCATCGAATACCCGAAAGCTTTCTTTACTTATTTCAGGACATAATCGTGTCGCCCGGCCGATCATCTGATCGTAGAGGATGCGCGAGCGTACCCGACGCATAAATACGAGATTACTGATCTTTGGTACATCAATACCTGTTGTCAATAGATCTACTGTGACCGCAATATTGGGATACTTTTCATTCTTGTAGCGTTTGACCTTATCTTCCGGTTGATCCGTTTTACCCGTAATCTTTGCTACGGCATCATCCGGCACGGGTATACCCGCTTCGTTAAATTCTTCTTTCAGGATTTTGACGATCATATCCGCATGTTCGTCTGTTGCGGCAAAGATCAGCGTCTTCGCTTCGCCATCGGGATCTATATGGTTCACCAGTTCACGCAATACCGTGCGGTTAAAATTCTCGGTAATGACGCGCTTATTGAATCCCGAAACATCGAACTTCAGCTCATCCTCCAATTCTTCCAGTTCTACAATCTGGTTACCTTCTTGGTCGTATACCGTAGGTTTTTCACCCTTCTCCCATACAATTCCTTCCTCGGACAGTTTGGTTGTAATCCTGATCGGAGGATCCTGATCTACTAGGTAACCGTCTAACACTGCTTCCCGTAAACCATAATTGAATACCGGTTTATTGAAAATTTCCGTGGTATGCAATGCAGGCGTGGCCGTTAATCCAACGGCAAAAGCATCGAAGTAATCCAGCACCTGACGGTACTTGCTGACATAATCATCCTGATTCTTGAACTCCATCTCCTCGTCATCCATTTCTTTGTCCAATAAATATCCCCGGTGCGCTTCGTCGACAATAATACAATCATAAGCGTCTATGCTCAAGGCTCTATCTTCCACATCATTGTAGTAAAGTCTTTTGACCATGCTTTGCACGGTGGCAAAATGAATGCGGCTATCGATATCTGGCCAAGTTGTTTTCAGTCCGTCAATATGGTAGATATCACTAAAGCTTTTCAGATCATCCACCTTATAATCCTTAAATCCATCCAAAGCCTGTTTGGCCAACAGTGTGCGATCGACTAAAAAAAGAATTCGTTTGAAACGATTGGTCTGTATCAGTCGATAAGCCAATCCAATGATGGTACGCGTTTTACCCGTTCCGGTAGCCATAGCCAGTAAAGCGCGGTTTATATCAGGATGATGGATAATCACGTTTTCAACAGCTTGGATTGCCCTGATCTGATAGTCACGTAGGCCAAGCCCTGTTTTGAGCTGTAGGAAATCCAAGGAGTTCTCCTCCAGTTTTTTATTGGCAAGGGAAATATCCTGTTCAAACTTTTTCTGTAAATCCTCCGGACTATGAAATCCCTTGATCGATCTTGAGTTGTTATATTGTTGACGAACATCCAAATACCAAACGCCACTTTTGGTTGCTATCTGTTGCAGATATTCCCTTCCATTGGTCGAATAAAGGAATGGTACTTTGTAGCCATCCCAATCACCCAAAATATCTATTCCATCCTGTGGCATAATATTTAATGCATACCGTTTACTTTGATCGAGATTGGTGGAAATATCTTGTCCGTACTTTTTAGCTTCGATAACAGCATACAGACTAGTCCCAATGAATAGAGCATAGTCCGCATAGCCACCTTTGACCGGCCATTCTGCAATAGCCATATTACGACCTCTTTCTGGTTGGGTTTTATGGGTTTTAGCATTCAGCATTTTGGTGTCTGCTTCCCATCCCATCTTGCGTAGATTAACATCAATAAGCTCACGTGTTTGCGCCTCATCCATAACAAGCTTGTTCGCAGATTGCTTGGCTCTTTCGGTAAAAGCTTGACGTTCTTCTGCACTGACTGACTTCTGTTGTATGATGGCCTGTTCATATTGTTCTTTCAAGGCCCTGTTTTCTTCTTCAAGAATATGCAAAGCATGACGAGCATCCAGGTTCTCCGGTTGGCTGAACCGAAGCGTCGAAATATCTCTATTTTTTACAGAGTATGACTCATAAAACCATTTCCCTAACTTAAAAGCCGAAAACAGTGATGATGTAGCATCTTCTGTGGTTCCTGTATATTCATGGACAGCGTCATTGCCTTGTTTACGAAGAATGGTAAAATGGTCGATCACATTACTTGGAAGAATACCTTGATTTCTCAGCACATATACAAGGTTCTGAAATTTCGTGTCTTCCGGCAATTCCATTCCGTACGTTTCGAATATCTGCTTGGCCATATATTCTCCATACTGCCTCAATTTGAATAAGGATGTAGCCGGATCTTGATATAGGTTGTACTCAGCAGCCTGTGCTAAGTTATAAAGCAAGGCATATTCTTCTTCTAAAAATTGGAAATTGGATCTGGCCATGTTCTATACTGGATTGATAGTTCAGTTGAAACCAAATATAGTAATATTAGTAGATAAATTCCTGTACAGTTAGTGTAAACGTATTATAATCAGGTTTTGTATCATATAATTTAACGTGAGGGTATCGACTCTTAAGAATGGTGATTAAATTTTTCTTTTTTTCAATACAAATAGCGAAACCAAATTGCACTTCTTTGATAATTTCTGTAGGTATTTTAAAGCAAGATCTATTATTCTCGTCAAAAGTAAGTGGACGCGAAATTAATCGTATTTCTTCTTCGTATCTCCATACTGCATTTTTAGTGCGAAACCATGCCATCACGGCGTCCATACTTGAAAAATTCTTGAGAGGTGTAATTTTCTTCTGGTAATCTACCGGCAATAAACAGGACTCTTTATTTTTGGCAGTAACATGCTCTCTAAGGGCCAGAAGATCATAACCTATACATACACCAGTATGATTATCCGCATAATGTGCCCACATCAAGAGATTTGTGCTGTTTTTGGAAAAGCAGGTTACTCCTCTGTTTAAATTTTCACCTTCAAAAATTTTTTTCATCTCTTCACGTGCAACCTCGGTAGGTTTCCGACTAAAATTCCGATGCAACCGAAATCTTTCATAAAAATCATTGCCCTTGTGCTTTTTAATAGTGTTGATATTAAATTGCTTTATCTCCTCTTCGTTAAATTCAAATAAATTTACATTGCAGTCAAACGGATCATTGAAAACGCTCGGGTGCGAAAATTGTAGTGTGTCCTTAGTGAGAACAGTTAGTGCTGTGTCAGCACCATAATATTTGTAGTTTATTGGCTGCCCACACAAATGGTTATTTAATTCAATCAAATTTTCACATAACATATTATTATTCTCCACTTTTTTTACTCTTTTATTGATTCTTGTAAAGCAGGTTTATAATGTAAAACAAATTAGTATATCGGCTGAGCCGTCGACCCTTCGACTACGCTCATGGAAACACTGTCCCTTTGCACGGATACTCTTGAAACCCACATGCACAAACCCGTTACAATTCTTCCATTTTTTCACTGTTCTGTCGTGCTATAACTTTGTCAACACGTGCCGAGTCCTGATAGGTAAGGGCAATATATCCCTTCGGACGAATCTCTAATGAGATGGTATTAGGTTCTTTGCCATCCGTTCCTGCGGTATTTTGCCCCATCCAATAGGTCGTAAACTGAGCTTTGCCGATCCGAATAGCCGTCAGCTCATGACCATCGCCTTTTTCGTAAGGATAGTCATAAATTTCAAAATCCTGACCTTTTCCGTACTTCATTCGCACATCGTCAGAAATGCTTCGGTACATACGGATCAACTGGGATTCCAGATCAGGCGTAAACAATACAATGCCTTCAAAAAGCTCATCATCTACAAATTTGAAAATCATATCGACCTCTTTGTTTAGGAATTTTACCTCCTCATACATGAGGGACGTAGGATTATTATTTTTTGGCTTATATCCTTTGTTGGTCATTTTGGCCATTACCTGTGCCTTCGTTGATCCGAATTTCATACCATAGAATTCGCTGATGGGATCCTCCTGTGCTACTGCCACACGGATAGCCATGAGCATAAGCAAAATTGCTGTTAGTTTTTTCATGCCTTTTATTTATTTGATATACAAATGTATTTATGCACTGTGCACTCCATGTGCACAGCTGGTATTATTCCACATATCTTTTAACATTCGCTTCAAGTTTTTGACGAATTACAGCCCGTGCCTCCATTGGCTCTAAGATCTCCACTGCAGACCCAAGCCCCAGTATCTGGGCATAAAATTCATAATTGGGGACTACCTCCAACTGAATCGTTGTGTACGTGTCTGTTCGCTCCATTACGGTTTGAGAGGGATGTAATGGCTTGGAGTCAATATATGGCCAAAGTGACTTATCAATTTTTATTATGATGAACTGGCATAGTGCATCTATAGGTTTACTTACGCCAATAATATCCTCGAAATAGTCATCGTGTGTTTCCGTCGGAGGAATAAATGCGATGTCTTCTACTGCTTCAAAAGTGATCATACGATCAAGAGCGAGATTTGTCCAGGAGTCGAAGCCATCACGCTGTCCGAAGAGAAACCATCGTTTGTTATATTGTTTCAAAAAGTACGGATGAATCAAAAAAGACTCTTCTTTATCTTGGTTGAATGATTTGTACTCCACGTGTAATACACGTTTCTGCTGTATGAATTTTAGCAAATCACCTAAAAGGTGGAGGTTCTTGAGGTATTCATTTTGGTCGAAAAAAATACATTCGTCCAGATCTTCCAGTTGAAAACTCTTTTTGAGTTTTAACGCCAGTTCTTGGACAAAGTCAAACTGAGGCAAACCTTTAAATCTACCTAACATATCCAGTGTCGTTTTTAGTAGATCGGCTTCGACTGGATTGATCTGCTGCATGGCTAATGAATAGTTCCTGTCCGAGTACCGGTAGTAGGTCTTTTTTCCTTCTTTACAAGATGCTATCGGTGCACGGAAACCTGCATCGCTTCGCATAAAGTCCATATCCTTCAATATCTGCCTACGGGAAATAGAAGAATCCCTGCCTGTATAGTCCGTTAACGCCTCAGATACATATCGGATAAGGTCGTCGATAAAAAACTTTCGCCCTATATTGGAGAAGCACCGATCTAAGGCTTCGTATCGGATAACTGCATGTTTGTTGGTAGCCATTGACTAATTTATTGATCTCTGCGAATATACGCTTTTTGTGTGCACTGTATGTGCATAGTTGATTGCAAACCTGTGTACATACACTGCACACGACATCATTTACTTTGTGGCAAGTTTAATCATCCAGTTATTGTATTCCTTACGGTAACCCGTAAAGTTTACTCGAATAAGATGGATATGTTTGCCAAAATTTTTTAAATATGTATAAAACACTGCTTTCCGGATTATTAATCTTAACGTTAGGTGCATGTAACAGCTATAAATATGGCGCCGAAGGAACTGCCGAAAAAAGCAACCTGACCATAGGTGTGGTCAAGAGCAAAGTCGTCAAAGGGGAAACAACACAGGATGAGATCCTAAAACTATTCGGTTCGCCGAATCTCGTTTCAAAAAACAAATCAAACCGTGAGGTCTGGAGCTACAATAAGATGTCTGTTGAGCATAAAGCAGGATCAACCGATTTCTTTGCCGGGCAACGCGCCAGCCAAAGCAGCAGTAGCAAATCTTTTGACCTGATTATCACGTTTGATGAAAACGATCTCGTTGCAGATTACTCCGTCGTGTCCACAGCTTATTAACTATAATATATAAAAATGAAGAAAATTATTATCCTATTGTGCGTCGTAACGCTATTAAATTCTTGTGCTACACAGATGGTTACCAAATCACCTGCAGAGGTGAAAATGATGACCACCAAACAGTTTGATTCAGAAAAAGATCTGGTATTTAAATCGGTTATCAGTCTGTTACAGTCGGAAAGCTACATCGTAGATCGCGCCGATAAGGAAACAGGTCTAATCAACGCCAGCAAGCGTATAGAAAATAAAAACGCCAATATGCAGCGTGCTTTATGGGGGAGCTCCAAAGATGCGAATACTTCAAAAGCGATGTTCTATGTGGAAGGGATAAATGAAGCCGTGACGGAGGTGAAGGTTACCTTGTATGAGGGTGCTGAGTCAAGTCGCAGCGGTTACTGGGGCCAAGTCAATAAGGATACAAAAGAACAAATGATCTATGAGCCACAGGTCTACCAAGCTTGGTTTCAAAGTTTACAAGCCGAAATAGAACGTCGTAAGGCATTGGGAAGATAACTTTGTTGATAAAACAGCACTTTTGAACTTTAATAAAGTTCCCGTTCATTAAAAGGGTGTGTTCATTCCTGCTGAACCCACCTTTTTAATGAACACTGGAATGAAAAACTCTATTTCCCTTCCTTCATTTTCTTAACCTCATTGGTGAGATCCAATACAGCTTTGCTCAATTCGGCAATGGATTGTGTCTTGACACGATCTTCTTCAATAAATTTTTCAAGCAATGCTACCAATTTGTCCGAACCATCATTGTTAAAAGTGGGTTGCATATGTTGACTAGAGTTGGTCGAGTGATCGTTGAATGTGTGTGAATGTTGTATATTATAAATTACATTCTCATCTTTAAAAGATTTAACAAATTCGGGTGTAACGCCCAAAGCGGCGGCCAACTCTTCTAAAAGAGGCTCATCCAGAGCGACCATATTTTCAAAGTCCGAAATCCTTTGCTGAGAATACCTATTGCGGCAAAGCTGACCGAAAGCTTCCTGCTTGATTCCCTGGATCTCACGGATGCGTTTTATATTATGACCGATATGCATGGTTTCGTTTTTTTCTTTAAAAATAGTATTCATAATTAATGAAAATTATGGACTGGTTTTTTACCGGTAAATCGGTAGAATACCATACCCGAAAATAATATGTAATGAAATAACTTTGGTCTAAAGTTACGGATTATTGTAACGAACAGCAATAGCTGGATGTTCTTTGATGTGTTGAAACCAATTTAAAAATTAATATTGATATATAATTTGAGGCTACTTGTATAGCCGTAGGGTGAGGGGCTGTCCCACTCACTAAGTATCTTTTTCTAAGAGCCAGTACATAGTATAAGGCATCTGCTGAATAATTTGTTCTTGAAATGTTCATACGACTTCGTGAGCCCGAATAACCTTAATGGAAGATTACCTACAATTCAAGTCTCCCGAGTATAGGGATGACCAAAGATCACATGCAACTCTGTTCGTCAGAATAACTTTAATAGCAGAAAACATACAATTCAAAAGTCCCGAGTAGAAAGATACGAAAGATCACATGCAACTTACTGCTCCCGAGCAACTTTAATAGAATAGAAGAAAACATACAATTCCGAAACCCCGAGTAGAAATAAAAGAAAAGGTAGCATACAATTCTCAGCTCCCGAGTAGATGAATATGACAGCTGATTTGACGTCCATTGGTTTCAACATGTTCAGGGACGGCCCCAGCTTTTACAATTGATTATTAAACCAATGATTCTTCAATGGAAAAAATTTCTATCAAAAAAAATGCACAGCATTATGTGGAATTACTCAACAAAGGAGAAGAAAAAGGTCTCAGCTATTTTTATACACATTACTCACGCAAAATCTTTTTCAGAGTTTACAATGCTGTAAAAGATGATTGCGATGCCGACAGTATTGTTCAAGAGGTACTATTTAAGTTATGGCTATTCAGGGAGAATATCGAAAACATTGAACATGCGCTTACCTTTATAGAAAGACAAGCGACGGAAGCAATAACACACTACTACAACTTAACGAAAACACGTTTTAACAGAAGTCTCTTACAGCTAGACGGTATCGAAGATTACCAAAGATTTATGTTGGGATATTGGGATGATGATCAGGAGGAGGATTTGGAATACCTGGACATGGTGGACGAACAAAACAAAGCCAACCTAAAGAAAGTTTACGATATTCTTCCATCATTGTGCAAGAAGCAGCAACTATTCATAAATCTCTGTTTGAAATATAGCTTTAATTATGAAAGGATAGCGTGGCATCTGGGTGGTATAAGTGAATATACAGTAGCTCATCAGATAGAGCAGATTATAAACAAACTACAGATCTTATTGAAAAAGGTGGAAAACCTTGATTCACCAAAGCTAACCGGCAAAATTGTTTTGAGCGGAGGCCTATCGGAGGAACAGCAACAGGTGCTCAGCATCAGGCATGAGCTAGGGCTTACCTTTGAGGAGATCGCAGAAAGATTATCCCGCACTCCTGCCGAGGTGAAAAAACTGTTCTTAGAAGCCCATTTGACCGTCGGTAACAAAACAGGTTAAAACCTTAACAAAAGTATTATGGCTGATAGTACAATCATACTAAAAAGAAAAGTACAGATCTTTATTGATTCTGATATTAAAGCAGATAGAGAGCGGTACTATGAAAAGCTTTTTTCGTGGAGAGATATCGTTTATAAAGGAGCGAATCTCGTCATATCACATCTTTATATCCTGGAAAAGCTTCAGGATATGGTGTACTTGGAAGAAGGCACAAAGATCAAGTTGGCAGATAGACAAAAAGAAGAAAACGGAATCCTAAACTGCTCCAGGATGGGAGCCAGTTACAAATTGCTATCCAAGCTTTATCTTAAACAGATACCAATGAATATCATGGCTTGTGTAAGTCAAAAGGTCTTGCGTGACTTTGCCACGGACAGACAGGAATATTGGTTGGGCAACAGGTCTATCCGCAATTATAAGAGAACCATGCCGATCCCATTTTCAGGAGATGTCTTTACGATTAAAAACGATGAATCCAATTATGATTTTAAATTCAAATTGTTCAAAATTCCTTTCAGAACATATCTAGGCAAGGATAAATCGGACAAACGTGTCTTGCTTAAAAAAGTCGTAGCAGGCCAAATCAAAGTTTGCGAAAGTGCTATCCAAATTATTAAGGGGAAAATTTTCATGTTGATCGCCCTTGAATTGCCGATTAAAAAGAAAGAGCTTGATGGATATCAAATAGCGGAAGCTGCATTGGGGATCGAGCACCCTATAACAGTTCATGTCGGAAAAAACAGCCTTCAAATTGGGACAAAGGAAGAGTTCATGTACAGAAGGTTGGCAATACAGGCTTCTCGACAACGGCTGCAAAGGTCATGCAGGTACACAAAAGGTGGAAAAGGAAGAACAAAAAAGTTAAAGGCATTAGAGCAATTTGAAAAGAAAGAATTGCAGTACATAGACAGCAAATTACATCTTTACTCCCGAAGGCTGATAGACTTTTGCATAAAAACACGATCCGGCAATCTGCTCCTCACGGACCAAAAGGCTAAAGAAGAAAAAGCTAAAGAGGATGATTTAATATTACGCAATTGGAGTTACTATGGACTGATCGAAAAGATTAAATATAAGGCCAATATGGCTGGTATAAATGTCATCGTAGAATGAGATTCTTTCAGCATCAAAAATGCTGAATCCATTATCCTCATTTGCAAACAAATGATGTGCAAAAACTTATATTACTAATGTAAGCAGGTATCACATCATACTTGTAAACGCACATGTACCTGCCCAAAACCTCGAAGGATATAAAGAGAATCCTGAAGGACTTCAACAAAACCCCAAAGGTGCGTGCAATTTTTCCGTGGGAGACCGGTCATATCCCAAAGGAGAATCATCTGCGACCTGAGTATATACATATCCTCCCTGAGGAAAAGGGGAATACGCCAGCGGATATTTTGTATACCCCAAAGGGTATGCAGCATTTCCCTAAGACTCTTTACCATATCCCGAAGTATATGCAAGCGATACCGACGGATATAGACTTTTGCCCTTGGGATCTGCAAAACTCCCCGAAGGTCTTGTATCCGTGCCTTAGAGCAAAACCAAATACCCGGAGGTATATGCTGAATACCCTCAAGGCCTGACAGCGTTTCCATAGGGGATAAAACATTTCCCTTCGGGCGAAGCCTCATATCCCTTGGGAAATCTTGAAAACCCCAAGGGAAAAACAAAAATTCCCTAGGGTTTACCTCGGACAAGCAACTACACCTAAATACATGATAAAACGCCTTCAAACAATATAAACCTCGTTTTTTACGGCACAACCTCTTCACATAAAACCAAAATAGGGGTAAAATCCTGCCAAAAAGATTTTTGTACTCCGTGAATTTTGGCAGGATTTTACCCCATCCATGTGGTGCCGCCTGTCGTATGTTTGTATCGTTGCTAGCACAAATAATTATTTTTTAACCCTTTAAAAATGTAAAGACATGAACAAGTTAAAACTAAACGAAAAAGGACAAAGCGATGTGCAGTTGATGCAGACTGCGGAACAGATCCTTTCGAAGATGGCACAGGAAGCTACACTCTTCCCTACGCCGGTTCCCGAACTAACTGCATTGGAAACCGCACTGACCGCCTTCCGCAACTCGGCAACCGAAGCTGCCTACCGCGACACCCGGGCGATCCTGATCCGCAAGCAGAAAAGGAAAGAACTGGTGTATGTGCTCAAGGAGCTGGCCAAGTATGTGGATACCATCGCCAATGGCGACGACAGCATCATACTGGCGGCAGGATTCAGCGTACGCAAGGAAAGCGACTCGTACGGTGGACTGGTCCCCAAGGCGCAACGCCCCATCGCCGAACCCAGCGAAATCGGCAGTGGACGTATACTGCTGAAGACCGAACCTTGGGCCGGCGCACGCATGTACGATTTCCAGTTCAGGATCAAAGGAAGTACAGAAGCCTGGAACTCACAGCTGAGCTCAAAAAGCACTTGCCTCATCGAAGGGCTAGAAACGTTCAAGGAATATGAATTCCGTGCGACGTACATAGGCATCGACCCTACGCCAAACTTCAGCGACGTTACAAGCAGCTATGTGCTCTAGGAAACTGAAACAGGCGTCACCCAAATGTGGGATCCGGGTATCCCCATCCTAAGGGGTAAAATTTATCGGAACAATAACGAACTTCCGGCAACGGAAGTAATAACAGAGCGTACTTAATCGCCGAAAAATGAATCTATTTGAAAATAACACCGTCATTTCCTATCTTGACACGAGAAGAAGCAAAAAGCATAACACCGGATCAAAGATAGAAATGACGGTTGTTTCTTCTTCGTTGACACCAAATAGCCGACTATCATGAAAGAAATCGTCAAAGAACATCCTCTGAGGTCCATCATACTCCAATTTGAATTCAATAAGCCTCAACTGGAATTTGAAAAAAAAGGTCTGGAAGCCCATTACCTTATGCACGACCTGACCTGGGACATGCTGCAAAAACTCAAGACGCATCACAAGACTTTGGAAGAGATCGACTACGATGTCAGCGAACTGGAGTATCTTCTATTGCCCATAGAGCAGGATCTGGATATCCTGGAAGTATTCCTCAAGATCAAAGACCCTTCGGTGCTGCCCTTCGACCATAACGATGGTGAAGTCGAAATCAGTATCGATCTTAACGGATTTTACCAAAGTGTGCGTGACCACAATCAAAGCATGCAGGCACTCCACACGCATGTCAGCAAGGAATACGATTGGTTTCAAGGGCATTTTGATATGATCTACGAAAAGGAAAGCTGGATAGACGAGGGACTGTGGGACGACATCCATCAGATCTACCGTAATTACCTACAGGCACAGGTCGATATTGTCACCTTAGACCGGGATCAGGAAGAATTCCGGGGAGCATTGTCCGAGGTGTTCGATTTTCAGAATACGTACATGGAATACGGCGAAACTATTTTCGAAGCGTACAACGAACTGCAAAAAAGATCCGATGAGAGCTACCGCCGTGCTGAAACCGTCAACAAGGCGTTGAATGACATGCAAGATCAATAAAAAACAAGGTAATTATATATTTCTTTAACCAAACTTTGTCGTCATTTCGATGAGGAGGTACGACGAAGAGAAATCTATGGCTAGGTAGGAAATTAACCCTATTAATCCCTAGATTTTACTTCGTAAAGCTCGTTTCACTCGGTTCTCCTCATTCTTCGTCGAAATGACGGGGTGGTTGCTAAAGTATATAATTACCAAAAACAAAAAGCGGCAATGTTTCCATTACCGCTTTGTATGTATTTTGCTAACCTAACGATTACCCATTCGAAAGGGCTGCTGCCCCCGATACGATCTCCGTCAGCTCCGTAGTGATCGCCGCTTGGCGAGCTTGGTTGTACGACAATTTCAATTGACGCAACAAGTCTCCGGCATTCTCCGTAGCCTTGTCCATCGCTGTCATACGGGCCCCATGCTCCGAAGCATTGGAATCCAATACGGCCTTATACAACTGTATTTTTATAGCCTTAGGAATAAGTTCTTCGATGATTTTCTCTTTCGAAGGTTCGATGATATAATCCGATTCAGCCACATCTTCGTTTTTCTCTTCGGGCAACAAAGGAAGCAACTGCTCAGATGTCAAGATCTGTACGGCCGCATTGCGGAATTGATTGTACACGACCTCCACACGATCCACACGACCTTCCTTAAATTCGGTCATGATGAATTCGGTCACTTTGGAGACATTTTCAAAGTTCAAGTTGTTGAACAGTTCGTTATTGTCACCGATGACATTAAAATCGCGTCTGGAGAAGAAATCCTGACCACGCTTACCAATAGCAACGATACTGACATCTCCTTTGGCAAATTGCTCAGCATATTTCGAAGCAATCAGGTTGTTCGCCGTTTTGATGGCATTGGCATTGAATGCACCGGCCAACCCCCTATTGGAAGTAATGACCACAACAAGCACTTTATTGGGCAAGCGATCTTGTGTAAAAGGAGAATCATTACCTTCTACCGAAGCAGACACCTGTGCAAGGATATCCCGCAACTTGTTGGCATAAGGACGCAACTGAACGATAGCATTTGTGGCACGTTTCAATTTCGCCGCAGACACCATCTTCATCGCTTTGGTAATCTGTTGTGTCGATGTGACCGACGTAATACGATTTCTTACTTCTTTTAAATTCGCCATTCTTTTTTAGTACAAAGTATTTAGTACTTAGTATTTAGACTTCCATACAGTAACGCATATCCAGCATTAAGCGGTCTAATATCTAACTACTAATATCTAATATCTAATATCTAACTACTAATACTTAGAAGACAATTCCTTAGCTACAGTCTCCAACACATCTGTCAATTCATCCGAGAACTTGCCTGCTTTCAAAGCTGACAATACTTCGGGATGACGTTGTTCCAATTGTGTCAGATACTCTTCTTCAAATTGTTTTACTTTATTGACAGGTACATTACGCAACAATCCTTTGGTACCTGCATAGATGATAGCTACTTGCTTTTCTACAGAAACCGGCGCAAACTGACCTTGCTTCAAGATCTCTACGTTACGTACACCTTTGTCCAAGACCGCTTTGGTAGCCGCATCCAAATCCGAACCGAATTTTGCAAAAGCTTCCAACTCACGGAATTGAGCTTGATCCAATTTCAACGTACCGGATACTTTCTTCATGGATTTGATCTGCGCGTTACCACCTACACGGGATACCGAGATACCTACGTTGATCGCTGGACGGATACCCGCGTTGAACAGGTTGGACTCCAAGAAGATCTGACCATCCGTGATAGAGATAACGTTGGTCGGGATATACGCTGATACATCACCCGCTTGGGTTTCGATAATCGGAAGAGCGGTCAATGAACCACCACCTTTGACCAAATGTTTGATGGACTCAGGTAGATCGTTCATGTTGCGTGCGATTTCGTCCGAAGCATTGATTTTTGCCGCACGCTCCAACAGACGGGAGTGCAGATAGAATACGTCACCCGGATAAGCCTCACGGCCTGGAGGACGTTTCAACAACAGGGAAACCTCACGGTATGCTACCGCTTGCTTGGACAAGTCATCGTATACGATCAAGGCCGGACGGCCTGTATCACGGAAAAACTCACCAATAGCCGCACCGGCCATAGGCGCATAGAACTGAAGCGGAGCAGGGTCTGCTGCAGAAGCCGCTACGACAACTGTGTAAGCCATGGCTCCACTCTCTTCCAATGTGCGCACAATATTTGCTACGGTAGAGTTCTTTTGACCTACCGCGACATATATACAGAATACCGGTTGACCGGCATCATAAAATTCCTTTTGGTTGATGATCGTATCGATACAAACCGCAGTCTTACCCGTCTGACGGTCGCCGATGACCAACTCACGCTGACCACGGCCGATCGGGATCATCGCATCGATAGCCTTGATACCTGTTTGCAGAGGCTCAGTGACGGGTTGACGAAAGATTACCCCCGGAGCTTTGCGTTCGATAGGCATTTCGTAAGTTTCCCCTACGATTGGGCCTTTACCGTCGATAGGCTGTCCCAACGTATTCACGACACGGCCCAACATACCTTCACCTACCTTAAGGGAAGCAATACGGTTGGTACGTTTAATGGTATCACCTTCTTTGATTTCGTCCGAAGGTCCCAAAAGAACGACACCGACATTGTCTTCTTCCAAGTTCAATACGATACCTTGTAGTCCATTTGCAAACTCAACCAATTCTCCTGATTGAACTTTTGTTAAGCCATAAACACGAGCGATACCGTCACCTATCTGCAATACGGTACCGACTTCCTGCAATTCGGCCTCTGACTTAAAGCCCGACAATTGCTCTCTTAGAATTGCCGAAACTTCATCTGGTCTTACCTCTATCATTTTACTTTATATAAGGGGTTTTAGATTCTATTTTCTTTTTTACTGTGAATTCGTCTAAAATTGTTAATTCGTAATTCGTAATTCGTAATTAATCAATTCATAATTATTTACACGCCTTGGCTGATAAAATGTCTTTCCAATTTATTCAACCTGCCGGCCAGACTCGCATCGATCTGCCTGTCCCCGACGGTCACCACGAAACCACCGATCAACGACTCATCGACCTTATTGGCCAAGATGACATCTGCCTGTATCTGCTCTGCAATACTGGCACGAAGAGCCTCCAGATTGGCGGTAGATAGTGGAGCAGCTGAGGTTACCTCTGCATGGACAATGCCTTTTACTTCATTGTATTCACGGATAAACTCCAATGCGGTAGCATATACCAATTCGCTACGACCTTTTCTGACCATGATATTGAAGAAAGCTAAAACCTCTGGTCTAACCTTGTTTTCGAACAAAGCAGCCAATATTTTAAGCTTCTTGTCTGTCTTGACTATAGGATTATTCAGAACAGCCTGTAGCTCCGTACTGGACCTGATGATCGCCACGATCTGCTCCATCTCGCCTTTGACCTCTTCCAAATGACCTTGCTCCTTCGCTAAGTCGATCAAAGACTTTGCATATCTGGAAGCTACCTTGAATACTGACATATTAATCTTAAAATTGAGTCATCAGTAATCAGTTGTCAGTCATCAGTATATATACTGTCCACTGACCACTGTCCACTGACCACTGGTTACTAATTCAATTTGACATCTTTCAACAAGTCGGACACCAACGCCTCTTGCTTGCCTTGATCTTCAAACTCTTTGGCCAATACCTTACGTGCAATATCCAAAGACAACGAAGAAACCTGGTTCTTCACCTCAGCCAAAGCCTTTGTCTTTTGATCTTCGATTTCGCGTCTAGCTTGGTCGATCAATTTAGCGCCTTCTACCTGCGCGTGTTCTTTTGCCTCAGCAACAATCTTGTCTTTCAAAACCTTGGCTTCTTTCAAGATGTTGTCACGCTCTTCACGTGCTTGTTTAAGCAACTGCTCGTTCTCATTTGTCAAGCGTGCCATTTCCAACTTTGCCTTTTCGGCAGAATCCAAGGCATTCTGAATGTTGTTTTCCCTTTCTTTGATGGCTTTCAGTACAGGTTTCCATGCAAATTTTGTCAAGAGGAACAAAAGGATCAAAAAGCTGACCGTGTGCCAAAAAATCAAACCAATTTCAGGAATCAATAAATCCATATAATGTATCTTAAGATATTGTGTACAAAAATACTTTTTCTTTTTTAACTTCTACTGTTGCAAAAAGGAGTCTGGATGGCAACCCCATCCAGTTCCTTTTAAAGCTTTGTCGTCAATTATCCGTTAGAGATCATTGACACAACCACTGCGAATAACGCAACAGCCTCGATAAAGGCGGCAGCGATCAACATAGCAGTTTGGATTTTTGAAGCGGCTTCTGGTTGACGAGCGATAGATTCCATTGCAGAACCACCGATCTTACCAATTCCCAATCCAGCTCCGATAGCAGCTAAACCTGCTCCAATTGCGGCTAATGTACCAGTCATAGTTTTAATTATATATAGTTAAAAAATATTTTTCTCTCCAAAAACAATTAGTGATCGTGGTGCTCCTCTATCGCCATACCGATAAACAAGGCCGAAAGAATGGTAAAGATAAACGCTTGGATAAACGCAACCAACAACTCGATCAAACTAATAAATATCGTGAATATTACCGATCCACCGGCTACGGCATGTGCATTGAACACAAATGGTAGACACAGCAAGGACAACACCAGAATGTGACCGGCTGTAATATTTGCAAACAAACGGATCATCAAAGCAAATGGCTTTGTGAAGATACCGATGATTTCTACAGGAATCATCAAAGGTTTCAACCACCAAGGCACCGGAGGATTCAAGATATGTCCCCAGTAATTTTTGTTACCGTTTGCCAAAATGATAACCAAGGTAAAGATTGCCAATACCATCGTAATCGCAATATTACCTGTTACGTTGGCCGATCCCGGAAAAAACGGTACCAAGCCCAACATATTCATAAACCAAATAAAGAAGAATACGGTCAATAGATACGGCATAAAACGCTCATACTTGTGTCCCAGGTTAGGGATAGCGATCTCATCACGTACAAAAAGGATGATAGGCTCCAGGAAAGACTGTATGCCTTTGGGTGCTTTGCCCGCATTTTTCCTGTAGCCTCTGGCCACAGCAGTAAAGATCAATAGTAGTACAATAAAACCGATAAAAATACTCAACACATTCTTCGTGATCGAAAAATCCAAAGGTCGTTTGTTGGTGGCATGGTGCTCGTCGTCATAAACAATGTATGCACCGTGGTCATTCACCTGGTCAGCGGCATAATAAATCTTACCGTGGTATTTCACCAGTTTTTGGCCTTTCTTCTCGACGATCTTCGTACCGTCATCATTTCGCGCAAACTCACTCGAACAGAAAGTCACCAAACCATTGTCCGTATAAAGAATAACGGGAAGGTAGATA
>Ga0182792_1000942_pt1 | contig 25278 bp, 17 predicted proteins | sample Passage237B_FD_130497 | JGI IMG/M metagenome (GOLD analysis project Ga0182792, IMG submission 130497) | Cellulose adapted compost microbial communities from Newby Island Compost Facility, Milpitas, CA, USA - Passage2 37B (version 2) (version 2) ...
ACGGCGCCGGATCGACATTGTGGTGGATTTCGCTGGTCGCCTTCCACACCAGGAAGAGCCCGCCGGCGATGAGGATGAGATCGCGCCAGGAGAAGCTCGTCTCCAACCCCGGATTGCCGTGCGCCTCGGCCGGGCCGGCCCGCCCGCCGCAGCAGTAGTCGAGGCCGTGCGCCTCCAGGATGCGGGTCGAGCCCGGGTGGCGGCGCACGATCTCGGCCAGGGTGGCGTCGGTGGTGAGGTCGGTGCCGGTGGCATCGGCGGTGTCGGTCATGGTGGGTCCTCTCGGTTCCGGGGTGGCGGGGTGCGCTCGGGTGCCGGTGCCGACGGGGTGGCGGGGTGCGGATGCCGGTGCGGTGCGGGTCGGCGCCGTCAGGCGGGGTCGTAGGTCCAGTCGTGGCGCTTGCGGTGGTAGGTCTCGTCGTAGGTGGCCCGGCCGCCGGTGAGGTCGACCAGCTTGGGGAGCGGCCGGGGCGAGGGCCGCGGGCAGCGGTGCTGCTCCAGGTGGGCGGCGAACTCGTCGGGGAAGGCGCGCAGGATGCTGGAGACGAGCTGCTGCTCCTCCACGGCGAGGTAGCAGCGGTTGGCGTCGGTCACCCGCTGGAGCCAGCCGCCGATGGCGGCGACGTCCGCGTCGGTGCCCCGGCCCTCCTCGATGCGGGCGAGGTGCTCGGTGATCTCGGTGGAGCCGAGCTTGCAGGGCGGGCACTGGCCGCAGGACTCCACCGCGAGGAAGTGCGAGAGCTGCCGGGCGACCGACACCATGCAGGCGCGGTCGTCGTAGACGATGAAGCCGGCCGAGCCCATGCCGGAGCCAATGGCGGCGAAGCCCTCGTAGGAGACGGGGGTGTCGAGGTGGGCGGCGGTGACCACCGCGTTGGCGACGCCGGAGAACACGGCCTTGATGCTGCGGCCGGGGGCGAGGCCGCTGCCGACGGCGTCGATCACGTCGCGCAGCGAGGTGCCCAGCTCGACCTCGCCGACGTCGGGGGCCACCACGTCGCCGACGACGGTCGTGACGACGGTGCCGGGCGACTCGGCGGTGCCGAGCGAGCGGAACCAGTCGGGACCGTGGGCGAGGATGTGGGGCACGTTGGCCAGCGTTTCGAGGTTGTTGACGAGCGTGGGGTTGGGCTCGTCGCCGCGGCGGCCCGGGCCGTGCGGGCCCGCCTCCCAGCCCTCCTGGGGCGACGAGGCGAACAGGCCGTGCTCGAAGGGGGCGAAGCGCCGGGGCAGGGGCGGCTTGCCCTCGATCACCTCCAGCATCGCCTTCTCCTCCCCGAACAGGTACTCGTCGGGGCCCGCCACGATGGTCACCGTGCAGTCGGTGCAGACGCCCGCGCCCTGGAACTCGCGGACCGCCCGGGTGACCGCCTCGATCTCGGCGGTGAAGCTGCCCTTGATGCAGAGGTACAGCTCGGCGGCGCCGACGGCCGCGGCGGCCACGATCGCGCCCTCCACCACCTGGTACGGGTTGGCCCGCAGGAGCGCCCGGTCCTTGAACGTGCCGGGCTCGCCCTCGGCGCCGTTGGCCACGACGAAGCGCCGGCCCGCCCCCTCCTGCGCGGCGATGCCGGCCCACTTGCGGCCGGTCGGGAAGCCGCCGCCGCCCCGGCCCCGCAGGCCCGACGCCGTGATCTGGTCGATCACCGCGGCGCCGCCCTGCCGCCGCACCGCCTCGATGCCCCGACCGCCCGCGTCGGTGGCGAGGTGGGCGTCGAGGGTGGTGACGGGTTCGGCGGGGAGGAGGTGTCCGGTCATGGCTCGTCGTGTGCCCGATCGAGGTGCGCGTGAAACAGCGCGGCGAGGTCGCGGAGCGTGGCGGGTCGCTCCCCGTCGAGGTCGAGGTCGCCGACGGCCCGCTCCCCCAGCTCCTCCACCGTCGCGTCCCAGAGGTGGAGCAGCGCGAGGTCGTCGTGGAGGTCCAGCTCGTCGAGGGTCAGCCCGGCCGCCTCGTCCACGTCGACCTCGACGCCCACCATGATCGACAGGAGGTCGAGCACCCCCGCCACGTCGATCTGCTCACGGTGCTGGTTGGTCTCGGCGGGCACGGACCCTCCCCGGGGCGCTGCGACGGACGGATGACGATCATTATTCTAGTGTTCGCTAGAAAAAAGCAACCGGGTCGTCCGTCACCCGAGGTGCCGGCGCTGCCGCGCCGCCGCGAGCCGCCGACCGTCAGGTGCCCACGTGGTCGGACGGGCCGGTGAGCGGCAGCACCGTGGCGCAACCGAGGTGGTCGCGGGTGGCGATGATCGGCAGGAACGGCACTCGATGCCCGCGGGCGCCACCACGTCGCCGCCGGGGTGACGACGCCCTCGACGCGTCGTGAAGTCGTCACCACAAGGGCTTGGCCATGGGGAGGGCACCTCCGCTGCGAGGTCCGCTGGACCCTACCGGCGACGGGTGGCCGAACCCCCGGACCCGCTCGACCTAGACGCCCGCGAGGTGGAGGTCGGCGGGGCTGAGGTGGGCGACGTCGGCGGCGTGGAGGAGGGCGCCGACGAGGCCGGCCCGGTCCCCGAGGGCCGCCGGGCGCAGCCGGGGCGCCGGGCGCCAGCCGAGGGCGCGGTCGAGCGCGGCGGCGAGCGGCACCAGCAGGTGCTCGCCGGCCTCCCCGAGCCCGCCGCCGACGACGATCGGGCCCGGGTCGCCCACCGTCACCACCCACGAGAGCGCGTGGGCCAGGGCCGCCACCGCGTCGTCGCGGACCGCCGTCGCCACCGGGTCCTCGCCGCCCGCGGCCCGGCGCAGCACCTCCGAGGCCGGGACCTGGCACCCCGTGGCCTCGGCGTAGCGCGCCTCGACCGTGCGGCACGAGCAGCGGCGCTCCAGCGGCTCGCCGGCCGGGCCGAAGGCGGGCTGGCCGACCTCACCGGCCGCCCACGCGTCGCCGCCGTGCACCTCCCCGCCCAGCACCAGCGCCACCGAGAGCCCGGTCCCCACGGCGGCGAACGCGAAGGAGGCGAGGCCGGCCCCGGCGCCCAGGTCCAGCTCGGCCCGGGCTCCCGACCGCACGTCGTTCACGAGCCGGACCGGCGACGCGGTCCGCTCGGCGACCAGCCGGGCGAGCGGCAGGTCCCGCCAGCCGATGGTGGAGGCCCGCACCACCCCGGCCGACTCGTCCACCACGCCGAGGGTGGCGACCGCGGCGCCCGTCACCGCCACGCCGCGCTCGCCGGCCCGCCCGACCAGGCCCTCGACCAGGTCGAGCACCACCGCGGCCACCGCGTCGGGCCCCCGCCGGGCCCCGGTCTCGACCCGCGCCACGATCGGCGCCGCACCCGCGCCGGCCGGCACCACCGCGCCCCGCACCGTGGTGCCGCCGACGTCCACGCCCAGCACCGCCCCCCGTGCGCTCACGCGCCCGTCCCCTCCCCCACGGCCTCGCGCCCGTCGGTGACCCAGGCGGTGCCGGCCGCCCACCCCCGGGCGGTCATCGGCCGGTCGACGGGGCGGACGAGGCGTCGCCGGCTCCCCCGGCCGGCTCGACGGTCAGCTCGACGGTGTGGCGGAGGTCGCCGGCCGCGGCCGAGGCGGCGACGAGTAGGCGGCGGACCCCGTGGTCGGTGGTCCAGGCACCGGCGCCGTCGTCCCAGCGGCGCAGCGCGGTGGCGGGGACCCCGACCGCGACCTCGACGGTCTCGCCCGGCTCGGTGCGGGCCTTGGCGAAGCCCACGAGCACCTTCGGCGGGTGGCCGTCGCGCTCGGGTGCCAGGTAGACCTGCACCACGTCGGTGGCCGGGCGGTCGCCGGTGTTGGCGACGGTGACGGTGACCGTGGCGTCGTCGCCCACCCGGATCGGCCCGGCGGCGGACGCGGCGGTCCAGCGGGTGGTGCCGTAGGAGCCGCCGTGGCCGAACGCGAAGCGGGGCGCGGTGCCCGAGGCGTCGTGGCCCCGGTAGCCGACGAGGCGGCCCTCGTCGTAGGTCTGGACGCCGTCGACGGGGAGGTAGTGGGGCCAGGCCGGGCAGTCCTCCAGGCGCTCGGGCCAGGTGATCGGCAGCCGGCCGCCGGGGTCGACGTCGCCGGCGAGCGCCGCGGCCACGGCCGGGCCCGTCTCCTGGCCGACGAAGGACGCCCACAGCACCGCGTCGACCTCGTCGGCCCAGGGGGTGAGGACCGGGCCGCCGCAGTTGAGGACGACGACGGTCCGCGGCGCCACGGCCGCGACCCGCCGCACCAGCTCGTCCTGGTCGCCGGGGAGGGCGAGGGTGGCGCGGTCCACGCCCTCGGTCTCCCACTCGTCGGTGGTGCCGACCACCACGACCGCGACGTCCGCGCCGGCCGCTGCGGCCACCGCCTCGTCCAGCAGCGAGACGTCCCGGGGCGGGCGGACGCCGAGGGTGAGGGCGGCCATGGCCCTGACCCCGCTGGAGGCGACGTGGATCGGCACGGCCTCGCCGGCGGTGAGGTCGAGCGTGGCCTCCTGCTCCTCGCAGGCGAAGCCGAACACCCAGTCGCCGCGCGGGAGGGAGCGGGTGGGGTCGTCCAGCAGCACGGTGTCGCCGACGGTCACCCGCCCCTTGCCGGCGATGGCGGCGCCGAAGGTGTGGGGGCCGGACACCTCGGCCACGTAGGTCCCGGTGAGGGTGACGCCGAACTGGCCCCGCCCGAACGCCTCGGGGGCGCCGCCGACCACGAGGTGGCGGCTGGAGTCGGTGACGGCGGTCGCGGCCAGCTCGCCCTCGCAGTCGGGGCGGGCGTAGAACCTGAGGTCGAGGCCGGGGCTGCCGTCGGCCCGGCGGAGGCGGTCGGCGCCGATCGGCGGGCACATCTTCTCGACGTCCGCGCCCACGGCGTGGGCGGTGACCCGCGCCCCGAAGCGGTCCCGGAGGGCGTCGAGGATGCTGCGGTTCGGCAGGGGCCGCAGCGAGGAGCTGCCGCCGCCCATGATCCGGGTGGCGGCGGCGTTGGGGCCGATCACGGCGATCCGGGCGCCGTCGGCCAGCGGCAGCGCGCCGGCCGGGTTGGCGAGCAGGGTGAGGGAGTCGACCGCGGCCTGGTGGCACAGGGCCCGCTCGGCCGGGTCGTCCACGCTCTCCTGCGGGCCGTCGGCCGGCCGCTCGGCGGCCCGGGTGCGCTCGGCGAGGCGGACCACGGCCTCCACCCGGGCGTCGACGTCGGCCTCGCTCGCCCGGCCCTCCCGCACCGCGGCGGCGAGCGGCTCGCCGTAGATGGTGTCGGGGCCGGGCATGGCCACGTCGAGGCCCGCCGCGACGGCCGCCACGGTGTCGTGGGCGCCGTCCCAGTCGGAGACCACGAAGCCGTCGAAGCCCCACTCGTCGCGCAGGATCTCGGTGAGCAGGCGGCGGTTGTGGGCGCAGTGCTCGCCGGCGAGCTTGTTGTAGGCGGACATGATCCCCCAGGCGCCGGCCTCGGTGACCGCCGCCTCGAACGGGCGCAGGTACAGCTCGCGCAGGGCACCCTCGGGGATCACGGCGTTCACGGTGCCCCGGTCGACCTCGGTGTCGTTGCCCACGAGGTGCTTGACGGTGACGGCCACATCGTGGGCCTGCACGGCGCGGACGAAGGCGACGGCGAGGCGGGCGGTCAGCTCGGGGTCCTCCGCGTAGCACTCGAAGACCCGGCCGCCGATCGGGGTGCGCTGGAGGTTGACGGTGGGGCCGAGGAGCACGTGGGCGCGCTTGCGGCGGGACTCGCGGCCGAGCAGGTCGCCGATGCGGCCCACCAGCTCGGGGTCCCAGGTGGCGCCGAGCGCGATGCCCACCGGGACGACGACCCCGGCGACCAGGCCGTCGTCCTCCGCCTCGCCCCGCACCCCGTTGGGGCCGTCGGACAGCTTGAGGGCGGGCAGGCCGATGGCGTCGACGGCGTGGGTGCGCCAGGAGGTGGCGCCGCCGAGGAGGCGGGCCTTGGCGTCGAGGTCGAGTCCGGGGTGGGCCACGGGATGCTCCTTGCGGCGGGTCGTCGGGTGGTCGTGGGTGCGGGCGGCCGGGCGGTCACGGGCCGTCCCGGCGGGTCGGGGCCGGCCCGTCGGAGTAGGCGGTCGAGCCGGCCGGCGGGCTGGTCGGGGGGCGGCGGGTCAGGGGCGGAGGTCGCTGCGGTTGATGGCGCGCTCGTCGGTGCCGAGGTAGCTGGCGATCACGGCCGGGTCGTCGCGGACCTCGTCGGGGGTGCCCTCGGCGATGACCCGGCCGGTGTCGAGGCAGTAGACGCGGTCGCTCAGGGACATGATGAGCGGCATGTCGTGCTCGATCACGAGCACCGAGGCGTCGAGCTGCTCGCGGATGGCGAGGATGAGCGGGCCGAACGCCTCGCTCTCGCGCTGGGCGACGCCGGCGGTGGGCTCGTCCAGGCACAGGACCCGGGTGTCGAGGGCGAGGAGGCCGCCCAGCTCCACGATGCGGCGGGTGCCGGTGGAGAGGGTGCCGATGGTGGACTCGGCGTAGCGGCCGAGGCCGAGCAGGTCGATGAGGTCGCGGGCCTCGGCCCGACTGGCCCGCTCGGCCCGGCCGGCGTGGGGCAGGGCGAGGGCGTTGGCCACGAAGCCGGTGCGGCGGCGGGCCTCCATCGCCACGAGCACGGATTCGAGCACGGTCAGCTCGGGGAAGAGGGTGGCGGCCTGGAAGGTGCGGCCGAGGCCGGCCCGGGCCCGCTTGTGGGCGGGGAGGCGGCTGACGTCTCGGCCGTGGACCTCGATGCGGCCGGTGGCGGGCACGTAGCCGCCGATGGCGTTGAGGAGCGTGGACTTGCCGGCGCCGTTGGTGCCGATGAGGCCGACCACCTCGCCCCGGCGCAGCTCCAGGTCCACGCCGTCGACCGCGACGATGCCGCCGAAGCGCACCCGCACGTCGGTGGCGGTGAGCACGGGGGCTCGGGCGTCGGTGGGCTCGGGGCGCTCGCGCACCACCAGGGCGGGCTTGGGGCGGGGCTCGGGTTCGGGCAGCCGGGCGGCCACGCGGGCGAAGAGGGCGTCGCGGGCCGCGTAGGCGAGCTGGACGAGGCCGCCGGGCACGTAGAGCAGGAGGATGAGGAGGCCGATGCCCGAGGTGAAGAGGGGGACGAGGTCGTTGCCGGGGAAGAAGGCCGGCAGGCCCTTCACCCAGAGGGCGCCGAGGATCGGTCCGGCCACCGAGCCGAGCCCGCCGATGACGGCCATGGAGACGACGGCGAGCGAGTCGCCCACCACGAACAGCTCGTTGGTGTTGATGTTCTGGGTGAGCCCGCCGAGCAGGGCGCCGGCCAGGCCGGCGATGCCGCCGGACAGCGCGTAGCCGGACAGGCGGGTGCGGGTGAGGCCGACGGTGTAGCCGGCGGCGGTGTCGGGGTTGTCGCGCACCGCGATCATGGTGCGGCCCGGGCCGCGCCGGCGGAGCCGGGCCACGATGCTGACCACGAGGGCGAGCGCGCCGAGCACCAGCCAGTAGTAGGTGCGCTGGTCGCGCAGGTCCCAGCTCCCGAAGGTACCGCGGGGCATGGCGATGGGCGGCGACATGCCGCCGGTGAACAGGTCGGTCTTGAACAGGTACTGCTGGCACGCGTACGCGAACACGAAGGTGGAGACGCCGAGGAGGAGGCCGCGGACCCGGAGCGCGCCGAGGCCGATGACGGTGGCGACGGCCGCGCACACGAGCGCCATGACGAGCGCGGCGACGGGCAGGGTGAGGCGGTGCAGCTCGATCACCGCGGTCCGACCGCCGGGCAGGCCGACGAGCAGCGTCTCGCCCCGCATGAGGGTGGCGGCGCCGAGGCCGCCGATGCCGGCGAAGGCCATCTGGCCGAGGGAGAGCTGGCCGGACCAACCGGTGACGATGGAGACCGACAGGGCGGCCATCGCGAAGGCGAGGATCGTGGCGTACAGGTAGATCCGCGACGGCGTGGTGATCGCGAGCGGCACCAGGACGCCGAAGCCGAGGGCGACCACGAAGAGGATGCGACCGTGGTGGCGGACCCACCAGCGGTCCGCGATCTGGGGCGGGATGGGCTTGGCCTGCGGGGCGAAGGAGAAGACGGCCCGCTCGGCGCCCGCCTCCTTGCGGGAGCGGAGGAAGACGACCACGAGCACGGTGACGAGCAGGAGCGAGTCGATGCGGCCGGGCTGGGCGATCGAGTGGAAGCCGACGATGGCCTCCAGCACGCCGACGACCACGCCGGCCAGCAGCGAGCGGGGGAAGGAGACGAGGCCGGCGAGCACGGCGACGATGAGGCCCCGGCCGAGGGTGGCGGGGCCGAGCGTGGCGACCTTGGTGATGTTGCCGACCCGCCCGGCGATGAGGACGATGGACACCGACGCGAGGAAGCCGCCGATGGTCCACACCACGGTGGACACGACCTTGGGGCTGACGCCGGAGAGCCGGGCGAGGTCGGGGTTGTCGGCCGAGGCGGCGACCTTGCGGCCGAACGCGGTGCGGGTCAGCAGCCAGCCGAGGCCGAGCGCGAGGAGCGGCACGGCCACGAGCACCATCTGGTCGGCGGGGCGGACGGTGACGCTGCCGACGGTGATCGGTGAGGAGAGGGCGAGGGGGAACCGCACCGAGGTGTCGTCCACCTTGGGCAGCGCCAGGGCGACGGCCTGGCCGACCTGGGCGAGGCCGATGGTGGCCACGAGGAGGATGACGCGGGGCGCGGTGAAGAGGCGGCGGACCACGATCAGCTCGGCGGCGGCGCCGAACGCGGTGCCGGCGAGGAGGCCGACCACGAGCGCCAGCCAGTACGGGGCGTGGTACTGGACGGCGAGGAGGGCGAACAGCGCCGCGGCCGGCAGGCCCATGGCGCCCACCGCGAAGTTGATGACCTTGGTGGAGCGGTAGACGAGGACCACGCCCATGCCGACGAGCCCGTAGACGAGCCCGTTCACGGCGCCGTCGAAGACGACCTGGGCGGGGGCGATCGAGGCGATCACCGGTTCGTCCCCAGGAAGACGGCGCGGGCGAGGTCGTCCCGCTCCACCAGCTCGCGGGCGGGCCCGTCGAAGCGGACGGTGCCCTTCTCCAGGAACACGGCCCGGTCCGCGACCGCGACGGCGACGTTGAGGGACTGCTCCACGACGATCATGGACTGGCCCGCCTCCTTGAGGCGTTCGAGGGTGCCGAGCAGCTCCTGCACCACGCCGGGGGCGAGGCCGAGGGACAGCTCGTCGATCAGCAGCACCTCGGGCTGGTGCAGGAGCACCCGGGCGAGGGCGAGCTGCTGCTGCTGGCCGCCGGAGAGCGAGCGGGCGAGGGCGCGCCGGTCCCGGGCGAGGTCGGGGAACAGGTCGTAGACCGCCTCGATGCGCTCGGCCCGCACGTCGTCGGGCACGAGGGTGGCGCCCACCTCCAGGTTCTCCGCGATGCTCAGGTGCGGGAACACGCCCTTGCCGCCGGGCAGGAGGGCGATGCCCATCGCGGCCCGCTGCTCCGCGGACGTGTAGGTGATGGTGCGGCCGCCGAGGCGGATGGCGCCCCGGCTGGGCGATTCGAGGCCGCAGATGACCCGGAGGATGGTGGACTTGCCGGCACCGTTGGTGCCGAGGAGGGCCAGCGTCTCGCCCCGGTCCACGTGCAGGTCGACGTCGAACAGCGTCTGCACCGTGCCGTAGGAGAAGTCGACGCCGGTCACCTGGAGGGCCGGGATGGTCTCGGGGGCGGAGCTCTGCCGCGCCCGCTCCGTCTCCTCCTCGCGGATGTCGGCCACCACCTGCTCCAGGTCGTCGTGGATGGAGGCCGCGCCGCGGAGCAGGAACCAGGCGCCGGCGAGGGACGACGGGATGGCGATGGCCATGATGGCGCCCTTGTCGCCGAACGAGGAGGCGAGCCCGGCACCGAGGAGGGCGCCGCCGACGGCGCCGAAGAGGAACACGTAGAGGGCGGCGAAGGCGATGCCGAGCGAGCGCAGCCGGTACGGGATGACGGCCTGGATGATCGGGCTGATCATGGTGAACGCCGAGCCGACGAGCACGCCGCCGGGGATCGACAGGATCGTGAAGAGCACCGCGTTCGGCATGTTGTACTGGAGCGGGGTGAGCAGGGCGCCGGGGAGGATGAGCACCGCGATGAGGCGCATGGACCGGGTGGGGTCGACGCGGTAGGCGCCGTCGAACCAGCGGCCGACGAGGGGCAGGACGACGATGGTGAGCAGGCCGCCGAGCGACGCGACGATCCCGCGGCCGAAGGCGTCGAGCCCGTAGGTGTCGCGGAGGAAGAAGTTGGTGAGCGACACCATCGGGAACAGTTGGAAGCCGATGGCCGAGAGCGCGAAGACCATGGCGCGCAGGGTCTTGATCTGGAGGAGGCGGGAGAACGCCATCTCGACCGAGACCGGGATGTCGGCGTCGTCCGCCGGCACCTCGCCCAGCACCGAGCGGCGCTCCCACTGGCCCCGCGGCGGCTCCTTCATCCGGAACGCGAGGAACGCCCCGACGGACACGGGTACGCCGAGGAGCAGGAACGCCCACCGCCAGCCCCCGTTCTCGGCGCCGCCGAACGCGGCGGCGATGGCGCCGACGAGCACCGGGCTGGCGACGCCGGTGATGCGCCCGGCGGTGCCGACGAGCGACGACACCCGACCGCGGACGCCGATGGGGTACGTGTCGGCCAGCAGGGAGGCGTGGACGGGCAGCGTGTGCGCCTTGGCGACGCCGGAGCCGAAGCGGGTCCAGAACAGCATGAAGGCGTTGGCGGCGGCCGCCGAGGCCGCGGCCATCACGCCGAAGAGGAGCGCGCACCAGCCGACGATCGGGGCCCGGCGGACCCGGTCGGCGAGCCAGCCCATCGGGATGACGCCGAGCACCACGAACGCGGCGGAGGCGGAGGTGATGAAGACGATGACGCCGTCGCTCACCCCGAGCGAGGTGCCGATGTCGGGCCCGAGGACCGACATGGCGGCCGTCTCCAGCTCGTCCAGGCTGTTGATGAGGAGGAGGACGAGGAAGGTGAACGCGCCGCCGCCCATGGCGAGGCCACGCCGCAGCGGCACCTCCTCCTCGGCGACGCCGGGGAGGTCGGTGGCGTCGAGGAGGCCGTCGCGTCCCGTGGCGGCGCCCTCGACCCGCTCGGCCTCGCCGGCGACGACGCCCGCGGCGAGGCCGAAGACGTCGTCGCCGCTCACGCCGCGGGCTTCCCGGCGGCGTCGCGGGGGACGAAGCTGTCTCGCTCGACGTCGTAGTCCCAGATCCGCGGCGCGCCGCCGGCACCCCAGCGGGTGGGCGACAGCTCGGCGTCGTCGGAGCGCACGAAGCTCGGCTCCACGTCCGCCAGGCCGTCGAGGAGGGACTGCACGGTGAGGTCGTCACCGGCCGCCTCCAGCACGTCGACGGTGAGCTGCCAGGTCAGGCACACCCCGGGGAGCTGGCCGTAGCCGCGGGAGTCGGGCTTGATCGACTCGTCGAAGATGTCGTCGGTGGTGATGTCGAGGCCGCCGGCGGTGTTGATGTCGTCCAGGCAGCGCTGGAAGTTCGGGTCCGCGGCGACCTCCTCGGAGGTGTTGGCGTTGACCACGCCGAGGGCGTCCGCGAAGGCGCTGCGGTCCTCGATGCCCTGGTTGTCGAACACGCCCTCGCCCATGATCTGGCCGTTGGTGAACACGAGGCGGGGTTCGTAGGAGGACTTGGCGAGGGCCGGCAGGAGCACCGGCAGGCCGGCGAGGTTGAGGAGCGTGTCCGCGCCGTCGGCCTCGAAGCGCTGGAGGATGCGGGTGACGTCCGCGTCGGCCTGGACCTGGTCGCCGGAGCTGGGCAGCTCGGCCTTCGACACCACGTCGATGCCGGCGTCCACGAGCGGCTCGACGATGTTCGCCTCGACCCACTTGGCCTTGAGGTCGCCCTCCCAGTAGACGGCGACCTTCGCGTCGGCCAGCTCGCCGCTGTCGACCAGCGCCTCGACGTCGGCTCGCAGCTCGTCGTCCACCATCGGGGCGGTGGTGAGGTAGGGCGCCTTGGAGCGGGCCATGCGCTCCTCGGTGAGGCCGAAGAAGGACACGTACGGCGTGCTGTGGGTCTCGGTGATGCACAGGGCGTTGTCGGCGAGGTAGGTGCCCATCACGAGGAAGACCTGCTCGTCCTCGGTCAGCTCCCGGCAGACCTTCTCGCTGTCCTCGTTGCCGATCGGCAGGAAGTACCTGTCCACCAGCTCGATCGTGCGCCCGTTGATGCCGCCCCGGTCGTTCTGGGCCTTCACCAGCGCGTCGAGCACGCCCTCGGGGATGAGGCCGACGTCGACCCCGTAGTCGTTGACCAGGCGCTGGGTGTCGATGACGGCCGCGCCGAGCTTGACCGTGTCGTCGGTGACGCCGCGGGTGGGGACGTCGGAGAAGTCCCGGGCCTGCTCGCCCTGCTCGCCCGCCGTGGTGCCGGGGCCCTCCTTCTTCTCGGCGTCGTCGTCCTGGACGGCGAAGGAGCAGGAGGCGAGGAGCGCCGCGGCGAGGGCGACGGCGAGGAGGCGGGCCTTGGTCATGGGGTTCTCCGTTCGATCCGGTGCGAGGGGGTGGGTGGCGCACCGTGGCGGGGACGGTACGGAGATCGTCACCTTTAGTCAAGACTTCGTACATATTCCGCTCGCCGGGCGGTCGTCGGGAAGATCGCCGGGAGCACCGCCGGCGGATCGTCCCCGCGGGTCGTCCTGCGGGCGCCGCGGTCGGGCGCTTCGGGTGGGCCGCCGCCGTCTCGTAGGGTTCGACGGGTGTTCCTGAAGGTGCTGCCAACCCCGGGCCACGTCGCGGACGTCGCAGCCGACCTCGTGGGCCGGGTGCTCGACGCCGCGCCCCGGGTCCGCCTCGGCGTGGCCACCGGCGCCACCCCGCTGCCGCTCTACCACGAGCTGGTCCGGCGCCACCGCTCGGGCCGCGTCGAGCTGCCCGAGCTGGACCTGTTCCTGATCGACGAGTACCTCGGCCTGGCCCCCGACGATCCCCGCGCGTTCCGCAACGTGATCGTGGAGCACCTGGCCCGCCCGCTCGGCCTGGGCGACCACGCCGTGCACGCGCCCGACGTCGGTGCCAGCGACCTCGACGGGGCCTGCCGGGCCTTCGACCAGGCGCGCGAGCGCGACGGCCTCGCCCTCCAGGTCCTCGGCATCGGCGGCAACGGCCACGTGGCCTTCAACGAGCCCGGCAGCCCGTTCGACTCCCGCTGCCGGGTGGTCACGCTCACCGAGCGCACCCGGCTCGACAACGGCCTCGGCCCCGGCGACCCGACCCGCGCCGTCACCGTGGGCATCGACTCGCTCCTGCGCCCCGAGCGGCTGCTGCTCGTGGCCACCGGTGCCCGCAAGGCCGAAGCCCTCGCCGCCGCGCTGGCGGGCCCCGACCCGTCCTCGCCCGCCTCGGCGATGCTGGCCCACCCGGACCTGACCATCGTCGCCGACGAGGCGGCCGCCGCCCTCCTGCCACCCGACCTCCGAGCGGGTGCGCTCGCCGAGGAGGCACCGGCGTGACCGAGGCGCCGCTCGTCGTGCCCCAGCAGGCCAGCGACCGCAACCGCAACCGCATCATCCTCACCCTGGGCCAGCGGGGCCCGCTGTCGCGCGCCGAGCTGGCCCGCCTCAGCGGCGTGTCCCGCACCACCATCGGCACCTACGTCGAGCGGCTCCTCGACGACGGGCTCATCGAGGAGCTGGAGGCGGTCGCCGCCACCGGCGTCCGGGGCCGTCCCTCCACCCCGGTCTGGTTCCGCCGCGACGCGGCCCGCTGCGGCGCCGTGGTCTTCGACCGGGACCGCATCGACGTCGGCATCGTCAACGCCCGGGGCGAGATCCTGGCCCGCGCCCACGCCCCGGCGCCCCGTGCCGCCTCCACCGACGCCTACGCCGACGCGGTGGAGGACCTCCTCGACCGCGTCGTCGCCCCCCAGGCCGGCCTGCTCGGCGTGGGCATCGGCGTCGGCGGCGTGGTGAGCAGCGACCGGGGCACCGTCGCCCGCCTCGCCCGCTTCCCCGCCATCGACGGCGACCGCCTCGTCCAGCGCATCACCGCCGCGGCCGGCGCCGGCGTCGTCATCGAGAACGACGCCCACTGCGGCGCGCTCGCCGAGCTGTGGTGGGGCCACGGCCGCCTCCACCGCTCGTTCTGGACCGTCCAGATCGGCGAGGGCATCGGCGGCTGCGGCGTCTTCGACGGCGAGCTGACCCGCGGCACCCGCGGCCACGCCGGCGAGATCGGCCACACGACCGTCGACCGGGGCGGGCGCCGCTGCGCCTGCGGGGTCGACGGCTGCTGGGAGACGGTCGCCGCGCTCCCCTGGCTCCGCCGCGAGGCCCGCGACCGCCGGCTCCGGGGCTGGCGGTCCTTCACCGTGGAACGCCTCGCCCGGCTCGCGGCCGACGGCGACGACGACGCCCGCGCCCTCGCCGCGGCCTACGCCCAGAACCTCGCGATCGGCCTCACCAACCTCGTGCACCTCGTGGCCCCCGAGCTGATCGTCCTCCAGGGGTCCGTCACCGCCGGCGGCCCCCACCTGCTCGACCTCGTCCGGGCCGGCATCGGCCGCCGCTCCCTCACCGGCGACGACCACGGCGTGGAGCTGATGCTCTCCGAGCTGGGCTCCGACGCCCGCCTGCTCGGCGCCGGCGCGCTCGTCATGTCCTCCACCTGGTCGCTCGACGCCTGACCGACCGCCCCGCCGTGGCCGACCGGCCGCCGGCACCCCCGACACCCCGACACCGATCGGAGCCCCCGTGTCCCCCGCCCCCACCGCCCCGCCCCCCGGCCCCGGCGACCTGTACCCCCGGCCCCGCCGGGTCGGAGCCGCCGACCCCGCCACCCGGCACCACCACGCGATCCGCACCGCGCTCGACCCGACGCTGCCGCCGCAGGGCTACGTGCTCCACGTCGACGGGCACGGGGCGCAGCTCCGCCACGCGGATGACGCCGGGCTCCGCTACGGCCTCGGCACCGCCGAGCAGCTCCGCGCCGCCGACGGGACGCTGCCGACCGTCACGATCGAGGACCACCCCGACTTCGCCACCCGGGCCTACCAGCTCGACGTGAGCCGCGACCGCGTCCCCACCCGGGCCACCCTCGACCGCCTCGTCACCGCGCTGGAGGCCGGCCGCTACAACCAGCTCCAGCTCTACGTCGAGCACGCCTTCGCCTACCGGGAGCACCGGGTGGTCTGGGCCGACGCCTCGCCCGTCGACGCCTCGGACCTGCGCTGGCTGGACGACCGCTGCGCCGCCGCGGGCATCGAGCTGGTCGCCAACCAGAACTGCTTCGGCCACTTCGGGCCCTGGCTCGCCCTCGACGAGTACCGGTGGCGGGCCGAGTGCCCCGACGGCTACGAGGTCGCCCCCGGCATCCGGCTCCCGCCCGGGGTGCTCGCGCCCACCCCCGACAACGCCGACTTCGCGCTGGCGCTGGTGCGCGAGCAGGCCGCGGCGGTGCGGAGCGCGACCGTCAACGTCGGCTGCGACGAGACCTTCGAGCTGGGGATGGGTGCCAGCCGGGCCCGGGTCGAGGCCGAGGGCCGGGGGTCGGTGTACGTCGAGCACCTGCGCCGCATCCTCGACCCGCTCGTGGCCGAAGGTCGCACCGTGCAGTACTGGGCCGACGTCGTCGCCAACCACCCCGAGCACCTGGGGGAGGTGCCGAGGGACGGCGCCGTCCCGCTCGTCTGGAACTACGACGCCCCCGACGCGCCGACCGTCGACGTGCCCGAGCTGGCCCGCCAGGTGCTCGACGCGATGGGCATCGACGTCAACGCCGACACGCGCTTCGCCCGGCGGCTGCGCCCGTTCGCCGACGCCGGCCTCGACCACTGGGTCGCCCCCGGCACCTCCTCGTGGAACTCGGTCGTCGGCCGTCTCGACAACGCGCTCGCCAACCTCCGCGACGCCGCCGAGGCCGGCGTCGGCTCCGGCGCGAGCGGCTACCTGGTCACCGACTGGGGCGACGGCGGCCACCACCAGCCCCTGACGGTCAGCCTGGCGCCCCTCGCCTACGGCGGCGCGGTCGCCTGGGGCGTCGACGCCAACCGCGACCTCGACCCGGCGCCGATCGTGGATGCGGTGCTGCTCGACGGCGGCTCCCCCGGCCTCGGCGCCGTCCTCGACACGATCGGCCGGGCCGCCTCCGCCACCGGCCTCGCCGCCCGCAACGCCAGCCCGCTCGCCGCCGGCCTGCTCTCGGGCGGCTTCCTGTTCTACAGCGGCGACCTCGACGCCGACCGCCTCCTCGGCGTGCTCGCCTCCCTGGACGACGCCCGGGGCCGCGTCGAGCGCCTGGCCCCCTCCGAGCGCTTCGGCCCGGAGCTGATCGAGGAGCTGGCGGTGGCCGTCGACCTCGCCCGCTTCGGCGCCGAGACGCTGGCCGCCCGAGCCGGCGCCCCCGTCCCCCCGCCCACGGCGCGCGCCGACGCGCTGGACGAGCTGATCGCCCGCTACCGGGCCGCCTGGCTCACGACCAGCCGGCCCGGCGGCCTCGCCGCCTCCGCCGCCCACCTCGCCCGGACCCGGGACCGCCTCCGCTCTCCCCGCTGAGGCTCTGCTCGGTGCCGCCCGGCGCCGCTCCTGCGCCGAGGGGCTCAGCCGGGGAGGCGCTCGGCGACGAGGCCGAAGCCGCGGAGGTGCTCGGCGTGGCGGCGCATGGTGGCGCGCATCGCCCGCACCCGGCGGCGGGCATCGGGGCGGCGGGCCACGTTGAGCGCGAAGCGGGCGAAGCCGACCACGCCCTCGTCCGCGAGCAGGCGCTTCGGCTCCAGCAGCCGGAGCGGGCGGCTCCAGCGATCCACCACCCGGAAGCCGGCCGCCTCCACCAGCTCGGCCCAGCCGTCCTCGGTGAGCGGGCTCACGTTCACCTTGATGGAGCCGCTCATGTCGTGGCGGATCGCCTCCACCGCCTCGGGGTCGAGGGCGCCCGCGAAGGCCACCTCGTGCAGCGCGATGCGCCCGCCGGGTCGGACGATGCGGGCCAGCTCGGCGGCCACCTCGCGCTTCTGGCGGTCCGGCTGCATCGTCAGGTACGCCTCACCGAAGGCCACGTCCGCGCTGTCGTCGTCCAGGCCGGTGTCGGTGGCGGAGGCCTCCACGACCCGCCGGCCGGGGCCGGCGATGGCGTCGGCCACCCGCCGGGCCGCCGCCGGGTCCCGGTCCACGCCCGTGTAGCTCCTCGGATCGGCGGCCAGCACGAGCTTGGTGGTGGAACCGAGGCCGGGGGCCAGCTCGACCACGTCGTCGCCGGGGCCGATGGCGAGGCCGGCGAGCAGGCGGTCGGTCAGCTCGCGCCCGCCGGGTCGCAGCACCCGCTTGCCCAGCCGGGCGAGCACCCAGTGCCCCGGCATGCGATCGACCGGGACGGCCAGGCCGCCGATCGTGGTGTCGTCTGCGTGGGTCGTGCCCATGTGCACCTCCGTGGTCGTGGCCGGCGCGCCGCCGACCCCACCGAGATGATAAGCCGACCTAACAAGTTTTTCTAGTGGAAAGTAGAAAAACTCGGCGGGCTCAGGAGGCGCCGACATAGGCGGCCAGGTGGCGGCCGGTCAGCGTGGAGGCGTCGGCCACCAACTCGGCCGGGGTGCCCTCGAAGACGACCCGGCCGCCGTCGTGGCCGGCACCGGGGCCGAGGTCGATCACGTGGTCGGCGTGGGCCATCACCGCCTGGTGGTGCTCGATGACGATGACCGACCGGCCGCCGTCCACGAGCTGGTCGAGCAGGCCCAGGAGCTGCTGCACGTCGGCCAGGTGCAGGCCGGTGGTCGGCTCGTCCAGCACGTAGATGCCGCCGTCGCCGGCCATGCTGACCGCCAGCTTGAGCCGCTGGCGCTCGCCGCCCGACAGCGTGGTGAGCGGCTGGCCGATCGTGAGGTAGCCGAGGCCGACGTCGACCAGCCGGCGCAGGATCTTGTGGGCGGCGGGGATGCGGCCCTCGCCCTCGCCGAAGAACGCCTCGGCCTCGGCCACCGACAGGGCGAGCACCTCACCGATGTCGCGGCCGCCGAAGCGGTACTCCAGCACCTCGGCCTGGAACCGTCGGCCCTCGCAGACCTCGCACGGCGTGGCCACGCCGGCCATCATCACCAGGTCGGTGTAGATGACGCCGTTGCCGTTGCAGGCGGGGCACGCGCCCTCCGAGTTGGCGGAGAACAGGGCGGGCTTCACCCCGTTGGCCTTCGCGAACGCCTTGCGGATGGGGTCGAGCAGGCCGGTGTAGGTGGCCGGGTTGCTGCGCCGGGAGCCCTTGATGGCGCCCTGGTCCACGGTGACCACGTCGTCGCGCCCGGCGAGCGAGCCACCGATGAGCGAGCTCTTGCCGGACCCGGCGACGCCGGTGACGACCACGAGCACGCCCAGGGGCACGTCGACGTCCACGTCCTGGAGGTTGTGGGTGCTCGCGCCCCGGATCGGCAGGGTGCCGGTGGGCGTGCGGACCTCGGCCTTGAGCGTGGCCCGGTCGTCCAGGTGGCGACCGGTGAGGGTGTCGCTGGCGCGGAGGCCGTCGACGGTCCCCTCGTAGACGATCTCGCCGCCGGCGCTGCCGGCCCCGGGGCCGAGGTCCACCACGTGGTCCCCGATGGCGATGGTCTCGGGCTTGTGCTCCACCACGAGCACCGTGTTGCCCTTGTCCCGCAGCGCGAGCAGCAGCTCGTTCATGTTCGCGATGTCGTGCGGGTGCAGGCCGATGGTGGGCTCGTCGAACACGTAGGTGACGTCGGTGAGCGACGAGCCGAGGTGGCGGATCATCTTCACCCGCTGCGCCTCGCCGCCCGACAGCGTGCCCGAGGGGCGTTCCAGCGACAGGTAGCCGAGGCCGATCTGCACGAACGAGTCCAGCGTGTGGGTGAGGCTGGCGAGCACCGGCGCCACCGACGGGTCGTCCAGGCCCCGCACCCACTCGGCGAGGTCGCTGATCTGCATGCGGCAGGCGTCCGCGATGTTGCGGCCGTCGATCTCGGCCGAGCGGGCGACCTCGTTGAGGCGGGTGCCGTCGCAGTCCGGGCAGGGCTGGAAGGTGACGGCCCGGTCCACGAACGCCCGGATGTGGGGCTGCATGGCCTCGCGGTCCTTGGACAGGAACGACTTCTGGATGCGCGGGATCAGGCCCTCGTAGGAGACGTTGACGCCCTCCACCTTGATCTTGGTGACCTCCTTGTGGAGGAGGTCGTCCAGCTCGGCGTCGCTGTAGTCGCGGATCGCCTTGTCGGGGTCGAAGTAGCCGCAGCCCCGGTAGATGCGGCCGTACCAGCCGTCCATGCTGAAGCCGGGGATGGTGAGGGCGCCCTCGTTGAGCGACTTCGAGTCGTCGTAGAGCGCGCCGAGGTCGAAGTCGGTGACCCGGCCGGTTCCCGAGCACGAGGCGCACATGCCGCCCTGCACGCTGAAGGTGCGCTTCTCGGTGACCTGCTTGCCGCCCTTCTGGAGCTTCACCGCGCCGGCGCCGGACACCGACGCCACGTTGAACGAGAACGCCTGCGCCGAGCCCACGTGCGGCGTGCCGATCCGGCTGAAGAGGATGCGCAGCATGGCGTTGGCATCGGTGACCGTGCCGACCGTCGAGCGGATGTTGGCGGTCATCGGCTCCTGGTCGACGATGATCGCCGTGGTCAGGCCGTCGAGCACGTCGACGTCGGGGCGACCCAGGTTGGGCATGAACCCCTGCACGAAGGTGCTGTAGGTCTCGTTTATCATCCGCTGCGACTCCGCGGCGATGGTCGCGAACACGAGCGAGCTCTTGCCGGAGCCGGACACGCCGGTGAACACCGTGAGGCGCCGCTTCGGCAGCTCGACGCTCACGTCCTTCAGGTTGTTCTCCCGGGCGCCGGCCACCCGGATGAGGTCGTGGCGGTCGGCGGGGTGCGAGCTGGGCATGGGTGCTCCGTGTCGGGTCGGGTCGTCGGGGGAACGGGTCGGTGCGGGGACGAGGGGCGACGGTCGCGGCAGGTCCCGGCGCGCCGGTGCGTCGGCGCGCCGGGGGAAACGGTACGACGTCCGCCGGGCAGTGTCGTCGCCGGTCGGATCGGATCGGTCCACCCCGGCCCGGCCGGGTCCAGCCGGCCGCGTCGAGCCCGTCGGGTCGAGCCGGTCGGGTGGGATGGAACGAGTGGGGCACGGATCGCGTGGGCCGGTCGGGTCGAGGTGGGGCGCGCGACCGGTCGGCGGGCCCGGCGTCCGGTCGGTCAGCCGGCGGGGCGCTCCTGGATGCGGATCATGGTGCCGGCGGGGTCGCGGACCGCGAGGTCGCGCACCCCGTACTCCTGGGTGATGGGCTCCTGCACGATCTCGACGCCGGCCGCTTCGAGCCGCTCGAAGGTGGCGTCGAGGTCGGGCGTGGCGAGCAGGAGCATGGCGTAGGTGCCCTTGGCCATCATCTCGGTGATGGTGGTCCGCTCCTCGTCGGTGATGCCGGGGTCCGCGAAGGGCGGGGCGAGCACGAGGTTGGTGTCGGGCTGGCCGGGCGGGCCCATCGTGAGCCAGCGCATGGACTCGTAGCCGACGTCGAGGCGCACCTCGAAGCCGAGCAGGTCCCGGTAGAAGGCGAGGGAGGCGTCGGGGTCGGTGTGCGGGAGGAAGCTGGAGTGGATGGTGAGGTTCATGGCCGTCACGGTACGGACGGCCACCTCCACGCGCTTCTCGATTCCTGACCGGTCGGAGGGCGTGGCGGGTGGCGCAGGTGGCGACCCCGGCCGTGGCGAGCGCGGCCTCCCGGCGGCTCGTCCACCGCACACCGGCCCTACACTTCCCCCATGGCCGTGACCGTCGATCTGCCACCCGACGCCCTGGGTCGCCTCGAAGCGGAGGCGGCGCGCCGAGGCGTCGGCATCGAGCAGGTCATCGCGGAGCTGGCGGGCACCTTGCCCGACAACGGACCGGCCGCATCGAGCGACCGACCTCACCGGTTTGGTTTCGTGGGCATCGCCGCATCCGGTGACGGCACGCTGTCGGAGCGCTACAAGGACGTCCGGCGCGCCGAGTTCGATTCGTGATCGTCGTCGACACCGGTCCGCTGGTCGCCCTGGTGGACCGGGACGACGCCCACCACATCACCTGCACCACCTGGTTCGATGCGTGCACCGACGTGGTCGTCGTCCCCGCTCCCGTGATCGTGGAGGTCTGTTGGCTGCTGAGCAGTCGGGTGGGTCCCGATGCCGAAGCGGCCTTCCTCGCCGGGCTCTCCGGCGACGATCCGCGGGTCGAGCCCCTTGCGGCCATCGACTACCGGCGGGCAGCCGAACTGGTCGGCATCTACGCCGACCTCGACCTCGGGTTCGTTGACGCATCGGTGGTGGCCGTGACCGAGCGCCTGGGCATCGGCACGGTCGCGACCCTCAACCACCGTGACTTCCGTGTGGTCCGCCCACAGCATCGAGAGCACCTCGATCTGGTTCCCTGACCAGACCCCGGTCTCGGACCGACCCCAGCATCGAGCCCGGGGTGACGGTTCTCCCGAGCCCCCACGACAGCCCCGCGCTCAGCGGCGCTTGGAGTCTCGGACCGGTCGGAGGGCGTGGCGGGTGGCGCAGGTGGGGACCCCGGCCGTGGCGAGCGCGGCCTCCCGGCGGTAGGTGCTGGGCGCCATGCCGACCAACTCGCTGAAGCGGGTGCTGAAGGTGCCGAGCGAGGAGAACCCCACCGCGAAGCAGGCGTCGGTGACGCTCACGTCGCCGCGCCGCAGGAGCGCCATCGCCCGCTCGATGCGGCGGGTCATCAGGTAGGAGTACGGCGACTCCCCGTAGGCCCGCCGGAACAGGCGGCTCAGGTGCCCGGCGGACATGTGGACGCCCCGCGCCAGCGCCTCGACGTCGAGCGGCCGGGCGTGCTCCCGGTCGATGCGGTCCCGCACCTGCCGCATCAGCCGCAGGTCCTCCAGGTGACGTTCGCTCGGCCGGCCCATCGCCCCACGATCCTGCCCCACGCCCCGCCCCGCCGCCCACGCGGCCCGGGCGAGGAGCGGGGTCAGGTGGGGCGAAGCTCGATCAGGTGGCGGATGCCGTCGCAGGGGTGCAGCTCGTGGACGCGGAGGCCGACGGCTGCGGCCAGCGCCTCCCACTGGTCGCGGGAGCGCTCCAGGCTGCCGAAGAGCACCCGCATGAGCAGGTCCGAGCGGACCTGGATCGGCGTGAGGGCCGAGGGGTCGAGGACCTGCTCGACCAGCAGCACCCGCCCGTCGGGGCCCGCGGCGTCGGCCACCCGCCGGAGGATCGTGGTGGCCTCGGCGTCGGGCCAGTCGTGGAGGATGTGGCCGAGCACGTAGAGGTCGCCACCGGCGGGGAGCGGGTCGAAGAAGCTGCCCTCCACCACCTCGGTGCGATCCCCGAGCTGCTCGTCCGCGAAGCGCAGCCGGGCCCGGGCGGCCGTCTCGGGCAGGTCGACCAGGACGCCCCGCATCCCCGGGTGCTGGCCCAGCAGGGCGACGAGGAGCCGCCCGTCGCCGCCGCCCACGTCCACCACGGTGCCGTCGGCCGGCCACGCCGGCGACGTCACCGCGATCGCCGTCCACTGGCTGGCCCGGTACATGTACTCGTCGAAGCTGGCGCCGAGGGCCGGATCGGCGGCGAGGTGGTCCCAGAAGCCCCGGCCGTGCACCAGCGGGTAGCCGGCCTCGCCGGTGCGGATCGTGTGGTGGAGGCCGGCCCAGGCGCGGTCCATCGCGGTGGTCGCGCTGTGCACGTCCAGGTGGAAGGTGGCGTCGGGGTGCAGCAGGAACGCGCCGAGGTCCTGGCTCAACGCGTGATCGTCACCGTCGCGGGCGAGGAACCCCTGATCGGTGAGGTGGGCGAGGAGCGAGGCGAGGCCACCGGCATCCGCGCCGGTCGCGGCGGCCAGGCCCTCGACGTCGGTCGTGCCCTCGTGGATCAGCCGGGGCAGCCCGAGGGTGACCGCGGTCCGCACCGCGTGCGGGGTCAGGAGGTCGATCCGCTCCAGGAACCGGGCGAAGCCGGGCGGGAGCGCCGCCTCCGCCGGGGCCTCGTCGCCTGCCTCGCTCACGGCCGACCGCCTCGCCCGCGCTCGGCCGACGGGGTCGCGGAGCGGACCGGACACCTCACCTGCAACATGTTAGGGGACCCTAACCGACGAGTCCGACGAGGCAGGGGCGGGAGGACCGTGGAGCGTCACCGGCCACCGGCCGATCCCGTCCGGGGTCGTCAGGGCCGGGCCGATGGGGCGGCCGGCGACCGGCGACAGGTCGGCCGACGACCGGCGGCGGGTGAGAGGGCCGACAACCCGGCCGCGGGTCAGACCCGCAGGTCGACGGTGGCCCAGCCGCGGGAGGGGACCTCGACGGGGACCCGCCAGGTGCCGTCGGGGTCCTGCTCGAGCGCGAGCGCGCCGTCGGCGCCGGTGGCCTCGACCGTGGTGCCGTCGGTGGCCCAGCCGGTGACGGTCACGGTCTCGCCGGCGCCCTTGACGGTGACCCGCACGGCGCCGTCGACACCGTCGGCAGCGGCCACGTCCGCGACCTCGATGCGGGCGTCGCCCGCCGGCACGAGCTTGGACACGTCACCGATCACGGCGAGGCGACCGCCGGCCAGCAGCGGCGCCTGCACGAGGTAGCGCCAGTCCTCGCGGTCGAGGGTGAGCGGGAGGCGGGTGTCGGCATCCGCGGGCGTGGCGGTGCGGGCGCGGTGGTCCCAGAGCACGACGGGGCCCCTCGGCGCGCTCCCGCCGAGGTCCGCGAGCACGATCTCGCCGCTGATGGGGTCGGTGCCGGGGTGCGAGTGCATGGCCAGCACGTAGGACCAGCGCCCGGCCGGGTGGTCGGTGTGGCACTCGGCCACGAGCAGCTCCTGCTGGAACGCGGGGCTGACCAGCATGGCGCGGTCGATCGCGGCGATCGGCACGTCGGGCTTGATGAGGATGCCGTCGGCCCGGCAGGTGGCGAGCGCGAGGTCGGCGTCGTTGCGGCCGACTCGGTCACCCAGGCCGACGGGGCCGGTGGAGAGGGCGGACAGCAGCGCCTCGGGCTCGCCGTTGGTGCCGGCCACCTCGGGGTCGGTGCGGAACACGTCCTTGAACGGGAGGAGGCCGAGGCTGCGGGCGATGGCGTTGGTGGTGCAGAACCAGGCCCAGAGCTGGCCGGCGGTGGCGATGTAGCCGTGGTCGCCGCAGGTGCGCACCGAGGTCACCTGGGTGAGGGTGACGGTCTGGGCGAGGTCGGCGGGGGTGCCCATGCACCACTGGAGGGTGATGCCGCGCTCGCGGGCGGCGCGGTCGATGCCCTCCTGCCAGGCGCGGGCGAGGCCGGGACGCTCGCGGAGGCCGCGGACGCCGAAGAAGACCTCCACGAGCCAGTCGTGCTCGAACGTCTCGATGCCCCAGGCGAGGCACTGGTCGAGCCAGCGCTCGTAGACGGCGGCGTCGGCGGGCGCGGCGTAGGGACCGTCCACGTGGACGGGGTGGTCGGCCGCGATCGGCGCGTCGGCCGACAGGTGGCGCATGTGGGCGACGAGGGGCGGGTCGCCCAGGCGGCGGCGGAGGTCCGCGATGCCCTCGGGCAGCACGTCGGGCCGCTCCTCCCAGGCGACGAGCGCGGAGGGCGGTACGATCCACTCGTCGGTGTCGAAGGGGCGCAGGTCGACGTGCGGGTAGAACCACGAGTCGAGCTGGACGGCGCCGACGGGCACGTCGCGGGCCCGGAGGTCGTCCACGGCGGCGACGATGGAGCCGGCCACGTCGTGGCCCGGCTCGGTCTTGTACCAGTAGGCGGCGCCGTTGTCGGTCCAGTAGGACGGGCGGGCGGCGAGGGCGTCGGCCCAGCGGCCGGGGCGGACGGTGCCGGCCCGCTCCAGGAGCAGCGAGCCCCAGGTGTCGAGGCAGTCCCGCGGGCCGCTGCCGACGATGAGCGCGAGGTCGGTGGCGAAGCCGGCGGGCACCTCGGTGAGGTCGCCGTGCCAGCCGCAGCGGACGGTCCCGCCGTTGAGCCCGACGGTGAGGTCGTGGAAGTCCCCGAGCGGGGCGAGGAGCACGGTGGTGCCGCGGCCGTCGTCCACGAGGAACGGCCAGCCGGTGGGCGGGCGGTGCGGCAGGAGGAAGAACCCGTCGAGGTCGGCGCCGGCGGTGGCGGGCAGGCCGAACTCGCAGTGCTGGAACGCGAGGGCCCGCAGCCCGTCGGGGGCGCCGCCGTCGAGGCGGTCCGACGGGGTGAAGACGGGCCAGCCGGCGGAGGGCCGGTCGAACGCGTCGGTGGCGAGGCCGGCGAGGTCGCGGGTGGCCTCCAGGCGGAAAACGGCCATCGGCCGGTTGGCGTAGGCGCGCAGCGACGCCCGGACGCCGCCGTCGGCCACGTCGACGCGGGTGAACGGGCCGAGGTCGTCGGCGCCCTCGATCGGCTCCCCCACGGGCCCGCCGGGGGAGGCGCCCGGGGGGCGGCCGGGGGCGGACCAGGCGCGGGGCGGGGGGGGGCCGGGAGTCACCC
>Ga0182792_1000943_pt1 | contig 25274 bp, 13 predicted proteins | sample Passage237B_FD_130497 | JGI IMG/M metagenome (GOLD analysis project Ga0182792, IMG submission 130497) | Cellulose adapted compost microbial communities from Newby Island Compost Facility, Milpitas, CA, USA - Passage2 37B (version 2) (version 2) ...
CACCAGCCGAGGCGGACACGAAGCCCATCCCCTCCGGCAGCTCATCGGTCACCGTGAACACACCCGAGGGCACGTTCCCCTGGTTCTCCACCAACACGGTGAAGGTCGCCACCCCGTCATAGGTCATCGTCGGCGAATCCACCGTCTTCACCAACGCCAGGTCATAGGTGACCGGCACGTCGAAGTCGGCGATGTCGGCGTCGTCCTCGGGGTCGTCACCGTTGCCGGCCTCGGTGATGGCACCGTTGTCGACCGAGCTGGGGTCGCCCACGGGCCCGTAGTCGCCGTCGTTGGTGGGATCGTCGTCCGGGGTCGAGTCGACGTCACGGACCGGATCGCCGGGGACCGACCAGGTGTCGGCGCCATCCGCGGTGATCTCCGCGATGTTGCGGAACGGCCGCTTGGTGATGTCGGCGATGCGGACCGAGAAGGTGAGGTCCTTCGTGTGGCCGGGGGCCAGGTTCGCGATGGTCCAGGTGATCTCGCCGCCGGCGAGCGTGCCGCCGTCGGAGATGGAGCCGTCCACCACGGTCAGGCCCTCGGGCACCCAGTCGGTCACCGTGAACTCGCGCGACGCCAGCACGCCCTGGTTCTGGACCGTCACGGTGTAGGTGACGGTGCCGTCGTAGGTCGTGGTGGTCGCGTCGGCCACCTTGGCGAGGGCGAGGTCGTAGGTGAGCGGGAAGGTCACGTCCGCGATGTCCGCGTCGTCCTCGGGGTCGTCACCCTCGCCGGCCTCGGAGATGTCGATGTTGTCGACGTCGGGGTCGGGGTCGCCGACCGGGCCGTAGTCACCGTCGTTGGTGGTGTCGGTGTCCGGCGTCGAGTCGGCGTCATCGATCCGGTACAGCTCCTGGGCGGAGTCGTCGCTGATCTCGGCGTGGTTGCGGTAGGGCCGCTTGCCGAGGTCGACCACGGTGGTCTCCACCGTGAAGGTGGTGACCTCGCCCGGCTCCAGGTTCGTGCCCGCGAAGGTCACGGTCGTGGTGCCGTCGGCGTTCTCCACGACCGACGAGCCGGTGGGCGCGTCGACCCGGAGGCCGTCGGGCACCAGGTCGGTCACCTCGTAGGCGCCGCTCGGGACGGTGCCCTGGTTCTGGACGGTGATCGTGTAGGTGATCGTGGCGTCGCTCGTCTGGGTCGGCGGGGTGGCCGCGGCGACCTTGGCGAGCGCCAGGTCGTAGCGGACCGAGGTCTCCACGACGGCGGCGTCGTTGTCGTCCTCGTCACCCTCGTCGGCACCGGAGTAGGTGGGGCCGGCCTCGGCCACGTCCACGAAGTCGTCACCGGGCTCGGTGTCGTCCTTGCCGACGCCGTTGTCCTCGACGCTCTCGGGGGTGGAGTCCACGTCGTCCACGCCGTAGAGCTCCTGCGCCGAGTCGGTGTCGATCTCGGCCCAGTTGCGCCAGGGAGCGGTCGACCAGTCGGCGGGGCTGCCGTCGATGGTCGTGGCGATCGTGAAGTCCTCGAACTCGCCCGGGGCGAGGTCGGTCCCGCTGCACACGAGCTGGTCGCCGGCGGCGGGCTGGCAGGCGGCGCTGCTGCCGGCGGCGTCGAAGCTGAGGCCGGTCGGGAGCTGGTCGCGCACGGTGTAGGCGCCGGAGCGCACGTTGCCCTGGTTGTAGACCCGGACCGTGAAGCTCGGCTGCTCACCGAGGCCGATGGTCTCCTTCACCGCCACCTTCGCGAGGGCGAGGTCGTAGCGGATGTCGAGGGTGACGTCCGCGATGTCGGCGTCGTCCTCACCGGCGGGCGGGGCATCGGGGCCCACGCCGGCCTCGTCGATCGACTCGTTGTCGATGGCGCTCGGGTCGCCCACGGGGCCGTAGTCGCCGTCGTTGGTGGCGTCGTCGTCGGGCACCGAGTCGACGTCACGGGTCGGGGTGTTGACCCCGTTGGTGACCACGTCCTCGGCGCCGTCGGCGCTGATCTCGGCCCAGTTCCGGTAGGGGCGGGCCTTGAAGTCCTCGACCCGGGCCTGGATCGTGACGACCTGCACGTCGCCGGGATCGAGGTCGCCGAGGTCGAAGCGGAGCGTCTCGCCGGCGGCCGGGGTGCCGGTGACCGAGGCGGGCGCCGGGGCGGCGGCGACGTAGCGCATGCCGGCCGGGAGCTCGTCGGTGACCGAGTAGTCGCCGCTCGCCAGCGCACCCTGGTTCGCCACGGTGACCGTGTAGGTCACGTCGCCGGTGGCCGGGTTGATGTCGCTGCCGATCTTGGCGAGGGCCAGGTCGTAGGGCAGGACCACGTAGCCGGACGGGTCCTCGTCGGTGACCTCCTCGGGGACCGGGTGGTCCTCGGGGCCGGGGCCGAGGGGCTCGCCGTCGTCGCGGACGGGCTTGCCCGCCACGTCGCCGAGGTTCTCGTAGTCGGCCGTGCCGGAGGTGCCGGTGGCCGTGCAGACCATCTCGGCGCCGCGGTTGAGCGCGATCGGCGCGTCGGCCGACGAGTGGAGCCCGTCGGCGTTGTGGCCGTCGTCCGTGATGGTGCAGTCGCTGACGGTGAACGGCGCGTCGGGGCCGCCGTCGTCACCGACGGTCACGTCCTCCAGGCGGGTGTTGCCGTCGTTGACGATCGTGTACTGCCAGGTGATGGGCCGGTGGGTGCCGACCTCCACGCCGTCGCCGTAGTCGGCGTCGTCCCAGGCGGTGTCCTTGGTGACCTTGTCGATGGACACCGAGGGCTCGGCCCGCCAGATGCCCATGTCCCAGGTGAGGTCGGATTCGCCGCCGCCGGGCGCGTTCTGGTCGTCGCCGATGGTGACGGCCACCGTCTCGTGGTAGGCGCCGATGGCGTCGGTGCCGGTGGGCGTGCGGGCCACGTCGGAGTCGTCGTTCGTGTTGGTGCCCACGCCGCTGTCACCGGGGGTGCCGGAGGCGTCCGACGGCGACACGAGGTAGCCGGCGGGCGGGTAGAAGCGGACGGTGTAGTCGCCGTCGGGCAGCGGCAGGTCGACGCCGTTCACCCGGTAGCTGGAGAACAGGTAGTACCCGCCCCCGTCGGTGAAGGTCTCGGCGATCTTGTTGCCCTGGGCGTCGTAGAGCTCGACGCGCACGTCGGAGACGCCGGTCTCGCCGTCGTCCTGGATGCCGTCGAAGTCGCGGTCGAACCAGACGCGGTCACCGATGCGGTTGCCGGAGGGCGGCGCGGTGATCCGCACCTCGACCTGCGGCGGCTCGGCGAACAGGCGGGAGGGCTTGATGTTCGCCGGCACGTTGGCCGCGTCGGCGCCGTAGGCGAACGAGTTCACGGCCCGGGGGCAGTGGTTCGGGTCCGTCCGGGGGCTGTACGGCTCGCAGCCGTCGAGGAACTCGTAGGGGTCGCTCGCCACGGTGCCGCCCTGGTCGTAGGTGGCGTCGTGGACCGGGGCCCGCATCTGCCAGGTGAAGCTGGCGGTGGCGCCGCGGGTGACGATCCCGTCGTAGCTGAGCCGGATCGACTGGTAGGTCGACATGGCGGCCGGGTTCGGGGTGGCGGTCCAGCCGGGGGCGTCGCAGCCGCTGGAGGGGCCGCCGACCTCGGGCCGGCAGGGGTTGGACGAGGTCGAGTACTCCACGGTCCAGCCGGCCGGCGCCTCGATCGGCGTCAGCAGGAAGGGCCGGTACTCGGTCCGGCGGGGGTTCAGCGGGTCGCCGGTGATGATCGCGGTGTCGTCCACGTGCGGGAGGATGTCCACGAAGACCACGTCCTCGGCATCCACGTTGCCGGCGTTGCGCATGTCCACCCGGTAGTCGATGATGTTGCCCGGGCGGGTCTGGGCCGGGACGATCTCGGGCTCACCGGGGGTGCACTCGGGGCTCGGGCGGTAGGCGCCGTCGTCCAGCTCGCCCCGCACGCACTTCTTCGACACGAGCAGCACGGCCGGGCTCACGACCACGTCGCGCTTGGCGCCGCAGGCCGGGTTGGTGCTCTGGCAGTGGCCGAAGCTGCCACCGTCGCCGGGGCGCACGTAGCCGATGTTCGAGTAGGTGCCGTAGGGCGCCGGGTCGTCGCTGTCGGCGCCGCCGCGCACGGTCACGGTGTAGGTGACGTCGCTGGTCGACGCGCCGGGGGCGAGGGTGCCCTGGTACTGGAACGCGATCGGGGTCTCACCGCTGCCGCAGGTGGGCGCGGTGGAGGCCACCCACGGGGCGGGCGGGTTCGCCGCGGTGGTCACGTCGAAGTAGTCCGGGATGCAGTCCTGGAGGATCGGGTTCACCAGGGGGCCGGTGGCGTCCCGGCTGTTGTTGATCTTCAGGGTGTAGGTGACGGTCTGGCCGGGCTGGCGGGTGGAGGTCGAGGCGGCCTTGGTGATGCCCGGGTGCGGCTGGGCCGTCTCCAGGACGTAGTCGTCGGAGGCGGTGTGCTCCTGGGCCACCTGGCCGTGGGGCAGGACCGTCAGGGTGGACGTGTTGCGGTAGAGGCCGAGGTCGTCCTTCGGGTCGCCGATGGCGCCGACGATCTGCTGGCCCTGGGCCGCGAAGTCGCCGCGGATCTGGCCGCTCGGGGACTCCCACACCCAGCGGACGAAGCGCACGTTGGCGCCCACGCCGACGGCGGCCGAGCCGGAGGCCACGTTCGTGGCGAGGTCCGTCCAGGTGCTGCCGTCGACCGAGGTCTGGATGGTGGCCGTGACGGGGTCGTTCCAGGTGCCGGGGACCACCGAGGAGGCGGTGAAGCTCTCCGGGAAGCCGTCGCCGGTGACCGGGGTGCCGCCGGGGGCGGTGTAGCGCCAGGCGCCGTCGGTGAGGGTGACCCGGTCGAGGAGGAAGTCGCTGTCGACGCGGCCGCTCAGGTTGAAGCGGACGGCGTCGCCGTCCTTCACGTAGTACTCGCCCTGGCCGGCGAGGTTGGTGATCTCCTTGTCGGTGCTGCCGCCCGCGTAGACCGGGCCGGAGATGACGACGGTGGCGTCGTCGGTCCCGAGGCCCACGCCGGGGCCGTCGGGCGTGGTGCGGCCCTCACCGGTGACCGTGTTGGTCTTCTCGGCGTCCGCGACGTTGGACTCCTCCACGTTCGGGAAGCGGCCCTTCACCCGGAGCTGGAAGCAGCCGTCGTCGCCCATCGGGGGCCGGTTGGCCTCGTCGAAGTGCCAGGTGACCCGGGCGGTGCCGTCGGAGACGTTCGCCGGGGCGTTGCCGTCGTCCACGTAGGTGCCGCCGTGCTCGGCGCTCGTGAACTGGAAGCCCTCGGGGAGCGTGTCGGTGATGTCGAAGATGGGGTGGAGCGCGGTGCCGGCGTCCGCCGCGCAGACCCGGATCGTCCAGTCGTAGTCACGGTTGACGCGCACCGGGCCGCCCTCGGCCACCGGGCCCGCCTTGGAGATGGTCCAGTTCGGCGCCTTGCCGACCACGGTCGTGGTGGCGGGCGGCGACTCGACCACGACGCCGGGCTTGTCGGGGTCGATGATCGTCGCCTTGTTGACGATCTGCTGGGTGTCGGTGCCGACCGCGTTCGCCGGGATGCGCAGCGTGATGGTGATGGCGCCGGAGGTGCCGGGCGGGAACGCCCCGGCCGTGCTCACGACCTTGGGGTTCGCCGGGTCGGTCGAGTCCACGGAGAAGCCGTTCGGCCACACCTGGAACGGCCCGTTCGCCTCCACGAACTCCAGCGGGACGCTGTTGCCGTAGACGTCGGTGATGTGCGGGATCGGGTCGATGAGCTGGGCGCCGTCGCAACCGTCGCGGGGCGTGTCGTCCTCGTTGTTCGAGCACGTGAAGTTGATCGTGTAGCTGAGGAGGTCCCCGGGCTGCGCCGTCGCCTTGTCCACCACCTTGGCGGGCAGGCCGACCTGCGCGTCGCCGGGCGCGGCCGACGAGGTGATGCTCGTGATCGCCGACAGCACGAGGGCGATGACGGCGAACGACGCCAGCGCCCTCGTGCGCCGTCCCCAGGAGGGGAAGCGGGCGAGCAGGCGTCGGCGAACAGACGTGGGGCGCGGCTGGGGGGCATCCATGGCGGCGGACGCTAAGAACGAGCCCCCGTGCCTTCCAATCCATCTCGTGCTCCTGGATGCCGATCGGCTCACCCCTGCTGCCTGTGGGCGCTGCCGCGCCGACCGGCTCGAACGCCCTGCGTGCGCAGCGTTTCGGACGTTCCTCCAGGCAACGCACCCGAGCCCCGCTCGGGTGCCTGGACCGGGGTGGGAATGGGTCGTTCGACCTAGCCCGGCGAGGGTGACAACCGGAGCCCGGCGCCCAGGTCCCGCTCACCTCGGGGTGGCTCGGGGGCGCGGCCGGGTCGGCCCGGCGGGCCACCGGGGTGGTCGGCCCGCGCCGGCGCGCCGCCCCGGGCCGGACGGGCGCCGGGCGGTGCCGGGCGGCGGCGTCGTGGGTGACAACCCGGGTGATCGCCCCGGGTGACGGCAGCGGCGCCGCCACGGTGGCTGCGGTGGCGCGGCCCGGGTCCCCGCGACGGCTCGGCGCCGCGGTGATCTGGATGCCGGGGTGGCTCGGCGTCCCCCGCGGTGGCTCGATGCCGGGGTGGCTCGGTGTCCCCGCGGCGGCTCGACGCCGCGGGGACCTCAGCCGGGGTGGCTCAGCGGCGGTGGCCGCGGACGGAGCGGGGGGCGAGGATGCCCAGCTCCTCGGCCCGGCGGACGGCCTCGCCCTGCGACGACGCCTTGAGCTTCCCGTAGAGGCGGCGGCGGAACGTCTTGAGGGTGTTGCGGGAGACGCCCAGCTCCTCCACGAGCTGCTCGTCGGTCCGGTGGTCCGCGATGCCCCGCAGCACCTGGAGCTCGCGGTTGCTCAGGCGCACCTGGCTGCTGCGGGTGACCTCGTCGCGCTCGTCCAGCGCCAGGCGGAGCGCCACGACGGTGGGGGTGTCGGCCGCGTCGGCCAGCAGGCCCGCGAGGTCGACCCCGAGGTCGAGGAGCGGTTGGAGGAACCCCTCGGCGAAGACGAGGTCCGCGACGAGCGCCGCGGAGGCCGAGGCCGCGTCCCGGTCGCCCTGGAGGCGGGCGAGGTGGCCGCGCATCGCCGCCCACCGGGCCCGGCGCAGCGGCGAGCTGCTGGACGGCCAGGCGTCGACGATGCGCCGGAGGGCCCCGCGGTCCTCGGCGGCGACGGCGAGCGCGGCGTGGGCCTCGGGCACGTCGATGGCGGCGATGCGGGTGCGGGACAGCTCGGCGTGGGCGGTGGAGAGGTCGCCGCGGGCGAGGTGGGCCGCCACGGTGGTGGTGAGGATGCGCCGGGCGGCCCGCTGGTCGCCGAGCGCCAGGCTGGCGGTGTCGAGGTCCCGCAGGACCCGCAGGGCCCGGAGCGGCTGGCCGGCGGCGAGCGCGGCGTCGGCCCGGATCAGCTCCACCTGGCCCAGCCGGGTGACGGCGCCGATGGCGCGGGCGTCGGCCTCGGCGGCGGCCGCGAGGGCCAGCGCCTCCCCGAGCTCGCCCCGGGCGAGGTGCACCTCGGCCAGGGTGAGGCGGGCGTCGACGGTCGGCACGAAGGGCACGAGCGGGCCGAGGGCGTCGGCGGCCCGGGACGCCAGGGCGTGGGCGCGGGTGAGCGAGCCGTCGGCGGCGTGCACCGCGGCCTCCACCGCGTCGAGGATGGCGACGGTGCGGGGGTCCCGGTTGGCGGCCCGCCGGCCGGCGTCGATCGTGTCGAGGGCGTCGCGGTTGCGGCCGAGGAGCAGCTCGGCCTCGGCCCGGCTGCCGTGGACGTAGGCGAGGACCGTGGTCGGGTCGAGGTGCCAGGGGATGCTCCAGAGCGCGTCGGGCGTCGGCACCTCCACGATCTCGTTGGCGAGCAGGCCACCGCGTCGGCCGGCCTCGAAGCGGTCGAGGGCCACGTCGGCCGCGGCGGCTGCCTCGCCGGGCTCGACGCCGTACGCGACGCCCATGGCCATGAGCGTCGCGACGGTCATCGACGCCTCGTAGAGCGGCGTCCCCCCGTCGATCCGATCCGAGTACAGCTCGGCCCACACGGCCTGCGCGCCCCGCTCGTCGCCCACGAACCGGTGCAGGAGCCCGAAGGTGAGGACGCCGAAGGGCACCGACGCCACCTCCTCGCGGGGGACGTCCCCGAGGATGGCGAGGACCCGCTCGACCTGGCCGCTCTCGGCGAGGTCGAGGAAGTGCTCGACCACCAGGCGGACCAGCTCGATGACCTGGCCGCTCTCGTGGAGGCAGCCGATCGCAGCGCCGAGGTCGCCCTCCTCGACGTAGCGCGCCGCGCTGCGTAGCAGGGCCTCGGTCCAGCGGTCCGGCGCCTGGCGCCGGAGGCGCCGGGCGGCTGCGGCGGCGAGCATCGGGTGCGGGGCCCAGGTGCCGGGTGCGCCCACGTCGGGGGCCACGAGCGCCACCTCGGTGAGCAGGCGCTCCAGGTGCACGTCGCCCGGCTCGCCGGTCACGGCGGCGATGCGCGCCGCGTCCACCCACGGGAACGCGACGAGGGGGCCGACCAGGTCGCCCACGTCGTCGGCGTCGGGGCCGAGGAGGCGTTCGACCAGGGCCCGGCCGGCGGGCGGGCAGGCGCGCAGCCCGAGCCGGTCGCGGCCCACGGCGAGGGGCCGGGCGGGCCAGTCGCGCTCGGTCGCGCAGGCGATCACCGCAGCCGGCCAGCCGAGGGTCAGCTCGTACATCGGGCGCACGAGGTCGTCGTCGGCATCCGCCACGCCCCGAGCGGCGGCCAGGGCGCGCAGCTCGTCGAGGCCGAACCACAGGTCTCGCTCGGTGAGGACGGTCTCGGTGGCGAGGACGGTGGCGAGGCGGGCGGCATCGGCCCGGCTGCGCCCGCCGGCGACCACGACCCGCTCGACGTGCCGCACCTGCCGCACCTGCGCGGCCACCCCCGACGGCACGTCGAACAGCGGGGCGGGGACGCCGTCGAGGGCGAGGGAGACGGGCTCGCCCGCGTCCAGCACCGCGCCGAGGGTGGGCGGCGGCTCGGCCTCGTCGGGGCCCACCGCCGGCCGTTCGGCCAGGTCCTCGTGGCTGCGGGCGTCGGTGGCGTCCACGATCCGGACGGGGGCGCGGCCCGCCAGGCCGGCGACGTGGCGGCGCCACGCCTCCAGCAGCGACGTGACGCCGGAACCGGGCGGCGCGGCGATGATGACGGCACCACCGTGGGGGCTCGCCGCATCGAGGCGGTCGAGCAGCCGTGCACGGCTGATGCGCCGGCCCCCGGCCGGCGCGTGGACTTCCGTCTGGCGCATACCGCTTCCCTCGATGTCCGGACGTTTCGACTGATTTCGTGCCGACACTAATCCGTAGCGCGCCGCCCGACGCCTTCCTCACCTCGGCGGGAGCGATCGGGGCGGTGGGCACCCGTAGGATCGGCGGCGTGGCAGCGAGCGACGAGGCGGATCGGGTGGTCGACGCGGCGATGGGGCGGGCGCTGGAGCTGGCCGCCGAGGCCGCCGCGGCCGGCGAGGTGCCGGTGGGCGCGGTCGTGGTGGCCGGTGGCCGGGTGGTGGCGGCCCGGCGCAACGAGCGCGAGGCGAGCGGGGACCCCACGGCGCACGCCGAGGTGCTCGCGCTGCGGGACGCGGCCGCGACGCTGGGGCGGCGCCGGCTGCACGATGCCACCCTGGTGGTGACCCTGGAGCCCTGCCCCCTGTGCGCCGGCGCGGTGTGGGCGGCGCAGGTGGGCCGGGTGGTGTTCGGGGCGGCCGATCCCCGGGCCGGGGCGATGGGCTCGCTCTACTCGTTCGCGGCCGACCCGCGGCTCAACCACCGCACCGAGGTCCGGCCCGGCCTGCGGGCCGCCGAGGCGTCCGCCCTGCTCACCGCGTTCTTCCGCGACCGCCGCTGATCGCCTTGGGGCACCGGGCCCGCGACCGCTAGCGTGGCACCCGGAGGGTTGCCAGAGCGGACGAATGGGACGGTCTCGAAAACCGTTGTGGTCGCAAGGCCACCGTGGGTTCAAATCCCACACCCTCCGCCACCGAAGCGGCGCCCCGGGCCCGAGGCCCGGGGCGCCGCCGCGCTCGCACCCGCCGACGCGATCACGGAGCGCCGGAACTCCTCGAAGTTGGCACGAGAACGCCGCACCGGTGCGGCAGATCCGTGCCAAGTTCGAGGGTGTTGACGGGGGCGCTCGGGGGTCAGTCGGCCTGGAGGACGGCCTCGACCTCCAGGAAGACCTTGATCTTGTCGCCGATGACGAAGCCGCCGCCGTCGAGGGGGATGTTGAAGTCGATGCCGAAGTCCTTGCGGTTCAGCTCGGTGGTGGCGGAGAAACCGGCGCGGGTGCCGCCCCACGGGTCGGGGCTGGTGCCGTTGAACTCGAGGTCCAGCTCGACCGGCTTGGTGACGTCCTTGATGGTCAGGTCGCCGGTCACCACGAAGTCGTCGCCCTTGGCGGCGATGCCAGTGGAGGTGAAGGTCATGGCCGGGTGCTCGTCCACGGAGAAGAAGTCGCCGGAGCGGAGGTGGCCGTCGCGCTGGGCGTCGCGGGTGTTGATGGAGGAGAGGTCGACGGTCGCGGTGACCGAGGAGGCGAGCGGGTCCTCGCCGATGGTGAGGGTGCCGTCGAAGGTCTCGAACTGGCCCTTCACCTTGGAGACCGCGAGGTGGCGGACGCTGAAGCCGACCTCGGAGTGGCTGCGGTCGATGGTCCAGGTGCCGGCGGGGATGGTCGGGGTGCTCATGGTCGCTCCACGTGGTTGATCGTTGGATGGTTGATTGCTCAATCACTCTACCCGTGGCATCATCGAACCGTCAACGACCCGAGGTGACCCCCGATGACCGACTGGCTGAGCGACGACGAGCAGCGCGCCTGGCGCCGCGTCGTCTCCGGCTCGCGCCGCCTCCTCGCCCAGCTCGACGGCGAGCTGAAGTGCCACGGGCTCAACCACGACGACTACGGCGTCCTCGTCGCCCTCGCGGACGCCCCCGACGACCGGCTCCGCATGGGCGACCTGGCCGATGCCGTCGCCGAGTCCCGCAGCCGCCTGTCCCACCACATCGCCCGCATGGAGCGCCAGGGCCTCGTCGCCCGCCAGTCCTGTCCCGAGGACCGTCGCGGCTCGTGGGCCGTCCTCACCCCCGCCGGCCGCGGCCTGCTCGAATCGACCGCGCCGTCGCACGTCGCCGGCGTCCGCCGCTGGCTCGTGGACCTCCTCGAACCCGACGAGCTGGCCCTGCTCGGCGACGTGTTCGCCCGGGTGGACGACCACCTCCGCGAGGCCGGCTCGCCCTGATCGCGAGCCGCGACGAACCCGATCGCGGCGATGGACAGAAGCGATCGTGGTTCCGCCATGGCGGGGGTAGGGTCGGACCGATCCACGTGGAAAGGAACCACCATGGCCATCGAGCTGCCGCCGCTGCCCTTCGCCGAAGACGCCCTTGAGAGCAAGGGGCTCTCCAAGGAGACCATCGAGTACCACTACGGCAAGCACCACGCGACCTACGTCAAGACCCTCAACACCATGATCGAGGGCACCGAGAACGCGGACAAGGGCCTCGAGGAGATCATCCTCGCCGCCGATGCGGGCCCCCTGTTCAACAACGCCGCCCAGGTGTGGAACCACACCTTCTACTGGAACTGCCTCTCCCCCACCGGCGGCGGCGCCCCCACCGGTGAGCTGGGCGACGCCATCAACTCGGCGTTCGGCTCCTACGACGCCTTCGCGTCGGAGTTCACCGAGGCCGCCAAGACCACCTTCGGCTCCGGCTGGGCCTGGCTGGTGGACGACGGCGGCCTGAAGATCCAGAAGACCTTCAACGCCGACCTCCCGCTCAAGCACGGCGTGAAGGCGCTCCTCACCATCGACGTGTGGGAGCACGCCTACTACATCGACTACCGCAACGCCCGTCCCGACTACATCACCAACTTCCTCCAGAACCTGGTGAACTGGGACTTCGTCGGCCAGAACCTGGCCGCGAGCTGACCGGCGGGGCTCCGGCCCCCACCCGGTCGGCGAACCCGTCGAACGACCGACCACGAGACGATGGCGCAGGCCACCCCAGCCTGCGCCATCGTCGCGTTCACCCCCCCGGAGGGAGAAGGGGGGGTGAGCAGCCGGCCTGCGGCGGCGGGAAGTACCACCGCAGGCCGACCGCGTTCCTCAGGCCCCCGATCGGGCCCGGCGGCGGCTCGACAGCGCGGCGCCGGCGAGGATCAGGACGGTGCCCAGGACCACCAGGCCGAGCACCGACGTGCCGGTGCGGGACAGCGAGCCGGCGCGCGACGCCGTGGGCCGCGCCGACGAGGCCGGGCCCGGCCGCCCGCCGGAGGGCGGCGTCGTCACCGAGGACGTGGGCGTGCTGGGCGTCGTCGGGGAGGTCGACGGCGTCGTGGGCGAGGTGGACGACGTGGTCGTGGGCATGGTGGTCGAGGTGGTCGGGGAGGTCGGTGGCGTCGTGGACGACGTGGTCGTGGTCGACGGCGTCGGCTCGCCCACCTCGGTGGACGCGCAGGTGGCCGGCCCGAAGACGCCCTCCTCGGCGCGCTCGTGGGTGACCACCGTGGCGTCCTCCCCGCCGGCGGAGGCGCAGTTGCGGGTCGTGGCCTCGGCATCGTCGCCCACCCGGACGGTGACGGTCACCGAGCGGGAGCCGCCGGCCTCGACCGCCAGCGGCTCCGGCCACTGGACGATGTCACGCCCGTCGCCCAGCGGGTTGGCGAAGAAGACCCCACCATCGCTCGCCGACTCGAAGGTCACGCCGGCGGGAAGCAGGTCGAACAACCTGACCGAACCGTCGCTGCCCGAGGTGTTGGCGAGCTCGATGGTGTAGGTGAGGAGGTCGCCGGGGGCGGCCCGGCTCCGGTCCACCGCCTTGTCCACGGTGATCGCGGGTACCTCGCCCAGCTCGGAGGTGGCGCAGGAGCTGGTGGCGTCATCGGCGCACGGGTGCAGGACGAGGGGCGGGACGGTGTCGTCGCCCCCGGTGGCCGTCAGCCGGTTCACCAGGGTCCCGGCGGGCGCGTCGGCCTCGACCACGGCGTACACGGTGAAGGTCAGGCGTTCGCCCGCGGCGAGCGTCGCCACGTCCCACCGGACCGTCGAGCCGGTGGCCGTGCCGCCGCCGGTCGCGCTGGAGAGCCTCACCCCGTCGGGCAGGGTGTCGGTGACGACCACGTCGCTGATCGGCAGCGACCCGGTGTTGCGGACGTCCACGGTGTAGGTGAGCAGGTCGCCGCGGCGGGCCTCGGCCTGGTCCACCGTCTTGGCGAACCGGAGCTGGCTGAAGTCGTCGCTCGCGATGCCCACCTTGGGCGCCTCGGCCGGCGAGAGGGTGCTCGTGCCGTAGCGGGCGGTGCCGGCCGCGGTGTTCCAGGCCACGTCGGCCTCGTCCACCCGCGGGGTCGCCATCGTGAAGGTGACCGCGACCGTCGAACCGGCGGGGTAGCTGCCGGTGGCGCGGAAGCGCAGCGCCGTCACGGTGGCTAGGTCGGCGGGGGCGGTGCCCGTCCAGTCGTCGGTGCAACCCGGGTTCTGCGCGTCCGGCAGCACCTCGGGCCGGCACGGGTTCGTGGCCGTCGAGTACTCGACCGCCACGCCGGCCGGCAGGGTGCCGATCGCGGTGAGGCGGGGCGCGAACGCGCTGCCCCGGGGCTCGTTCCGGGTCGCGGCGACGATGCCGGTGTCACCCGGGTGGGGCAGCAGGTCGTAGAGCACCGGGTCGCTGAGCGCCTGGCCGCCGCGGTTGCGCCAGGTCAAGCGGTACTCGGCGTCGCCACCGTCGGTGGTGATCCGGCCCACCGACGGGAACGACCGGAACCCGTCGTCCCCGTTGCCGCGGACCTCCTTGGTCACCCGGAAGGCGGTGCTGGCGGGGTCGATGGCCACGGTGCCGCTCACGGTCGCCTCGCAGTGCTGCTGCGAGGCGGCCACGCCGTCGAGGTCCTGCGGGTCGGTCGGGACGGCGGTGCCTCTGGTGCACCGGGGGCTGAGCCCGGCGGTACCGGGGGCGGTGTAGACCCCGGCGGTGTTGGTGTACGCGCCGGCGACGTCGGCCGACGTCGGGAGCTGCGCACTGAACGACAGCGCCCCAGGACCTCCACCGAGCAGCTCGTCGAGGCGGTCCCTCGGGATGACGAGCCGCACGAGCTGGCGGTCGGACCCAGCCGGGTCGGCTACCACCTGCGGGGCGACCGGGATGGTCGGCCCGCCGGTGACCTTCACCGCGACCGAGCCGGGGGTGAGGGTGAACCCGGCCGGCAGCAGGTCGGCGACGACCAGGTCGTGCTCCGGCGCGGTGGGCGTCACGTACCTGACGGAGAGGTCGAACCGCACGCTGTCCGCGTTCGAGCCCACGACGCTCTTCGAGATGCCGAGCTGGGTGCGGTCGAGGATCGTCACGTCGGCCACCGGGGTGTCGGCCTCGCCCACCTGGCGATCGCCGAGCCACGTCGTGGCGTGGGCCCGGTTCCGGAGGAGGTCGCCGGCCTCGTGGCCCGCCGACGCGTAGCCGCCCATCGTGAAGAAGGTGGTGCGGTCGGTCATCCGCCCGTCCCGGGGGAAGCGCACCTCGGCCACCCGGCCCACCGCCGAGGCCGGCACCGCGTAGGTGCAGGACTCGTTGCCGTTGACCCGGTCGGTCGACACCCCGCAGTTGGCCGCGGGCAGCGAGACCTCGGAGCCGTCGGCCAGCACCGCCACCGGCTGGTAGTCGCCGGGTACCCCCTGCGGCCTGGGAGCCAGGTAGCTCGAGGTGTAGACGGTCAGGAACGTGGGGTTGAACGCCGGGTTCTGGCAGAGCCCGCTGGGAGCGGCGACGTAGACCGTCCCGCCGGGGCCGGTCGTGTGGTCGTCGCAGGGCACCGGGTCGGTGATCGCCACCTGCGCACCCGGGTCATCGAAGTTGACGTAGACCTCGTAGCCCATCTCCACCAACCCACGGTCGACGGCCCCGGTGACCGAGGTGACCTCCCCGGTGCCCGGGGTCCACCCCCGGCCCCATCGGCCGGCGTAGGTCGCGTCGCCCCAGGTGGAGGCGTTCGGCGCCAACCCGTCGGACCGCAGCGGGCCGAGCGGATACTTGCGAAGCGTCGCGCCGGGCACCGGCTGGTCGAGGACGGTGGTCTGGGCATCGTCGGTGAGGGTCACCGGGGCGACGTTCGCGCCGGCGAACGGGGTGCCCACCACCGTCGCCTCGTTGGTGAGCACGGTGCCGTCGGCGACCCCGGCGTCGACGGTGGTGACGACCTCCAGCGGGGGTACGTTGCCACTGCCGGTGGCGCACAGGGCACCGATGTCCGCCCCGGTCCGGGTCCAGCGCACCGTACGGGTGGCGGCATCGTAGGTGCCGCCGGCCGTGCTGCTCACGTAGGTGAGCCCGGCCGGCAGCGGGTCCTCGACCACCACCTCGGCGAGGTCGGCTCGGCCGGAGTCGAAGGTACCGTTCCCGCACTGGTACTCGATGACGTGGCGGACCTCGCCGCCGGGACGGGCCGACGTGGGCAGCGAGTCCTTCCGGACCCAGGCGAGCGGGTTGGCGGCGGTGGCGGTGCCGGTCACCGGGGCCGGGGCCGTGGCCGTGCTCGTGCCGGAGGTGATCGTGGGTTGCAGCGTCCAGCTCGCGCCGTTGGGCGTGGTGCCGTTCGGCGTCCGCAGCGTCAGCACCGCGGTGCCCGAGTCACCGGAGGTCAGGTCGTTCAGGGAGACGACGAGGGTGGTGCCGTCCATCGAGTGGGTGGCCACGTCGGGCCCCGAGACGGTCGCCACGTACGGGGCGCCCGCGCCCATCGGGATGCGGATGGACGGCGCCACGCACCCGTCGTCCTCCACTCCGGAGCAGCTGTAGGCCAGCTCGTAGTGGAAGCTCGACCCCGAGGGCTGGGTCGCCGGCGTGGCCTGGGTGATCGACACGGCGACGCTGCCGTCGGCCCGAGCCGAGGTGGTGACGAGGGCCAGCAGGCCCGCGGCGATCACCCCGACCGAGGCGACGGCGCGCGCGAGCCTCGCTCGGTGGGTGGTGGTGGATGACGATGTCATGGTGCTCCTCGGGGGTCCCTCTTGGGTGCGGGGGCATGCGCGGTCACGCCCTCAGCACTTCCACCGAGCACCCCGGCGACCGCGGCTGACGGCCAGGTGACCCATGTCATGCCATGACGGGTCAGGTCGGGGGTTCCGGAGCGAGGGCGAGACGGGCGTTGGAGGTCCGGTCCGCTTCAGAGGGGGAAGCGGACCGGACCGATCGCCAGGGCCGCGCCTCCCCGCGGCGCCTGCCGAGCAGGAACCCGCCGGCCACGATCAGGCGGCGCGGTCGGGCCGGTCGTGGTCGGCGGCGCCGGCTCGGCCGTCGGTTCGGTGGGCGCGGGCGGCGGGGTGGCGCGCTCGGGCGCCGAGGTGGCCGCCGTGACCCCGAGCGCGACGCCCGGGCGCTCGATGCCCCGCAACACGTCGCGGCACCGCGCGCAGGACGTGACGTGGGCGAACCCCGCCGTCGGGCCCGCGGTGGCCCGGGTGAGCACGGCGCCCCGCCGGTCGGCCGGCAGGGCCGCGAGGCGTTGCAGCTCACCGACCGAGCCCCGGCAGTCGGGCTCCGCGGTCGAGCCGTAGGCGCGCAGGTACTCGTCCCGCAGCGCCCGGCGGGCCCGGTAGGCCAGGGCGGAGGCCGCCCCGAGGCCGAGGCCCAGCTCGCCGGCCCAGGCGCGCACGGGCCGCCCCTCCACCTCGCTCAGCCAGAGGACCCGCTGCCAGCGCTCCGGCAGGATGCGGTACGCCCTCGCCAGCAGGGAGTCGGGGTCGAGCCCCGGTCCGTCGGCCGCCGCCGCGTCGCCCGCCGGGCCCGCGGCGGCAACGTCCGGCACCTCGGTGACCAGCTCCGCTTCGAGCCGGGCCCGCAGCCGCACCGAGCGGTCGTGGTCGGCCCGGGCGCGCACCGCTCGGTGGCGGACCACCGTCAACAGGTAGGGCAGGAAGGCGCGGGTGGGCCCGTGGCCGTTCCCGATCGCCTGCTCCACGGCGAGGAAGGCGTCGGCCACGATGTCGTCCACCTCGGCCGTGCCCAGCGACGCGGTGCTGCGACGGGCGACCGAGGTCGCGACGCCGTGGTACCGCTCGTACAGCTCGGCGAAGGCCGACGGGTCGCCCGCCCGGGCGCGTCGCAGCAGCAAGAGGTCGACCTCCGTCCCCGCCTCGGTCCCGGCCCCGTCGGCGGCCCCGACCGGCTCGGCAGGTTCGATCGGCTCGACGGCCTCGATCGGCTCGTCCACGGTGTGCCCCTCCACGTGCAGGTAACGGCCACGGCACGACGCGGGAGCGACGGTGCCCTCTTCCCTCGCCCTGGACCCGGAGCCGTCCACATCGACGACCTCGGCGTGTGGGCGATCCACGATCGCCCACCTTATCGCATTCACCACTAGCTCTATTGGTCACCCACCACTACAGCCATCGGTGGGTCACGGATCACCAGGAGCACCGACGCGCGACGACGGCCCCCGAGGTCCGGGCGAGCACGCTCGACGCGGGGCGTGCGGGGTGACCACCGACGCGGGTGGCCGGCCACGTCCGGGCCGCCGGGCGGAGGGCCGGGGCCGCCGCCGCGGGCGCTCACGAACCGAGGCTGTCGGTGGGTCGGTCTAGGTTCCGGGCGTGGACTCGCTGTTCGACGCCGACGCGGCCGACGAGGCCCCGACGCTCACCGTCGGCGAGCTGAGCGCGCGCATCCACCGGCTCACGGCCCGGGCGTTCCCGGCCGACGTGTGGGTGTCGGGCCAGATCCGCAACCTGAACCGCTCCAACGCCGGCCACGTCTACTTCGACCTGGCCGAGCCCGCTCCCGCGGGCGCGCCGCCCCGGACCCAGCTCCCGGTCACGCTGCTGGCCCCGGAGCGGGAGCACGTCAACCGCCAGCTCGTCCGGGCGGGCGGCGCGGTGCGGATGGAGGACGGCATCGAGGTCCGGGTGTGCGGCCGGGTGCGCTGGTACGCGCCCCGGGGCGTGCTCCAGTTCCGGATGCACGGGATCGACCCGGCGTTCACGCTCGGCCGGCTCCAGGCCGACCGGGACCGGCTGCTGCGCCTGCTGGCCGCCGACGGCCTCCTCGACGCGAACGCCGCCCGGCCGGTGCCGCTGGTGCCGCTGCGGGTGGGGCTCGTCACGAGCCGGGGCTCGGCCGCGGAGGCCGACGTCCGCCACGAGCTGGCGCGCTCGGGCTTCGCGTTCGAGATCAGCTTCGTGGACGCGCGCACCCAGGGGCTCGACTGCGGCCCCTCGGTCGTGCGGGCACTCGCCCGCCTGGCCGACGACGACGTCGACGTGGTGCTGCTCGCCCGCGGCGGTGGCGCCCGCACCGACCTCGCGGGCTTCGATGGGGAAGACGTCGCCCGCGCCGTGGCGGCCATGCCCGTCCCGGTGTTCACCGGCATCGGCCACGAGGTGGACCGCTCCATCGCGGACGAGGTGGCGGCGGCCGCCCACAAGACGCCCACGGCCGCCGCGGCCGCGGTGGTGGAGCGGGTGCGCGCCTACCTCGACCGCCTCGACGCCACCTGGGCGCAGGCCCGCCGGGCCGCGCTGGCCACGACCGCGACGGCCTCGGGCCGGCTCGACCGCCGCTGGGAGCGGGTGGCCCGGGCGGCCGACCGCTCCCTCGACCGCTCCTCGGGCCGGGTCGACGAGCTGGCCCACCGGGTCGGCCGGGGCGCCGGCACCTGCCTGGCCCGCGCCGAGGCCCGGGTGCGGGAGCGGGCCACGACCGTGGCGCCGCGGGCCGGCCGGGCGCTCGACCGGGCGGCGGCGCGCCTGGCGCTGGTGGAGGCCCGCATCGCCGTGCACGACCCGGCCGCCGCGCTCGCCCGGGGCTGGTCGCTCACCACCACCGTCGACGGCCGCACCGTGCGCGACCCCGCCGAGGTCGACGCCGGCACCACGCTCGTCACCCGCGTCGCCCACGGCACCATCCACAGCACCGTGACCGCCACGGCCACCGACCCCGCGCCACCGGCCGGACCCGACCGACCCGACGGACAGACCGAGCCGACGCCCCTCGCCGCCACCGACCGCCCCGGAGGTTCCCCATGACCGACGCCCCTCGCCCCGTCGCCGACCTCGGCTACCAGGAGGCCCTGACCGAGCTGGAGTCGATCCTCGACCGGCTGGAGCAGGACGTGCCCGACGTCGACCGGGTGGCGGCCGACGTCGCCCGGGCGGCCGAGATCGTGGAGCACTGCCGGGGCCGCATCGTGGCCGCCCGCTCCGGCATCGAGGCCGTCGTCGCCACCTTCGACGCCGATGAGGCCGACGGTGGCGATCACGACGCCGGCCCGGCCGACGACGACTGACACCGTCCGCTCCCGGCGCCGGCATCGGCAGCGGAATCGGACCAACTGGACAGGCCCGGTGGGTCGCCTAGACTGGCGCCCGCTCCCGTCTCCTCGGATCCGCCGCCGGGTCGAGACGGGAGCACCCCCGTTTTCGGGCCGTCTCCGCCGGACCGGGCCCGCTCAGCAGGGCTCGGCTGCGTCCGTAGGAGCAGCGGGCTGGGTGCCGACCGGCGCGAACGGCGACGGTGCTCAGTCGGGCGAGGGGTGCTCAGTCCTCCGCATCGCAGCGGGCATCGAGGGTGATCTCGACCGGGGCCGCCTCGGGGTCGGTGACCGCGCCCGAGGCGTCGAGCGGCACCGCCGTGCCCCGGAGCTGGATGCGGGCGCCGCGGATCGCCGCCCGCTCCACCGTGCCGGGCGCGGGGTCGATGCGGCCCCGCCGCTCCCACGCCTCGGCGCCGAAGGCCGCGAGGTCCACGGCGCCGTCGCTCACGGTGATGCCGCTGGCGTCGGGGACCGTCCGGCCGGGGTCGTCGGGGTCGACGCCGACCACGGCCTGGAGCACCGAGCCGCCCTCGGAGCGGCCGAGGACGAACGCCGTCTCGCCGTCGAGCCCGCAGGTGCCGTCGTCCAGCACGTAGGTGCTGCGGCGGCCGTCGAGGGTCACCACCGCGGTCCGGTCCTGGAACTCCTCCTTCCCGCAGCCGGCCGGCAGCCCGGCGACGAGCGCCAGCGCCACGACCACCACCCCGGCCGCCCCGACCCGGCGGGTCGACCGCCCGCCGAGCGGACGGCCGCGCACCCGGGAACGGCGAGCTGCACCCACGCCCCCGACGCTAGGGCTCGCCGCCGGGAAGCGGACAGCCGCGCCCGAGCACCGGCACCACCGCCGGCCCGGCCGCCTTGGGGGCGGGCCGGGGCGCACGGGTAGGGTCGCCGGATGCGAACGCTGGTCACGGGGGGTGCGGGGTTCATCGGCTCGAACCTCGCCGACGCGCTGCTCGCGAGGGGCGACGACGTGCGCATCCTGGACGACCTCTCCACCGGCCGGGTCGAGAACCTGCCCGCCGACGCCACGCTGTACGAGGGCTCGATCACCGACGTCGACCTGCTCCGCGAGGCGATGGACGGCGCCGAGGTCGTGTTCCACCAGGCCGCGCTGGGCTCGGTGGCCCGCTCGGTGGACGACCCGCTCACCTCCGACCACGTGAACACCCACGGCACCCTCGCCGTGCTCCAGACCGCCCGCGAGCTGGGCGTGCGCCGGGTGGTCCAGGCGTCGTCCAGCTCGATCTACGGCGGCGCCGACCTGCGCCCCACCCCCGAGGCCACCCCGTCCAACCCCCGCTCGCCGTACGCGGTCACCAAGCACGTGGGCGAGCACTACGCCCGGGTGTTCGCCGAGTTGTTCGGCCTGGAGACGGTGGCGCTCCGCTACTTCAACGTCTACGGCCCCCGGCAGCGGCCCGACTCGCAGTACGCGGCGGTGATCCCGCTGTTCATCGACGCGCTGCGGGCCGGCCGGTCGCCCGAGGTGCACGGCGACGGGCTCCAGAGCCGCGACTTCGCGTTCATCGATGACGTCGTCCGGGCCAACCTGCTGGCGGCCGAGGCGCCGGCCGAAGCCGTGTCCGGCCACGTCTACAACATCGCCGGCGGCCGGGAGCGCTCGCTCCTCGACCTGCTCGACGTCCTCCGGCGGGGGATCGGCTCCGGGCCCCGGCCCGGGGCCGCCGGACCCCGCGCCGGCGGCGGGGTCCCGGGGGGCCCCCGTCCGGCGCCCGCCCCCCACGGCTCCGGGGCCCGGCCCGCGCCCCGCCGCGACCTCGGCTACGAGCCGTTCGTGACCTTCGATGAGGGCCTCGCCCGGACGGTCGCCTACTTCACCGCGTCGTAGCGCAGGCGGAATCGAAGCGCGCCCGCGGTCGGCCGTAGGGTTCCGGCATGGCCGGCCCGCCCCCGTCCCCCGTCTCGTCGGTCCTCCCGGCCGACCTGTCGAGCATCGCGGCGCGGGTCGAGGGCCGGCTCCGGGCCCTGTTCGGCGAGGAGCGCGCCCGCTGGTCGACGCTCGACGCCGGCCTCGCCGAGCCGCTCGACGCGCTCGCCCCCCTGGTGCTCGCGGGCGGCAAGCGCCTGCGACCCGCCTTCTGCCACTGGGGCTTCGTCGCCGCCGGCGGTGACCCGGACGACGAGCGGATCGTCGACGCCGGCGCCGCGTTCGAGCTGCTCCAGGGGTTCGCGCTCATCCACGACGACGTGATGGACGGCTCCGCCACCCGCCGGGGCGGGCCGGCCGTGCACCGGCGCTTCATCGACCGCCACGGCGACGGGTCGTGGCGGAGCGAGGGCCGCCGCTTCGGGGAGGGCGTGGCGATCCTGGTGGGCGACGTGGCGTTCGTCTACGCCGACCGGCTCCTGCCCACCGGCGACCCCACCGTCGCCGCCCTGTGGCACGAGCTGCGGGTGGAGCTGAACATCGGCCAGTACCTGGATCTCGTCGGCACCGCCACCGCCGCGTTCGACCGCACCTCCAGCCACCGCATCTCCCGCTACAAGTCGGGCCGCTACACGATCATGCGGCCCCTCCAGCTCGGCGCCGCGCTCGCCGGTCGCTCCGACCTCGTGGACCCCCTCGGCGGCTACGGCGACCCGCTGGGCGAGGCGTTCCAGCTCCGCGACGACGTGCTCGGCGTGTTCGGCGACGAGACCCTGACCGGCAAGCCCGTCGGCGACGACCTGCGGGAGGGCAAGCCGACCCTGCTCCTGGCCGTGGCCGCCGAGCGGGCCGACGGCGCGGGCCGGCGGCTCCTCGACCGGGTCGGTGACCCGACCCTCACCGACGACGAGGTGGCCGGCCTCCAGGACCTGCTGCGGCGCTCGGGCGCCGTCGAGGTCACCGAGGCCGAGATCGCCCGGCTGCGCGACGAGGCGCTGGCCGCCCTGGACGTGGTCGACGCCCCCGCGGCGGCCACCCGGGCGCTGGCCGACCTGGCCCACTTCGTGGTGGCGCGGGACGCCTGAGGCGGAGGGATCGTGAAGGGGAGGCGAGCGGCCCACGCCGACGAGACGACCGACGCCCGCAGGAGGCGCCGCCGCCGGCGCGACCGCCGAGCCGAGCTTGCCGAGCGGGCCGATCGGCGCCACGACCTGGCCGGCAGCGATGGCCGGGACGACCGGCCGCACCCACACGACGACGGGGCCGGCCGGACCGATCGAGGCGTACGAGCCGGCCAGGACGACGACCACGACCGGACCGACCTGGCCGACCTGGCCGACCGGGACGACCGTCCGAGGCGACGGTCGTGGCTGCGACGGCTGGTCAACGTGGTGCTCACGGCCGCCTTCGTGTTCGCCGCGCTGTGCGCCGCCTACGTGCTCCTGTCGGACCGCCCGATCACCCTCGCCGTCGGCGTCGTGCTGGCCGTGACCGCGCTGGTGGCGGTGGTCCTGATGGACGGCCGGGGCTACGAGGAGGAGATCCTCGACGAAGACGAAGATGACGACGCAGGCGCCCACGACGCCGCGACCCGAGCGGACGACCGGCTCGACGCCGCTACCCGAGCCGACGACGACCACGCCCCGGACGACGCGCTCGACGCCGCGGCCCGGGGACCCGCCCGCGGGGTGGACGACCCCACGGCTCGGACAGATGCCCGCTACGGGAGCGAACCTGGCGCCTCCACCCCGATCGATGCCGGGCCGACGGTCGAGCCGGCGACTGGCGACCACGGCCGACCGCCGACGCCCGAGCCGGAACCCGTGCTCGGGGCCGTGACCACACCGACCGACCCGTCGCCACGCCCCGAGCTGGCGACCGAGGCCGAGTCGGCCGCACGCCCGGCCGTCGGCGCCCAGCCCTCGCCGCCGGCCGCCACCGTCGAGGTCGTACCCACCGCGCCGCCTGCCCCCACGGTCGTCGCCCCCGCGGCCGCCACCGGGCCGTCTCAACCGCACGCCGCCGCGGCGACACCAACCGGCGCTGCGCCCGGCCCGTCCGGCGTCCCCGCTCCCGGCCTCACGCCCACCGCTGCCGCGTCGACCCTGCCGACGGCCGCACCGTCCGAGCCGTCCGCCACGACCCCGGCGCCGGCCCTGCGCCTGGACGAGGTCGTCGAGGTGGCGACCGCGACCCGGGTGGGCGCGTGGGTGGCGGTCGAGCGAGGCGGGGCCGCGCCGCTGGCCCGGACCGAGGCGGAGCTGCTCGCCGTGCTCGACGCGGTGCTCCCCGACCCCACCAGACCGGCCGGGGCGGTCGGCGTCACGGTCGCAGCCGACGCGCTGAGCGCCGGGGTCACCCCCGCGCTCGTCGCCCGCTGCACGGCCGCCGGGCTCCGGCCCGACGACCTCGTCCTGGAGGTCGTGCTCGACGGGGCCGAGGGCGGGCAGGCCGCAGCGGCGCTCGGCGCGCTCGACGCCGCCGGGGTCCGCCTCGCCTGGGAGTCCCGCGACCTCGACCTCGCCGCGCTCGCCGCGGTCGCCCACCTGCCGTGGAGCTGGATCGTCGTCGGCACCGACGGCCTGGGCGCGCTGGGCCCGATCGGCGCCCACGCCGCCCGGATCACCGCCGGCATCGCCCACGACCTCGGCTTCGACGCCGTGGTCCGCACCGGGCCCGCCGCCGAGCCGACCGTCGACGCCTCCGGCTTCCCGTTCCGCTTCGCCATCCGCCGCCCCCGCTGACGCCCCGCCCCCACCGCCGAGCGCTTCCTCCGGCACCCGGCCAGGTGGCCGGGCTCGGGTGGTCGTGGGGCCTCGGCCATCCGCCGAAGGGCGGGGCGGCTGGGTCCCCGAGCCGCCAGGGGGCGGCACGTAGGCTGACCGTTCGACAGCTCGTGGTCGTCACGAGGGCACGGAGCGACGAGGAGGAGACGCGGCGTGAGCACGGGAAGCCCGCGGCACCGCTTCGGCTCTCGGGTGCTGACCACGCTCCAGCGGGCCTTCACCGTCTTCGGGGTCGCCGTCGCGCTGTTCCTCGTCCTGTCACCCCGGCCGTTGACCGACGCCAGCGGCGTGCCCGTCGCGGTGGCCTCGATGCTCTTCGCCCTCGCCACGATGGTGCGCGTGGACGGCGGCCGGGCCACGGCGCACGCCACCGGCGCCCGGGACGACGACGAGGACGACCGGCCCGACCCCACCGAGGTCGACGCCCCGCCCACCGCCGCCCCCGAGCCGACCGCACCCGACGTCGACCCGCCGACCGCCGACGCTCCGCGGCCCGAACCGGTGGCAACCGCTGTCGGCGCCGCGCCGAGCAACACCGAGGTGGGAGCGCCCGCTGCCGCAGCCGGCGCGACGCCCGCGACCACCAGCGCAGGCCCGAGGGGTTCGGGGATCGAAGCCGACCCGGTGCCCGTGCCCACGGCCGTCGGCACGGGCACGAACGCCCCCGGCACCGAGCCCCACGTCGGCCACGACCTCCGACCGCCCAGCCTGATCCGGAACGGTTCCGAGGTCGACGCCCCTGGCGTGGCGGCCGGCCCGACCACGGCCCTCGCCATCCATCGCGGGGCGGACGCTGACCTCACGACCCCGGTGGAGCCGCCACTCGCCACCCCGGGGGGCGACGCAGCGGTGGCGACGGACCCCGGTGCCGGGCCGCCTGAGACGTTCGATCAGATGGGGCCGGCCACAGCCGAGCCGCGATTCGCGACCGCACCCCGCCCGGCCCCGGCCACGGCAGCGACCGCCCCGGACCTCGGCGTCACCGCCCGCTACGACCTGGTCGTGCGCACCGACTCCGGCGCCGCGCTCGCCCTCCGCGTCGGCGACGCCGCCTCACCGGACGCCGACGATCCCGCCGGCCACGCCGACCCGGCCGGCCACGCGCCGACCGACGGCACCGGGGGACCGGTCACCGTCGCGGCCCTGCCGGTGGAGCGGGTGGGCGCCATCCTCGGGACGGTCACCGACCCGCTCGGCCGATCGAGCGTCCTCCCGATCCTCGTGTCGATCTCGCTGCGCACCGAGCCGGCCCGAGCCGCGGTGTCGCTGGTCGACCTCGTCCGCCGCTCGGGGTTCGACCCGGCCGACCTCGTGGTGGAGGTCGTGGACGGCGACGCCGCCGACCCGGCCCTGCACCGGGCGCTGGCCGCGCTCGACGGCGCCGGGATGGCGCTCACCTGGCGGATCGACGGG